>Ga0075434_100002484_pt1 | contig 16238 bp, 13 predicted proteins | sample RhiMethybrSRZTD3_FD_75298 | JGI IMG/M metagenome (GOLD analysis project Ga0075434, IMG submission 75298) | Populus rhizosphere microbial communities from Tennessee, USA - Rhizosphere MetaG P. TD hybrid SRZTD3 | ecosystem: Host-associated > Plants > Roots > Rhizosphere > Soil | place: USA... | reverse complement strand
GGCTCTCCTTTAAGATTGGGAAACATTACGCAAGCTCGTCTTTCGTTAAAAATTGTCATTACCTGTACTCTGTCGAGCATACGCCTCTCCACTAATCCTTTAGCAATTAGGTTATGCCACCCAATTTTTTGCAATATCTGACTTCTTCCTTTGGGTATGACTGCATCCTTGGCAAATATATATGAGAATTTAACTCCACTCTGTACTCTATTGCCTATTATTTCTATAAGGTCAAGAGGCACTTGTGACATGATTTCCTTGATATACTTGTTGGAATCGGCATAAAGTGCCTTCCAACGCTGCAGGATTGCCATTACTCCGTGAACGACTTCGCAGTTGTGTAGAGCACCGATCCTCTGTATGAATTTTAAAGGCAGTTCGCCCAAACTGTGTTCAAGAAAATATTCTTTCTGTTCAAATAGAAAATCGATGCTAGGAATAAGCGAAACAATCGTCTTCCCATAAGGAGTCAGGAATAGATCACCCTCACTGTCTTTCGATACCAATCCAGAGTCTATCAAGCGTATCATATTTCTATGCGATTCTTGCAAGGTGGCATCCAGTTCCATTGCAATTTGAGAAAGCCGGTATTGTTTTTGTCTTAGTTTAGTTAACATAGATAGACGTAGATCGCCAGCAAGTTCGAAAAATAGAGACCCAGACCCAGCTCCTTCTTCTGGCTGTTCTGACATTTGATTGACAATTTACATATCCTAAATTTAAACTTGCTAATAGGACTTCCTATATATTACACATAGAAAAAACAAGACTTTAAGAGGCATATAGTAACTCCGCCGGTACTACCTTAATTGTTTTCAATATCTTTTTATTCTTTTTTAATTTATGGCACAACTCGAGAAACGGTTCGTGGAAACAGAACAGTGTCTTTAATATCTTCGATATCCGTTAACCATCTCATTAAACGCTCGATTCCCATTCCGAATCCTCCGTGAGGGACAGAACCATATCGCCTCAAATCCAAATACCAATCATAGGTGGCGGGATTGAGACCTTGTTCTTCTAATCTTTTCGTTAGCGATACAATATCATCTTCTCGCAGTCCTCCACTAGTAATTTCTCCAAATCCTTTAGGAGCAAGCATATCTGCGGATAGTCCTCTTCCTAGGGATTTCCTGTCTTCTTTAACGTAAAAAGCCTTGAGCTGAATAGGGTAACCAACTACAAAAACTGGATTAGTATAATGCTTTGTGAGTTCTCGCTCAGAATCAACATTGAGATCATCTCCCCATTTGATACTACGGCTGTTTCCGTTCTCTTCTATCCTAAATCCATTAGTTTGGAGAATTTCAATTGCCTTTTCGTATGGTATTCTATCAAAGGGTGCTCGAATGTTTTTTAGCTCAGTGACATTCCGTTTCAGTTGACTTAGTTCAGCAAACCTTTCATTGATAACATTTTGAATGATGAATGAAACTAGTTGTTCTTGTACTCTCAATATGTCTTCCAAACTGACCCATGGAGCTTCTACTTCAAGATGTAAAAATTCTGTGAGATGACGAACTGTTCTGGATTTTTCTGCTCTAAATGAGGGAGTAAGACTCCAAACAGGCCCTAAACAGAATATCATTGCTTCAAGATACAGTTGTGCACTTTGTGAAAGGTACACGTCCTCACCAAAATATCCGAGCTTAAAAAGGGTGGATCCACCCTCAACAGCACTCTTAACTATAACTGGGGCAGTCACTTCCATCCAATCATTTTCGATAAGCCATTGGCGTGCGAATTTCGTAATTGAAGCCCGGACTTTAGCTATTGCAATCATTCGTCTAGTCCTTAATGCAAGATGTCTATTATCTAGCAACAATTCAGTGCTCTGGTACTCACCTATCGGATAATCAGGTTGAGCAAGATTAAATGTCTTCAAATTGTTTCCCTTAATCTCATAACCTCCCTCAGGTGCTCTTGGATCTTTCTGCAACAAACCGTCAACTTCGATAGACGACTCAATCGTGAGATGGGATGCCTTTTCAGAACGGAATACGGTCTGGATTATACCGCCGCGGTCATCACGGATTATGATAAACGTGTTTTCCTTTTGTCTACGTAAGCGATGGACCCAGCCTCGAATCGAAACCCTCTTTCCAACATATTCAAAAGATTTGATGTCATTACACCTAAGCCAGATTGTCATCTATACAAATGTCAAAAGTTAAAGACCTTGATATATATCTTGTATCGATAATTAGAGATTAGTTAGTCCACGCAAGGTGTATGGAAATTTATTCAGGCACAGAATCACATACTAATTTTCCTTTATCGACCTTGATGAAAAGGAACCTATTATCTTTAAAGATCAATGTAATTTCTTCATGACTCTCTTCCACATCTAGGAGCTCCTGACCTTTTATCCCGTCAAACTTACCCATGCTTGAACTATTGTCAGGGGATCTATTTAGACTATAAGTTTCCCCGTGAAAAGTCCAGCTAAAATATATTTATAAGTAGATTCTCAAACTTTCAAATTCTAGATAATTTGACACATGCGTAGTAACAACCTCGAAGAGGATGTTAAATGATGTTACTCCATTTTGAACGCTATAAACATTCAAACTGGATTTAGGACGCTATATCTTATTTCATACGAGTAACTTCTATTACATTTGACCTAGCCGAAATCGTCGTGGGTTCGGTATAATTATGTTTGCCCCATCGCACTCTAATATTTGTAAATAGGTAATGGCTACCTGAGTTCAAATCATTTCCATTCACCTCGATTACCTTATTGACATCAAAAAGCAGTGACCTTGCTTCCTCAACTGTTAATGGATAAAAAGGTATGTCGTCTTTGATTATTGAAACCCATATCCTATATGGAATTCTAGGACTGCGTGTCCAGAACAAGATGGCTTTTCTAATAAACTTCAATGGAAGTATTGTTTTCCTTCCTGATTTCAAATCAACTTCGATAGTCATTCTGAATGCATTGTCATGTTTATTGTACGCTCTTTCCCAATTTTTCTGATTAAAGACTTCTCTGATCTCTCCAGTCATTTTAAAACCAACGCTCAGTGTCAGTATTTCAGATGCCTTGAGTTTATCTTGAGATTTGCTTAATACAGCATCTTCAATGATACTGCCTTTATTGGTCAATAATATTTTCACATGGTATCATTTATATCCTCAATAAGTAGTTGTCTGTGTAATGCTTGCTGAGATTACAGATATTAAGGAGAATAAGATTGAATTGAAACTTCAGGAGGAAGATATTTCAGTCATGTATATTGTACAGCATGAACTTTTGAAGCAACGAGATGTTGAATTTGCAGGTGTGATGCTTAAGCATCCCCTTATTAAAGATTATATACTCCGAGTCTTGACGAAGAAGACAGATCCAATTGAAGCTGTTCGGGACGCATCAGTTTCTGCGTCAGAGTATGTAGAAGAACTAGCAAGCACATTAAAGTCAAATTTGAAGAAATAATGAGAGGTAGTCCTTTTTGAAGTTCTGCCCAAAATGCGAGACACGAATGAAGCCGAGGATAGAACAAGGCATCGTATTATGCCCAAAATGTGGATTTACGGCAGACAAAGAGCAGCATCAACTTTTATCTAAGACAAAAACGATAACGCCATCATCAGAAAATAGTTCTGGAAGCTCGCTTAAAGTTATGGACACAGACAAGGGTCCTACCGCTCTCCCAACAACGTCAGCTGAATGTCCTAAATGCGGAAATAGTACTGCATTCTGGTGGATGTTGCAGACAAGATCCGCTGATGAAGCGACTACACAATTCTATCGGTGTACCGGATGTAGCCACACATGGAGAAATTATTCCTAATCCCAGTTCTTTTCATCCTTCTAATAAATAGAGCGAGGTAGATATGATTAAACTACACAACAAATTTTGTATTTAGTTATAGGTTAATTTAGTCTCAAACACACAGAATCCATAGAGGTAAATTTGAATCCAAGTTAGGATAAATCTGAATTTACATCAACGTTGCGCTGCCTTGATTGCCAAGAGTTTTTCTGAAACTCTGCAGAAGATCGGCTGTAGGTCTGCGATGCCTATTGATTGTGAGCTCGGAAAAGATAGCAATGTTTAAAATCCGTATCCGATAGCCACATCATTGAAACAGTTTGGTATTCGTGGCTAAAACAAAATCTCCTGACGAGTGGAAAGCTGTAGCATCTGCAATTTCAACTCTCGTGGATGAGGCAACATTTGAGGCTACTGTTGAAGGTATCTTCTTTAGAGGGATGGATCCATCGCATGTTGCCCTTATAGATATTCACTGGCCGAACTCCGCATTTGAAGCATACGAGTGCGATACAACAGTAAAATTCGGGGTGAGAGTTGATGAATTCTCAAAACTGATACGACGTGCTGACAAGAAAGACTCACTTGAAGTTACCGTAGGAAATGATAGTATGCTACATATCAAAATTTTCAATAGTTATAAAAAAGAGTATAAAATGAGACTTATTGAGAGTTCTGCTAGTTCTACTCCATTACCAAAATTGAATTTCAACTGTAAAGTAGTATTTACAGCTAGCGCCTTTGATAAGATTCTTTCTGATGTTCAGGTAATTTCTGAATATATATCAATCGAATCAAAACAGAAGCAAGTACAATTCCTAGGTAAAGGTGATTCAGGCGAAGCAAACATAATTCTAGAATCTGGAAGCGAAGGATTGGAAGAATTAAGTATGCAAGAAGATAGCAAGGGCACATACAGTCTAGATTACCTTTCGAAAATTACTAAAGCGGTAAGCACAGTTGGAGGGTCGGTAGCAGCAGAATATTCAACCAAAATGCCACTGAGATTGGAATTCAGAGTAGCAAATATGGGTAGAATCCACTTCTATCTCGCACCCAGAGTCCAAGATTAAGAATCATTGGTCTGGAAAGTTTTAGCATATCTGATTGGCTATGCGTATCGTAATGAAGTTTGGGGGAACAGCGATAAATTCCGCGGACAAAGTTATTCATGTTGCCAACCTGATAAAATCTGAAAAGGAGAAGGGAAATAATGACATCGTAGGTGTTATTTCTGCAATGCGTGGAATGACCGACGGAATATTATCTATGTCCGAAGATATAAAGAGAGGTGACAAAGCCTCCATTGGAGGCTTTCTCAAAAATATGCGTGAGGTCCATCTCAATATCATTGAGCAAGCCGTCAAAGACGTGAAAATAAAAAATGAAGCACGACATGTAGTAACAACATTGCTTGAAGAATTAGATGACATCCTTGGAGGTATTGTTCTCCTAGCGGAAATAACTCCAAAATCATTGGACTATTTATTGTCATTTGGGGAGCGGCTTTCCACCCCAATTGTCTCGTTTGTTTTGCGTGATATAGGCTTGGCATGCCAATATTTGACTGGCAAAGAGGCTGGGATTTTGACTGATTCTAATTTTGGCGAAGCCCGTCCGCTGATGGATACTACAAAACTTCGGCTGATCCATAAAATTGAACCATTGCTAAAAAGAAATATTGTACCTGTAATCACCGGCTTTATCGGAGCAGATCAGAACGGTAATACTACAACAATAGGTAGAGGAGGTTCAGATTATACTGCCACTATAATTTCAGCAGGTATAAATGCTGATGAGGTTTGGTTGTGGAGCGATGTCGATGGATTAATGACAGCAGATCCTAGAATTGTCAAGGATGCTGCAGTAATTAAGGAAGTATCGTTTGCCGAAGCAATGGAGATGGCTTTATTTGGCGCCAAGTATATGCATCCCCGTGCTCTTGTGCCAGTGATAGACACAAAAATTCCGGTTAGAATACGCAATACCTTTAACCTACAGAATGAAGGAACATTTATTTCGCAGAATTTACCGAAGGCATCACAAAAGATTGTCAAATCAATAAGTGCGATTCGTCATACTGCATTAATTGATGTAGGTGGAGGAGGAGGAATGGTTGGAGCTCCTGGGACTGCTGCAAGAATCTTCGATGCTCTAGCAAGAAATAGAGTAAACATTATGATGATTTCACAATCACCATCAGAATCCAGTATTTCTATGGTCGTAAGAAAGAATGATCTTGATAGGGCGACAACGACCCTTGATCTGAATCTTCTTGGAAAGGTTGTAAAGCAAGTCAACGTCAACGATGATGTTGCAGTAATCGCAGTCGTAGGATCCGGTATGCGTGGAATAAAGGGTGTAGCAGCAACAGTATTTAATGCAGTTGCAAAACGAAACGTCAATGTCATCATGATTGCACAGGGTTCTTCTGAACTTAACTTGGCTTTCGTAGTTAATGATACTGACTGCGAACAGGCAGTTAGAGCATTACATGATGAGTTTGAACTGGCTAAGGGCAGATCAAAGAAATGAGTTTGATTCTACATTAACTGTAATTGTGTACATCTCACTTAGACTGCATTGAATGAAACGGAACCTTCCCAGCAGCATATTGTATATAAAATGTATTTATAGCTATTTGCAGCTATCTGGACTAGAACAAAACATCTTGGGTCTGTGTTAGATGTCTCTTCGTGACTTTTTTCTAAGCATATTAGTACCCTTGGTTGCTCTAGCATAAACTATAATAAATTGTACTATATCACATCCTTACGAAATGAGTAAACGTAAAGGCAAGTTATTCATTGTAGGGATTGGTCCAGGTCATCATGAACATATGACCTTTAGAGCTAAACAGGTCATTGAGAAGAGTGAAATTATTGTCGGTTATGATACTTATGTTTCCTTAGTAGAGGATCTAATTACTGGTAAGGAGGTCTACCGATATGCCATGACTCAGGAGGTTGACAGAGCTAACCAAGCTATCCATTTTGCAGAAAATGACAAAATTGTATCGCTTGTATCTTCTGGAGATCCCGGTGTCTATGGAATGGCTGGCCTGATTTATGAAATCCTAGCTGACAAAGGATGGAATAAAGAAAATGGAATATCTATCGAGTGTGTTCCTGGTATTTCTTCTTTGAACTCTTGTGCTGCTTTAGTGGGCTCCCCATTGATGACAGACTTTGCAGTAGTGAGCATGAGTGATCTACTGGTTCCATGGGAAATAATTATGAAACGTGTAGAGGCTGCAGCATTAGGCGACTATGTTACAGTGATCTACAATCCTGCAAGCAAGAAGCGAGTGCATCAGCTAAGGGACACTAGAAACATCTTTCTAAAATACAGAGAACCATCAACTCCTGTAGCAATCGTCAAAGGTGCATACAGAGAAAGCCAATCAGTAGCCTTGACTACTCTCGATAAGATGCTGGAATATCAAGACCTGCTTGGGATGATTACAACAGTAATAGTAGGTAACTCATCTACTTTCAGTTACGGAGGTATGATGATAAATCCAAGGGGATATCGGTCAAAGTATGAACTAATCAAATGGGTTCCTGCAACACCTTCTAATAGTGTTTAGCTCCTATACGTTTCAAGATATAGTATCGTATAATTGTTCATACCATCCAATAGTCTGGTGTCAAGGCTCTGTTCGCAGGCTTTCGTATTTGAGAGTAACCTTGATGTGGGAAGGCGATGCCTTGGCAGAATTCAACATGATTATTATCGTATCAAAAAGTGGTGGTAATTAGTATAGTCGTGAGCTAAATCCTGATTGGTTAAGCCACATTAACATTAACAGAAGGATCATTTATACAACAAACCAAAATATAGGATTTGAACACCAGAGATCTACAAGGAAAGTTCTAAATTCGGTTCTTTGCCATGGAAATAATTGCGTATAGGTTCAATTATTTTGTTGATGTAAATTGCAGTCGCATTTTTTAAATCCATCGGATGGATTTTCTTGCGAATAAAATCTTGTTCGACATTCTTGTAATTTGTATATGAAATGTTACCGCCGTATTTTGTCGGCCTCTCGATAATAAATTCTGCAAATTCGTGAAATATGATATATCTGATCAATTCGAGAATAGGGTTTCCTTCAACAATACCGATCGGGCAAAATGCACGGCTTATCTTATCTAGAATGGTTTTTTCATCATCGTGAATTATAATTCCACTTGCTGGCTTACTCTTGCTCATTTTACTTGATATCCTTACGTCATCATATGTATCTTCAGATAATCCTAACTTGGTGGGTTCCGCCAGACCAGGGAGTAAATGTTGATGTACAGAAACCGGAATTTTCCATCCTAACTTAGGAAATACCTCTCTGACTAGCATGTGTATTTTCCTCTGATCCATACCTGCATGAACAATATCCAAGTCTAATGCTCTCATATCGATCGACTGCATGATTGGATAAAGCAATTGTGAAAAATCGAGGCTTTCTCTCTCACTCCTGCCCATGATCGTCAACGAACGCATTATTCTTGACAAAGTCATATGTTTGCTGAAAAGGACGAAATTCTCCCAGTAATCAGATGAATTTTCATAAATTTCACTGCCAATGATTACGTTGACACCAGGACAAAAAAACTTGAATGCATCAGAATAATATTTTGAAACCTCCCTAATTCTATTCCAATCTCCCATTAATTTGTTATTAATATACGTGTGCCAATCAGCTAGAAACACGGTAGAATGGATTTGGGCCTTGATAAAATCGTTGATTTTAAAACCTGTTAAGATCAGGCTACCTAGATGCAATTTACCTGAAAGTTCCAGTCCAATGTAATGTTTTGGATATGTTACAGCATTCAAGACTCGCCTTAATTCATCTGCTGTAACAATCTCTTCAGTGGGGTCCCTAGTGATAAGAAGCAACCTGTTAGTTATATCCATTTTGTAAAAACTAATACTGCTAATCTCTATTAATTTTTGCATTCGAAATTATTCGTCAAATTTCTTTTTTGGATAAATTTTGCTATTAGTTATAGCAGAAAAAGGAACAAATAAAATAACAATTGCTTAATCTTGTGACATTTTCTATTTCAAACTGAATAACATCTAGAGGAAGAGCGAAGTGCTTGAAAATTACAAAATCCACAAATTTCGGTTACCACCAAAAGCAGACAGACTTTATACAATATGGGTTTTCCTCAGATTCGTCATGGAGTTTTCATCCACCATCAGCTAAATCCATCATCCTCTTATGATATCAGGTATTAACACTCGATATTAACTGCAATAATTCGATAAGGGACGCACAATTGTTTCCTTTTTCAGTATGACTATATTCAATAATGTTTCCATTGATTCAAAGCATCTGTCAACAAATTTGTTGTAAAGAGTTAAATCGAGTACTGTAAAAAGTTAAATTGAGTTATATAACAAGGTTCGTCGTTTGAACCCAAAGGCTAGTGTGGAAGTTGCGTCTGCGCAAATAAAGGTATCAACAGCTACGAAGACGGTTCCACACAATAGCAATCGCATTGTCAATTATAATAGGAAAGCTGAGTCAGAGTTCTTCGTTGATAATTCAGCTCTTGCTGGCTTTACTGGTGAGCGGATCTTATACATGGCTGTAAGAGAGTTGATTGAGAATTCCCTAGATTCTTGTGAAAGTAATCATTCCTTACCTATTATTTCATTATCTTTAAAGTTATTAGATCCACTTAATGATATGTGGCTTATATCTTGCGAAGATAACGGCATTGGAGTCCCATCCGATAAGGTCCCTGTAGCAGTCTGTTCTTTTCTAACCTCTGGAAAATATGTAGAAAAACAACAACGTGGCCTATTTGGTGTTGGGCTGAAAATGATTGCTGCCTTTTCAACTAAGGACACAGACCATCCACTCAAAGTGCGGACAAAGTCGCAAGAGGAAGGATCAGAATATTACTTCGAGCTTCGAACAGATATCGGTACAAATAAGCCAATAACTCTTGTCAGGAAAGCGCTGAAAACCGATGAACAAATTATCAAATCTGAGTCTGGTTTCAAAGTTGAAGCTGTGCTGCGCGCTCGCTTATCTCCAATCACAAAAAACAGAATTTATGATTATATTAGCCAGACTAGTATCGTCAATCCATATGCTGTACTGATATTCGATTCAGACGAAGGCAAGGTTGTCTTTGATAGAAGAACAAAGGTGATGCCACAGCCTGCAAAAGAAGTATTGCCTCATCCGGCAGATATGGACTTGAAAACTCTGAAAAAAGCGATATCGAATTTCAAAAACCAAAAGACGACTTTAGTAGGTGTATTGTGTAATTCATTTCAGAAGCTATCTGGTGACAAGGCTAAAGAAATTATCGCTCGATCTAGAGTACGAATAATGCCCGCTGACAAATATGATGAACATGAATTAATCAAAGTTGTTAACATTTGTAAACAGACCAAATTCCAGATTCCAAATACTGATCATCTGAGCCCAATTGGAGAAGAGATTCTAACTGCCGGTATGACCTCGGAATATGCTATCGTTATAAATAGGCAGACGCATACGATTGAACAGTCTCTGCCACAATTGTCAGTCAAGATATTAAAACCATCATTGACAGCCTATTCGTCTAAAATATGCGTGATCAATAACAGGCCAACTATCGTAGAGTGTGGAATTGCTTATGGAGGCGACATAAATTCTTTTAAACTGTTTAGATTCGCAAATAAAATTCCATTACTATATGATGAGGGTTCGGACGTTGCAAGAGAGGTTGTCTCTGAAGTAGAGATCAACAAGATGGGAATCTCAAAGAAAGAAGTAAAAGAACAATTTTCAAACCCTGACACAAAGACTGCTCGAGCCGTAGAACTACTTCCTATTCATATTTTCTTCCACATATGCTCAACTAAAATCCCATACAAGACCGCAGGCAAGGAGAGTATTGCATCAGAGGGAGACTTGAAACGATATATGAAAGCATGTTTAGCTGATCTATACAGGAAGGTAAGTGCTCAGATTCGTAAAGAGTTACGTATGAAAGAGGCAGAAGGTAGACTACATCTTTACAAGTATTACATTCCATTAATAGTTAACGCAATTTGCGAGTCGATAAAGGTTGACCCGAATAGACTTGCCGAAGCATTTACAGACATTGCAGAACGACATGTCAGAGGTGAAATTATTTCTAATCCAGTTATTGAGAAAGAAGACAAAATTACAGGAGAAAGAATTGACAAAGAAATACGTCAAACATCGGAAGTTGAAGATAAGATCCTGACAAACAGCGTAATTCAGGACAATCATCATGAGAGAACGAAAAGTCGGAGGAAACCAGAAAGTAAAAGCCATATGCCAAAGAAAAAGAACAATAATTTGGGGCAAGACCAGACAACTTTAGATGCTCTGAATGCACGAAAAAAAAGATGAGGAGATAATTGACTACAACAGACAAGCGTCATCAGGAAGTTGTTAAAAAAATCAAAATAATAATGAGAGATATTAGTAAAGACATAATAACAGAAAAAACGATGCCTGTCCTAGATGTTCCAAAAGTAGGTTACGATAATACACTTTGGTCTGATGTAAGAAGGATGCTTACTATAGGGAAAAAGACGGTTCAAGTGAGCCCTGACAGCACGAAAAAGATTCCAACTTTTGCCCAGTACATAGTTATGGCTAGTGCTGTCCGAAGATTACTCGATGAGCAAATGGAGAGTACAATCAGAGGAATGTATTATGCCACACTTAGCACTGTCGGAGATGAGAAAAACAAGCAGAAGTTCTGGAATAATCAAGAAAATTCTGATGATGCGATTAAAGCTGTTGAGCTGTTGACAGGTATACCTAGAGAAGAATTCTCTGTCACATCAAAACCAAAAGGAATGGTCTCAGGCCCGATTACGCTGCGTGTGGGCGGCGATCTGATTGACTGCAACCTAGGGAGTAGGGCAACATCACAATTAATTCCAACTAACATACGGGATGTCGAAATTGTGAATGTAAAAGCGGAGTTTGTAATGGTAGTTGAAAAAGATACAGTCCTTAACAACATTCGCAAATCAGGGTTCATACAAAAATATAACGCAATCCTACTGACAGGATCTGGAGAGCCTGATAGGGCTACACGGATGATGGTAAAGACCCTCAACGAGAAATGGAAAAAGCCAGTAGTAATCTTCGCTGATGCAGATCCTTGGGGTTTGGGTATCGCATTACGTTATAAAATTGGCAGTGAGTCGTTAAGTTATGATAGTGATAGGTTGGTTACTCCAGACGCTAAAGTGCTAGGGATGTTGTTCTCAGACATCTATGAATACAATATCCCGGAGGTAGCTAGATTGGATGCATCTGACGAAGATATTAACAGAGCTAACGATATGAAAAAGAAACCTTGGCTGCAGGATAATAAATGGCAGAAAGAATTAAACCTATTCTTACAACGTAAAGAGAAATGCGAATTAGATGCATTTTTTAAGCATGGATTCAAGTACCTGGCAGAAATTTACCTGCCCCGAAAGCTGCGAGAAGCAGGCATGATTTGAGTCATTTCATTGTTTATTTATGGTCTTGGCTTGTGTTTGTACTGAGAGATAATGGAATAACTCTCTCAGCTCTATTACAATTCCATAGTAGTCCTTAACGTTCTCAAGCGTAGATTCATAGTGCTTCCTATTGCTCGATGCAGTTGCATCGGAAACAAGTATTATGTCATATCCTAAATTAAAAGCCTCTCGTAATGAAGTCTCCACACAAATTGACGTATCTATACCGCAGAAGATCAGCGTATCCACTCCAATACTCCTTAACCAGACTCCTATTTCCGTGTCATGAAAAGCTGAATCCCTTCTTTTTATAACTACGTGATCATCCTCCAGTGGTTTAATATCTTCGACAATATCTGCATCCCATGTTCCCCTGATGCAAATCGGTCTCTTCATTATTCTTTCCTCTCTAGATTTTGGCAAAATTTTATGGGTCTTGGTCAAAAGGTCAATTCCTGAAGCCTCTCTTACGGCCTGTGTATAAAAAACTGGAATTCTTGCAGCTCTACAGGTGGTAATAAGCTCACGAATTTTAGGGATAACTTCTCTGTAATGAGAAATTTCCATTCCCAAAAGATCGTATGAACCGCCTTTGCTAACAAAACCGTTCTGGACATCTGTTACAATTAAAGCAGGATTGATCTCATAGTCTTTCAACCTCATTACAGAAACTAATATCTAGTAATAGTTTATAAGATTATACAAGTTATCGGAAGCAATTTTTCATATCAACAGAATCGAATTTCGAAATTAAAGTACTTATTAGTTCCAGACATATGTTTTAATTTTGTTCACTGTTCATGGTTTAATTTTGTTGCTATATACGTTTTTGACAATTTGTTGAAAACGATCAATAAAACTCTCTATCGAATATTTTTTTACTGAATTGCTGATTAAAATTCTCTCTGAATTAGTAGCCATCAACGCAAGCGAAACTGCTTCAACCCCCTGCCCAAAGGTATGAAATTGATATTTTGAAGGTACAAACTCTGTATGCCCTCCAACGTCGGTCACAACGGGGATCAATCCAGAACTCATTGCCTCTACAGTAGATATTCCAAAGGGTTCACCTATAAGAGGATGAAGGTATACTTTGGACTCTTGCATCAATTTGAGTAATTTACTAAATCTTACATTAATTTCAAATTTGATATAATCCTTCAGATCGTATTTGTCTACCATTTGCCTCAAATAAAAATAATACCCAGGCCTGCCAGGAGGAAGATTTCCAACAATTTTCATTCCGCTTCCTATTCCACGTTCCTTCAACAATTTTGCTAGCCTGATTGCATTTTCTATTTTTTTGGTTGGATGAAATCTTGCTATAACAAGAATTATGTCTTTTCTATTGTCAGACGAGGATGACAATACTGACAAGTTACGAAAGAAATCTACATCCACAGGTGGGCTTAGGACAATTGAATCTATTCCGAATGCTTTCAATATCACTCCCCTACTGAATTCTGAATTTGTAAGCACAGTCGATTTCTTTAGCATATGTACGTAAGCGCTGCGAGCTAACTCAAAATATTTTTGACTGGAATTTTTTCTTCTAGGAGACATAGTAGATAAAATAGTTCGGCTCAGAAACCTCGCATATTCAGGATCTTTTGAATCAATTAGATATTTTGCCAACGGAAAATGACAGTATGTAATGGCATTCCTTTTTGAAAAACTGGGAAGGAAGTATGGAAGCATATCGCCATGTGTATTTATGGTAAGGTCATAATGCTTGTTTGATTGTATATTTCTTAAAGACCGCAAGATATTTGTTGTTTTAATCCTCTTGATAACAGAGGTAGCAACCTCGCCATATGCACTCTCCAACTTGGAGATGTCGGGTTTTTCAAAGGTAGTGAGGTCAGTTTCGATGCCCATCTTCGATAATGCATGCATTGCGGTGATCGCAACCCGTTCACTACCCCCACGAGGATTCAGACTGGTATGCACAATATTAGCAATCAAATATACCCGTATAATGTGCCATATTCATCTATATACCTGTATATTGCATGTAGATTGTAGCTGTCATATTATCCCTCTCTTCTTATCTGAAAACAGGATCAATTCGTGTGCCAGTCTGTTCATTTTGAAACAGTTTTTCACTTGATTTCGTTGTTATACCGCCGTTCAATAGGTACACTATCGGTAGACTTAGAATCTTTTTCCCGTTCCAGGATCAACTATGACACTATATGAAGTATTATTACCAGTCTTGGCAGTACCGTATAAACCAAGAATCCAAAATTATTATCGACAGAATTACCGCAGATCATATCATTATCATCATATGCTATATACATCAGCTACAGTTTGGCCAGGCTCCAATAAAAGATTATTAAAAACCTTTGGATAGTATATGCATGAAAAAGCTAGACATATATATTCCTGAGGACAGTCTTTCTGAACTAACTGAAATTCTCCACAAGCACTCTGTTGGAGGAATAAGCCTTTCTGATATCAAAGGAAGAGGCAAAATACCCCATGAACCAATTCCTGAGACGGTAAGATTCTACATGACTGGCAAAAAAATCATCCCTGAATATTTGACTAGACATAAAGTTGAAGTAATAGTACCTGAAACGGTGACAAAACCTATTATAGATGATCTTTTTCAGTTAAAACCTACCCGTGGAAAGGTCTTCGTGACAGATGTTTCAGAAGCCTATGATCTTGTATCAAAGACTAGCGGAGAAGACGCTCTAACTTAGATTAGGAAACATATTTATTGAAAGTACTCCGAAAATTAGCATTCGCATCATTGGCACCATTATTTTTTTCCTGAGTTTACAAGGATAGTGACGTAACGTTACTAGTTACAAGAAAATGATTCGCTAACTAATGGACGCTCTCAATATTGTTGCAATCTGGCCCTAGCGTTTGCACTTTACAGCAATATATCTCCTAATTATATATCATCAGTATCAGTTTCTCGAAAAAGCCATGTGTTTGCAGTTAAGAAATTCCAGTTCCAAATACTATGTCTGTTCATCCACCTACTCTGAGATTAATTAGTTAGCTCCTATATTCTTCTAGAAGAAGTAGTATCCAAGTTAAAGCTGCCAGAAGTCAAAATGGGAAGATTCGAAAGCCTTACGCCTATGTTTCAGAAAATTAACTTACGCAAGACTAATAGGATATTTACTCTAAAAGCAGAGTAATGGGATTTCTTATATCATCTAATAAGAAAATTAAAAAGATGAACAATGACAAGGTTGGAGCACCATTTCAGTATTCTGATAGTTATGTCCAGTTTCTGGCTTTTCTGAAGATCGGTCTTAAAATTCCTTACCGGATGGTCTAAGATATAGTACGTAGATGGATTATCAGATTATGTCAGAAGTGAGGAAATGAAATACATATTACACATATCAGGAGAATGATCAGCGTTAAGCCATCAATTGTGGAGATGAATTTTGTAAGTGATAGTGATAATGGCAATAACGTTGATAGTCGATGCATTAGGTCTGATTGTATCAAGAAAGGGTCATCATATAAACAAAAATGGATATGAAAGAAAAAGGAATTCATAAAATTGCATATAGATGGGGATACAAAGTCCAAGAAAGTAAGTAGTCTCTTTTCGAATAACTAGAGGAAATGTGCATAATGCCAAAAGATTTTATCCTTAGTAAGAGAAGCAGCAGAAAAACATGACATCGAAAAATTATATGCAGACAAAGCGTACGATAATAGAAGGATTTTAACTTACTAGATCAGCTTGATGTTGAACCTGCTATTGAAATAAGAAAAACTGCATCCACAAGCTCAGGAGGATGTCAGTTAAGAAGGGAAGAAGTAGCACTACTAATCAAGAAACTAGGATCCGAAGTATGGAACGGGTTAAGGATGCAGGTAGTAGAAGTTGGATTGCTGAAATAGTATTTTCTTCAATCAAGGGTCTACTGGGCGAAGATCTGCTTTCAACGAAATTCTCCACACAGAAAGTAGAAG
>Ga0075434_100002482_pt1 | contig 16241 bp, 13 predicted proteins | sample RhiMethybrSRZTD3_FD_75298 | JGI IMG/M metagenome (GOLD analysis project Ga0075434, IMG submission 75298) | Populus rhizosphere microbial communities from Tennessee, USA - Rhizosphere MetaG P. TD hybrid SRZTD3 | ecosystem: Host-associated > Plants > Roots > Rhizosphere > Soil | place: USA... | reverse complement strand
CTGCAGGTACTTGTCGAAGAGCTGATCGGCCGTGACGCGGGTCTCGACCGGGAAGTCTCGCGCGTTCGGATCCTCGTACGGCTCGCCGTACTGAATCGACAGGTCGGGCTCGCTCACCGGCGACTGGCTGCCGCGATGACAGGTGAAGCACGTGACGCGCGTGCGACCCGCGAAGTACTTCTCGTTGAGCTCGCTCATCATCGTCAGCATCTGGCGGGCGCGCTGCATGCGCGGCGTGACCTGCGCGAACGCCGTCTTGTCGAAGTAGGCGTCCTTGACGTGGCAGAAGGTGCAGTCGTTGCCCATCGCCGAGGCGAACATCCCCATCGCCTCGAAGAACGTGTCCACCGGAATGCCCTTGAGAATCTGCACGCTCTTGAACACGTCGTCGGTGAGCGGAACTTTTTCGGCGCCCTGCTGCGGCGCGGGCGCCTGCGCGGCGAGGCCGATTTCCACCAGGAGGCACGTCAACGCCGCCATCAGGGCCACGAAAAATCGCCGGTGTGCACCTCTCGTCATCACTTCGCCTCCTGCGCGCGCGGAGCATACCGTACCCGAGCCTGGCGGTTGCAGTGGGCGGTGCGCGGTGCTACGCTTCTGGCCTTGCCGCGGAGGTATGTGTAATGAAGAGGCTGTTGATGCTGGTAGTTGCCGGAGCGCTCCTGGTGGCGGCCCAGCCCGCCCGTGCGCATCATTCGTTTGCCGCGGAATTCGACGTGAACCAGCCGGTCACGTTGAAGGGCACGCTCACGAAGATGGAGTGGTTCAACCCGCATGGCTGGATCTACATCGACGTGACCAACCCCGATGGCTCGGTGACGAACTGGGGCATCGAGGCGGGGGCGCCGACCGCGCTGCTGCGCCGCGGGCTGCGGAAGACCGACTTCCCGAACGGCACGAAGGTCGTCGTCGAAGGCTACAAGGCGAAGAGCGGCGCACCGCGCGCCAACGGCAAGACGGTGACGTTCGAGGACGGACGCAACTTCTTCCTCGGCGCCAACGATCAGGACGCCGGCGCCCCGAAATAACCTCGCCGACCGTAGAGGCGGACCCTACGGTCCGCCCCTACTCTGCTGTTCCTGTGCGTACTGGTAGCACTCGTACTCGAGGATCCGTACGTTCGGCTCCTTGCGGCGATAGAGGGTGAACGCGATCGTCCACGGCCGCGTGAACACCTTCGGGTCCTCCAGCGTCGCCTCGTAGCGGATGTGGTCGGGTGTTTCCATCGTGTAGCGCTCGACCACGTGCAGATCCGTGCTGTGGAAATTCCCCGCGCGATCGAACCACGTCTGATCGGTGAAGTGCCTGACGTCCACGACGAGCGTGTCGCCTTCCCAGCGTCCGCGTGAATCTCCCATGAACCACTCGATCGGCCCTTCCGGATGCTCGCTGTTCATGAAAATGCTGCGCGTCGTGTGCTGGTACTCGCTGAAGACGGCAATGTAGGCGGGCGACTGCACGATCTGAAAGGGGAACGGCGCGTACATGGTGCGCGGCACGCCGAGCAGAAAACACTTCTCTTCATGATCGAGCGTCGCCCGGTTCCTGAAGTTCTCTTCCTTCTTCGCGCGCGCCCACGGTTGATACGGGAGCTCGTTGCCTTCGACGATTCCCTGACCGGCGGGGACGCCGAGCCGAGCGGAATGATCCTGAATGTCATAGTTCGCCGTGGTGAGCGCCTGCCAGACGCCGCTCAGATCCGGTTTGCCGTCCGACGCGCGCGGGAGCAGCGGCCTCGGCTGGGCCAGCGCCGATGACGCGAACAGGATGAGCAGCGCCGCGGACGCGAGCTTCACTTCGGCGGATCGAGCCCGAGCCACAGCTTGTGCTCGCGCAGCAGATCGGGGAGATCGTGATCGCTCTCGATGCATGGCTCCTCCCAGACCTCGTGCCCTTTCTCGAACCGGACGATCGGCATCGCCATTGTCCATGGCTGCCGGTACACCTTCGGATCGGTCAGCGTCGTCTCGTAGAGGATCGTGTCGGCGTCCACCAAGGTAAAGCGCTCGGTCACGTGCAGCGCGTCGCTGTGGAAGTGTCCAGAGATGCTCAGCCACGTGCGCTCGGTCAGGTTCGTGGTGTCGACCACCAGCGTGTTGCCTTCCCAGTGGCCGCGCGAATCACCCATGAACAGGCGTATCGAGTCTCCGATGTGCGGGCTGTTGTCGGTCGGAATGATGCGGTACTCGTGCGCGAACTCGCCGACGAACGAGAAGACCTTCGAGCCCTGGACGATGGCAATACCGCGCGGCGCGTAGACCTGGCGCGGCACGCCGGCCAGCCAGCACGCGCCGATGGGATCGATGTAATGGTCCCAGTTGTCCTGACGCTTGTTCGCGTACTGCGGCAGGTACGGCACCTTGCCGTCAGGCGGGTCGATGATCAACGAGATCTGTTTGTTCAGGAACGCGTCGCCCTGGTAGTCCTCGATGTTCTGGCTGCCGTTGGCGGTGACGGGGTTCCACGCGCCGTTCATGTTGGGCGTGCCGTCCGCGTTGCGCGGCGGGTTGAAGGCCTCGGCTTTAGGCTTCGCGCACGGGTAGAACTCGCGCGAGGGCGAGGGACAGCCCGCGATCCGCGCGGGGCGCCCGCCGCCTCCTTCCTGGCCGGCGAGCAAGGTCCCCGCGGCGAGCAGGCACGCCAGCGCGCAAGCGAACCCTCTTGATGCAGTTGCCATACTCGTCGATGTCGAAGCGGATGCGATCTCCGCACACGATGCCGAATTTCTCTTCGTGGTCTTCGTGAATGCCGCCAGGCCTTCGTGGTTATTCAAGCGGCTCGACTCTGATCAGCGACGCGCCGAGATTGTTCCCCACCCAGAATGCCGGCGGATTGCTGCCGTTGTCGACGTTGACGCGGCGGATGTTCGTCATCCGCGGCAGCAGATACTCGACGACCTCGCCGGTCTTCGTGCTCACGCGGACCACGCGATCGTTGTTCATGCCGCCGCCCCACGCGAAGCCGGCGCGATCGGCGATGGCGTCGTAGACGTTGGTCCACGGCGTCGGCACCGCGAACTCCTGGAACTTCGCGGTCTTCGTGTCGAACATGCCGATCTTGTTGCCGCGGAACTCGGCGAACCAGAGACGGTCCTGCGCGTCCATGTGGCCGCGGCGCGGTCCCGCGTTCGGCGTCGGCGTCGCGTACGGCGTCACCTGCTTGGTCTTCGCATCGATCCTGATGATGTACGTGCCGTTCAGGTTCATGCCGTAGAAGTTGTTCTTCGAATCCGACGACACGCCGTAGGAGCTCAGCTCCTTCACGAGCGCCCTGTCCTGCACGCCAACGCCGTAGTCAACGGTCTTCCACTCGCCGCTCTTCACGTCCACCTGATACTCGTTGTCGCCGCCGATCCAGACCTGACCATCGACATCCGAGTTGATCGGCATCACCATCGCGATGCGCGCCTCGTCTCTGTTCTTGAAGTCGGGTGAGCCCCACGTGGTGAACGTCTTCGTCTTGCGATCGAACTTCGCGAGGCTTCCCTGGTACATCGTGCCCATCCAGATGTTTTCGTTCTTGTCGAGCACGATGTCGAGCGAGCCCTGCGGCGCGCCGGGCTTGGTGATGGGCAGCGGATACTCCGTGACCTTGCCGCTCTTCGGATCGAGCATTCCGAGGACGTGGGTGCCGAAGTCCCCGTACCACACGTTGCCCTGCGAGTCGGCGGCGGCATCGTGCGGCAGCGTTTCTTTTCGCGGCAGGTCGTATTCCGTGATGATGACGCGCGTCGCTTTGCCGGCCGGGCGCGGATAGGCCTTCAACGGATAGGACCACGTCGTCCGTCCGTCACTAAGGTTGATCGACGCGAGGTACGCGGCTGCCGCGCCAACGCGATCCTTCATCACCGGATCCTCGCCTTCGCGGCCGCCCATGCTCTGCTGCAGAATCGGGTTCGACCGGCCGCCGCCATGCTCGTTGGGGCGCAGCTGCGGGCGTTCGGGGGTGCTGCCCTGCGCGTAGCGTCCCATCCGGTCGAGCACCTTCACCCACTCCTCCGCGTTGTGCGTACTGCGCGCGACGCGCTCCAGCGTGTGGCACTGCGTGCAATTGAGCAGACCGTTCTTCATCTCCATGGTGCCCGGCCAGCTCATGAACCATTCGCCGTTGGTCAGCTGGGCGGCGAGGTCCTTCGTCTTCCCCAGTTTCAAGTCGAGCTGTGCGGCGCGCCCGGCGCCAACATCCACGGTCGATGGCCCTTCGAGTTCATACCCCGTCGCGCGGACGCGAATCGCGTAGGTGCCCGGCTCGAGCCGGTTGCCCGCAAATGCGTAGCGGCCCTGCGCGTCGCTCATGACGCTGACGGTCATCGTCGAGCCCGCGCGCTTCGCGCTGACGACCACCCCTTCCAGCGGACCATCCGCCTGCGATGAGACGATCCCCGTCAAGGCCGCCGAGGCGGACTGGGCCGACGTATGGCTGGTCGCGGCCATCACCAGGATCGCCACCGAAATTGCGAGGGAAATCGTGAAGACGTGCGTGCGAATCACATGGCCCTCCCGTAGAAGGCCACATGATAGCCTGCCTCGCCGCAGCGCGCAGCGCGAAGGCGGCCCTTATATAATCCCCGCAACCCAAAAACCGTCCCGGCCCTGCCTGGAGGATGTGATGAAGAAGTTTGCGTGGCTGCTGCTGTTCAGTGGAGTCGTCGGGCTGTCGTTATCGCTGCACGCGCAGCAGACCGGCGCTGACCTCATTCTTTTTAATGGAAAGATCATTACCGTCAACGACACCTTTCAGATCGCACAGGCAGTCGCGGTGCGCGGTGCGCGCATCGTTGCCGTCGGTTCCAACGCCGACGTGCAGAAGCTGGCGGGGCCGAATACGCAGCGTATCGACTTGAAGGGCAAGTCGATGGTGCCCGGCTTCATCGACAACCACGCGCATTTCCAGGAGGAAGGCGCTTACTGGACGATGGAGCTCCGCTTCGACGGCATGGACACGCGCAAGAAGGTGCTGGACGCGATTGCCGCCAAGGCGAAGGCAACGCCGAACGGCGGCTGGGTGTACAACCTGGGCGGCTGGTCGCCCGCGCAGTTCTCGGATGACAAGCGCGAGTTCACACGCGAGGAGCTCGACAAGGTCGCGCCGAACAACCCGGTGTTCCTCCAGTTCACGCGCTGGGCGCAGTACCTCAATAGCAAAGCGATCGAACAGCTCGGCCTCGACAAGATGACCGAGCCGTGGATCGAACGCGATTCGAGCGGCCGTCCCACCGGCATCACGCGGGTGGCCGGCCGGAACATCCTGTTCAACAAGGCGGGCTTCCTGAAGACGGAGAACGGCGGCAAGGCTGAACTGCCGGCTGATGTCATCGAGCGCAATCAGAAGTCGATGCTGAAGGATTTCGCGATCGCCGGGCTGACCGCCTCTGGCGGGCAGTGCCTCTGGGATGACCTGTATCGCAAGTTTGAGCGTGAAGGCACGGCGAGCATGCGCTTCTTCTGCTTCCGCACCGTGGAAGCGGGCGGACGCGGCGCGGGCGTCTTCGAGCGGCAACTCGCGGAAGTCCCGAAGCTCCGCTATCACGACGGCAACGAGTGGATGGACAACTCGAACTACGGCGAGCGCTTCCCCGGCGGCGGCGGCGGCGACGTCCTCGCGCCCGGCCCGGAGCCGATCGCCTCGCAGGAAGCGTGGGACACGTGGGGCCGCTTCGGCCTCGAGGCTGCGAAGGCCGGCGTCCCGGTGCAGCTCCACACGGTGACCGAGAAGGCGATCGACGCGCAGCTCGATCAGGTCGAGAAGATCGCGAAGCAGGCCGACATCCGTCCGCTGCGCTGGGCGTTCATGCACATGGAAGCCGTCACGCCGGCGCAGGTCGAGCGCATGAAGAAGCTGAACATGTTCCTCGCGATCAACCCGCGGGAAACCGTGTCCGGCGGACTCCTCCATCAAATCCAGGGCGACAAGGCGTTCGGCATGCCGCCGTTGAAGGAGATCCAGGACAGCGGGATCATGTGGGGCCTCGGCACGGATGCGTTCGAAGTCAACCAGTTCCGTCCGTTCCAGACGCTCTATTGGTGCGTGACCGGAAAGATGGTGGGCGGCACGGTCGTCAACACGCATACCATCAGCCGCGAGGCCGCGCTCATCGCGCACACTCGCAGCAACGCGTATCTCTTCTTCCGCGAGAACGACCTCGGATCGATCCAGCCGGGCCGCTTCGCGGACCTCGTGGTCACCGACAAGGATTACCTGACGGTGCCCGCCGAACAGATCAAGGACATCAAGTCGGTGCTGACTGTCGTCGGCGGCCGGATCGTCTACGACGCGGCGAAGGACGCGCCGTCGACTTCAACCAGGTAGTGCAGGTCGGGTCCTCTGGACCCGCCGGGAGTCAGTCAATGAATTCAAGATTCGTGGTCGTATTTCTTCTCGTGATGGGTCTCGCGGCCAGCAAGCTCCCTGCTCAAGGGCAGGGCGGCGGCCGTGGCGGTCCGCCTCCGCAGGTCGTCGACAAGGCGACGCCGGAGATCATGAACGAGGATCCGCAGACCGAGCAGCGGTCGCAGGATCGCGTCGGCTTCCCCGCTCACAAGATCATCGGCAACCTCTATTACGTCGGCACGGTGACGCTGTCGTCGTATCTCATCACGACGCCGCAGGGGAACATCGTCATCAACAGCGACTACGAAGAGACGCTGCCGCTGATGAAGAAGGCGATCGAGTCGCTCGGCTTCAAGATGGAGGACACGAAGATCCTGATCGCGAGCCACGCGCACCCGGATCACCAGATGGGCGACGCCGCGTTCAAGCAGATGACCGGCGCGCAGACGATCTTCATGGCGGAGGACGTGCCGGCGCTGCAGAACATGAAAGCGGGCGGCAAGGAGCATCCGATCGACAAGATCATTCACGACGGCGACAAGGTCGAGCTCGGCGGCATGACGCTGACCGCGCACCTGACGCCCGGCCACACGCTCGGCACGACCACCTGGACGTTCCCGGTCCGCGACGGCGGCCGTACATATAATGTCGTCATCGTCGGCGCGGGACTTCCCGACGATGCACGGATCGTCTACAACCAGCAGAACCCGAAGGCCGCCGAGCAGTGGGCGGACTCGATCGCCACGCTGGAGAAACTGCCGTGCGATGTCTTCCTCGGCGCGCACAGCTGGTTCTTCAACCTGACGGGCAAGTACAAGAAGCTGCAAGCGAACCCGAAGCAGAATCCGTACATCGATCCGGCCGGCTACAAGAAGTTCGTCGCGGAGATGAAGACCACGCGGGAGAAATTGATCAAGGAGCAGACCGCTGCGGGTCCCCCGCCTCCGCGCGGCGGCGGCGCCGGCCGGGGAAACTAGCGTTCCTGGAATGCCGCCGCGGCACCGGCCGCGGCGGCTCCCGCCGACAGCGCAGCCGTTACTGGACGGGGAGACCTCGCCCCGTGTCGGCGACTACATGGGAGTGCTGGCCCTTGATCTCTTCGAGCGCAGCACCCTTATAGAAATTGCCCATCGAATAGCCGCACAGGAGTTTGAAGCGGTGTGCGTTCGCCAGCTCGTTCCAGAAGGTTTCGAGCCGGATGGCCGCCGCCTCGAGGCCGTCTTTCCACAGCAGATCGACCATCTCCCCATACGCGCGGACCGTCACGTTCTCGCGACCGCGTGATGCAAGTCTGATAGTCTCCCCGAGGGTGTAACGGAACGCGCGCGCATTCGGAAGCGCATCGATCATGAACATCGCAAGCGTCTCACGGGCGTCCACCGTGACGTAGTCGCCAAGGCGCTTCAGGGCTTCGACGTCGAGCCCGCGGGCCCGCAGGCACTCGTCGATCGCTGCGGTGTGGGCTGGTGTGGCAATCACGACCGCCGGCTCACCCTGCTCCAACCCCTTGCCGATGAACTCGCCGACAATGCGGCATAAGGAATCGGAGTCCTCGTAGAAACGGACGGCGTGAAAGTGACCGGCATCGGTCGACATGGTGGTTGCCTCCAAGTACGCGTTCTGATCGTCTACGTGTCGTACAGCCAGCCTTGAAGGACTCCATAGCGAATCACATCAACGCGGCCGTTCAGTCCGAGCTTGCGCATGGCGTTGGTCTTGTGCACTTCGACGGTCTTGACGCTGATCTCGAGCTTTTCCGCAATCTCGACATTGCTGTGGCCCACGGCGACCAGCCGAAGTACCTCGGACTCGCGTTCCGTGATCTTCGTCGCCGCGGCGCCGTCCATACGCGACTTCGCCGCCAGAAGGCCGTCGGCCACCTGCGCGGTCATCGACGGATCCAGATAAATTCCTCCGGCAGCCACGGCGCGAACGGCCCGCAGGAACTCGGTTGGCGGACTCTGCTTCAACACATACGCCGACGCGCCCGCCCGCAGCAGCTCCTCCAGGTAGGCCTTGTCCTCGTGCCGGGTCAAGGCGACGATCGTCGTCTCCGGTTGACGTTTCTTGAGGAGGCGCGTCGCCAGCAGCCCGTTGAGACCCGGCATCGAGACATCCATGATCACTACGTCGGGCTTCACGGAGGTCGCCTTGTCGACAGCAGCCTCGCCGGTGTCCGCCTCCGCGATCACTTTCATATCCGGCTGACTGTCGATGAGCAGTTTCAGCCCCTGCCGCACGATAGCGTGGTCATCGGCGATGAGAATCCGCAATGGCGTCGGCGTCATTACGTGCTCGTGATCGTGGTGGCCGTGGTAATCGGCACTCGCAGGATGATGGTGGTGCCGCTGCCTGGCGCGGACTCGATCTGACATTCGGCGCCCGCCAAAGCCGCACGCTCGCGCATGCCCCTCAGCCCGAAGCCGCCGCGGCCGGTCTTGACCGCCGCCGGATCGAATCCGATGCCGTTGTCCTCGACGATGAACGAGACCTGGCCGTCTCTCCGCTCGAGGACGATGTCGACACGCTCCGCGCGCGCATGTTTCGCAATGTTGTTGAGCGCTTCCTGCGCGAAACGATAGACCGTGGTTTCCATCTCCGGGAGCAGGACCCCGTCGATCGACCCGCTCACGTGCACCTGGGCACGGATGCCGAACCGCTTCGACCAGCTGGCCGCGTAGTCCGTCAATGCCGCGGCGAGCCCGGCGCCCTCGAGGGCGGCGGGCGCCACCTCCCATACGCCGAAGGACAGGTCCTGGTCGATTCGGCGGGTGAGGTCTTCCAGCACCTCGACGTGGTGTTGAAGTTCGCTGCGTTCGGCAGCCAGCGCCTTGAGCGTTTCGAGCGTCAGGCGCAGCGCGGTCATCTGCTGTCCGAGCTGGTCGTGAAGATCGAGCGCAATACGACGGCGCTCGTCTTCCTGGGCGAGCACCAGCCGCGTGAAGAGCTGCGCGCGCTGCTCCTCGGTGCGCTGCCGCCGTTCGATTTCACGGCTCAGCGACAGGTTCGCGGCCGATAGTTCCGCAGTTCGTTCCGCGACGCGCTCCTCGAGCTGGTCATGCGCGCGCCGCAGCGCTTCCTGTGCCAGCACACGCTCCGAGATGTCCCTGGCGACCTTTGACGCGCCGATAATCCTGCCTTGCGCGTCCCTCACCGGCGACACGGTAAGCGAAATGGGGATCTGGCGCCCATCTTTCGTTCTGCGTATGGTTTCGAAGTGGTCTATCTTTTCGCCTCGACGAAGCCGGGCCAGCACGTCTGCTTCTTCGCCGCGTCGATCCTCCGGAATGATCAGCACGATGTTCTGGCCAATCGCTTCGGCTGCGGAGTAGCCGAAGAGGCGCTCGGCTGCACGGTTCCACGAGGTGATCACGCCCTCAAGCGTCTTGCTGACGATGGCGTCGTCTGACGAGTCGACAATCGCCGCGAGCCGTGCGCGAAGGCGGTCGTGCTGCTGGCTTTCTGTGATGTCTCGCGCCACCTTGGAGGCGCCGACGATGCGGCCCGTGGCATCCTTGATGGGCGACACGGTCAGCGAGACCGGAATCAGCAACCCATCCTTGGCTCTTCGTACGGTCTCGAAATGATCGATCTTCTCGCCCTGGCGAAGGCGAGACAGCAGGAAGTCTTCCTCCGCATGCCGGTCGTCGGGGATGATCAGAAAGATACTCTGGCCGATGGCCTCGGCAGGCGAATAGCCGAACAGCCTCTCCGCTGCCCGGTTCCATGAGGTGATGACGCCGTCCAGCGTCTTGCCGACGATGGCGTCGTCCGATGAATCGACAATGGAGGCCAGCCGCGCCTGAACCGCCTGGTCGTCCTGATTGCCGGTGTCGGGCGGACGGGACTCGTGGCTTTTCATCTCCGAAGCTAACACGTCATATCTTCCAGGATCAGCATCATGCCTGACGACGGAACGGATTCCTATTAGGGAAGTCCCGTAGGCGTTCTCGCTTCCCCCAATTGTGCCGGCTCCGTCAGTTCGCTACGCTGACCACATTGCAAGCCATGGAACAACAGCACGCTCTTCCGAGGTCCGGTCGAGGGCGACACGAGTCTGTGTCTGACGTCTCGATACTTCTCGTCGATGACTTCGAGGACGGCCTCGATTTGTATCACGAGTACCTCACGTATCGAGGCTATCGGGTGATCGTCGCGCGAAACGGGGAAGAGGCCGTCGCCCAGGCGCGTGCGCACTCGCCCGATCTCATCATGATGGACATCCGGATGCCACTGATGACCGGCACCGACGCGATGCGGATCCTCCGCGCCGATCCATCGTTTGGGCGCGTTCCGATCATCGCCCTGACGGCGCACGCCATGGAAGACGAGCGCGTCGCGGCGCTGGCCGCGGGATTCGATGAGCTGATTCCGAAACCCTGCCTGCCCGATCAGCTCGTGGTCGCCGTCGAACGCATCCTGGCTGTCGCCCGGCAACCGCGCGCCACGCACTCGGCGATGGATCTGTTCTGGTCGAAAGGCGGCACTGTCGCGTGTTCTGCGCACGCGCCTGCGCCAGCCTCGGACGTCTGGAAGGTGCAGGGATGGCAGCCGGTGCCGCACTGGCGTCAGGCCGCGAAAGTCACCATTCTGCAATGCCAGTTCTGCCACGGGCGCCCTTATGCACATACCAGAGAGGCGAAGCTCGCCGGGTAGGCGAATGTCTATCTACCGCGCGAGCAGGAACCGCTGCACGCGCTCGCCGTTGAAGACCCCCCGTATAGAGGTTGCCCCTGGAGTCGGTGGCGCCGTCTCCTCATCAAGAAACATCAACGCGACCACATCGACCTGGCCACGAATACCAGATTGGCCGGCCGTTCGGCCAGGCGCCGCATATACCACGGGAACCACTGCTCGCCGTAGCTAATCAGCGTCTTCACGCGATGCCCCTCGCGCGCGAGGCGGATCTGCTCGCCGCGTTGAATGCCGAACAGCAGATGGAACTCGAATGCGTCGCGCGGGATGTTCGACTGCTCTGCGTGCTGGCGGATTCGGTCGATCAGGCGCCGGTCGTGCGTGCCGAATACCGGGCGAAGCCCACCGGTCGTCGCGGCGAACATCGGTCTGGTTGCGGCGAGCATCTGCCTGGCGAGCCGGAAGTAGTTCTCGTCCACATCGCGCTTGCGCGGATACGCGACGTTGGACGGCTCGCGGTACGCGCCTTTGACGAGCCGGATGCCGCCGCCGAGCGGCATCAGCGACGCGAGGTCGTCGGCGGTTCGATAGAGATACGCCTGCAGGCAGACGCCGACGTGTGGATAGCCGCGCAGCGCGCGTCGCATGTCGAGCGTCCGCTCGACATACGAGCTTTGCTCCATGTCGATCCAGAGGTTGATGCCCTGGCGGCCGGTTTCGTCGGCAAGCGCCAGCAGGTTTGCCTGACAGTGCTGGGGATCGACGTCGAGACCAAGCTGCGTGAGCTTGACCGATATGTGGCAGTCGAGCGAGCGCGCGCGCACCTCCTGACTGACGGTCATGTAGTGGCGCGCCGTCTCGTCGGCCGCGGCGACGTCTTGAATATTCTCCCCGAGGCGCGTCAGCACAGCGCCGATGTCCAGACGCTGCAGCTCGGCAGCCGCGGCGAGAGCGGCATCGAGATTTTCGCCAGGCATGAAGCGGCCGACGGCACGGCGCACGAACGGCAGCGTGGATATGTGCTGCCGGAGCCAGACATTCTCCGAGGCGACGAGGAGGCTGTTGCGAACTACCCCATCGGCGACATTGTGCCTGACGGAGACGCCATTTGGCCGAGGTTTGCTTTCGTCACGTCTTGGGCTAGGATGTCATTCCCTCCCCAATTCGGCGCAACACTGACGACCTACGCCCGCCCCAGGATTCTGCTCGTCGAAGATGACCGCGCGACGCGGGAGATGTTCGACTACGCGCTGCGGCTCAGCGGATTCGATGTCCTGAGCGCAGCCGACGGCCTCAGCGCCCTGCGCCTAATCGATCAGCACTGCATCCCCAACGTTGTCGTCCTTGATCTCGACCTGCCGCAGGTGAGCGGCATCGACGTCCACCAGGAAATCGTGTCGCACGCCGAAACCTGCGCGATTCCGGTCATCGTCGTGACCGGAACCAGCTGGCAATCGCCGTCTGACGTATTCCGCACACTGCGCAAGCCAATCAACTCCGACGTCCTGATCAACGTCGTGCGGCTCGCCCTGACGTCACGGCAATCCGAGACCGAGCCGTTGGCGCCGCTCGTAGGCCGATAAGCGAACTGGCGCAGTCTCTCGGGTCGCGTTACACTTCCCGTCCCAAACGAGCGTCGGAAGTCGAACGGAGAGATGTCCGGCCAGGCGCTCTGTGTCGCACAGTCAAGCCCACTGCCCAGTCCCGTTGACATTGTCCTGACACCAACCACTTTCCACGTAACAGGAGGTCGAGATGAAACGCTCCTTACGGCTTGCCCCCTCTATGCTGGTTCCGGTTGCCATTATTGCGTCGCTGCTGTTCGCGTCGGGCCGAACCACCGTAACCGCCGCCCCAACGCCGCCTGTTACTCCAGTCCTGGTGACGAACACCACGAGTCAACCGGTGCCAACGGCCGCGCAAGGCACAACGGATGTCAGCGGGACTGTTGCGATTTCCGGAACGCCGACCGTCGCCCTGGCACCCGGATCAAACGTCGGCCTGGCAGCCGGATCACAAGTCGGCATAACGAACACGCTCACGAGCCCAGTCCCAACTCGTGACGTTGACGGTCCGGCAAGGCAGCCATTCAACTATTACGCGACTCTGGACTTCAGTCCTGGCTTCGCGGCCGCAGGTGCGCTCGACCCTGAACCATTCACGGTGCCTGCGGGAAAGCGGCTGATTATTGAGTTCTTCTCAGCATTTGCCCAAGTTCCCGGCGGGCAGCAGGTGCTCTTCGGCAGGATCGATACATCACAACTAACAGCAAACCTGATCTACATGACGATGGAACATAGCGGGACATTTTTGCAGGCAGGAAATCCCGTCGAAGGCTATGTCTCAACGCACCCGATATTCACGGTACTCGAGCCGGGCACCCAGGTTGGCGCAACTGCTGCGCGGGACTCCGGTACCGGAAATGGGTTTCTGCAGGTCCATATCGCCGGGCATTACGTAGACATTCCATAACCGGCAGGACTAACCGAGGGTCGTCCTCCTCGTGCGTGGCAGCTTTCAGCCCGTCTGCCCACAGAGCGAGGAGGACGATAATTCCCGCAAGATCGAAGGTGCGCTAGAACCCGTACTTCACTCCCAGCTGGATGATCCGCGGGGCGCCGGCCTGCGTCGTGATGCGGCCGAACGTTCCCGAATTGAGATTCGCCTGCCATCCTCCGGCGGTCAGCTCGGTGCCGGGCATGCCCCAGTTGAACGTGTTGAACAGATTGAACGCCTCGAAGCGAAGCTCCAGGTTGTGCGTCGAGGCAAGGCCAATCTGGCGCGATACCGCCAGGTCCACGTTCCAATAGTTGGGCCCCCTCAACGACTGGCGCATCAGGTTGCCGAAGGTCCCCGGATCCGGCTGGGCGAATGCCGCGCGATTGAAATAGCTCGTCAACGTCCGCGGATGCGCGTACACGTCGTCACTGACTTTGTTCACGCGCTGGTTCCTCTGACCGTTGAGCGCGTTGTCGCGCCCGCTGATGATGTCGATGCTGGTGCCCGACTGCATCGTCACGATCCCGGACGCGCGCCATCGCGACGCGAGCATGCCGAGCGCGCCGCTGCCGAGTCTGGGCGACTCCGCGCTGAGCGTCACGCTTGCCAGGTGCCTCTTATCCTGATCGCAGTAGCCCTTGTCGAACTCGGGGTCGTTCGGGTTCGTGTACCCCGACGCGATCTGGCTGAACGTGTTCGGCGTTTTCGTGCCCATGCAGCGCGACAACGTGTAGTTGGCATTCATGCTGAGCCCGCCGGTCGATCGACGCTGCACCGACAGCTTCAGCCCCCGGTACTCCTGCCACCCGATGTCGTCGTTCTGATCCATCGTGCCAATCAACGCGGCCTCCTTCGGATTCTCTTGGAAGAGCACGCGCCGCTGGTTCAGATTGGCGTTGGTCGAGCAGACCGGATACGTCCGTCCGTCTTTCAGCGTGCACGGCCCGAGGCCCATATAGATGCCCGGGTTGATGGCCGTCTGCGCCCACAGCCGGTCGGAGTAGCTGCCGATATAACTCGCCGCCGCGCCCCAGTTCGCCCCGAGCTGCCGCTCGAAGGTGACGTTCCACGTCTGCACGCGCGGCGAGTTGATGTCGGGATTCATGGTGCCGAACGAGCCAAACGCGGGGTACGTCACGTCGCGGTTGGTCACGATCGGGTGGGGATCACCGCCGACGGCCGCGTACGGGTCGTCCATCCGTCCCGGCGGGTCGGTGATGAGTGAACGGTTGCCGAACGGCGGCGCCGAGGAATTGATCTGGTGATAGTCGCTCGACATGAAGTCGTAGGCCAGCGCGTACGACGCGCGCAGCGCCATGCGGCCATCGCCGGTCACGTCCCACGCAACGCCCGCGCGCGGCGAGAAGTTCTCCCACTGTTTGTTGAGACCGGTCTTTCCTGACGGGAAACCGTCATCACCCGGATAGAGGAGACCGGCGGGCGCGTTGACGAACACCTTGCTCTTGATGCCCTTGCGGAAGTTGTCGATGTTGAAGTTGTAGACCGCGTTGTTGTCCACGCTGACGCCGAAGTACGGCTCCCAGCGCAGACCCAGGTTGAACGTCACGTGATCGGTCGCGCGCCAGGTGTCCTGTCCGTAGAATCCAAGATAGTTGCTGTGGATCGGCACGTCCTGGGGTCCGCCGTGCTCCACCGACGTCACGCGGCCGAGCAGCATGTCGGCCAGGGCCAGTCCCGAGGCGCTTCCGTCGAAGATCCAGATACCGGCCGCCCGCGATGACGAATTGTAGTGGCCGTTCCAGTACGCGAAGTTGCCGCCAAACCCGAACTGATGCTGGCCGCGAACCAGCGTCACGTCATCAGCCACCTGGTAGAAGTTGTTGCGGAAGAAGGCTGATGTCGCGCCGGCCGGGATCTCCCATGCACCGGGCACCTGAATCGCCATCTGGTGGCGGACGTAGGGGTACAACTTGATCCCGAGATCGGTGGGATCGAAGTACGGCGCGTTGTAGCGGTTCACCGTCGTCCGGTTGTACGCCACACGGATGGCATTGACCATCGTCGGTCCGAACACCATCGTGTCGCCGAGCGTCAGCGCGTGGGCGAGATTGTTGATGCCGGCGTCCGACGCCTTGAGTACGTTGTCAGATCCACCCTCATACGAGGGTTGCTTCTTGATGAACGTCGCCATGTAGCGGCCGAAGATCGAGTGGTCCTGGGTCAACTGATAGTCGATCCGCCCGATGCCCTGCCCTTCGTTGCTGTCAGCCGTCGTGGAGTACGTAATCTGGCCGCACGGATCCGTCGCGGTCGGCAGAAGGCGCGCAAGTCTCATTGCCGCCGGACTGAAGAGCGCGGGATCGATCCGGTTGCCGATGAACCCGCCTCCCAGGTTGACCTGCCTGCCGCCGTTGCACGCCGGCGACGCAAATGCGGTGAAGTCACCGGCCAGCATCGCCGCCGACGGTACGAAGGCAATCTGGTCGGACGGGCGGAAGCGCAGCACGGTGCCCTGATATCCGCCGAAGAAGAACAGCTTGTCTCGCGCGATCGGACCGCCGATCGTGCCGCCGAACTGGCTGCGCCGCAGCCCGTCGTCCTGGCGCTTGCCATCTTTGCCAATCACGGCGAACGGGCTCGTCGAGTTCAGGTTGTGATCGCGGAGAAACTCGAACCCGTTGCCGTGAAAGCTGTTGGTGCCCGACTTCGTGACCGCGTTCACCGACGCGGCGGCGTGCATCCCGTTCTGCGCGGAGAGCCCGCTCGTCTGCACGCGGAATTCCTGCAGCGCGTCGGGGAACGGCATCGGCAGGTTC
>Ga0075434_100002479_pt1 | contig 16246 bp, 19 predicted proteins | sample RhiMethybrSRZTD3_FD_75298 | JGI IMG/M metagenome (GOLD analysis project Ga0075434, IMG submission 75298) | Populus rhizosphere microbial communities from Tennessee, USA - Rhizosphere MetaG P. TD hybrid SRZTD3 | ecosystem: Host-associated > Plants > Roots > Rhizosphere > Soil | place: USA... | reverse complement strand
GACGTATGCGATGGCAAAGCGGTCCGCGAGCTCGGGCGGGAGCAGGAGCATGACGCGGTCGCCGCGCCCGACGCCTCGGTCGACGAGCGTGCGAGCGAGCGTGTTCGACCGCGCGTCCCACGCCGAGAAGGTCATGGCATTGCCGTCGACGACGTCGACCGCGACCCGCTCCGGGAACCGTTCCGCGACTGCTTGCAGCTCGTCCGGGAGAAGCGGCACGCCCGCACTGTATTGACGCGAGCCGGGCGGACCCAGAACACTCCCCCGCCATGCAGGTACCCGCGGCCCCGATTCTGATCGGGCTGCTGTTCGACTTCCCGCAGGCCGACGGCGGCGACAGCTTCGCTGAGGCCGTCCGGCTCGGGCTCGACGAGATCGCCGCCACCGGTCGCCTGGACCGTCCGGTCGAGTTCGAGACGCGCCTCGCACGCGGCCTCCCGCTCGGCACCGAGCACGACGTCGTCACCGCGTTCGGTGAGCTCGAGGACGCCGGCGTCGTGCTGATCATCGGCCCGTCGATCAGCGACAACGGGCTCATCGCCGCGCCCCTCGCCGACGCCGCCGGCATCCCGTGCATCAACTACACGGGCGGCGAGCGCACCCGGAGCGAGTTCATGTTCCACTACCAGATCGGTTCGCTCGAGGAGGAGCCGCCGCTCCTGGCGCGCCGCCTGGCACAGCGCGGCTTGCGCAGCGCGGCCGTGATCCACGACCACTCGCCCGTCGGGGCCGGGTACGCCCGATACTTCGAGGACGCCCGCGCGCTCGAGGGCATCGAGACGACGGGCGTGGCGGCGATCTCGCCCCTGGCCGACGATCTGCGATCCGTCGTCGCCAGACTCCGCGAGACCGGTCCCGATGCGCTCGTGTACCTGGGTCTCGGCGTGGCGTCGCGTGCGGTCGCGGTCGCGCTCGCCGACCTGGACTGGTCCGTACCCGTCGTTGCCAACAGCTCGTTGATGTTCGGTTACGCGCGCCCGGACTGGCGGGAGGGGTGGGCCGGCTGGGAGTACCTCGACGGCGTCGCCGACGACAACCAGATGCGTGCCCGTTTGCGCGAGAAGTCGAAGCGCGCCGCGGGCGGCCCGATCGGCTGCGCCGCCTACGACATGGGCCGGCTCGTGGGCGAGGCGATCGCCCGCGCCGGGCATCTCACCCGCGCCGGGCTGAAGGACGGTCTCGAGCGGGTGAAACAGCTGCCGGCGACGTCAGGTGTCGACGGCACGACGATGGGCTTCGGCAACTTCGACCGCGCCGCCCTGAAGGGCCGCTACCTCGTCCTCCGCGAGTGGCGCGACGACAAGACCGTGCAGGTCCACACCTAGAGCGACTCGAGGACCTCGAGCACCTTGTCGTTGCGCGGGATGTTGTACTGCTGTGCGCCGACCTCGTCGAAGCGCACGACGCCTTCGGCGTCAACGACGAACAGCGCCGGTCGCTGGCCGAGCGACATGATGCGGCTGGTCACGTCGTACGCATCGAACACGGCGTGGTCCTCGTCGACGAGCGTCGGGTACGGGAGCGGGTGCGAGCGGAGGTAGGCCTCTGATCGCGCTGGGCTCTCGGCGGAGATCGCCAGCACCTCGGCCCCGAGGGCGGTGAAGCGTTCGTAGTCGTCGCGCAACTGCGCGAGATGCCGGCGGCAGAACGGTCAGGAGTAGCCGCGGAGGAACGCGAGCACAACGGGCCGGCCCCGGAACGACGACAGCGACACGTCACCGCCGCCCGACCGCGGGAGCGTGAAGTCGGGAGCCGGTGATCCGACCGGGACAGTGGAGCTCTCGCCCATGCATCGCAGACTAGAGCCAACCCTTGACGGACGGGGCCGCGGCCGGAATCGTTGGGCGGCGGCACCGAGCCGTGAGCACAGATGGGGGGACATATGCCGGACAGCGTCTACAAGGTCATCGAGCTGGTGGGAACCAGCACCGACGGGTGGGAGCAGGCGGTTGCCGCCGCGGTCGCGCTGGCGTCGCAGTCGCTGCGAGACCTCCGCATCGCCGAGGTCTCGGAGCTCGACGTCACGCTCGAGAACGGCAAGGTGTCGGCATACCGGGCCAAGGTGAAGGTCTCGTTCAAGTACGAGGGCGGTGCGTAGCGCCTCGTAGCTGTCATACCCCCGTGGTTCGATGCTCCTGGTGGGCGGAGCAGACCACGGAGGACCCGATGACAGGGATGACAGCGACGACAGCGACCACGAGGACGACAGACGAGAGTCCGGCCGTGCGGCTCCAGCCGTGCGCGGCGTTCCACTTCGATCCGAACGCGGACTGGCCCGCATGCGACGACTGCGGGTGGCTCGAGGACGAGCACGCCGACGCGGTCGAGGTCGGCGGCGCCGTGATCACCGAGGTTCCGCGCCGTCGCGTACAGGTGCCGGAGCGGCTGGCTTCGTAGTCGCGCTAGGCCGACTTGCGCGAACGCGACCGGCTCTTCGTCGCCTTCGTGGCCTTGTTGGCGCCGGCTTTCTTCGTCTTCTTCGCCGCCGCCTTCGCCCGCGCCGGCGCCTGGTCTCCGCCCTCGCCCTTGCCCGCGCGCGCCAGGCTCGCCTCGAGCGCGGCCATGAGGTCGACGACCTTCGCCGGTTCCTCGACCAGGGGCTCGGCGACGATCTCCTCGCCGGCCGCCTTCTTCTCGATGATCTCGAGGAGCTGCTCCCGGTACGCGTCGGTGTACTTCTCGGGCTCGAAGTCGCCCGACAGCGCCTCGATGAGCTGGCGCGCCATGTCGAGCTCCTTCTGGCTCGGCGCGATGTCGTCGCCGCGGGGGATCTCGTCGATGCTCTCGATCGGGATGACCTCGTCGGCGTGCCGCATCGTCTCGATGCACAGCGCCCCGTCGAGCGGGCGAATGGCCACGAGGTGCTCCTTGGCCCGCAGCACGATCTTGCCCACCGCCACCTTCTGGAGGTCCGTCATCGCCTCGATGAGCAGGCGGTACGGCCGTTCGGCGGCCCGGTCGGGCACGAGGTAATAGGGCTGCTCGAAGTAGAGGGGGTCGATCTGCTCGAGGTCGACGAAGTCCTGGATGTCGATCGTGTGGCTGGCCTTCGGGGTGAGCTGCTCGAGCTCTTCCTGCTCCACCACGACGTACTGGCCGGGCGCGATCTCGTAACCCTTCTGGATCCGCTCGTTGGGGACCTCGTCGCCGCTCGCCTCGGAGATCCGCCGGTAGCGGATCCGTGCACCGGTCCCCTCCTCCAGCTGGTTGAACCGCACGTCCTTCGAGCGCACGGCCGACACGAGCTTCACCGGCACGGTCACGAGACCGAAACTGATGTTCCCGCTCCAGATGGTGCTGGGCACCAGGCCCACCTCCTTTGCCGCCCGCCGGCCCCTATAGCGTCGCAGGTCGTGGAGGGTCGACGCACACTTTCCCCCGGTGCCCCATGAGCCCCAAGGGAAACCAGGTCGAGATCGAGGGTCGGCGGCTGCGGTTGTCGAACCTCGACAAGGTCCTGTACCCCGAGACCGGCTTCACGAAAGCGCAAGTCATCGACTACTACGCGCGGATCGGCGCCGTCATGGTGCCGCACCTCGCCGACCGGCCCGTGACGCTGGTGCGCTGGCCCGACGGCGTCGCCAGCCAGTCCTTCTTCGAGAAGCGCTGCCCGACGCACGCGCCCAAATGGATGCGCTCCGCTGCTGTGTCGGACGACCTCGAACAATGTGTGTTCGACGACCTCGCGTCGTTGGTCTGGGGAGCGAACATGGCCGCGCTCGAGCTCCACACTCCGCAGGCGCGCGTGTCGAGCCCCGACCGCCCCGACTCGATGGTCTTCGACCTGGATCCGGGTCCGGGCGCGACCATCCTCGATTGCTGCCGCGTCGGGCTCGACCTGCGCGGGCTCCTCGCCGAGCTCGGGCTCGAATCGGTCGCCAAGTCGTCGGGCTCGAAGGGCCTCCACCTCGCCGTCCCGCTGCACACAGACACGACCGACGACGACACGAAGGGGTTCGCTCGTGCCGCGGGGCAGCTCCTCGCCAAGCGCGAACCGGATCGGGTCACGGTGATCATGCGGCGCGACGAGCGCAGCGGAAAGGTGTTCGTCGACTGGAGCCAGAACGACCAGCACAAAACCACCATCTGCGCGTACTCGCTGCGGGGGAGGCCGCGACCGCTCGTGTCGACGCCGGTCTCGTGGGACGAGGTGAGCGACGCGCTCGACACCGGCGATCCTGAGACCGACCCGCTGACGTTCGAGGCCGACGAGGTGCTCGACCGGGTCGAGCGTCACGGTGACCTCTACGCTCCGAACCTCGAGCTCGAGCAGGAGCTGCCCGCGCTCGGCAAGCAGGGCGCGGCGAGTCGGTGAAGCTCGACGGCAAGGTCGCGATCGTCACCGGCGCCAGCCGCGGCGTCGGCGCCGCCGCCGCAGTTGCGCTCGCGCGCGAGGGCGTCGCCGTAGCGTGCGCGGCGCGGGCGACCGACGCCGACCCGTTGCGGCTACCCGGCACGATCGACTCCACCGTCCGACAGGTCATCGACGCCGGCGGCCGCGCGCTCGCCGTGCCCACCAACCTCGCCCGCGAAGACGAGATAGAGCGGATGGTCACCGTCACCGTCGAGCACTTCGGCCGGCTCGACATCCTCGTGAACAACGCCGCGATCACGTTTCCCGGCGACCTCGACGTGCCGCTGAAGCGCTACGACCTCATGATGGCGGTGAACCTCCGCGCTCCGCTGGTCGCCGCGCACGCGGCTGTCCCGCACATGAGGCAAGAGGACGAAGGCGCGATCCTGAACGTGTCGTCCGCCGCCGCGCTCATGTACGTACCCGGGCTCATGGTGTACGGCATGTCGAAGATCGCCATGGAGCACCTCACCGTGTCGCTCGCCGCTCAGCTCGCCGACGACCGGATCGCGGTGAACACGTTCCGCATCGACCTGCCGGTGGCGTCGGAGGGCTTCGTGGCCAACACCCCGGACTTCGACCATTCCGACTGGGAGCCGACCGAGGTTCCGGCCGAGGGCATCGTGTGGATGCTGCGTCAACCGCCGTCGTACACCGGCCAGAACGTCGGCATGGCCGCGCTGCGCGACGAAGCCGGGATCATGGCCTCCCGAGTCCGTCCGCAGGACCGGTAAGTACCCCGCATGCGCTCCGCCGCGTGGTACACGAAGGGGGTGACTCTCGACGAGCCGCGCTCGCCTCGCGACGCCCAGCGCCGGCGCCTCTACCTGGCCGAGACGCCGCTCCCCACGAGCCCCCTGCCGGGGCTCGACGCCTGCGCCGCGTACGCCGACCGGGTGGTCGGGACGCTGTGGTGGGAGGCCCGCTTCCCCCATCGCGGTCTCGGGCGGGTCCCCGGCTTCCGGCCCGGCCACGGCGCCCGTCAGGCGTTCTTCACGACGGACGAGCGGGGGACGACCATCACGCTCCCTCGGCGCTACCGCACCAAGGGCGTGGTGCTCCACGAGCTCGTCCACTGGGCCCTCGCCGACGACGTCGACCTCCCGACGCACGGCCGGACCTTCGCCCGGCTCCTGCTCGACGCCACCGAGGAGTTCCTGGGGGTGGAGCGCGCCGAGGCGCTGATGACGTCGTACCGCGAGCAGCGGGTGCACGTCGCCCGCCCGCCCCGGCTCGGGCCCGACCACCGGCTTCACTACGGCTGGGACGAACGCCTGCGGCTCGGCAAGGGGAAGACGCTGGCCGTTTTGTATCGGGCGCGTGACGGCGGCCCGATCGCGACGACCGGCGTGTACGAGGGCTACGAGCGCGGCGCGTCGACGCTGCGGGTGCGTGTCGGCGGCGCGGCGCGGCCGATGCGCATCTCGGCCGCGACCGTGTGGGACGTGCGCCCGATGCCGGAGGGGCGCCCTTCTCGTTAGTTGAGGCGCTCGACGACCATGGCCATGCCCTGGCCACCGCCGACGCACATCGTCTCGAGGCCGACGGTCTTGCCGGCGTCCTCGAGCCCGTTGAGCAGTGTGGTCATGATGCGGGCGCCGGTCTGGCCGAACGGGTGTCCGAGGGCGATCGCGCCGCCGTTCACATTGAGCTTCTCCCAGTCGATGCCGAGTTGGCGGGCGGACGGGATCACTTGCGCCGCGAACGCCTCGTTGATCTCGACCAGGTCGATGTCGTCGATGGTCATGCCGGCGCGTCCGAGTGCCTGCCGGCTCGCACCGATCGGCCCGAGGCCCATGATCTCCGGGTTCAACGCGGTCACGCCGCTCGACACGATCCGAGCCAGCGGCGTGATGCCCAGGTCGCGGGCGCGGGTGTCGCTCATCACCACGACCGCAGCCGCGCCGTCGTTGAGCGGGCACGCGTTCCCGGCCGTGACCTTGCCGTCGGGACGGAAGACGGGCTTGAGCTGGGCCAGCTTCTCGACCGTCGTGTCGGGGCGCGGGCCGTCGTCCTTGGCGATCACGCGGCCGTCGGGCAGCTCGACGGGGATGATCTCGCGCTCGAAGAACCCTCGGTCCTGCGATCGGACGGCGCGGTTCTGCGACAGCGCCGCGAACTCGTCCATCTCCTCGCGCGAGACGTTCTCGAGCTCGGCGACGTTCTCGGCCGTCTGGCCCATCGCGATGTAGACGTCGGGGTAGCCGTCGGGCGGCTCCCACGGGCCCTGGCCGCCCTCGGAACGCTTCATGCTGCGCAACCCCGCGTCCTGGAACTTCGGGTTCTGCGTGTCGGGCCAACTGTCGGAGTTGCCCTTGCCGAACCGGCTCACGCACTCGACGCCGGCGGCGATGAAGGCGTCGCCCTCGCCGGCCTTGATCGCGTGCGCGGCCATGCGGATGGTCTGCAGCGACGACGAGCAGTACCGCGTGATCGTGGTGCCGGGCACGTCGGGGAGCCCGGCGAGCACGCTCACGACCCGGCCCATGTTGAAGCCCTGCTCGCCCCCCGGGAGGCCGCAACCCAGGATCAGGTCGTCGATCTCGCCCCGGTCCAGCGCCGGCACCTTGTCGAGCACGGCCTTGACGATCGTGGTGGCGAAGTCGTCCGGCCGCAGGTCGACGAGCGACCCCTTGAACGCCCGGCCGATGGGGCTACGGGCGGTGGCAACGATCACGGGCTCGGGCATCGGGCGCCTCCGAAACGGCTCGTGGGACCGTTCGACGTTACCCGACCACGAATAGGGTCAATTCTGTGCGGGAAGAGAGCCGGAAGGCGATCGCGGCCGCGTTCGCGGCCAACCTCGGCATCGCGATCGCGAAGTTCGCCGGCTTCGCCGTCACCGGCGCGGCATCGTTGCTCGCCGAGGCCATCCACTCGGTCGCCGACACCGGCAACCAGGCGCTCCTCTTCCTCGGCGGCCGGCGTGCCCGGCGCCGCCCGACGGCCGAGCATCCCTTCGGGTTCGGCCAGGAGCGCTACTTCTGGGCCTTCATCGTCGCCCTGCTGCTGTTCTCGCTCGGGGGGCTGTTCGCGGTCGTCGAGGGGATCGACAAGCTCGTGCACCCCCATACGCTGGAATCGTTCCCGATCGCGCTGGCGGTGCTCGGCGTCGCCATCGTGCTCGAAGCACTCTCGTTCCGCACCGCCGTGAAGCAGGCGTCCCCGGGGCGTGGCGACTCGTCGTGGTGGCAGTACATCAGGCGCTCGAAGAGCCCGGAGCTCCCGGTAGTGCTGCTCGAGGACACCGGCGCGCTGCTCGGGCTCTTCCTCGCCGTGGTGGGCGTGACCGCCGCCGAGATCACCGGCAACTCACGGTGGGACGCGCTCGGCAGCATCGGTATCGGGATCCTCCTCGGCGTCATCGCGATCGTGCTCGCGACCGAGATGAAGAGCCTGCTCATCGGCGAGTCCGCCTCCGGCAACCTTGAGGACGCGATCTCGGCGGCCATGACCGACGGCAAGGAAGTCCTGCGCGTGATCCACCTGCGGACGATGCATCTCGGCCCGGACGAGTTGTTGGTGGCGGCCAAGGTCGAGATCGACGCGCCTTCGGTGGCCGATCTTGCACGCGCGATCGACGCCGCCGAGGCGCGCGTCCGCGCCGCGGTCCCGATCGCGAGGGTGATCTACGTCGAGCCCGACGTATACCGCTCCGACGCGGTGATGGACCGATGACCACCTCGTACCTGGTCCGCGCCCGGAACGCCGCCGCCGCGTCGGAGAACAAGATCCATGACGACGACGTCGCGCGCCGTTACGGCTTCGCCGGCGGGCTCGTCCCCGGAGTCACGGTGTACGCGTACATGGCTCATCCCGTGGTGGAGATCCTCGGCCGGCCCTGGCTCGAGCACGGGACGATGGCGGCGCGCTTCGTGCGCCCGAGCTACGACGGCGACGAAATCGTCGTGGACGCGGTGGCGACGGTCGACGACCCCGGCGTGCTCGAGGTAACGGCCCGGCGCGCGGACGGCGAGGTGGTCGCGACCGGCACCGCGTCCGTTCCTTTGCGTGCACCCGTTCCGCCTCCGATCACTGCGTACCCCGCCGCTCCCCTGCCCGAGGAAAGGCCTGCCGCGACGCACGACGCGCTCGCGGCGCTCGACCCGCTCGGCTCGTGGGAGGCGACGTTCCGCGTCGATCACGCGCCGGCCTTCCTCGACGAGATCGGCGAGGACCTCGCTCTGTTCCGCGCCGACGCGCTCGCACACCCCGGGTATCTCCTGCTCGCCGCCAACTCCGTCCTGGTCGCCAACGTCCGGCTCGGACCGTGGATGCACGTCGGCAGCGACGTCGAGCACTTCGGCGTGGTCGCCGACGGCGAGCGGGTGTCGACGCGGGGTCGGGTCGCCCGGCTGTTCGAACGCAAGGGGCACCGCTTCGCCGAGCTCGATCTCCTGCTCGTGGCGGACGACACGCGGCCGGTCCAGCACGTGCGCCACACCCTCATCTACGAGATCGGCCGTTCCGGCTGACCGGTCGCGGACGACCGGCGTCAGCCGTCGAGGCGGCGGAGCTCGTCGAGGTACCGCTTGCCGTTCTGCACGTACCCGGCCGCGTTCCGGGCGATGTCGGCGCTGTCGGCGGCGCCCTCACGGACCCGGGCGGGGACGCCGACCGCGATCGCACCGGCCGGGACGTCCATGTCGTTCGGGACCAGCGCCGCGGCGCCGACGAGCGCGCCCGACCGCACACGAGCCCGATGCAGCACGACCGACCCGGTCCCGACGAGCGAGCCGTCCTCGACCACGCAGCACTCGAGGTGGGCGAGGTGCCCCACGACGCAGTCGTCGCCGATGAAGGTGTCGAGCTCGGCCGTGCAGTGGATGACGGCCCCATCCTGGATGGAGGTGCGCGCACCGACCACGATCTTGCCGTAGTCGCCGCGCAGGACGGCCTGCGGCCAGATCGTGCTCTCGTCCCCGATCGTCACGTTGCCGATCACGGTCGCCTCGGGATGCACGAACGCGGTCGGCGCGATGTCCGGGACCGCCGCGCCCAGCGCATAGACGGGCATGCCGGTACCGTAGCGGCGTGCTGGAACCCGACACGCTGGCGGCGCACGAGGAGCGCATCGCCCGCGACGGGTACACGATCCTCGAGGGCGTCATCGAGCCCGAGCTGCGGGATGCGCTGACCGACGATCTCATCCGCCTCGAGCGCTTCTACGGCGTGACGCCGTCCGACAACGGCTTCGAGGGCACGAAGACGGTCCGCATCTACAACCTGCTCGCGCTGGGCAAGCTCTACGAGGCGATCCCGGTGCATCCGAACGTGCTCCCCGTGGTCGAGGGCGTCCTCGACGAGGGTTGCCTGGTCTCGTCGTTGTCGTCGATCGCGATCGACCCGGGCGAGAGCGCACAGCCGATCCACGCCGACGATCAGCTGATCCCGCTCACCAAGCCGCACGTGCCCACTGTGTGCAACACGATGTGGGCGCTCACCGACTTCACCGAGGCGAACGGCGCGACACGCATCATCCCGGGCTCCCACCTCCGCGATCACAGTCCCGACTTCGGCGCGCCCTACGACAGCATCGCCGCCGAGATGCCGGCGGGCAGCGTGCTCGTCTGGCACGGGAGCCTCTGGCACGGCGGGGGCGCCAACACCACCGACGAGCGGCGAGTCGGCATCGCGATGAACTACTGCGCGGGATGGATCCGCCAGCAGGAGAACCAGCAGCTCGGGATCCCACGCGACCTGGCGGCGGGCTTCTCACCACGTCTGCGGCAGCTGTGCGGATACGGCGTCTACAACGGCCTGATCGGCCATATCGACAAGCACAGTCCGGCCGAGATGCTCGGCGAGCCACCGGCGGAGGATCGGATGGTGTGGGACGCCGTCTGATCCGCATCGCCGGCGCGGCGCTGGTGGCGCTGCTCGCCGGCGGCGGTTGGGTGCAGAGCGTTGCGGAGGCCCGGCCCGCACAAGAGGCTCCGGTCGACGCGCACGGCACCTGCGACTTCCTCGATCCGGCCAAGTGCCTCTATCCGTTCCCGAACGACTACTTCACCGTGCCCGACCGGTCGACCGACACCGGCCGGCGCGTGCAGTTCTCGCCCGACTCGATGCCCCGCAACGCGGCGGGTGTCCCGATCGACCCGACGGAGTGGAACCGCAACGACGGCTTCAGCCCGGGGTCGGCCATCCTCACCGTGGTCCCGGGCCTCGACCTCGAGCGCACCGGCGCCGCGCCCGAGACCGACATCGGGCGGTCGCTGCGCGCCAGCGCTCCGATCGTCCTGCTCGACGCCACGTCGGGCCGGCGCGTCCCGTACTGGGCCGAGGTCGATCAGAGCGCACCGGCGGGAGATCAACGCGCGCTCGTCGTCCGCCCGGCCGTGAACTTCCGCGAGGGCCATCACATCGTCGTGGCCTTGCGGCGCTTGCAGGATTCATCCGGCGCGACGATCCAGCCCGGCGACGCGTTTCGCGCGTACCGCGACGGCACGAAGACGAGTGACGCGGACATCGAGGCGCGCCGGCCGCACATGGAGGACCTCCTCAAGACGCTCGACGGCGCGGGTGTGAAGCGCGCCGACCTGTTTCTCACGTGGGATTTCACCGTCGCGAGCCAGCGCAACCTCTCCGAGCGGATGCTGCACATCCGCGACGACGCGTTCCAGTCGCTCGGCACCACGGCACCCTCGTTCCAGGTCACCCAGGTCGAGAACGACGTGGACACGAACGTGGCGCGCCGGGTTTCGGGGACGTTCACGGTGCCGAACTACCTCACCGGCGACGGCAGTCCCGGAAACGGCTTCAACACCGGCGAGAACGGTCTCCCGCAGCGAAACGGCGACTACACGGCTCCGTTCAGCTGCATCATCCCCCGTGCCGCGTTGAAATCAGACGGAACGGTGGCGCGCGCCAGACCCGCCGTCTACGGCCATGGGTTGCTCGGCAGCGAAAGCGAGGTCTCGGCCGGGAACGTGCGCGCCATGGCGAACGAGCACAACTTCGTGTACTGCGCCACGAAGTGGATCGGGCTCTCGCAGGAGGACATCGGGAACGCGGTGTCGGTCCTGGGAGACCTGTCGCGCTTCCCGACCATCGCCGACCGACTCCAGCAGGGAATCCTCGACACGCTGTTCCTCGGCCGCCTCATGATCGCCGGCGGCGGGTTCAGTTCCAACCCCGCGTTCCAGTCACAAGGCAAGTCGGTGATCAACACCAAAGAGCTGTTCTTCGACGGCAACAGCGAGGGCGGGATCATGGGCGGGGCCGCCACGGCGGTGGCGCAGGACTGGACCCGTGCCGTGATCGGCGTCCCGGCGATGAACTACAGCACCCTCCTCCAGCGCAGCACCGACTGGGACACGTACAAGGCGATCTTCGACCCCGCCTACCCGGACCCGACGGACCATGCGCTCACCATCGGCATCATCCAGATGCTCTGGGACCGCGGCGAGGCGGACGGCTACGCCCAGCACCTCACCCGCGACCCGTATCGCAAGACGCCGACCCACCAGGTCCTCATGCACGAGGCCTTCGGCGACCATCAGGTCGCGAACATCGCAACCGAGGTCGAGGCCCGTTCCATCGGCGCGCACGTGCACCGCCCCGCCCTCGCGAACGGCCGGTCCACGTCGCGCCACCAGCTCTGGGGGATGGAAGAGCTCAACGCGCCGTACGACGGGTCGGCCCTCGTCGTGTGGGACAGCGGCGCCGCCGCGCCGCCCACGGGCAACGTTGCGCCCCGTGAAGGCGAGGATCCGCACGGCGACCCGCGCCGGTCGAAGGAGGCGCGGCAACAGAAGTCCGACTTCCTGAAACGCAACGGCCGCGTCGTGGACGTGTGCGGCGGGAAGCCCTGCACCGCCGCGGCCAGGGGGTGACCAGTTCGCCGCCGGCGCGCCTATCCCCCGGCTGATCTTCGCGACGACAACAGGTCCTGCAGCCGTTCGAGGCAATCAGTCCAGCCGTCCACGTGCAGGGCGCGCCGCGCTTCGGTGGCGAACCCCGACTGCACGAGCGCAACCTCGGTGGAATCGCCGCGGTCCTGCAACGTCATGGTGACGAGAGTCTCGCGGTCCTCGGGATCCGGCTCCTCCCATCGGAACGTGTACACGAGCCGCGCCGGAGGCTCGATCTCCCGGAACTCTCCGGAGAGGTGGAACAGCTCTCCGTCGGGAGGCTGCATCCCGAACCGGTACCCACCCCCGACGCGAAGGTCGAGGTCGACCTCCGGCGTCGTGAACCCGTGCGGGCCCCACCACTGCGCGAGCTCGTCGGGCTCGGTGCACGCTCTGAACACGAGCTGGCGAGGTGCCGGGAGAACCCGATCCAACCGCAGCGTCAGGCCCTCGGAGTCCGCCATGGACCGCTCCCCGCAGATCGTCCTGCCTACTGGATGACGGAGCCACCGTCGACGGCGAGGGCGTGCCCGACGACGAACGAGGCCGCGTCGCTGCACAACCAGACGACCGCGTCAGCGATCTCCTCCGGACGGCCCAGCCGTCCGAGCGGAACCGCCCGGGTCATCATGCGCTCCACCTGCTCGTCGCCACCCATGAACCCCTCGAGCATCGGCGTGCGCGTGCTCCCGGGGCAGATCGCGTTGACGCGCACACCCTGCGACGCATACTCCAGCGCCGCCGCCCGCGTCAGCCCCACCACCCCGTGCTTGCTCGCGACGTAGGCGGGAAGACCCGGAAAGCCGACCAGGCCCGCCCCCGACGCCATGTTCACGATCGCGCCGCCGCGCTCGAGCATGGCGGGGAGCTCGTACTTCAGGCAGAGGAACACACCCGTGAGGTTCAGCGCGATGGCGCGGTTCCAATCGTCGAGCGTGTAGTCGGCGGTGGGCGCGCTCGCACCGGTGGTACCGGCGTTGTTCAGTGCGCAGTCCAGTCGACCCCACCGCGCGACGGCCTTGTCGACCATCGCCGCGACCTCGTCCGCCTGCGTCACGTCGGCCCGGACGAAGTCGGCGTCGCCGCCCGTCTCCTCCGACACGAGAGCGGCGGTCTCCTTCCCGCCCTGCTCGTCGACATCCGCAACGGTGACGGTCGCGCCGGCGCGGGCGAGCGCGATCGCGGACGCCCGTCCGAGACCCGAGCCTCCGCCGGTCACGAGCGCCGCCTTGCCCTCGAGCACGCTCATGATTCCTCCGTCAATCCGGCAGGCTGCGGAGGATGTACTCGGCCGTCGGGTAGGACTCGACGGAACCGAGGTCGAGGAACGTGGACACGTCCTCCATGACCCGCTTCACGTTGTGCTCGAGCGCGTCGGGTGATCCGCCGGCGCTGAAGTAGCGCATCGGGTCGGTCAGGTCCTCGACTTCGCGCAGGCCCTCTTCGACGATGCCGCGCCAGCGCGGGGCGCCGTCGGTGACGGCACGTGCGACCGCGTGGCGCACATAGAGACAGACGGGGTGGACCTCGAAGGTCAGTGGCGTGTGTGACCCGTGCCAGCGGGCGAAGAACTGAGCGTCGTCGATGTCCGATCGTTTGTCGAACATCGTGATCTGCTTGACGCCGGGCGAACGCTCCCCGTCGGGCCAGGTCCGCCGGTCGTACGCGAGCGGGACCGACTCCGTCACGAGGTAGCCCGCCAGCTTGTCCGCCGCGCCGCCGAGGACGGCCTCGTACCGACCGCGGTCGTCGAGGGAGTCCAGCCAGAACCCGACGGTGGCCCCGACCCGGTCGCCGGCGGAAGCGCCGACGACGGCGCTCATGTCGATGTCGGGATCGACGACGTTGACCGTCAGCCCGTGCGGATCGAGCGCGAGCAGCGGCGGTCCTGCCTTCTCGACCAGCCCCTCGTGCACACCCCACAGCGCGTAGACGAGCTTCTCCATCAATCCTCCTGCGCCGTCGCAAGCTCCGGCTTTGCGGCGACGGTCGGCAAAGCCGCCGTCGCCGCGGCGGCTCGCACGGTACCCCTACGTCAGCGCGGCGTGGAATGCGTCGAGGAAGCCTTGCACCGTGGCGACCGCCTCGCGCCGTAGCCGAGCCGCCCCGTCGTCGTCGCCTGGATCGGCGAGGAACGTCCCGTACGCCGTCGGCCCGTCCTGGCTCACGTCTCTGAAGCGTTCGCCGAGCAGCTCCAGCGCCTCGGTGACACGGTCATCGCGCGCGACGGGGCTCCGGGCGGCTGCTTCTCCGGCGGCCTGCGGACCCTCGCCGAAGTGCAGGAGGCAGAACACGAGATCGTAGGAGTCCTTGTTCTCATGGCGGTCCTGGAAGGCGAAGATCTTGAGGACGGTGTACGGCAACACGTTCGCGACCCGGACACGCACCTTCGACGCGCCTCCCCCATCGAGGCGCTCACCTTCGAGCACGCACTCGATGAAGTCGTAGCGCACGAGGTTGGCGCCCCGAACGTTGAACGCTCCGACCACCGATCCGGTGGACCCGGCCTTCGGTCGGAAGACGAGCCCGGCCGGCACGGCCTCCGTCTCGCACAGGAACTCCACCACGACCTTCGCGCCCTCGACTTCTCGCGCCCACCGAAAGCCAGGCTCCTTCTGGTCGAAGTGCGACTTCTCCAGGTTGTTCTCCAGCGTGCGATAGGTCTCCGGCGTCTCGTCGCCGAGCGCGAGGCCGATGACGAGGTCGACGTCGGTGGTCCCGACGTGAGCGCGCGCGCCTTCCGGAAGCTGCCCGACGAGATACCGAGGAGCGAGGCCACCGACGAGGAAGATGCGCTCGCGCCACGGTCCGAGGTCGCCGAGCAACGTGACGAGCGCACGCTCGCAGCGCGCGGTGGCCGCGTCGTCGTAGTCGGTGAAGTGGTCGCGGCTCAAAACCCGATCACCTCCCGGCGGAGGGTCTCCGCCTGCTCGTGACCCCGGCGGGGATCGTTCCGGAGGTCGTAGAAGAGTCGGAAGGAGTTCACGGCCCAGATCCCGTCGACCTGGCGCCGGAATGCCAGCGGCTCGTCCCCGTTCGCCTGCACGAACGCCAGGTTGTGACCCGACTCCACCGCTTCGGCGCCGGCTGCGGCCGCAGCTTCCTCGAGCGACGCGACAGAGTCGATCCAGATCTCGGCCACGGGGACTGCGGTGACGAACGGCGCGATGCGCGCGGCCGCAGCTGCCCCGGTGACTGCATGGTCGATCCCGGCGGCGTCCAGGCCCGCGCTCACCGCGCCCGCGAGCTCGCGCGGCTCCCGGGCGAGCCGGTACGCCCGCACCCGCCGCACGGCGCGGTCGGTGTTCTCCTCGGCCCACAGGTCGAGGAGCGCGGTGGCGTCGGCGACGCGGCGAACGCGTCTCGGCCCCGCTCCCTCCGCCGCCACGAGCCCTTCCGTTTCGAGGCGTACGAGCACGCGGTGCGCCAGGCCGACCGAGATGCCCGCTTCGGCGGCGAGGTCCTGCACCTTCCATTCGCGCTCGGGTTGGAGCAACAGCGCCTGGGCCCCGATGCCGGCCTTCCCCGCGAGCCGCGTGTGTGTCTGCGGGCGAGGTGTGTCAGCCCGACCGCGTTGCGCTTCGGTGTGGAGGACGAAGCCCGGGAGCTCGACGTGGGCGTTCCCGAGCCCGTCGACGACGGCGACGCCGTGTCGCTCGAGGATCTCGCGCGCGTCCGCCGTCGTCGCTCCCGCGACGAGCAGGAGGTTGCCGTCGGGGGCGGCGCGGGACTGCTGCACGATCTGCCAGGCGGTGGCCGCGTTGGCCCGCCGCTTGACCTCCACGGCGACGGCTTCGGCGGCCGGGCCGAAGCGAACGACGGCATCGCTGCCACCTCCGTCGCGACCGGCGGCGGCCTCGACGGCCACGCCGGGGACGTCACGTAGGATCCGAAGCGCCTCGGCTCCGAAGTGTCCCTCGATTTTCACGATTTTACGGTTCTTCACAGTGCGAGTGAATATAGCAGATGGAGTGAAGGTGTGCATCCGATGATCAAGCTCATCTGCGTCGTGAAGCGCAACCCCTCGCTCTCCATC
>Ga0075434_100002472_pt1 | contig 16269 bp, 14 predicted proteins | sample RhiMethybrSRZTD3_FD_75298 | JGI IMG/M metagenome (GOLD analysis project Ga0075434, IMG submission 75298) | Populus rhizosphere microbial communities from Tennessee, USA - Rhizosphere MetaG P. TD hybrid SRZTD3 | ecosystem: Host-associated > Plants > Roots > Rhizosphere > Soil | place: USA... | reverse complement strand
AGCCGATGCGCGTCGTCGACATGGCCTTCTTCACCGCCGAGCACGACGATCACCACCTGGCGCGGATGACGGAGTTGGCGCGGAAATTCGTTCGAGAGTGAGCAGACCCCGGCCTATTCCTTGCTTGCAATATCCCTATAAGGATTTCGAAGGCTTGGTCGTCTCGGAGCCGGAGGGCAGCCTGGCTTCGCTCGGGATGCCCTCTCGGGGCCGTGACCGCGCAAGGTGCTGCTAGACTGGATTCATGGAGCCCAGGCCTGTTTCGATGGACATCACCGAGCTGGCGCCGAAGCTGCGGAGTGTGCTCGTCAAGGACGAGCGAGTCGACTGCGCATGGCTGTTCGGTTCGGTCGCGCGCGGCGATGCCGGCCCATTGAGCGACGTTGACGTCGCGGTGCTGCTCGATGCCGCGATTCCGCCGGAGGCGCGGCTCGAAGTCGCCGCGGCTTTGATCGAGGAACTGGAGCGCCGGTGTGGTCGCGTGGATCTGGTGCCTCTCGAAGAGGCCTCGCCCGCGCTGCGGCACCGTGTCTTCCGGGAGGGGCTCCTCCTTTTCGAGCGAGACGCCCGCCGGCGCATAGCATTCGAGACCAGGGCGATCCAGGAGTATCTCGACTTCCAGTATTACGCGGAGATTTACGATCGCGCGCTCATCGCCCGCGCGGCGGAGGGACGGCTTGGCCGTTGACCGCGAGGTCGTCGCCGGCCGTCTTGCCATCCTCGAAGAGAATCTGCGCCTGCTGGAGCCGTTCGCCAGTCTTGATCTAGACACTTACCTCGCCGATCCGCGGAACTACGGCTCGGCCGAACGCTTCCTGCAGTTGGCTATTGAGGCAGTCTTCGACATCGGGACGCACTGCATCTCGGCCCTTGCGTTACCGCGCCCGCTCGCGTACGGCGACATCCTGCCGACGCTCGCCCAGGCTGGCATCATCAGCCAAGAGACCAAGGCTGAGCTCACCAATCTCTCCGGCTTCCGCAACGTTCTCGTGCACGACTACGCGCGTCTGGACCGGTCTCGGGTCCACACCGTTCTCATCACGCGTCTCGATGGATTACGCCGATTCGCCGCCGAGATCGCTCGGCTCGTTGCTTGAGGCGCCAGATCAAGGCTCACTCAGCGGCGGGAGGAGCGTTCAGGCCGCCGGAGCGATCGGATTCACTTCCTTCTGGACCACGTGGCCGATGGCCCTTTGCGCCTCTTCCAGATCGTAGTCCAACTGCAAGCCGAGCCAAAAGCGCTCCGACGTCCCGAAGTAGCGCGCCAGACGCAGCGCGGTATCGGGGGTGACCGCCCGCTTGCCGAGGACGATCTCATTGACCCGCCGCGGCGGCACCTTGAGCTCGCGTGCCAGCCGGTTCTGGCTGATGTCCAGAGGTCTGAGAAACTCTTCGAGAAGAACCTCCCCGGGATGCACGTTCGGCAGTCGCTTCTTCATGACTCCCTCAGTGATAGTCGACGATCTCCACCTCGTAGGCATCCCTCTCGCGCCATACGAAACAGATCCGCCAGCGGTCGTTGATCCGGATGCTGTACTTCCCGGCGCGGTCGCCTTTCAAGACCTCCAAGCGGTTCCCGGGTGGAACCCGGAGATCCAACAAGCTTTGTGCGTTATTGAGCATCCTCAGTTTCCGTCGCGCCACTTCTTGTAACGCCCGGGGCAGTTGCCGGACCTCCTCGCCTCGCCAAATCTCTTCAGCCCATCTGGTTCTGAAGGATCTGATCACAGGGCAACTATAACGCCGCGCGCCATATGACGTCAAGCGTTATAAGCTCTGGAAACAAGCAGGCTCTACGGCCGGCCGAGGGACCAACTGGAATGCCAGCCCTGGCCACTCTTGTAACCTCCTGTAGGTAAGATACTTACGCCGCGAAAAGGGTGTCACCTCCCGGGAACCGTGACGCGGCCGGGCTTGAGCTCCAGTGGCTACCTTTTCTGAGCCACCCTGATCCAGGAAGCTTTCCGCCCGCACTACCCTTCGTCGGTAGGTGACCGTCCGCGGTTCGTCGTTTCACCACCAGACGCTTTAGAGGTTTCCCCGGTCGCGACGGCCGAGGTCTGTCCAGACATGTCGATAAGAGCGCAAGGAAGCGCCCGTGGCAGATCTTGAACGCGCGTTTCGAGCACCTGCGAGCCCGATCCCGAGGTTCCGGCTGGCAGCTCAGCACCGACTACGAAGGCGCTCTTAGGTCTGAGCGAACCCGCTCTCTTTGACTAGGCACCTAGCACCGCTTCCCGCCAGCGCCAGGTTGGCGAGCGCGAGCGCGCTAACTTCAAAGAGGGTAGAGTATAGACCCGTGGAGGGATGCAACCATGGCTGAGGAAGACGAAGACAAGGAACTGAAACCAAGCACCTATCTAGAGCGGCGGGTCGAATATCTCTTGAAGATGATGAAGGACGGTAAATTGCATCTAGATCCTTGTGCCAACAAAGAGCTGCGTAACGAGCTAGCGCTAGATCTCTACAATATCCAGCGGTTCCCAAGCGGACGCATTGACCTAAAAACATGCACACCCCTAGTAAGGTCAATAGCACGCTCTCAGTACGCGCTCAAAGACATACACCTTGAGGAGCAAGTTGAGGGTGAATCCCAGCCTCAAGGGATTGCCCCTGTTGCAGAGGTCGCAGTCCCCTCGAATCCTTTTGACGCGCAGCGTGAATACTTCGCGATCCTCTTGGAATTCTTCAAGCGACTGACGGGAAAGAGGAAGCCTTCACAATTCGCCACACCTGAAACCTTCTTAGAGGTAATGAAGAGGAATAGCGACCGTTTTGTAAGAAACCACAATGCGGCCTTTACCTATTTGGACGATGCCCTTTCCGAATTCTATTACACAAACTGGCTAACAATACCGGAGTCGGCACGTAGCCTAGGAGGCATGAAATTTGTCCTGGGCGCGGGACAACGGTATCCGGCAACAGCCGGTAATGCTGTGCGGAGCATGCTTCTGTACGCAGACACTGTACTGATTCCTGATCCCGTACTGCCCTGGCTAGAGATGAACCGCTCAGAAGAAAAATTCCCCTCTGTTTGGTTGTCCAACTACATCTTTCAATTGCTGTTTCTGAAGCCGTTTGTTGATGCAGATCTGGCCTATCCTCCCGTTCTAGTTGTTCCAACCTTCGACAGAAGGCTGACAGTCGAGAGTGACGAGACCAAGGATGCTATAGCTAGACTCGATCTGGCTTTCTTCTCGACCCATTTAGGAACGAGATTTGAAGACGAGAGCGAAATTTTTGACTTCGCCGCATCAAGGGAAACCGAATTTCTTCGGACGGTGGAGGAGAAGAAACTATTCTACCCGCCGCAAACTGGTAGCATCCCAAAGACCGCTGCTGAGGCTGCACAACTATACAGAGACTATATCGTCCAATACAGGAATGAGCCCTATGTGAGCATAGCTCAGAATTGGGGTGACGGACCGTTAATAGTACAAGGGATTCGGGAGCGTCTAGAGCCACAGTTTCATTTGGGAGACAATGCCGAATGGCTGGGGGCTCAGCCCATGCTCTGGAACGATGCACACTGGCACTATTTTAGGATGTGTGCCGGTGTGTCTGAAGAGAGGCTACAAGAGGAATCCCTCCTTAGCACTCCCACTATTGCAACCATGCGGTCTCTATCTAGTCCAGACCTCGCATGGCTCGGGAACGTTCCAATTAAGGCTCTGGTAGAGCTGCGGAAGAACGGTGAGAACGAACGATTTAGAAGAGCCATGCAGGAGTTCACAGGTGCCCTACATGAAGCAGCTCTAGAGGACGTTGATCGGGTAGCAGCAGAGGTTAGCCGGGGTATTGCATCGCTTCTTCAAGAGCACCAAAAGGACGTTTACAAGATTGATGAAGAGTACAATAAGAAATATCTTGGGCATGCTGTTACTTCCTTCCTCAGCCTAGCAGCCGTATTCCTTCCATGGCTTGCGCCCCTCTATTCTCCAATCCCGAGTGGCCTTGGACTTGCAATCCCGGCAGAACTAGCACGCAGGTACCTTGCAGATAAGCTTGGTGAACGCTCAGACCGGAAGAAGGCTTCTCAGAGTTTGACAGGTGTTCTTGCGGCGGCTCGCGGAGAAGTACAAAACAGCTCTGACTAGGGACCTGGCACCGCCGATGGCGGCCTTCAGGCAGCGGCAGAGAGGCGCCGGTTCATCACCCGCCAGAATGTGGCGACCGCCTCTGATTTGCCGTCGAAGTAGTCCTCAAAGAATCCGGCGTCGTTGAAGGGAAGGGGATAGGTGTAGCGCTCGTTGTCTTGGCCGGTCTCGCTCACCCAGTCTTCCGGTTCACGAGCATCGACAACGGCGAAGATTTTGCTGGGGTAGAGGTAGGGCCTTCCCTGATCGTTCAAGATCCGGAGATCATCGGCCTCGATGCCTAGAACTACGTAGGGCTGGCCCGGCGTCAGGTCCGGGTAGCGTGAATCGCGTTCGCACAGCTCGACAATCATCGTAGTCAGGCTTCGGCGAGGCTTTGTTCAGCGTGTTCGAGCACGGCTTCGACATGCTCGCGGGTCACGCCCGGAAACCACTCCAGGAAATCATCCACGCTTGCCCCGCCTTCGAGGTTCTCGAAAAGAGCCTTCACGGGTACCCGCGTCCCCTTGAAAACCCACGCGCCGCTGACTTTCCCCGCGTCCCGCTCGACGGCCGGACATTGACTCCACTCGAGCACGGCTCCAAGCATAGTCCAGTGTGACTCGGCATTGCGTTGTTTAGGCTAAATTATTGATTCTATGGAGCCAAGCATGAGATTTGAACCGATGAGCTGCTGATTACGAATCAGCTGCTCTACCGCTGAGCTACGTCGGCTGGTTCCGGGCGGAGACGGGCTCCGGAAGCGGAGGCGTATTGTAGGGTACCCCTCCCGGCTTGGCAACGCGCTCCGAAGCCCGCCCAGAGGACTCCCAGTAGTCAGAAGCCCGCCTCGCCGACCCTCTTGGATGTCTCAGTCGGTCGTGGTTGGGTCGCCGCCCGGAGTCTCTCACTCCCCACTTTGGGTTTGGCCGGGTATCGAAGTCCCCTCCTCCACACCTGGGCCCGTTGGGCCATCCGGATCACCCTTCATGAGACTCAGCAAGCGCAAGATCCATCTCAGCATGGCAGCGTCCTCCTGTGCTTCCATTCTACTCCTCCTCGCCCCCTAGCGCCGCCGCGCATCGCGTGTGGCTCTTTGGTTGTCACCCTGGGGATGTGGTAGCCTCCGCCTCTCGCCAACCCCGTAGTGGAGCCAGGACCCCGTAGGAAGCCAGCGCAAGTGAGCATGAAGTCATGACCCCGGTCCTCGGCGGCAGGCGGTCTGTACCTGCCACTCAGCCCGAGGCCCAGGTCCGCGGACATTTCTGGCGCGGCCGGCGCGAGCTGGGGGCGAGCCTGCTCATCGGGCTCTGCTGCCTGCTGGTCTACAACGCCAACGGGCGGGCGATCAGCGCCGGTGACACCTACCCGGCGCGCTACCTGCCGTTCGCGATCTGGCGGTACCACAGCCTCCTTCTCGATCCGACCGCGACGCTCACCGCTCAGGGGCGAGGCGATACGGCGTTCTGGATGGTGCCTGCACCCGGCGGTCACACCATCTCGCTGTACCCCGTGGTGGTGCCGGTGCTCATCGCGCCGCTCTACCTTCCCGCGGTCGGTTACCTGCACCTGCAGGGTTGGACGGATGGGCGGCTGGACCACATGGCGAGGGTCATGGAGAAGCTCTCCGCCTCACTCGTGGCGGCGCTTTCCGCGTCGTTCCTCTACCTGCTGCTGCGGCGCCGGGCGGCGGCGCCGATCGCACTGGTGCTCACCTTGGCTTATGCCTTCGGCACCACCACCTGGGTGATCAGCAGCCAGGCTCTGTGGCAGCACGGGATGGCTGAGCTCCTGGTGATCGGCGCCCTGCTGCTCCTCACCGGGCCGTGCACCGCGCCGCGGGCGCTTGCGGCGGGGTTGCTGTGCGGGCTCATCGCCGGCAACCGCCCTCCGGATGTCATCCTCGCGGCGGTGCTCGGGACTTACGGACTCTTCTGGGCGGGCCGGCGCCGGGCGGCGCTGCTCGCCGCGGCGGCGGCGCTGCCGGCGGGCCTGGTGCTGCTCTACAACCTCGGCGTGGCCGGCAACCTCGCCGGCGGTTACGGGCTGATGGGCAAGGCCGGCTTCTTCAAGCACGACCTGCTTTCCGGCCTCGGCGGGTTGCTGTTCAGCCCGACGCGGGGGCTGTTTGTCTTTTCACCCTTCCTGCTCTTCCTCGTCCTGGCCTGGCGGCACCTGCCGCGCGACCGCGGCGAGCGCGGCCTCACCCTGGCGTTGAGCGCCGGCGTCGTCCTCCAGATCCTGCTCTATGCCAAGACCGACTGGCGGGCCGGCATCTCCTGGGGGCCGCGTTACATGACCGACCTCCTGCCGTTGCTCCTGTGGATGCTGGTGCCGGTGGTCGCCGCACTGCGCGGGGTCGGCCGGGTGTGCTTCCTGGTTGCGGTCGGCGCCGCGGTCGCCATCGAAGCCATCGGCGCCTTCTGGTACACCGGCGTGACCGACACCGCGATCTTCGCCGTTCTCAGCGGTCCCCACCAGATGCGGGCCGCGTGGGACTGGCGGAACGCACCGTTCGTCGCTTCCTTGCAGCATGGCCTCGCGCCAGCGGAGCTGGCGATCGAGATGCGCGGCAATTTCGACGCCATCGAGGCCGGCGGCGGCGCGACCTCGGCTGTCACCGCCGGCCAGAAGGTCGTCGCCGCCGGCTGGGCGCTGGCCGGCCACGCAACGCCCTGGCAGGTGGCCGTCGTCATCGACGGCCGGCAGACCTTCGCCTCCCACACCTTCGTCGACCGGCCCGACGTCCGCGGTACGCTGCACGAGGTGAGCCCCGCCGGCTGGCGCATCCCGCTCGGCACGGCGGGCCTCGCTCCCGGCGAGCACCATCTGGCCGCCATCGCCTGGGCCTCCGAGAACGGAGAGGCCTATTACCTGGCGGAGCGCAAGCTGACCGTGCGAGCGGCAGGAGACGTGGAGCCGGCCGCCGACGAGGACCTCAACGACGGCTTCAGGACCGCAGCGGCGCGGCTTCGTGCGCACCAGCAGGGGCCGGGTTACTGGCTCACCGCCTACACAACCGCGGCGCACTTCCAGGAGCCGCGCCAGGAGATGAACACCTTCCTCACCGCTTTCCTGGTCGACCTGCTCGATCCGCTGGCGGCCAGCGGCCATCTCGGCGACAGCTTGCAGCGCGCCCGCCAGCACCTCACCGGCCAGATCGAGGCCGGCGGACTGGTGCGCTATCACGGCCTACCAGACGCTCCTGGCATCGGCACCCTGGGGTGCGCGATCACACCGGATGCCGACGACACGGCGCTCGTCTGGAGGCTCGCTCCCAGCGACGACCGCCGCCGGCTGCCGTCCGCCCTGGCGACCCTCAACCGATACCGCACCCGCGAGGGCCTCTATCGCACCTGGCTCGCGCCGCGAGAGGCCTACCAGTGCCTCGACCCGGGCGGCGATCCGAACCCTACCGACATCGCCATCCAGATGCACGTGCTGCTGCTGCTGGCCAAGGTGCAGCCGCCGGCCGGCCGTGCGCTCTGCGAAGCTCTCCGCCCAGTTGTCGACCAGGATCGGGTCTGGGTCTACTATCGAATGGCGCCGCTGGTCCCGATCCTGCGCCTGACCGACCTCCAGCGCGCCGGCTGCGAGCTGAAGCTGCCCGAGTCACGGATGCGGACGCCGGTGCCAGGCCAGGAGATCTGGGTATCCGTCGTCCGGCTGCTGGGGCGCGCGCGGCCCCCCGCAGGCCCGCCGGTCGACCCGGCAGAGATCCGGGCGGTGCTGCGCCAGCTTGCCAAAGAGGACTTTGCCCTGTTGCGAAAGAGTCCGCCGCTCCTCTACCACAACGATCTCACCGCGACGACCCCTCGATACTACTGGTCGGAGGACGTCGGCTACGCGCTCTGGCTCAGGCTCTATGGCGAACATACGCACCTCGGTCATCCCCATCTCGCCGGCTAGATCTGCTGCAGGGCGCTACCTGTCGTGCCTGCGCCTGCAAGAGATCCTTGTTCTCCAGGGCTCGCCATTGCTCGGCGCCGCCTTCGCGATCCGCCACCCAGCGGCGGAGAACGTGGGACCGCTAGCGCTCCTCACCATCGCCAACGTCTGCCTGGTGGCGCACATCTTCATGCTCAACGACTGGTCCGGCCTGACCACCGACCTCACCGACTCAAACAAGGCCGCCAGCGTCTTCACGGCCAGAGGTGTAGGCCGCAAGGAGATCGGCGGTCTGGCGGCCATCCTGCTGGCCCTGAGTCTCCTCCTCTTCAGCCGCCTCGGCCCAAGCACCCTCTGTCTGGCCCTGGCGATCGCCACCCTGAGCGCCCTCTACTCCCTACCCCGCTTCAATTGGAAGGGCAGACCGCTCCTGAGCTCAGCGGCCCACCTGGCCGGCGGCGCCCTCCACTTCCTCCTCGGCTATTCTCTAGGCAGCGCCATCGACCGTCGCGGCCTCGCCACGGCTACCTTCTTCGCCCTGACCTTCGCCGCCGGCCACCTGACCCAAGAGATCCGCGACCACCAAGGCGACGTCCTCAACGCCATCGGGACCAACGCGGTGATCTTCGGCCAGCGCCGCACCTTCGCCGCCAGCCTGGCCCTCTTCACCCTAGCCCACGCCCTCCTTTTCCTCCTAGCCCTCCAGGGCACCTTCCCCCGTCCCCTGGCAGCCCTCGTCGCCCTCTATCCCATTCACCTACGCTGGTCGCTCGAGACTCACGCCGAAGGCCTCACCTACGCGAGCATCTCCCGCCTGCAAGCACGTTATCGCGCGCTCTACGCCGTCATCGGCCTGGCCATGGTGGCAGCCCTATGGCTTGATTGAACATCACGATGGTTCGAGCGCGGCTTGGGTCGCCTCTCCCGCCCTCTCCCTCCCCCCGGTTTTGTCCCGCTTTCAAGGAGAGTCTGTACTTATAGAGTTGACAGCTGTCTTTAGCGATTGTCACTCCAACCATCTGGATAATAATGTCTGAAAAGCTTTACCTCAGGCCCAACGTCGTCGCGGAGCCGTTGATCGACCACTGGTACGCCTGGTCGCATCTGATACCGCCCGCCACGGCGGCCATGAACATCGTCGGCCGCCATCTCAAGATCATGGAGTCGTACGTCAAGGCGCCGCAGGTCCATGCCGCCGCGGTGAAGAACCCCGCGATGCTGGGCGGACCCTTCATCGACTACAGGGAACCGAGAGTCGCCCAAATCCAGGACCTGATCAAGACGACGAAGACGAAGCGGTCCCACCTGCTCGAGCTCGCGGCGGCCATCCAGCAGCTCGACGACATGCTGCGGCAGGAAGCCAAAGGCTACTCCCTCGAGCCGCTCTACTCCCGCATCCCGGAACGGCTGCGGGGTCTCGTGGAGCTGGTCTACGACCTCAACAGCCAGCCCTCCTTCCGGCTCATCGAGTCGCTGCTGTATCGCAGCTCTTACTACGAGGAGTCGGCTCAGAGCCTGATGCTGTCGATGATCCACCAGGACGACCGGCCGTTCGTCCTCAGCACTCCGCGCCTGGCCGAAAACGGCGACGTGCATCTGCGGCGGCCTTTCCGGCACCCCGGGCTCGACGAGCTGTTCAAGATGAAGCGAACGCCGCAGGCCTTCGCCTACATCAAGGAGGCGCTGGAGCTGGAGGACGAGCTCGATGAAGGACTCGCTAAGCTGCTGACCGCCGAGCCGCCGCCTTCCTACGAGCCCTACCAGGGCCAGGGCGTGCGGTGGCGCTACTTCGGCCACGCCTGCATCCTGGTCGAGACCGCCGACGTGCGGATCCTCCTCGATCCGGTGCTGAGCTACACCTACGAGAGCGACGTCTCCCGCTACTCCTACCAGGACTTGCCGGAGCGGATCGACTTCGCGCTGATCACCCACAACCACCAGGACCACATCCTGTTCGAGACCATCCTGCAGCTCCGGCACAAGATCGGGACGATCGTGGTGCCGCGCAACGGCAGCGCCGAGCTGCAGGACCCGTCGCTCAAGCTGCTGCTGCGGCAGATCGGCTTCCCCAACGTCTACGAGCTCGACGAGATGGAGACGCTCGGGCTGGCGGGTGTAGAGATCACCGGGCTGCCCTTCCTCGGCGAGCACGCCGACCTCGACATCCGGACCAAGCTCGCCTACCACTGCCGGGTCGGCCGCCACACGCTCCTCTTCGCGGCGGATTCGTGCAACGTCGATCCGCGGCTCTACGAGCGCCTGCACGAGCTGATCGGCGACATCGACGCCGCTTTCATCGGCATGGAGTGCGACGGCGCGCCGCTGTCATGGGTCTACGGTCCGCTGCTCACGCGGCCGCTCGATCGGAAAATGGACCAGAGCCGGCGGCTCGCGGGCTCCAACTACGAGCGGGCGGTCGACATCGTGAACCGGTTCAACTGCCGCAACGCCTATGTATACGCGATGGGACAGGAGCCCTGGCTCAACTACATCATGAGCGTGAAGTACACGGAGCACTCGAACCCGATCATCGCGTCCAACAAGCTGATTGCCGATTGCCGCGCCCGCGGGCTCGAAGCCGAGAGGCTCTTCGGAGAAAAGGAGATCTTGCTGAACTAAAGTGCGATCCGGCTTCCGCAACCCGGAAACCCCACGCTCACGCCGGCGGCGGCGCGCTGGCCGCAGCGTCATCGCCGCCGGCCGCGGGAAGGATTTCGAGCCTGCCGGCGCCCGCCAAGCTCTCCAGGTCGATATATCCATGGAAACGCACCGGGACGTAGTCGAGGATGAGGTCGCCCACGATGCGAATCCTGCCGGTGCCGGTGTCGAAATTCGCTGCCGAGACATCGCTCTTCTCCGGGTCCAGCCGAATGCCGAGCTCGGTTCCGCCGCGCGTCTCGGTAAATTTGATCAATACGTATTTCCTGTCCACTGCGGCTCGCAATTGCTCCAACGTCGACTCGGGGCGCAAGCTGGCGACGATCGGTTGCTCTTGCGTCAATTTTTGCACTAGCTCGTTCACGGACTCCGCTCCTTAAGATTATGTTGTCGCCCTGCGAGTATAACAGACGCCAGCCGCCCGGGGAGCCGTCATGGAACCGGTAAACCAGGCCGCGGCCCATCTCTCGCCGGCCGCCCAGAAGTTCCTCGAATACGTCACCAGCGATCCCGAGCGGACGCGGCGTCTGGACCACCTCGGGGACAACTGCCCCAAGTGGTTGTATACCTTCTATCAGCATTGCCAGTTTCAGTCGTGGCCCACCTTCGTCGGCGCGGAGAAGCTCGCCGAGCTCCGCCGCGCGACGGTGGGGCTGACCCGTCTGATCGAGAGCATCCCGGCACGTATCTTCGGCAACGATCCGGGCCAGATCGCCGCCCACTACCACATCCCCGAGTACGTGGTGCGGCTGCTCCTCGAGCCGCCCACCGGCCTCGACAGCGCGCTGGCGCGGGCCGACCTGTTCGACACAGCCGACGGTTTCAAATGCCTGGAAGTGAATGCCGGGCGCATCGGCGGATGGCTGTTCGGGTACCTCGAGGAGCACGTCCGCGCCCACCCGATGATCGCCCGGTTCCTGGCGGAGGAACGGATCGAACCCCACCATCGGGACGCTCTGGAGGCGATGCTGCGGCACGTTCTCACGCACAACCTCGGCAAGCGCACCGCGGCCTCCGGAGCGCTCAATATCGCGATCGTCGTCGACGAGGCCAATCTGGCGCGCGACGACGCCCGGCTCAGCCGCATCTATCGCGAGTTGCTGGCCGCCAGCGGCAGCGGCTTGACCGGCAGCGTGGTGCTCTGCCCCTACTCCGTCCTCACCGTGAGCCAGAACCAGGTCTGGTATCAGGACGATCAGCGGCCGATCCACGCCATCGTCGAGATGAGCGCGGAGAATCCTCCTCCAGGCGTATTCCGGTGCTTCAAGGCGGGCCGGGTGAGCCTCTACAACGGCCCGGCCAATCCGCTCATCAATACCAAGGGCAACCTCGCCGTCCTCTCCGAGCACGCGGACTCGGCCGTGTTCACGGCCGAGGAACGGGACATCCTCCGCCGGCACCTGCCCTGGACGCGGTTCTTGAGTCCGGGCGTGGCGACCTACCGTGGAGCGACCGGGCCGCTGCCCGAGCTGCTCCTCGCGCATCGCGAGGAGCTCGTGCTCAAACCCGTCCTCGGCTACCAGGGTCAAGGCGTGTCCCTCGGGCGGCTGACGCCGCCGGACACCTGGGCAAAGCTCGTCCGGGATGCGGTCGCGCAAGGGGGCTGGTTGGCGCAGGAGCGGGTGGACTCGAGACCCTATCTCTACCAATGCGGAGAGCGGGGATACGGCGTCCATGACGTGGTGTGGGGGGCCTTCTGCTTCAGCGAGAGCTACGGCGGAGGATTCCTGCGCATGATGCTGCACGGCACCGGAGACGGAGTCATCAACTCCGCCCGTGGCGCCTCTGAAGGCATTCTGTTCGAGGTCTGAGCCTGTGGAACATGTGCAACAGGTTGCCGCTCATCTCTCCCCAACGGCCCAGCGGTTTCTGGACTACGTCACGGGCGATCCCGCGCGGACGCGCCGTCTCGATCACCTCGCCGCCGGCGAGTACTTCACCGCGCTGCAGTCATGGCCCACGTTCCTGGCCGCGGAGAAGCTCGCCGAGATCCGCCGCGCCACAGTCGAGCTGACGCGCCTGGTCAAGAGCATCCCGGAACGTTTCTTCGGCAATGATCCGCGGCGAATCGCCGCCTACTATGGGCTTCCGAACACGGCGCTGATCGCCATTCTCCTCGAGCCGCCCGACGGCCTCGACGCCGTGCTGGTGCGGACCGACTCCATCGACACGGCGGAAGGCTTCAAGTGCCTGGAGGTCAACGCCGGACTCATCGGCGGATGGCAGCACCGCTTCTTTGAGCAACGCGTTCGGTCTCACCCGGTGATCGCCCGGTTCCTCGCGGAAGAAGGAGTCCGTCCTTACCACCGGGACCCCCTGGCGACGATGCTGCAATTCGTCATCGCCCACAACCTCGGCAAGCCGGCCACGGCGGCTGGAGTGCTCAACGTCGCCATCGCCATGAGCGAGCGCGCCGCGGCGAGCGTGGAGGCGCAGCTCAGCCGGACCTATCGCGACGTGCTGCACGAAAGCGGCTCGGGGCTGAGCGGCGAAGTGGTGATCTGCTCCTATGCCGATCTCTCCCCGCGGCAAAATCAGATCTGGTATCTGGATCGGCGGCCGATCCAGGCCCTCGTACACATGAACTCGGAGGCGCCTCCTCCGCAGGCCGTGTTCCGTTCTTTCAAGGCGGGTCGATTGACCCTCTACAATGGCCCGATCAACCAGCTCCTCAACGACAAGCGGCTCCTCGCCTTGCTGTCCGAGCACGCCGATTCCGCGGCGTTCACGGTAGAGGAACGGGACGTCCTGCTGCGGTATCTGCCCTGGACGCGGGCGGTGGGCCCCGACGCGGCGACCTACCGCGGAGTGACGGCGGCGCTGCCCGAGCTGCTGGTTTCTCATCGCGAGGCGCTCGTGCTCAAACCCTACCGCGGCTTCCAGGGCCGCGGAGTGACGTTTGGATATCGCACGCCGGCGGACTCCTGGGCGAAGCTGGTCGCCGAGGCGGTCGCCAAAGGCGGCTGGCTGGCACAGGAGCGGGTCGAGTCGAGACCTTACCTCTACCAATGCGGCGAGCAGGGGTATGAAATCCACGACGTGGTGTGGGGCACCTTCTGCTTCGGCGACAGCTACGGCGGAGGCTTCCTGCGCATGATTCCGCGCGGAACGGGGGATGGGGTGATCAACTCCGCCCGCGGCGCCACGGAGGGGGTGCTGTTTGAGGTCTGAGCAGCTGCCGTCCGACGTGCACGCCATTCGCCACCGGTTCGAGGAGGTCGCCGCCCATCTCGAGCGCTCGCGGGCCCAGGCGCGAGCGCTCGGCGTGGTCTGCGTGGTGGAGGTTCAGGGCGAGGGCGGAGGGGTGTGGACGATCAACCTGCGGGCCAACCCGCCGCGGGTGCAGCCCGGCGATTGGCCGGGGGCGGAATGCCGCATCCAGGTCGGCAGCAAGGACTTCCTCGCCCTCTGCGAGGACCCTTCGCAAGCGGATTTTCTGGTGTGGACCGGCAGGCTCAAGATGCGGGGCGCGGGCCGCAGCCTGCCATGGATCAACCGGCTCTTGTTCAGGGCCCGCGAGGACAAAGCCAACCCCATCGCCGGCTATTACCGCGCGGTGGCGCGCCTGGTTCCCGATCAGCGTTTCGTGTTCATGAACCATGGTTATTGCGACGGCACGGAGGACTTCGGGGAGCTCCGCAGCGAGGACCAGCTTTGGCGGTATTCAATCCAGCTCGTCCGCTACGTGCTCGCGGACCTCGACCTGCGGGGCCGCCGCGTGCTGGACATCGGCTGTGGCCGGGGAGGGGCGAGCTCCTACATCACCCGCTATCGCCAGCCGGCGCAGGTCGTGGCCCTGGACCTCTGCGCCGAGGCCATCCACCTCTGCGCGCGGACGCACCGGCTTTCCGGGCTCTCCTTCCTGCAAGCGGACGCCCAGCACCTGCCTCTCGCCAGCGAGACGTTCGACGTCGTGCTCAACATCGAGTCCTGCCACTGCTACCCGGACCGCGCGCGATTCTTGGCCGAGGTGGCGCGGGTGCTGAAGCCGGGCGGCTTTCTGTGCCTCACGGATACCATGCCGGAGGCCGATGTGGTCCCCCTGGAGCAAACACTGTTTGCAGGCGCCGGCTTCGAGATTCTGCGCTCCACGGACATCACCAACGAGGTGGCGAGGGGGATCGACCGCAACCGGCGCCAGCTCGCCGAGCTTTGCGCGAGCATGGTCTCCAGCGAGATCGGCAATCGGGGAATCATCGAGCAGATCCTGCGCTCCGTGAACGAAGAAATTTATCGGCGCTATTGCCAGCGCCTCTCGATCTACCACTCCTGGCTGTTGCGCAAGCCGGAAGCATCCATGTCCCGTTCATTATTGGCTACCACACTTGCTGAAAGAGGAGTGAGCCATGTCTGAAGACCGGTACGATCTGATCGTCGTCGGAGGGGGACCCACGGGTTCGACTCTGGCTTCCTTGACCGTGATGATGGGCTGTCGCGTGCTGCTGCTCGAACGCGAGACCTTCCCCCGCCACCAGATCGGCGAGTCGCTGCTCCCCGCCACGATCCACGGCATCTGCCGCATGCTCGGAGTGCTCGGCGAGATCGAGCGGCGCGGGTTCCCGCGCAAGAACGGCGGCACCTTCCGTTGGGGGACGAACCCGGAGCCCTGGACCTTCCGGTTCAGCCGCAAGGAGAACGATCCCTATGGCTACGCCTATCAGGTCGAGCGCGCCACCTTCGACCAGATCCTCCTCGACCGGGCGCGGGCGCTCGGCGTCGACGTACGCGAGCGGCACGATGCGCTGTCCGTGATCGTCGAGGACGGGCGCGCCGTCGGCGTCGCCTACGCCGACGGAGAGGGCCGGCAGCACGTGGCCCGCGCGCGCTTCATCGCCGATACTTCCGGCAATCGCAGCCACCTCTCGCGGCTCGTCGGCGAGCGCGTCTACTCGGAGTTCTTCCGCAACGTGGCGCTGTTCGGCTACTTCGAGAACGGCAAGCGCCTGCCGGCGCCGAACCAGGGCAACATCCTGTCCGCCGCCTTCAGCGATGGCTGGTTCTGGTACATCCCGCTGTCCGATTCGCTCACCAGTGTCGGCGCGGTCGTCTCGCGCGAGGCGGCGGAGGAGATCCGGCAGGGCGAGGAAGCGGCGCTGCAGGGCTACATCGCGCGGTGTCCGATCATCCAGGAGTATCTGGCCGGGGCGCGGCGGGTCACGGAGGGGATCTACGGTCCGTTGCGTATCCGCAAGGATTACTCCTACTGCACCACCAGATTCTGGTCGCCGGGCCTGGTTCTCGCCGGCGACGCCGCCTGCTTCATCGATCCGGTGTTCTCCTCCGGCGTGCACCTCGGCACCTATTCGGCGCTGCTGGCCGCGCGCTCGATCCTCACGCTCCTGGGCGGCACACCGGGCATCACCGAGAACGACTGCTTCACCGAGTACGAGGACCGCTACCGGCGCGAGTTCGGCCGTTTCTACCAGTTCCTGGTGGCGTTCTACGACGTGCATCAGGACGAGAGCTCCTACTTCTGGCAGGCGCGCAAGATTCTCCATACGACCGAGCGGGGGAACGAGGCCTTCGTGCGCCTCGTCGCCGGCCTGAGCGCGGCGGACGAGCCGCTGTTCGCCGGACCGCAGGAGTTTTTCGAGGCGCGGCGGAGCTTCGGCGACTGGTTCGCCACCAACGTGCTTCCTCCCGAGGC
>Ga0075434_100002470_pt1 | contig 16275 bp, 25 predicted proteins | sample RhiMethybrSRZTD3_FD_75298 | JGI IMG/M metagenome (GOLD analysis project Ga0075434, IMG submission 75298) | Populus rhizosphere microbial communities from Tennessee, USA - Rhizosphere MetaG P. TD hybrid SRZTD3 | ecosystem: Host-associated > Plants > Roots > Rhizosphere > Soil | place: USA... | reverse complement strand
GTGAGTTCGGGGCGCTGACGCCGTGGAGTGACTTCTTTGGCCCCGGCAGCCCGCAACGCCAGATCATTGACCGCTACCGCTATATCGGCTTTGCCTGATGGACTTTGCGGCGCAGGGCGCAGCACTGGCGCTGCGCTTCACGGCGGCCAACTGCCCAGCTCCAGCCGGCGGCTATCAGGCCATCCGTTACGCCACCAACTTCCCGGCCGCCGCTATCGGGCCACTGCCCTGTGTGCTGGTCACCCCGGATGAAGGTGAGTTCATGACCGGCAACGGCACCCGCGCTGCCAACGAGTCCTGGAAGGTCACCTTCTACTTTGCCGAGACTGGCAGCCCCGAGAAGGACTACAAGGCGCTGCAGCTATGGTTGAGTGTGCTGGTGGATGCCACCAAAGCGGCGGTGCAGCTGGGCGGCATCGTGGCCCGCGCGGTGGTCGGGCGTTATCGGCTGGGAGCCATGCCGTATGGCGGCAAGCAGTACTCTGGTATCGAGTTGACAGTCAATGTTGAAGCAGTTGAGAGCTGGGCCCCCACGGGCAGCTAAGGAGACAGGATCGTGCCTGGGGTAGAGGTCTACAGCCGAATCAACTTCGGCAAGGAAACGACTAAGGGCACCGCGGTGGCCCGCACCCGCCGCTTCTACGGCGTGGCAGCTGGCAACTTCGATATCGGTGACCAGTTCGCGTTCCACGAGCAGGAGAACCGCGGCAGCCGGGTGCGGATCAGCGCCCATGCTCCGACCCTGCTGCGCGAGATGCCGACCTTCAAGCTGGCCGACATCGCCGGTATCGGCTACGACGACTTGGTGATCCCCTTCAGCATGGGCCTGCAGGGCGGCCGCACCGGGGTCGGCGGCGCAGCCGATAAGACCTGGACCTTTACCCAGCCCAGCACCGGCAATGCTCTGCCGGAGTCGTTCAGCACCGACGTCGGCGACGATACCCAGAACTGGATCCTGGACTACACCATGCTGACCCGCTGGCAGCTGTCCACCAACTTCGGGGAGCTGACCCACCTGGAGGCGGATGCCTTTGCGCAGCAGGCCACCAAGGGCGCGGCCAGCACCCCGGCTGAGGTCAACCCGATCCTCATTCCCTCGGACCTGTGGACGCTGAAGTTCGCCGCCACGTTTGCTGGTCTCGGTGCGGCCAGCATCAGCACCAACTTCCTGCGTACCTGGAGCTTCGAATACCTGACCGGCTTCAAGAACCGCTTCTACATGGACGGCACCACGGCTATGGGCCAGCACGTGGAAACGGACATCGTGGGCACGCTGAGCATGGAAGTGGAGAGCACCGCGCTGGCGGTGTCGGAGCTGGTAGACAAGTGGCGGGCCGGTACCGTTGACTACATCCGCCTCAAGGCGCAGGGGCCAGTGCTGGGCGGCACCTTCTACAGCCTGCAGCTGGATATGCCGATCTACTGGGACGAGCCCAAGCCGCTGTCAGCGGTCGACGATGGCGTGAACCTGTACACGGTCAAGGGCCGCCAGGCATTTGACGGTACCAACGGCCTGGTCGTCACCCTGGTCGGGTCACTGGCCGCGATTCCATGAGCACGCTGTCGCTACCGGGTGGCGGCAGCGCAACCCTGCGGGAGCGGCTGACCTATGGGCAGGCGCGGGAAGTGCGGGCGGCCCTGCTGGCAGTAGATGTTGACAAGGCTGCCATGGCAGACCTAGACCTGGCGCTGGTGAGGGCCTACACCGCCAGCTGGGACACGCTGGATGTGGAAGGCCGCGCCGTCAGCCTAGACACTCCTGAGGGGGCACCCGATGACGTGATTCAGGCCATTGCCTTGGCCGCCATGCAGCACTGGCAGGGTACGGCCGGGAAGCCGCTCCCAAAAGCTGGGAACGGGCATTTGCCTACTACGCCTCCGGGGCGGCGATCAAAGTCACCGACCAGGACGTGAGCGATGTGGTGTTTCTAGATCAGCACGGCTGGAGTTGGGGTGACCTGCTGGCGGCCCCGGATCGCATTGTGCAGGGCATGAAGCTGCTGGATCGTAAGCGGGCTGAACATGCCACGCACGCTCGCTAAGTTCACGTTGGACCGTGCTGCTGAGAAGCGCCTGCTGGCCCGCTTCCAGGAGCCTGCCGTCAAACGCACCTTGGATCTGGCTGCCAGTAAGGGTGCCCAGTCTGCGGCTCAGGTCAAGAGTAGGGCGCCGATCGGCTTACGAGTGGGGAGCAGTGGTCTGCTGTTGATCACGCCGCGCACCGGTGCCAAGCGCTGGGTGCGGCAGGTCTATCGGGTCATGGACAAGGCGCTGGCGGCTGCTTCGGCGGCGGTGCTGGAGGCATACGGGCGTGGCTGATACCAAAACCACCCTGACCTGGCAGCTGCGCGATGAGGTCTCTGGCCCGGCCAAGGGCATGAGTAGTGCGCTGGGCAAGGCTGAGGACAAGGCCAAGAGTGGCGGCGGTGCCTTTGGCAAGCTGGGTGGTTCATTGGGCGGGTTAGTATCGCCGCTGGGCTTGGCGGCGGCTGGTATCGGGGTCCTGAGCGCGGGACTGGTGTCTGGATTCTCGGACATGGCCGAAACCCAGAAGCTGAATGCCCAGACGGCGGCCGTGCTGAAGTCGACCGGCAATGCGGCCAATATCAGCGCCCAGCAGGTCAGTGACTTGGCGCAGTCGATCAGCGACTACTCAGGGATTGATGATCAGGCCATCCAGGCCGGTGAGAACCTGCTGCTGACCTTCACCAACATTCAGAACCGGGCCGGTGAAGGCAACGATATCTTCAACCAGTCGAATGCCATCCTGGCCGATATGGCGACGGCGATGGGCACCGATGTGAGCAGTCAGGCCATCCAGCTGGGCAAGGCGCTGAATGACCCGGTGGCCGGCATCAGTGCCCTGACCCGGGTGGGCGTCACCTTCAGTGATGAGCAAAAGACCATGATCAAATCCATGATGGATGCCGGCGATACGGCCGGCGCCCAGAAGGTGATCATGGCTGAGCTGACCAAGGAGTTTGGCGGCTCAGCCAAGGCAGCGGGTGACACGGCGGCGGGTGCGTTCAACAAGCTGCAGAACAAGGTTGGCGATCTGCTGGAGGCAGTGGCCACCGGCCTGATGCCGGTCATCAATGGGCTGGTCGACTTCATGCTGGATCCGGTCATCCCGGTCATCAAGTCGGTGGCCGATGTGGTGGGGCCGGTGCTGACCACCTATTTCACCATCCTGGGCCGGACCATCAGCTTCGTGATGAACACCTTCATCAAACCGGCGATCGCGGTCATCAAGACGCTGGTGGGCTGGATCCAGGGCGCGTTGGGCTGGTTGCACAGCTTCCTGAGCAGCAGCAGTCAGGCCGCTCAGAATGCCAATGCGCTGTCGGGGGGCCGTAACCGCTTCCGACCCGGTGACCTGCCTCACCGCGCGGCGGGGGGGCTGGTAGCGGCGGGTGGCGCGTACCTGATCGGTGAGCAGGGCCCTGAAGTCCTGCAGATGGGGCGCACTGGTGGGAACGTGATCCCCAATGCCGGCTGGAGCAGTCAAACGCTATCCGGTGTCACCATCCAGGGTATCAGCGAAGCCCAGATCCTGGACATGGTCGATCGTGGCCTGTACTTCCGCCTGCAGCGTGCAGCGCCGACGCTGGGACGCACTTGACCATGCCCAATGCTGCCATCGTGGCCGCGGCGCTGACTGACCACAGCAGCCACCCCTTCGCGCTATGGGTGGGCGGCGTGGACATGATCAAGCAGCCGGGCACGGCCGGTAATCTGTACGGCGTCCCGATCGACACGATCGAGATTACTGAGAATGGTCCCGGTGGCGTGAGCAGCCTGCGCTGCAGCGTCGAGGATCCGTTGAACGTGCTGCCCATCCCCACCGCCGGCACGGAGGTGGTGTTCATGGACATCGCCGACGATCATCCCGAGTTCGGCGGCTACGTGCAGGCCGTTGACGTGCGACCGCATGAAGGCCAGCAGGGCCGCTGGCTGGACTTGACCTGTGCCGGCTACGAGATTCTGCTGGACTGGGAGATTGTGTCACTGACCCTGGCTGCTAGCCCGACACCGAGCTCTCATGACGTATGGCAATCGTTGGCTGCCGGTACTCCCGTGCGAGCCTTAGCTGTGGGGGGAACGTATGGCACCCAAGCGCAGCCCATCGCTGCGATTGTGTGCGGGTTTGGATTAGGCGCTATTAGCATCAGCGGTTCAACCTTGCGCAATGCGATTGCCAATGCTTGGGCGCAGAATCTCAGTACCACCACGCTGGGAAATACACCGCTCAACATCACGGTGGACTTCACTAAGGGTCTGCGCATCTGGCCGGGGGTGGCGCCCGCTGGGGGTGCCAACGTGGAGCCCGATGACTATGTGACATTGACGGTGGATGACACGGCTCACACCAATACCAGCGCCGAGCTGCGCTATACCCTGACTCCGGCCGATGTGGTGCGTAGTGTGCTGATTATCGGTGGCAGTGGTACGTTGTATGGTCCGTTCAGTGACGGTAGCGGCATCATCGGACAGGGCACCGTGTTGAACGATTCCACCATCACCACGGCAGCGCAAGCTGCTTTGGCAGCCTCGCAATATCTCGCCAGCTTGTCCGTGCAGGTGCGCGGCAGCCTGCACCTGCAGACGTTCACTCATGGGGCGACCAAATATCAGGCCGGCAGCCTGCTGACCTTGACGGATGCACCGGCCGGTTTGTCGGGTGTTGCTTTTGTGATCGGCAGCATCGAGAAGCGCTACAACCCCGGCGGCGGGACCGAGGAGTGGACCATCAACTTCGGCGGTCTGGCGCCGTCGCTGACCAACGCCATCCGGCGCCAGACGCGCGCCACGCTAAGTTAGGATGACAACCCATGGCTGAGAGCATCGTCCAGGTCACCGAGGGCAGTGGCAAGAAGCTGCACACCTTCCAGCGCACCATTGGCGCCAACAACGTTGAAGATGAAGTCGTCATCCTGGGCGAGCACTACCTGCCCACCTACACCGCCTCCCCCGGCGCGCAATCTACGGCTACCGCTGCCAGCCATCTACTACAAGTCATGGCCGGGGCCTCGCTGAACGTCTACATTCGGCGCATCACCATCAGTCAGCTGGGACTAGCCACCACGGCCGCCATCGACGAACTGCAGCTGTTCCGGCTGACCACGGCGGGCACGGGTGGCACGGCCACTACCCCGGCCCCTTGGAACACGGCCGATGCCGCTTCAGGTGCCACGGCCATGGCGCTGCCTACGGTCAAAGGCACGGAAGCGGCCCGCATCCTGAGCCAAGGGGTCATGTTCATTCAGACGGTGCCCACCGGTGGCCCCGGCACGGCGCCCATCCTGGCGGACTGGATCTTCGATGGGGTGCATGAAGAGTCGCTGCGCATCGCGGCTGGCACCGCCAACGGCATCGCCATTAAGAACCCGACTGCGCGTGCCGCGGCCACGGTGCTGATCGTGGTCAAGTTCGTGGAGGCTAACTTCTAAGATGCTCGGCAACCCGGTGGTCGGCTACATCCGCGGTCGGCAGGAAGCTGCCAGCCCCGGCGAGTTCAAGGTGACGTCCACCTTCGCGGAGCACGTGGCCAGTGGCAGAGGCCCCGGCGTGGACCTCGGCAACGGGCGCTGTGGGGATCCAGTCTTCGCGGAGCACGACGGCAAGGTGACCCTGGCCGGCCTGATCGGTGCCGCCAAGGTGGTCAGGATCAGCTGGACCCAGCACCCCGAGTTCGAATCCGGCTACGCCCACCTGGATACCATCGGCGTCAAGCTCAACCAGCTGGTACGCCGGGGGCAGCAGATCGGTACCCTGGGCACCACCGGCGCTACGGCCTGCCACCTGCACATCGGCCTGAAGAAGAACGGGGTGGAGGTTGACTCCTGGCCGCAGCTGGATCAGGTGATCGCCGAACAGGCCCATATCGCGGCAGCAGTCACGGCCGCCGTGGCCGGCTGTAAGAAGGAGCTGGCGACGACGAAGGCGGACCTGACCGGCGCCAACGGCCGCCTGGCCAGCATCGCCAAGATAGCGACCGGCTGAGGCTTCTGAAATGCCCGCTGTGAGGCTCGTAGACCGTCGCAGTGCCACGGAACGCCGCCAGGTGTATCTGGAGGCCTTGGCGCTTGCTAATGACCCTAGGACACCACCTGGCACAGTTTGCGTGCAGGAGCGTCACTACCAGAGGGGGCGTCACCCGGTGCCGTACCGGATGGGCTACTGCCATCATTACAAGGAACCGACTGTGCATTACCACACGACCTATCAGGAGCTGCAGAGGTGCCCGGCATGAACATTCACACCATCCTGCTAATCGCTGCCGCCGCGTGCTTCGTGCTGGCAGCCATCGGCGTGAACAGTCCGGTGGGGCTGCTGCCGCTGGGCCTGCTGCTGTGGGTGCTGAGCCTGCTGCTGTGAAAGCGGACACGGTGAAGCTGATCTTCACCTACTTCATCGCGCTGGCCATCCTGGCCGGCACCTTCTACGCGCTGATCCTGTCGCCGTTCGTGGTGGCTGATGACGTGAAGCTGTGGCTGACGGGGGCTGCCGGCAGCGCACTGACCTTCGTGTTCAGCGAGCAGGTGAGCGCCCGCACGGCACGGCAGCAGGCAGCGGCGACCGAGGCCAGCGTCAACACGCAACCGATCCCGTCCACTCCCGAGTAGTCCGGTGCCCGGCCAGCTGGAGGACGAGCGCAGCGAGGCGCATGCCGAGCTCGCCAAGGAACGCTGGGACGCTCATCGGGAGCAGCATCGTGGCGAGAAGGAGTTGGCCGAGCAGAAGTGGGACAGCCACCGCGAGCAGCACGCCAGCATCGCCCGCAACCTGACCGAGTACAAGGCGCAGTCCAACGAGTGGCGCGGTAGCCTGTCGGATCTGCGCAGCAGCTTTGTGACGAGGGCCGAGATTGACGGCCTGCTGGGCAAGGCGGAAGGCACGCACGTGGCCATGAACACGCGGATGGACGCGTTGGAGAAGATCATCGACCGCGCTGAAGGCAGCCTGAACACCTGGCGCGGGATTGCCGCGTTTCTGGGGCTGGGTGGCGTAGGAGCCATTATCTGGGCGATTCTGCAGGCGAAGCCTTGACAGGCTAGCTGTCGCGGGTGTACACCATCGTCTGCGAGTGACCGCTACTTACTCAAAGGCCCCGGTCCGGTCACTCGGTCCGGGGCTTATTACGTTAGGAGTGACCCTAGCATGACCCCCACCTACTGCCACTTCCACCGCCACTGGACTGATGGCGAGTGCGTGTCCGGCAAGCGCAGCCTGAACCGCAACGACCTGGCCATCCGCATCAGCGATATCACGGCCTTGCTGGATGATGACGAGGGCAGCCAGAGCCGTGGCTACTACGCCAACCGCGCCCTGCGCCTGGAGCGCCAGTTCCTGGAGCAGCTGCGCTCCGAGCCGCTGCTGTGATCGAGCTGAGCGTCGCATTCGCCTGCGGCATCGGGCTGATCCTGCTGGGGTTGCTGAACGACTGGGCTGAGCGATGAGCAAGCAGCCCACTTCGGCGACGGCGGCGGGACGGGCGCTGCTGACTGATTACTGGGACCGGGCACCCGCACTGGCCTTTGTCGATGAACTGAGAGATCGCATCCTCGCCATCGAAGCCGAGGCCGAGGCACGAGGGCTGGCCGATAGGTCAGCGCGGGCCGAGGTGGAGCGGCTGGACCCTGATCGACTGACAGCCGTCATCGAGTCCCGCATGTCGGCGCAGTTGGCCTTCCTCGCCGATGATGGCAAGACAGTGGACATGCTCGGCCCGGAGCAGGTGGCATGGGCGCTCGTTCATCTGTACCGGACCGGCGACATCGTTTCCGGCCTCCCGCCGCTCGCCGCCCACGCCACGCCAGCGGAGGAGGAGGAAGGGTGAGCAGAGAGATTGTGCGGTGGGCTGATGCCGAACCGTTCATCGCACGCCGCGAGATCGTGACCTTCCGCTGCCATATCCCTGTGATTCCCGGAGGAGATGGGGCGCTGACTGAACCGCTGGAGAAGCGGACTGCCAAGTGCGGGCACCCGACGAACATCCGGGTGGGGGCTTCGGGGATCACCTGCGCTCATCACCTACGCGCAGTGACCGCCTTGTTGGTACGCAATCCCTTCATCGGCGATCGGTGCGAGCCAACGGACTTCGATTCTCTCATTGACATGGAGTGCAAGCCATGACGCAGCCCGACCCGCTGGCGGCGCTGGCGGAGGCGCTGCTGCCTGCCATCCGCAACTTCCTCAGCAATAAGGTGTACAAGGACTGGACGGATGAGGAAGCGCAGGAGGACCTGAGCGCTTACGTCCTGCCATCGGTGCTCGCCGCCCTCGCCGCCGCAGGCTGGGCGGTGGTGCGGACGGAGCCGGTTCGGGTCGCTGTCGCCCGCCTCCCCGCCGCCCCTGCCGCGCTGGACGTTCGCCCGTTCATCGAGAGTGTCGCGGCAACGTCTAACGACCCGCATCTAGCGCACGAAGCGCAACGCATCCTGCGACGGCTAGACGATCCTGAGGCCGCCGCCCTCGCCGCCGCAGGTTGGGCGGTCGTCAAGGACGATGCGGTCGCTGCGCTCCCGGTGACGCGGCAGGACGAGTGCAGCTGCTACTGCCACGACCAGGAAGCAGAAAGCAGATGACCGGAGCTGTTACGCCCCGGCCACCTGCCATTCCCTCGGACCGTGAACGATCGCGGTCGCTGGGAGAAGGTAAGGCCGTGGGCCTGTTCATGTCAAGCGATCACAGGTATTGGTTCAACAGCGAAGGACCGCTGCCCAGCGTGACCAGCATCCTGCGCGTGCTGGACAAGCCTGCCCTGACAGCGTGGTACAAGCGCCAGGTGGCCGAGTCAGCAGTCCTCGGCTACGACCACTGGAAGGATCTAGCGGCAGAGGACGCCGTGAAGTGGCTGACCAGTATGCCCAACGCGCAGCGGGACCGGGCAGCGGAACGGGGTACCGAGATCCATGGTCTGGTGGATGCCGCTGGGAGGGCACCACAGGGCGGTACAGCCCTTCCAGTGTCGCAGGAGTACGCGGATACCCTGGCAGCGTTTGCGGGCTTCCTGCAGGCGCAGGGAGGCTCACAGGCCATGAACGCCGAAGGCGTTGCATCACCTCCGGTGATCGTCAGCTCGGAGAAGGCAATCCTGAACCTGTCCGAAGGCTACGCCGGCACCTTCGACCTGCTCATGCAGGTGAAGGGTGAGCTGTGGCTGATTGACGTGAAGACCGGTAAAGGGGTGTATCCCGACTACGCGCTGCAGCTGGCCGGCTACGGCATGGCGGAGCACATTGCGCTGCCGGGTGACCCGACCCTGTATCCCTTCCCTGAGCCGGCCAGGTACGGTGTCCTGCACCTGCGCCCGGAGAAGTACCCGGATACCGGCTACCGGTTACTGGAATACAGCATCACGGACCGGGAGCGGTTGGCGTTCCTGGCGGCGCTGGAGCTATGGAGGTGGATGCAGGCACATAAGCAGTGAGGGTCACCGGGCAGTTCCGGCATGACTAACCCCCTGTATACAGTAACTAGCTACTGTAACCGTGAGACAGTTACAGGAGACCTAGAGGGAATGGAGACAACTAGATGCCGTTTACCATCACTGACAGCAAAGAGATTCCAGCAGGTACCTATAGCGGGATGCTGGAAGCAGTTAACAGTAGACAGATCACTAGCGAGTACGGCAGCAAGGAGATGTGGGAGTTCCACTTCCAGCTGAACGTCAACGGTGAGCTGCGACCAATCAGCGGTCTCACGACACAGGCAACCACTCCTGCCTCCAAAGCCAGGAAGTGGCTGACGGCACTGCTGCGGCGTGACCTCAAGGCGGGGGAAACGATTGACGATCCAGTCGGCGCCAATGCGCTGATCGTGGTCGGGCCAAATAAGAAGGGCTACAGCACCATCCTGGACGTGCTGCCGGCACCGCAGCATGAGGAAGTGCTGCCAGGGGTGCCGCGCTAGTATGACAACCCCCGCCCTACGGCGAGCGGAGCGAGATGGCAGTCTCCACGGCCGGGGTGCCGTGAGCCTGGCCTTTGTGCTCCCCACTTGGGTCTCCTCAGGCTGTCTGCCATGACCCGTAGGGCGGGACTACACTGCGAGCATGAGCAAGCTGCGAGCTGACCTATACACCAGGGAATGGCAGCGTATCCGGCTCATTGTGCTGGAGCGGGATGGGTGGCGCTGTCAGCGTTGCGGCAAGCATCTGACTCCAGGCAACATGAGCGCTACGGTTGACCACATCCGGCCGCATCGCCTGGGTGGGGGCATGGAGCTGGAGAATCTGCGCGCCATGTGCAACTGGTGCAATGCGAGCAGAGGGGCACGTATGAAGCGCGGACACCGGGGTTGGCTGCCACGGGCGCGAACGAGCAGGTTTGGCTAGCAGCGGCGTTTTTTTGAATAGGGCTGCGGAGGCTGCGCGTCAGGCGCAGGATACCTCCCCAGGCAGTCGCAGCCCACGTCTCGCGCCTCCAGCACCCGCTGACAGTGAGGTTGACGGCCTGCAGCAGCTCGCTGACAGTCTCGGCATCCGCTTCTACCCTTGGCAGCTGGAGGCAGCCCGTTACCTGACGGCGAGGGATGGTGCTCGCCTCCGTTACCGCGAGGTAGCCGTCATCGTGGCCAGGCAAAACGGCAAAACCACCCTGCTGGTGCCGCTGATCGTGCAGCGCCTACTCAGCGGGCGGAAGATCATGCACAGTGCCCAGAACCGCACCCTGCCACGGCAGGTGTTCCTGGAAGTGGCTGAGCTGCTGGTCAAGCACTACCGCTCGCAGCTGGTCAGCCTGCCCAGGTACGCCAACGGCCAGGAGGAGGTCAAGCTGCGCAATGGCGGCCACTACCGCATCGTGGCCCCCACCCGCGGCGGGGCCAGGGGACCAGCCAACGACGACGTGATCGTCGATGAGCTACGCGAGATGGTCAATGACGAGTTCATCGCGGCGGCTAAGCCAACGCTGACCGCCTCCCCGGATCCGCAGATGATCTATCTGAGCAACGCCGGGACCAAGGAATCAGTGGTCCTCAACGCCCTGCGTCTGCGGGCGGACAGCGACCCCGGGCTGGCGTATCTGGAATGGTCAGCTGCACCCGAGCTGGCGCCCGATGACCTGCGCGGCTGGCGGCAGAGCAACCCCAGCCTCGGGCACCGGGTCGGGATGCTGGCCAACCTGCAGGCCGAATACCGTGCCCACCTGCTGGGCGGCACGCTGACGATCTTTGAGACCGAGCACCTGTGCCGCTGGGCAGTGGCGCTGCGCCAGGTTATGTTCCGCGGCCCGGCTTGGGGCAACTGCCGCGTGGCAGAGCCGCTGCAGGGGCTCGACGGCCCCTACGCGCTGGGCATCGGGGTGGCCCCTGGCTGGGAGCGGGCCACCATTGCCGTTGCCGCTCGCCGTCCCGATGACCGCATCGGGGTGGAGGTCTACCGCGAGTTCCGCGAGGACGTCACCCCGCAGCTGGTCACCGCTGCCGTAGACGAGTTCGCCAAGCTGCACTGGCCGCAGGTCATCGCCTGTGACAGCAGCAGCGGCGGCGCCAGCGCCTTCCTGCGCCACGGTCAGGAGGCCGGCTGGGAGTATGACCCGCTGAAGCCGACGGCCATGGTGACGGCCACCATGGACTTCACCGAGCTGATCATGGCCGGGCGCCTGGCAGTCGATGATCCGCTGCTGGATGCCCAGATCCCGCTAGTCGTCAAGCGGGACATTGGGCAGGATGGCGCCTACCGCTTCAGTCGTTCTCATTCCCTCGGACCGATCGACGCGGTGGAGGCCGCGCTGCTGGCGGCTACCGCTATCGCCAGGGTCAGCAGCAAGCCCAATATCTGGTAGCTAGCGCAGCAGCTCGTCGACCCAGGCCCGATCCTTGGCCAGTTGCAGCTCATGCTTGGCTTCGGCACGGCGGGCGTTATCCCGCTCGCGGTACTCAGGATGTTCCTGCCGCCAGCGGCGGTAGTAGGCGCGGCGGTACTCCGGCTCATGCCAGTGTCCACCCCGGCAGCCGGGGAAGCCGTGGATGCTGCGCTTACTGCACGGGAACATGCCTGCTTGACATGATGGTGTACTACACTGTCATACGTGGCCTGGTATAGCCGTCTCCTGTCATCGCTGCGGGATGATGCGCCAGCACCCACCCGCTTGATCGGTTTCCCCACCGATGGCGCCATGGTCAGTTCGGTTACCGGTACCACCGCGCTGGGCCTGTCTGCGGTGTGGCGTTGTCTGGATATCCTGAGCAACGGTGTCAGTCAGCTGCCGTGGCGTGAGAAGCGCGGTAACCTGGAGCTGCCACCTTCGCGGTTGGTGCAGCGGCCGCTGGCCGAAGCCACCCGCCGCGATTGGGTCAGTTACGTGGTCAGCAGCTTGGCCCTGTACGACATGGCCTACTTGCTCAAAGTCGGCGGCTACGATGCTGAAGGCGTACCGCTGGGCCTGTGGCCGGTGGCACCCCCGTACGTCTCCATCAACCAGACCAGCTACCCGATCCTGCCTTTCATTCAGCCTGAGGTCTACTTCATCGGTGGCCAGCGCTTTGAGCGTGATGAGCTGGTGATCCTGCGCCGTTCTCCCCAGCCGGGCTTGGCCGACTGGCAGATGGGGGTCATCAACCTGGCCCGCATCAAGTTTGCCGAAGTGCTGGCCGCGGATGCGTTCTCTAGTCGTTTCTGGCAGGGGGGCGGGCAGGTGAACAGCTACCTGGCCACCGATGCGACGCTCAATGAGGCGGATGCTATGCAGCTGTCCGACCGCTGGGGTACCCGCCGCAGTCGCGGGCCGGATCATGTGCCGGTCATGGATAAGGGTCTGAAACTGGTGCAGACTGGCGCCGATCCGACTCAACAGGCGGCGGTTCAGGCCCGAAAAGAGCTGGTCGCTGACATCGGCCGCTATTTTGGGGTGCCAACTCACATTCTCAACAGCCCGCAGGGTGATACCGAGACCTACAACAACACCGAGAGCGGTAATCAAGATCTGGTGCGCTACACGCTGCAGAACTACCTGAACGCGATCGAGGATGCGGTTAGCGATCAGCTGCCGGGCGGTCGCCGTTTGAGCATCGACAGTGCCCAGCTGCGCACCGGCCCCTTCTTGGAGCAGGCCAAGGCCTACAGCCTGCTGGCCGGCAATAAGGCGCTGCTGGCCGTCGACGAAATCCGTGACGTGCTGGGCTTTGGCCCGGTGGAGAGTCCCGATGAGCTGAACCCGCCAGCCCCGGCGCCGGTCGTGGCACCTGCGCTGGCCGCAGGAGGTACCCCGACCCAATGAGCTGGCATCGCACCGATGCGCTGGGCAGTGTTCGGCAATCAGCAGACGATGACCGTGTGCTGGAAGGCATGGCGGTGCCTTACGGCGTCATTTCCGGGGACACGGAGCTGACGCCGGGGGGTGAAATCGTGCGGGAGGCCTTTGCCCCGGCCTCGTTCCGCCAATCCGTGGCGCACTGGATGAATCGCTCAGACGGAGCACGGATGGCATTGCGCCCGGCCCACGGTGAGAAGCCGGTGGGCACGGTCACGCACCTGGAGGACACGCCGGCTGGCGTCTCGTTCCGGGCACGGGTATTTGCGACACCGGCTGGTGACGAATACTTGGGGCAGGTCCGCGAGGGCCTGAACGGAATCAGCATTGAAGCCGGCCTCGGTCGAGGCTCCACGCGCATGAAGGATGGGACCATTCTCCATCGTGACGGCAAGCTGCACGCGATCGCAGGCTCGATTTCGCCTGCTTATGACGGAGCGCGTATCGCGCTACGTGACATGGAGACTGCAATGAGCAACGAGAATCCGGCGCCTGAGCCGGAGCCTACCCCGGAGCCGGCGCCCGAGCCGGCCACCGAAGTGCAAGTGGTCAAGCGGGCCGACGCTGAGCGTGACACGGTCAGCCGTCTGGTCAACAGCCCCATTACCATCAGCCGTCCCGAGCTGGTGTACCGCCCTAGCAAGATGGCGGGTGGCGAATTTCTGCGGGACGTGTACCTATCTACTCGTGGCGACGCAGCGGCCACTGAGCGTCAGCTCCGCCATCGAGCGCATATGACCGAGATTGCGGTGCAGGCCGAGCGGGCCGGTGACCTGCTCAACGCCGAGATTCCCGGTGCGCTGCCCACGGACTTCCTGCCGGGGCTGCTGACTCCCCGCATCCTGAAGGGGCGCCCGATGGGCAGCTTCTTCAACCGCTTCGCGATTAGTGATGCCCGGCCTAAGACCTTCGCCAAGGTCACCACGTCAACTGCCGTTGTGGTGCAGTCGGCAGAAGGTGCTGCACTTGGCACCACGGACCTGGCCACCACGGCGGTGACGGCCACCCCGCTGATTTATGGCGGCTCGATCGACGTGTCTCGGCAGGTGCTCGACAGCGCAGATCCCAGCGCCATGAGCATGGTCATGAGCGATCTGATCGAGGCCTACGCGCAGGCTTCCGAGACGGTCATCAAGACTGCCGTCGAGGCCGGTGCGACAGCCTCGGGTACTGCAATCACCGCAGCGACGCCCTTCGCGGGCACGCTGGGCAACGTCATCAAGTATTACACCACTCGCTTTAAGGCGGCCGAGGCGCAGTTCATCCCCAGTGCACTGTTCGCGGTGCTGCTGGCCGAGGCTGACACCACCGGCCGGCCCAAGATGCCGCTGCTGAACCCGATGAACAGTGACGGCACCACGGCTCCGGGTGGGATCAGCGGATCCATCCTGGGCAGCACCACCTTCCTGTCTTACGCCAGCACGGTCAACGTGGTGGTCACCACGCGGGCCAATGACTACGTGATCTATGAGTCGTCGCTGGCTTCTTTCAGCTTCGATCAGGTGGTCGGACCGCAGGCCGTCAGGGTCGGCGTGTGGGCCTACCTGGTGGTTGGCACCCGCCTGGGCGGGCTATCGGTCACAGCCGCCTAACGGTGCGGCGGCAGGGGGGCGGGAGTGCCAATCTTCCCGCCCCCCACGACGAAAGGATGGAATTGATGGCCGATAGCGACCCGCGACACATTGACCGTGCAGCTGAGGAAGCCCGCCAGCAGGCCATTCGGGATGCTGTTGCGGCGCTGGATCTGTCACAGGTTGGCCGGGAGCCGGCGCCTGCAGCTGAGCTGAAGCCCGAGGCGCCGCTGCGCCGTCGTCTGCGGCGGAGCAAGTAGATGCCCGGTTTGGCGATTGCAACTCCGATTGCCGCCTCCACGGCGGCGGTCGCTAACCGCTTCGTGACCTCTACCAACATGAAGGTGGGGGCTTATACCCTGGCCAATACCACGCCGGTATGGGCGGGTGGCTGTTTCGTGACCTGTGCTCACGTCACGGTGACCGGCACTGATACGCTGGGCACGGTGGCCGTGGTGGGCGTTGATCTGGCCGGTAACGTGCGGACTGACACGATCGTGCCAGTCGCGGACTCCACGGTGACCGGCATCATCGCGTTTCGCACGATTACTTCGATTACCGGCTCCGGCTGGGTCATCAATACCGGCAACGACACCATTCAGTTCGGCTGCGCGGCGGGCAGCATCGTGTCCGGTACCAGCGGTACGCTGTACGCCATCGTGGTGAATGCCACGGCGGCGGCCACCATCGTGGTTTCCGATAGCGTCAAGACCATTGCCACCTTGGCCGCCAGCATCGCCAATGGCCACTACCTGTACGGCCCTGGCGTCGACTTTGTGGGCTACCTGAAGGTGGCCACCACGTCGACCAACGACATCACGGTGATCGCCAGTCCGACCAACCCCGGCGGCATCTAGGGCGTGGCCGACCAGCTGTGCACCATTGCCCAGGTCAAAGCCCGTATCTTCCCAGCGGGCGTGACCGACACGGCTGACGACACGCTGCTGACCGAGCTGATTGAGCAGATCAGCGACTACATCGAGCAGTACACCGGCCGTAAGCTGGTGCCGGTCGCTTCGACGACCTACGTCTTTGACACCACGGCCGGCTACGTGCTGCGCGTACCGATCGGGATCCGCACCATCAGCAGCCTGGGGGTCAACAACCTGACCCATCAGCCGGACAGTGGCGGCAGCTATACCACCGTGGCGGCGGCTGACTACCTGCTGCGCCCCAAGGTGCAGGACGGCCCGCAGGGCTGGCCATTCACCGAGCTGCAGATCAGTCGCGGTACGCTGGCCGGCACCATTTCCGCTTTTGGCAACATCGCCAACGGGGCCACCATCACCGGCACCTTTGGCTTCGCGGCTACGCCGCCCGATATCCAGTCGACCACGATTGACGCCGTAGTGGCCGCCTTTCAGGCCCGCAAGGATGGCGCCAGTGGCGTGATCGGCAGTGAGTTCGGGGCGCTGACGCCGTGGAGTGACTTCTTTGGCCCCGGCAGC
>Ga0075434_100002468_pt1 | contig 16280 bp, 12 predicted proteins | sample RhiMethybrSRZTD3_FD_75298 | JGI IMG/M metagenome (GOLD analysis project Ga0075434, IMG submission 75298) | Populus rhizosphere microbial communities from Tennessee, USA - Rhizosphere MetaG P. TD hybrid SRZTD3 | ecosystem: Host-associated > Plants > Roots > Rhizosphere > Soil | place: USA... | reverse complement strand
ATCGTCCGCGACATCACGATCCAGAACAACATCATCCGGCACGTCGGCGCCGCGTTCAACATTCTCGGCTACGACAACCTGGCGCCGAGCCAGCAGACGCAGAACATCATCATCCGCAACAACCTGCTGTACGACGTCAATACCAGTTACACCGCCAACACCACGCCCGCGCCGGCGCGGTTTGCGCTGATCGGCGCCGGCCCGAAGAACGTGCGTGTCGATCACAACACCGTCGACAACAACGGCTCGAGCACGATCTATTTCTATGGCGGCGCGACGCCGACCGGCATCGTGGCGATTTCCGGCTTCGAGCTGACGAATAACCTGCTTCGCGACAATTCGTGGGCGCTGATGGGCGAGAGCGTCGGCGTAGGCCAGGCGGCGCTCGACAAGTTCGCGCCGAACGCCATCGTTCTCCGCAACACGTTTGGCGGCGCATCGGCGAAGCTCTATCCGACCGGCAACGATTTTCCGACCGTTGCGCAGTGGCTCGCGGATTTCATAGACGTCGCGAGCTGGAACTATCACCTCACCTCGACGAGCCTCTCGCGGGCCGCCGGCACCGACGGCAAGGACATCGGCGTCGACTACAACGAGCTGAACGCCGCGCTGGCGCCGCCGCCGACGCCGAATCCGCCGCCGCTGCCGCCGCCGCCGCCGCTGCCGCCGCCGCCGGTCGCGTCCGGCTCGACGCCGTACTCGGGAACTCCGGTCGCGCTGCCCGGCCGCGTCGAAGCCGAGAACTACGACAAGGGTGGGGAAGGCGTTGCCTATCACGACACGACGAGTGGCAACTCGGGCAACGTGTACCGCACCAACGGAGTCGACGTGCAGGCGACGAGCGACACCGGCGGCGGCTACAACGTCGGCTGGATCAAGGCGGGCGAGTGGTTGAACTACACCGTCAACGTCGGATCGTCGCGCACCTACGCGATCGATGTACGCGTCGCTTCACCTGGCGCCGGCGGTACGTTCCACATCGAGATGAACGGTGTGAACGTCACCGGCTCGATGACGATCCCGAATACCGGCGCGTGGCAGGCGTGGACGACCATCACGAAGACAGGCGTCGCGTTGATCGCCGGCCCGCAGATCATGCGCATCGTGATGGAAACGAACGGTGGGAGCGGCTCGGTCGGCAACATCAACTGGATCGCTTTCCGGTGACACCAAGGACACCAAGGATACAAAGGACACAAAGCGGAAACTTCAGTGGAGGCCGCGTACTCGCACGCGGCCTCCTTCCGCGCCTGACAGCGGGTGGTAGACGATGAACGCGTTCGCGTCGATCTGCCGCACCGCTGTCTTCACCTTGCCGAGCTCCAATCGCGTGACGACGCAATAGAGGATGTCCTGATCGGTCCCGGTCAATCCGCGCTCGCCTTTGAATATCGTGACGCCGCGGCCGAGATCGCGGGTCAGGCGCTGCCTGAGTGCCTCGTGCTGCTCTGACACGATCGTCACGGCGGTGAACTCGTCGATGCCGTGCAGCACGAAGTCGAGCGTGCGCGCCGCCGCGATGTAGGTGAGGATGGAGTAGAGCGCCGCCTCGGTTCCGAGCGTCGACATCGCGACGAGGAACAGCACGACATTGAAGCCGAGGATGACGTCGCCGACGCGCAGCGCTCCCGCGCGATTCGCAATCAGCAGCGCGGCGATCTCGGTGCCGTCGAGGACGGCGCCGCCGCGAATGGCCAGGCCGATGCCTGCGCCGAGGAAGAATCCGCCGAAGACCGCCGTCAGCACGAGATCGGGCGTCACGTCGGGATACGGGATGAAGGCGACTGCCGCCGCCAGACCCGCAATGCCTGCGATGCTTCGCAGCGCGAACGCGCCGCCGATCTGACGGAAGCCGACGGCGACGAACGGAAGATTGACGATCGGCAGCCACGCGGCGAGCGAGATGCCGGTGGTCTTTGCGAGCAGCATCGAGACGCCGGTGACGCCGCCGTCGATGAAGTTGCTCGACATGAGGAATCCTTTCAGCCCCATGCCGGCCGAAAGAATCCCGAATGCGACGAGCGAGAGATTGAGCAGCTCGCGCGTGACGCGCCGGATCATCGCGGTATCAGCAGATCCGGCGCACGCCGGCTAGAACGGGCAGGCAGTCGGCTGGCCGTTCAGGCCTTCGACGTCGCGATGGAACTGCGCGTTGATCGTAGTGCCAACGTAGTTCACATGCACGACGTACAGGCTGTCGTAGTCGCCGGATATCCACGCCGGCACCGTCACGCCGCCGCCGTACGCGTTCATGATGCTCTGAACTACCTTGACGAGGTATGCATGTTCCCACGCGACGAAGCTGGCGGTGTTGTCTTTCGTCGACGTGATGAGCGACGCCTGAAGCGATGCGATGTCGCTGTACCCGTACTTCGTGTTCACCGGAAGTCCGAGCTTCACGGCAAGCGGCTCAATCGTCGCAAGCGGCCGCACGTAATTGAAGCTGCCGGCCGAGTCGGGGATTTTCACCCCTGGATTTGGCGCGTACACGTAATGAGGCTTGCCGTACTTTCCGATCAACACGGCGGGCAGCGCGAGCGCACGATTCAGCCCCTGGCACGTGAGCTGGCCGTAGCCGCCCGAGGGTTTCTCTCCGTGTCGGAGAAACACGATCGTTTGCTCGGCGCGCGCCTGTGCCGCGGTGATCAGTACCAATGTGATCGCAATCGACAGAAGTCGGTGTTGCATCAGCAGAACCTCGTTTGAAAAGGGCCGTGGGAACCGTTCGGCTCCCGCTGCAATCAGGCCCGTGGACAAAGCAACAGCAGGGCCACTCCGAGCGCGGCCGTTTACGCGCAACTTGCTGGCAATTGACCGAGACCCCGCACACGTCGAACCCGATGCGACGGGATGGGCATCATCGAGACAGCCGATCACGCTGATTAACGCGTCGGCGGGTCTCGTGACGGTGCGTTGAAGGAGTTTCGGACGGTGGCGGCGTCGGTATCAGGGTCGCGCCACCCGAATCAGAATCATATCAGACCGCCGTGGGCGGATGTCGTGGGCAGGTTGTCGACCGATCTGGTGTCGCGAGGTTCCCACGGGAGGGCAAGCGGCGGGAGTCCCATTTTCGGCCGTCCGGAGAATTCGCTTTTTTGTGTTTCGTGCCTTTCATCCGTTACGTGTGTTTCGCGCTCCCCGCTTTCGCGCGTTTCGTGTTATCAACGACGGTCGTCAACATCGTTTTTCAGAAGGAGTCGTGCCGATGTCTGTTCTCCGAACCGTCCTCGGTGTCCTCGTGATTGCCGCCGTCATCGGCGCCGCGTCGCCGGCGCGCGCGCAGGACGTCATCACGAAGGAATCCGCCGCCGCGATCAAGGCGTCGTTCCTCGCCGATCTCGACAACCTGCACACCAAGTTCCTGGGGCTCGCGAATGCGTTTCCGCAGGACAAGTACACGTGGCGGCCGATGGAGGGCGTGCGGTCGGTCAGCGAAGTGCTGATGCTCGCGGCGATGGAGGGTTACTCGTTCATCCCGAGTGGCTTCGGCGGCAAGCCCGCGGATCTCGGAAGCCGTGAGGAAGCCGGCAAGCTGCGGACGCTATCCGACAAACCGATGGTGATCGATCATCTCAACAAAGGCTTCGCCTACGCGAAGAAAGAGCTCGAGTCGGTCGACCCGGCCACGCTCACCGGCAAGAAGAAGCTGTTCGGTCAGGATCGCTCGCTGCCGGACACCGTGCTGTTCATCGGCGGCGACCTGCACGAACATCTCGGTCAGCTGATCGCCTACGCGCGGACGAATCACATAGTTCCGCCGTGGAGTAAGTAAAAACAAATCGAAAAGGGTGCCACGTGCCAGGGTGCCGCCCGCGCACCCTGGCACCTTGCCGCTCACCTAACGATACGCGGCGGCTTGGATTCCGTACAGCTCCGCGTACTGGCCGCGCTTATTCATCAACTCTTCGTGCGTTCCGACTTCGACGACGCGCGCGCCGTCGAGGACGACAATCAAGTCCGCCATGCGGACCGTCGAAAAGCGGTGCGACACGAGGATGGTGATGCGGCCCGAATCGCTGTCGGTTCCGCCGTGCGCCGCGGCGGCGTAGCGCTCGAACAGCGCGTGCTCCGTTTCGGCGTCGAGCGCGGCGGTCGGCTCGTCGAGGATCAACACCAGCGGGCCGTCGCGCATGAACCCGCGCGCGACCGCGAGCTTCTGCCACTGACCGAACGACAGCTCCGCGCCGCCGGGCCATGTCGCGCCGAGCTGCGTGTCGAGCCCTGACGGCAGCCGCTCGATGACGTCCACCGTTCCGGCGCGATCCACCGCGGCCATCACCGCGAGGTCGTCGTCCACCCGCGGCACGTCGCCGAGCCCGACGCTGTGCCGCGCACGGAATTCGAAGCGGAAGAAATCCTGGAACGCGCCGGCCATCCGCGATCGCCATTCGTCGGCACGCATGCGCGCCAGCGGTGTGTCGTCGACGAAAATCGATCCGCTCGTCGGTTCGTACATCTTCGCCAGCAGCTTGACGAGCGTCGTCTTGCCGGCGCCGTTTTCACCGACGATCGCCACCACCGCTCCTGCCGGAAGCGACAGCGATACATCGTCCAGCACGACTCGTGAGGTCCCCGGGTAGGTGAACGACACGCGATCGAACCTGACGCCGCGCTTCATGCGCGCTGGCACGGGCAGATCGGCCGCGGCGGCGACCGACGCGGCGTAGTCCTCGAGCCATGCGAGACGGCGCGAGCCGTCCATCCAGAATCCGCGCAGGAATCCAATCTCGCCGACCGTTGCGCCGATGTATGCCGACAGCCGTGCACCCGCCGCGAGCACGAGAAGCACCTGGCTGGCTGGCGCGCCGAGACCCGACGACACGAACACGACCGCGCCGACATACGCACCGCCGAACACCGCCCACGCCAGCGTGTGCCACAGCGCGGATCCCCATCGTGCGGCGGCTATCGGTCCGAACCAGCGCGCCCATGCGGCGCGCCGCTCCGTCGCGAGCCTGCGGCCGATGCCGGTAACACGCACTTCTTTGCCCGGCGGCGCGGTCGTCGCCATCGTGAAGAGATGACGCGAGAGGCGCTGGCTCTGCGCGCCGCGTTCCTGCGCGCTGCGCTCGACCGCAGGCCGCCATGTCGACGTGACGACGGTCGGCACCGCGAAGACGGCGAGCAGCATGAGCGCCGGATGAATCGACGCGAGCAGCGCGAGCGTGACGCCGAGCCGCAGAATCCATCCGAGCGTCGCGAACACCGACATGTACATGTGATCGAGCACGAACACCTGATTGCGCAGCATCGCGAGGCGATCGAGATACTCGGGCCGTTCCTGATGCGCGATCGTCGGGACCGACGCCTGCAGCCGCGCGACGTGCGACTCGAGCGCGATCGTCACTTTGTCGCGGAAGCGCCGCTGCACGCGCGTGCTCACCGTGCGCAGGAACCACGTGGCCGCGGCCGACACGCCGAGGCCGACGGCGGCGACCCGCACCATGCCCGGTCGGTGCTCGAGGACGCCTTTGCCGAGGAGCGCCAGCCACAACGCGAGGAGCGCGTCCGGCAGCGCGGCGAGCTGCGACAGCACGAACGCGACGATCATCAATCGCGGTTCGTGGCGGTAGCCGAGGACGCACAGGCGCCACATCGACGAGAGCGCCGGCGGCAGCGGTCCGATCGCGTCGCGCCGCTCAGCCGAGGACGTCATACGTCGTCCCTTCCTCGTCTTCGGCGGCGGTGAAGCGCTGCGCCTGCAGATCGAACATCGTGCGATACCGTCCGCCGAGCGCCATCAGCTCGTCGTGCGTGCCGAGCTCGATGACCTGCCCGTGCTCGAGCACGCAGATGCGATCCGCGTGCCGCACCGTCGAGAATCGGTGAGAGATGAGGATGGTCGTGCAGTGCCGTGTTGCCGCGAGCAGACGATCGAAGATCTCGGCCTCGCCGCGGACGTCGAGCTGCGCGGTCGGCTCGTCGAGCAGCACGACGCCGGCGCCGAGCCGCACCGCACAGAGCGCGCGCGCGAGCGCAACGCGCTGCCACTGACCGCCGGAGAGATCGGTTCCACCGTCGTATCCGCGCGCAAGGATCGTGTCGAGCCCGGCGAGGTTCGCCGCATCGGCCGATTCGAGCGCGGCCCGGATCACGTCATCGGACGCGCCGGCCGGCGCGACGTTGTCGCGCAGCGGCAGCTCGAGACGCATGAAATCCTGAAACACCGCGGCGATCCGCGACCGCCACGACGCGAGATCGAACGTGCGCACGTCGACGCCGTCCACTTCGATCGCGCCGGCCTGCGGGTCGTACAGCCGGCACAGCAGCTTGGCGAGCGTCGTCTTGCCGGCGCCGTTCTGACCGACGATCGCGAGCGACGAGCCCGCCGGGATCGTGAGATCGAATCGCTCGAGCACGCGCTGTCCGCCCGGATACGCGAAGGCGACGTCGCGGAATCGGATTTCGCGCGCAGGTGTTCCGGCGGCAGACTGCGTGCCGGACGGGAGCGCGCCCGCGACGCGCATCGCCGGCCCGAGGCGCATGACCGCGGCAACCGGCGCCGCGGAACTATCGAGTGCCCAGCTGAATCCGCCGAATGCCACCATCGAGACGCCGACGGCGCTCTGCACGAACACCACCGCTTCGGCGAGGCTGATCCGCGCGTCGGCGACGGCGGTCGCAATCGACCAGAACACGAAGATGTTGGCGGACACGACGAGCAGCAGGCTCCAGGCGAGAGGCCGTTCGCGCAAACGCGTCGCCGCGTACTGCAGATCGTGGAGGCGCGTGCGCCGCGCGATGAAGCGATCGAGCGTCCAGCCCGAGAGGCCGAACAGCCTGAGCTCCTTGCTCGCCGGCGGATCGACGGCGAGCCGATACGCGTATTCGGCGTCCCGCTGCGCCGCGCGCACTTCGTCCGTGTTGCGGTCGTGCCAGATCGCGCTCTCGCGCAGCAGCCAGTGTGTGGCGAGCCATGCGCCGAGCAGCACGATCGGCGCCCACCATGCATACGCCACCAGGATGATCGCGGACGCGACGCCACCGACCATTTCCACCATGCCGTTCGCGATGAAGTCCATCGAGATCGACAGCGGCGGCGCGGTCATGCCGAGATCGAAATCACGCGCGACCGTCAGATCTCCGGTCAGCTTCGGATCTTCGAGATGGCCCATGCCCGGCGGCGACAGGCACGCGTCGGTGAGTCGGTCGTACAACCACGTCGCGGTCCGATCGCCGAGGTTCGTGCTCGCCGACTGATGGATGGGACCGAGCACCTGCAGCAGTACGAACACCACGCCGACGAACGCCAGCGGACCCGCGAGGGGCGCCCCGCGCTGAACAGCGCCGACGAGCACGCCCATCGCAATCGCGAAGAGGGCGGGCAGAACGCCGCGCAGCAGGAGTGCGGCCCACCAATAGAACGCCAGGGCGGCGTCAGCCCTGGGCAGGACGCTGAAGAAAATCCATTCTTTCCGGGCGCGAAGCCGCGCGAGCACGACGGCATTCTGCCTCAAAACCCCGGGCGGCGAGAATGGCTCGCGCGAACGTGCTATTCGCTCCTGAGTGCGACAAGCGGATTGACGCGCGCTGCGCCCTTGCGGGCAGATAACATGCGACGCAGTTGACGACGGCGACGCGGCGTCAGTCGTGGTGCGGCACGTTCTTCAGCAGCGACGCGACGACGATGAACGCATCGACGACTGCCGGATCGAAATGCGTGCCTCTGCCGCCGACGATGTACGTCACCGCATCCTCGTGAGACCTGTTCGGCTGGTACAGCGTGCGCGTGGAGCTGGCGTCGTACACGTCGACGATGGCCATCACGCGACCGGCGACCGGGATGTCGGTGCCGCGGAGTCCGCGCGGATATCCGGTGCCGTCCCAGCGCTCGTGGTGCGTGTACACAATGTCCTTCGCCATCGCGAGGATCGCATCGTCGCGCACACCGACCTGCTGTTCGGCCTTCAGGATCACGTCGTAGCCGAGCGCAGGGTGCTTGCGCATCTCGGAGAGTTCCTCGGCCGTCAGCTTACCCGGCTTGTTCAGAATGTGATCGGGGATGCCGACCTTCCCGATGTCGTGGAGCGGCGCGAGACTCGAGAGCAGGTCGATCCGTTCCGGCGTGAGGTAGTCGTGATAGTCGGGGTTGTGCGAGAGCTCCTCGGCCAGCAGCCGTGCGTACTCCTGCGTCCGTCGTGAGTGCTTGCCGGTTTCCTTGTCGCGCGTTTCCGTGAGAGACAGAAGCGTCTGCACCATCAGCTTCTGAGCGGTGCTCTTGTCGCGGCCGGCCGACTCGGCGCGGCGGCGCTCGAAGTTGAATCTCGCGAGCGTCATCATGGCGAGCGCGGAGCTCGCGCCGATGGTGGGAAAGAGCGGCGACACGAACGAGCCGGTCGTCGACAGCAGCCACGCGGATCCGAACCACAACGCGGTCACGCCGCCGGCGCCGGCGAGCACGGCTGTCGTGATGCCCGCCGTCACGACGAGGATTGCGAGCGCGACGCCGAACACGATCACGATCTGGCTTTCGATGGTCGTCGCGAACGCGGGACGGTGGATGAAATCCTGCTGCAGGAGATTGTCGGCGGCAGTCGCCTGCACTTCGACCCCCGCAAACAGCGTATCGAGCGGCGTGGCGACGACCTCACGCGTCCCGAGCGCGGTCGTACCGACGAACACGACCTTGTCGCGAAGCGTGTCGGCCGGCAGCTGGCCGCTCAGCACATCGGCGGCCGACACGTATGGAAACGTGCGCTTCTTGCCGCGGTACCTGAGCAGCAGGTTGCTCTTCCCGTCCAGCGGGACGACGCGGCGATCGACGACGAGCGACGCCGCGTTGACGTTCGCGATGCGCAGCACCATGTTTCGTGCGCCGACGGCGCGTGAGACCGCTGCGAGCGAGAGCGCGGGAAACACGCGGCCGTCGAACTCGACGAGCAGCGGCGCTCGACGCAGGATGCCGTCGGAATCCGGCGCGGCGTTCAGAAACGCCGACGCGCCGGCCGCCTTCGCGAGCATCGGCAGCGTGCACACGGCGCTCGTCGCGCGGAAGTACGGCGATTCGCCCGTGTCTTCGACGGGACGGAATTCGGCGACGCTGGCCGGGTGCAGTGTGCACGCCGTCCGGGAACTGCCCGACGGATCGAACAGCATCGCGTAACCGAGGACGACGCGGCCTTCGCGCAGCGTGTCGGCGAGCACGTCGTCCGGACTGCGCGGAGCGGCCGCCGACGCGCTGCGATCCGACGCGGCGAGAACGGTGTACCGATCGGATTCAGCGAAGATGATGTCGAGCGCAATCACCGAAGCGCCCGCATCGCGCAGTCGCGCGATGAGGCGCGCGACGACGTCGCGGCGCCACGGCCACTGTCCGATCTTCGAGAGGCTGCGTTCGTCGATGTCGACGATCGCGATGCGTCCGCTCGGCGGTCGCGTGCGAACCGATCGCATCAGCGTGTCGTAGGTCGCGTTGTCGAGACGCTGGAGGGTAGTAGGCCGGTAGAGCGCCAGGATCGCCATGACGACGATCGGCACGAGTCCGCAGATGACGATGTAGCGGCGCCGCGGCGCGATGCCGGTCCAATGGGTTCGGAGTCGCGGAATCACCGAACCCAGATGTCCACGCGGCGATTGCGCGGCTCGGGGGTCTCGTCCAGGGTCTTTACGAGCAGGTCCTTCTCGCCGTGCGACGTCATGTCGATCGCGGACGCGTCGAGGCCGATTTGCACGAGCAGATCGCGGACGACGATCGCGCGCTTCATTCCGAGCTCGAAGTTCGCGTCGTTGGTCCCCATCGTGTCGGTGTGCCCGACGAGCACGACGTCGGGAACCGGTCGTTCTTTCACTGCGGCCAACACGTCGGGGACGATCGCCTTCGATTCTTCCGTCAGCTCGTCGGATTCGAACTGGAAGTAGAGCGTGAAGCGTTTCGGCGCCGACGGCAGCGCCGCCAGCGCCTCGCCGAACAGATGATTGACGTCGGCTTCGCTCAACTCACCGCGCGGGCCGGGCGCGCGGTTCGGCTTCGCCATCGTCGCCGCGCGCTCGGTCGAGAGGTCGGCCGAGCCGGACATGTTGCGGACGATCACGCGTCCGGTCTTGCCGGTGTCGGAGTCGGGGAGCAGCACGACGAGCGCCTGTCCCGGTTTGGTCGGAGCCGTGACGTGTTTCTTGCCGCACGCAGCCGTCGCCGTTGTGACGACGACGGCCGCGAGCACGAACGAAGGTCGAGCGTTCTTCATTTTGGTTCGACGCGTATCGCGAGGCTGGTGCCCCTGACGCCGACGATGGCCGCCGGTGTTTCGAGGCGGATCGCATCGGGCGCGAGCTTCGCAATCCGGCCCGACACGTACGCCGCAACGCCGCGCACGAATTTCAACACGAGTCCGAGGCCGCCCTCGGCCGGCGCGTACACGAAGTGCTCGAGCCGCACTTCGCTGCTCGGCCCGAGCGACACGCGCGTGTCGTCCTTGAGCGTGACGCCGAGCGCGCCGTCTGCACCCGTGCGCAGTTGATCGCTTTCGAAGACGACGTCGCCGACCTGCGCCGGAATCGTCAGGTTCGCGCGCACGATATACGCGGAGCCCGACGCGACTTTGATGCGTCCGGCCGCCGCGCCCGATTGCGCTACCGCCTGCTGCGCGAGCGCCGGCGTAGCGGCCGCGAACACGAGCGTCACGATGCCGATGAAGCGTCCAGCATTCGTCATATGAGCTCCTGCCATCACAGTTACGCTTTTGCGCACATCCGCCGGGCGCGCGCCGAAATTGAACATCGACTTACAAAATGCGAGCGCCGCCGGGTTGCCCCCGAGAGATGCCGTCGCATTTCTCAGGTATCGGCCGAAGACTGCACCGGCCGTGCCGGAAGGCGGGTTATGAAAAAACGGCTACGTGCCGGGCAGCAAAGGGGAATAATGGGCCGCGCGGGAGGGTCTTCATGCAGACGGTCAATACAGCGGTGTTCGTCCTCGCTCTCGTCCTGCCGCCCCTCGTCATAGCCTGCGGCGCGATCGCGCTGCTGGTGACGCGCTCACGCGCGCCGCGCCACGAACCGGCCGAGACGCACGACTACGTCGTGCACTGATGATGGCTGATGGCTGATGGCTGATGGCTGATGGAACGGTCAACCATCAGCCATTTAGCCATTAGCCATCTTCATGGCTCCTTGGTCGGGACCAACACCGTCAACGGTTCCTGCAGGTTTGCAGTGACGGTCGTTCCCGCATTGAGGTGGACTTCTTTTCCTTTCGTCGCCATCACCGTGCCCGCGCCGCCGGCAACGCCGCCGATCGCTGCGCCTTTGCCGCCGCCGATCAATCCACCGACGACCGCTCCGACGCCGGCGCCGACAGCGCCCTTTTTCACATCGCCCTTCGTGTCCGCCTCGGCCTCGCGCGCGATGCGTGCGGTGGCGATGTCATGCGTCTCGCCGCGAACGACCATGCGGTTGAATCGAAACGCAACCGACGCTTTCCCTTTCACGCGTCCCGACTCGTTCGCCTCGAGCACCGATCCGATGACCTCGGCGCCCCTGGGCACGGCAGTGACGCCCGAGACGACGATCGATTTCGCAAGCGTCCCGCGAACCTGATCTTCGACCTTGCTCTTGTCCGACGCGATCGGTGTCTGCAGTGTCACGCTGATCGGCGTTCCTGCCGGGATCGTCACTTCGTGAAATTGCGGTTCCGGCGGTGGCGCCGGCGGCCTGGGCGGCGTCGGTGGCGGCGCCTCGGCATTTGCGGCGGCTGGTGACGTGCCCGATGGCTGTGCCGCGCCGGATCGCGGTGCCGCAGCGGAAGGTTGCGCGCTCTGCGGCGGCGCTGCCGCCGTATCGGCCGGTTTCGGCGCATCGGCGGGCGACGGGACCGGCGCCGGCGGCTGCTGGCCTGCGTTAGTCGCCTGAGGCGTGTTCGATTGCGAACACGCGACGGCCAAAGCTGAGCCGAGCACGAGAGCGAGTATCGATTTCTTCATGATGTCAGGCTAATTTCTCGCGCGCGCCGACGCAACTTCAATTGGAGGTTGGTCCAGCGAAAACCCTTATCCGAACCTCGGCCGCTGGCGCCGCGTATTGCTCTTCATGCGACTCCAGCTCATCGTCCGCCGGCTCGTGCAGATGCCCGTATTCACCGGCATCGCCGTCATGACGCTCGCGATTGGCATCGGCGCGACGTCCGCGATCTTCACCGTCGTCGACGGCGTCCTCCTGAAGCCGTTGCCGTATCCAGATTCCGACCGGTTGATCGTTCTCGATCACGACGTGCTGGCATTCAACCTGAAGGGTGCGGGCATGGCGCCGTTCCTCTATTTCACCTACCGCGATGAAGCGCGCGCATTCGATCGCGTTGCGATCTGGCAGCCCGCGAGGGGCAGCGTCACCGGACTGGCGGAGCCGGAAGAGGTGAACACGATTCGCGTCACCGACGGTGTCCTGCCGAGCCTCGGCGTCGCTCCGACGATAGGTCGCGCGTTCACCGCGCAGGACGACTCGCCCGGCACTCAGGAAACCGTCATTCTGACGGCCGGTTACTGGCGCAGGAAATTCGGCGCGGATCCGTCCGCTGTCGGCCGCCGCATCGTGCTGAACGGGCGCGCGCGGGACATCATCGGCGTCATGCCCGATTCGTTCCGCTTCCTCGATCGGCGGATCGCGATCATCGAACCGTTGCGGCTGAATCGAAGCGAAACCCATCTCGGGAATTTCAGCTACTCCGGCTTCGCGCGGCTGAAGACGGGCGCGACGATCGATCAGGCAACAGCCGACATCAGGCGGATGATTCCGCTCGCAATGGAGCGCTTCCCGCCGTTCGCCGGTTTTACTGCGAAACAGTTTCAGGAGGCGCGACTCGAGCCCGCCGTCCGGTCGCTGAAGCAATCGGTGATCGGCGACGTCGCGACGCTGCTGTGGGTGCTGATGGGGACGATCGGCATCGTGCTGCTGATCGCGTGCGCGAACGTCGCGAACCTTCTGCTCGTGCGGGCGGAAGGGCGGCAGCAGGAGCTCGCCATTCGCGCGGCGCTCGGCGCCGGGCGGGGACGCATCACATACGAGTTGCTGCTGGAGAGCCTCACACTCGGTGTGCTCGGTGGCGCGCTCGGTCTTGCGCTCGCATACGGCGCTGTGCGGCTCCTGCTCGCGCTCGCGCCCGCAAACCTGCCGCGGATCGGCGAGATTTCGATTGACGTCGGCGTCTTGCTGTTCACAGCGGTCGTCTCGATCGCGGCTGGCCTGCTGTTCGGCCTCGTTCCCGTAATCAAATACGCGGGCCCGCACCTGAATGCCGCGCTTCGCACCGGAGGACGCACGTTCAGCCAGGGACGCGAACGTCATCGCGCGCGCAGCACACTCGTCGTCGTGCAGGTGGCGCTCGCACTCGTGCTGCTGGTCGGATCGGGATTGATGATCCGGACATTCCAGGCGCTGCGGCACGTGCAGCCCGGATTCACCAGGCCCGAGGAGATTCAGACGTTCCGCATCTCGATTCCGTCCGCGCAGGTGAAAGACAATGAAAGCGCTGTCAGGATGGAGCAGGCGATTGCGGATCGGATTGGCGCGATTCCCGGCGTCTCGTCGGTGGGCATGACGTCGATCGCTCCGATGACCGGACAGGGCTGGCACGATCCGATCTTCACCGCCGATGCGCCTTCGTCCGAGTCGAAGCTCCCGCCGCTCCGCGAGTTCAAGATGATCTCGCCCGGACTCTTTCAAACGCTCGGCAACCCGATCGTGAGCGGACGCGATTTCACATGGACCGATGTGTACCAGAAGCTGCCGGTGGCGATCGTGTCCGAAAATCTCGCGCGCGAGCTCTGGGGACAGCCCGACCGTGCGATCGGCAAGCGGATTCGCGAGAGGCTCAACTCGCCCTTACGCGAAGTCGTCGGCGTCGTCGCTGACGCGCGCGACGACGGCGTGAACCAGAAGCCGCCGACGATTGCGTTCTGGCCGATCATGATGTCGAAGTTCGAGGAAGAAGATCCATGGGTGGAGCGATCGCCGACGTATCTGGTTCGCAGCACGCGCGCCGGTTCGACCGGTTTCGTGAACGAAATCAGCCACGCCGTGTGGTCCGTGAACCCGGATCTGCCGCTCGCCACCGTGCGAACGATGAGCGAGATTTACGAGGCGTCGCTCGCGCAGACGTCGTTCGCGCTCGTGATGCTCGCGATTGCCGGGGCGATGGCGCTGCTGCTCGGCGTTGCCGGCATCTACGGCGTCATCTCGTACGTCGTGTCGCAGCGCACGCGTGAGATCGGGATCCGAATCGCGCTCGGCGCGCCGAATGGAGAAGTGCGACGGCTGTTCATCGGCTACGGCGCGTTTCTCACGTCGCTCGGCATCGTCGGCGGGCTGGCTGCAGCGGTTGCGCTGACGCGGGTGATGACATCGATGTTGTTCGAAGTCAGCCCGCTCGATCCGATGACGTACGGCACGGTGTCGATGACGCTGCTCCTCGTGGCGGTCATGGCCAGCGCGCTGCCCGCGCTGCGCGCCACGTCCGTCGACCCGGTCGAAGTGCTTCGCGCGGAATGACGATTGGGCCGCTGAAACTGAGGTTCGTGTTCTGAGTGTCGTCGTCGGTTGTTGGTCATGAGTCCTTGGTCAGTACTCGATTGTCACCGCTGACGACCAACGACCAGTGACCAACAACTAACGACCAACGACCGTAATCCCCGCGGAATAACGACCTTGGTCCGTACTCGATTGTCACCGCTGACGACCAATGACCAATGACCAATGACCAATGACCAACGACCAACGACCAACGACCATGACCAATGACCAATGACCAATGACCAACGACCATGACCAATGACCAATGACCAACAACTAACGACCAAAGACCAACGACCATAATCACAGCTGCTTGGTGTATCTTCCGCTCGTGCCGATTCTGGCTACGCGACCGCGCGAGCACGGACTTCGACGCCAGCTCACCGCCGGCCAGATGACAATGGTGGCGGTGGGCGGTTCCATTGGAACCGGCCTGCTGCTCGGATCGGCCGCGGCGATTGGCGTCGCGGGTCCCGCCGTCATCCTCACGTTCGTCCTCGCCGCGTTCATCAACTGGACGGTGACGGAGGCGCTCAGCGAGCTCGCGAGCGTCCATCCGGCGGCCGGATCGTTTCGGGTGTACGGCGAGCTGTACTTGAACGAGTGGGCGGGATTCCTGTCGAGCGCGGGCTACTGGGCGGCGATTGCGATCTCCATCGGTACCGAACTGGTCGCGTCGGCAACCTACATGGCTTTCTGGTTTCCGGCGGTGCCCGGAATCGTGTGGGTGTTCGTCGCGTCGGTGCTGCTCGTCGGCGTGAACCTGCGGAGCGTCGGCGAGTACGGGCGCTTCGAGTACTGGTTCGCGATGATCAAGGTGGTCGTCATCGCGGCGTTCATCGTGCTCGGCGCTGGGCTGATGATCGCTGGCACGACGCCGCCCCAGTACGTTGCGCACGGCGGATTTTTTCCACGAGGCGCGCTGGCGGCGCTTCTCGCGCTGCCGTTCGCGTTGTACACGTTCGCCGGCGTCGAATTCGTCGCGGTGACGAGCGGCGAATCGCGATCGGCCGACGAGGTGGCGCGCGCGGGCCGGCTGACGTTTCTCACGCTGACGCTCGTCTACATGGGCGCGATCATCGTGTTGACAGGCGTGATTCCGTGGGACCGCACCGGCGTCAGCGAATCGCCGTTCGTGACCGTGTTCCGCACGATCCGGATTCCGGCGGCCGGTCACATCATGAACTTCGCGGTGCTGACCGCGGCGCTCTCCGGCGCGAACGCGGCGCTGTACTCGGCCTCGCGGACGCTCTTCTCACTCGCGCGCAGCGGATGGGCGCCTCCTGCCATGGGCGAGTTGAACCGTGCCGGATCGCCGACCAACGCGCTGCTCGTGTCCTCGTTCGCCATCGTGCTCGCGCTCGTGCTGGAGCGATGGGCGCCCCAGCAGGCGTTCGTGTCGATCCTCAACGCCGCGTTGTTCGGGCTGCTGCTGTCCTGGCTGGTGTCGCTGGCGGCGCACGTGCAAATGCGGCGCCTCGCGGGGAAGAGCGCCGTCGGATCGGCCATCGGTCTGACGCTGATCGTCGCGTCGATTCTCAAGACGTGGTGGGATTCGCCTCTCAGTTTCTACAGCGGCATCGTGTATCTGATCGTGTTGAACGCGCTGTATTTCCTGCTGAGGAAATCGCACCGCGCACGTACAATCGAGCCATGAGCGACGACCTGCTTCGCTATCGCTCCGAGTTTCCGATCCTCGAGCGGACCACGTATCTGATAAGCAACTCGCTTGGCGCGATGCCGCGCGGCGTGTACGACGCGATGAAGGGATACGCCGATAC
>Ga0075434_100002466_pt1 | contig 16282 bp, 13 predicted proteins | sample RhiMethybrSRZTD3_FD_75298 | JGI IMG/M metagenome (GOLD analysis project Ga0075434, IMG submission 75298) | Populus rhizosphere microbial communities from Tennessee, USA - Rhizosphere MetaG P. TD hybrid SRZTD3 | ecosystem: Host-associated > Plants > Roots > Rhizosphere > Soil | place: USA... | reverse complement strand
ATCGTCGTCACGAACCCGCTCGACGCGATGTGCCAGGTCGCCGCGGCGGAGTCGGGGTTCCCGCGCGAGCGGGTGTTCGGCATGGCCGGCGTGCTCGACACGGCCCGTTTCCGCACGTTCCTGGCGTGGGAGCTGGGCGTCTCGGTGCGCGACGTCACCGGCTTCGTGCTCGGTGGCCACGGCGACCAGATGGTGCCGGTCGCGTCCTACACCAACATCGCGGGCATCCCGGTGACCGACCTGATCCCGGCGGCGCGGCTCCAGGAGATCGTCCAACGCACGCGCGACGGCGGCGCCGAGGTCGTGAAGCTGCTCAAGTCCGGCTCGGCCTACTACGCACCGTCGGCCTCGATCTGCGAGATGGTCGACTCGATCGTCCACGACCAGAAGCGCGTCCTGCCGTGCGCGGCGCTCCTCTCCGGCGAGTACGGGCTCGACGGCCTCTTCATGGGCGTCCCCTGCCGGCTCGGCTCCGCCGGCCTCGAGGAGGTCATCCAGATCGACCTCTCGACCGAGGAGCGCTCCCAGCTCGAGCGCTCGGCGGCGGCGGTCCGCGAGCTCATCGCCGTCATGGGGCTGTGACGGGGACAGTCCCCGTACGGTCCGCGTGACAGATGGGTGACGAGCGCGTGACGGGAACGGGCGGGCGGCTGCGCCAGCTCGCCCGGCACTCGTTCGTCTACGGCCTCGGCGGGCTGGTCTCGAAGCTCGTCGGCATCTTCCTCCTGCCGATCTACACGCATCGGGTCGACAAGGCCCAGTTCGGCGAGGTGGAGCAGGTGATGGCGTTCGTCGCCGTCGCCGCGGTCGTCCTTCGGATGGGCCTCGTGACGGCGATGTTCCGGTTCTGCTGGGATCACCGCGAGGCCGAAGCCCGGGCCCGCACGATCCGCACCGCGTTCACGGCCGTTCTCGCGATGTCCACGGTCGGGCTCGTGCTGTGCCTGCTTGCGTTGAACCCGCTCTCCGCCGCGCTCAGCTCGAGCCGCGAGCTGGTCATCATCGGCGCGTTCGGCCTCTGGGTCTCGATGAACTTCGACATCCTGGCCGGGATCTACCGGATCGAGCAGCGGCCGACCGCGTTCGTCGTCTACTCGCTCATCAACGTCGCGATCACGGTCGTGCTCTCGATCGTCCTCGTGATCCCGCTCGACCAGGGGGCGGCCGGCATCATGATCGGCAACTTCTCGGGGACGTACATCACCTACGTCCTGCTCCTCTACGCGCGCCGCGAGACCGTGGCGCTGGCGCTCGACCGGCCGCTGCTTCGGCGCATGCTCGACTTCTCGCTCCCGCTCATGCCGGCCGGCCTCGCACTGTGGGCGCTCAACCTGGCCGACCGCTTCCAGGTGATCAACCTGGCCTCGCCGTCCGAGCTCGGCTCCTACTCGGCGGCGTCGAAGATCTCGCTGGGGATCATGCTGCCGATCGCGGCGTTCCAGACCGCCTGGGTGCCGTGGGCGAACTCGTTCACCGACGAGGGCGAGGCCAAGCGCACCTACCGGGCGGTGTTCTCGTACTGGTCGGCGCTGATCGCGTGGGCGGTCGTGGCGCTGAGTCTCTTCGCGCCTCCCTACATCCACCTGCTCATGCCGCGCGACTGGTGGGGGGCCGCGCCGGTCGTGCCGCTGCTCACGGCCGGGTCGGCCCTGTACGGGGCCTACATGATCCTCTCGATCGGCGTCAACCGCTCGAAGCGGACGAAGCTGACGCCCGTCGTGAACGGGGCCGCGGCCGCGATCAACGTCGGCCTGAACTTCCTCCTGATCCCCGCCTGGGGCATCGTGGGAGCGGGCGTCTCGACGGTCATCGGCTACGCGGCGCTGGCGGGCCTCGGCTTCGCAAACGCCCAGGCCGGCTATCCGGTCTCACACGACTGGAGCCGGGTCTTCCGCATCGCCGGCGTGGCCGCGGCGTTCCTCGTCGTCTCCGCCGAGCTCGTGCCCGCGACCGGATGGGTCGGCATCCCCGTCCGGATCGCGCTCCTTCTGCTCTTCCCGCTCGCGCTCATGGTGACCGGCGGCCTCCACCGCGGCGAGCGGCACCGGATCGGCCAGCTCCTCGCCGACATCCGCCGGCCGCGGAGGGGAAAGCGCGTCGAGGAGGCCGTCGAGCTCGAGGTCGAGCAGGAGGAGGAGGCGCAGGTGTGACGGAGGCGTTGATCGTCATCTCCGGCCTGCCGGGCACCACAGCAGCCAACCGCTCGGCGCGGTGCTTCGCCGAGGTCGCCGCGATCGTACGAGCCGCCGCCGGCGATCCGTAGGCGCGTGCCGACCCTCACCGGCCGTACACTGAAACCGCCACCTCGCTGCGTGCGTCGAACGGCTCGCGGTTCCAGCCGCCCCACCGATCCCTCAGCCGAAGACCGGCGATCCGCGCCATCAGGTCGAGCTCGCTCGGGTAGCAGTAGCGGGTGACGATCGGGAAGAGCCCGACGCCGGCGGCGCCCAGCCGCACGTGGGTCTCCTCCAGCCGCTGCGTGACCGGGTCGTACTTGGCAACGTCGAGCCACACCTCGTCGACCCCGACCTCCTCGGCATGCACGTACTGGTTCTCGGGGAGCGCGTGGATGTGCGCCGGGACGCGGGCCTCGATCACGAAGGCGCCGTCATCGGCCAGGTGCGCGGCCACGTTCTCGAAGCAGCGCACCTGCTCCTCCTGGTGGAGGAGGTTGAAGAACGTGTTGAAGACGATGTAGACGAGCCGGTAGCTCCCGGGGACCGGCACCACGGAGAAGTCGCCGATCGTGACGGGGATGCTGTCCCCGCCCGGCTTCTTGCGGAGCTGGGCGACCATGTCGGGCGAGAGGTCGATCCCCTGGACGGCGACGCCGCGCGCGGCGAGCGGCAGGCCGATCCGGCCGGTGCCGATCGCGAGCTCGAGCGCCGGCCCGTCGCCGGCCAGCTCCGCCAGGAACGCCACGGCGTCCTCCTCGTCGCCGCGCGCGTGGCGGTCGTACTGCTCGACCGCCTCGCCGAGGAAGCTCTTCGCCGGGTCGTAGTCCTTCATCGCCTCTCCTTCCTACGGGCGCGCCCGGGCCCGCGCCTCCTTGTTGATCGCGCGCCAGCGCTTGCGCTCATCCGAGCGGGCGCGGGCGTCGTGGCGGATCTCCAGCCAGCGCAGCTCGCGCTGGAGCTTCTGGTAGCTCTCGAACCGCTCAGCGTCGAGCCGTCCGTCGGCGATCGCCGCGCGCACGGCGCACCCGGGCTCGGTCTCGTGCGCGCAGTCCGAGAAGCGGCACTCGGCGATGAGCTCGTCGACGTCCTCGAACGCGCGCTCGAGCCCCTCCTCCGAGTCCCACAGCTGGAGCTCGCGCATGCCGGGCGTGTCGATGACGCAGCCCGCGCCCGGCAGGACGATCAGCTCGCGGTGCGTCGTCGTGTGGCGGCCGCGGCCGTCCTCGCGGATCTCCTTCGTCGCGAGCCGCTCCTCGCCGCACAGGTGGTTGATGAGCGTCGACTTGCCGACGCCCGACGATCCGACGGCGGCGCCGGTGCGGCCGCCCTCGAGATGCGCCCGGAGCCCGCCGATCCCCTCGCCGGTGAGGGCCGAGGTGACATGGACCGGGACGCCGAACGTCACGGTCTCGACGAGCGCGACCGCGGTGCCGACGTCCGCGCACAGGTCGGCCTTGGTGAGGACGACGACCGGGTCGGCGCCGCTCTCCCAGGCGAGGGTCATGTACCGCTCGATGCGGCGCACGTTCAGGTCCTGGTTCAGCGACGTGACGAGGAAGAGCACGTCGACGTTGGCCGCGACCACCTGCTCGGCGGTCTCGAACCCGGCCTGCTTTCGCTTGAAGGCCGACCGGCGCGGCAGAACGGCGTGGACGGTGGCGCGCTCGGCGCCGTCCGGTTGGTCGTAGGCCACCCAGTCGCCGACGGCCGGGAGCTCGGAGGTCGAGCCGGCGTCATGCCGGAGCCGGCCGCGGACGCCGGCCCACACCTCGCCCTCCTCGGTGAGGAGGACATATGCGCCCCGGTGCTGGATCGCGACGCGGCCGGGTCGAAGGCCGGCGTCGGCATGCTCCTGGAATGTCTCGGCGAGGGCCTCGCCCCAGCCGAGGGATGAGATGTTCAACGCGTGATCTCCTGAGTTGGGATGGACAGCGCTACGGGCGCCGGCGGGCCCGACTCAGGAGCGGTGCGAGACGAGAGCCGGAGTCAGGCGGTGCGGCGCCGGGAGGCTGCTCGATCAGTCGTCATCATCTGTCCGCCTCCTTCGGTCGACTCCAGGTTCGTTCACACCCTAGCAGCATCTGCTACTCAGAGATAGCCCAATTCTCGAAGCCGATCGGCGATCTCCTCGTCCTCGTCGCCCGCGATCGCGACCGTCTCGGCCTCCTCCGCCACGAGCGCACGCAGCTTGGCGCGCAGGCGGTCGGCCACGTCCGGCATCCGCCGGGCGAGGTTCGTGCGCTCGTGCGGGTCCGCCTCCAGGTCGTAGAGCGCCTCCGCCCAGCGGGCGTCGTCGAACGAGGTGATCAGCTTGTGGCGCCCGTCGCGGATCGCCCGCTGGCGCACCGGCGGCATCTTCGGCTCGCCCGCGATCTCCATCGCGACCGGTCGCGCCGGAGGCTCGCTCCCCCCGCGGATCGAGCCGGCCAGGCTCTGGCCCTGCCACCCGGGTCCGGGCGCGACGCCCGCCAGCTCGAGGATCGTCGGCGCCAGGTCGACGTGGCTCACGGGCGTCTCCAGCCGGCCCGGGACGGCGCCGGAGCCGCGGAAGACGAGCGGCACGCGGACGAGCGGCTCGAACAGCGTCTGGCCGTGGCCCCAGAGATGCCTCGGCGCCATCTGGAGGAGCCGCTTGGAGTCCGACCGCGCCCCGCGGTTCAGCGTCCACTGGGCCCATGGGATCACCGGCAGCCGCCGGACCGCCCGCCGGTGGAGCTCCTGCGTCCGCAGCGTGCGCGGCTCGAGCCGCGTGTTCTCGCCGTGGTCGCCCGTGAAGACCATGAGCGTCTCGTCGCCGACGAGCGAGAGCAGCGTCCCGAGCCAGGGATCGAACCCCGCAACGGCGCGCTCGTAGACGTCGCGTCCGTACCGGCGGCTGTCGAAGCGGGCGGGATACCGGCGCGGCATGTGCACGTCCCAGATGTGGATGACGCCCAGATAGGGGCGCCCCGCCGTCTCGAGCCCGGCCACGCGGGCCAGCGCCCGGACGCCGAACTCCGAGTGCACCGAGCGGTCGCCGGCCTCGCGGTACTCGACCTCCTCGAACCCGCGGAACGTCCCCACCGTCTGGAGCAGCGGCCCCGTGACCGAGCACCACGTCGCGAACCCGGCCGCCGAGAGCCGCTCGGCCACCGTCGGCATCGTGTCGGAAAGCCGCGTGCCGCGCAGGCCGCGGACGCCGTGCGACGTCGGATAGCGGCCCGTGAACATCGACGTGAAGGCCGGCGTCGTGGTGGGGCAGGTCGAGTAGCAGGCCGTGAAGGCGGTGCCCTGGTCCACCAGCCGTGAGGCGACCGGCCACTCGGCCCGCGGCCGCGCCAGCATGTCCGCCCGCAGGCAGTCGACGATCACCCAGAGGACGTTCACGTGGCGGCCACCGGGCGCGGGCGCGACCATCCCAGATCGCGGCCGAGTAGCTCGTAGAGCTCGCGGTTGGGCTGCTCGAAGCGGGCCTCGAGCAGCGAGCGGGCGGCATCGCTCATGGGCGGGTACGGTCGCTGGTTTCTCACCGGGAGCGGCGGCACCTCGGCCGGGTCGAGACCCAGGAACTCGAGCACGGCGGCGGCCGTGCGCCGGGGGTCGGCGAAGAGCTCCTCGCTCGAGACCACGAGCAGCCGCTCGGGCGCGACGTGCTGGTGCCAGCGGCGAAGCTGCTCGGCGTAGGCGCCTCGCGCAGCGTAGGTGTGGTGCCGGTGCGACGGGCTGCGATACGCGCGGTCGGCGCGCAGGCGATCCTCCTCGCCGGCGAGCCGGTCGGGCTCGGCCCTGAGCGCCTCCTCGAAGTCGAGCTGCTCGTGCCCGTCTCGGACCGAGAGCTGGTACTGCGAGTAGGCGCGGGCCACCGGGTCACGCAGGATCGCGACCAGGCGCACGCCGGGCAGCGCCTCGGCGACGCGGGCCGGCACCGCCGGATGGAAGAGGTAGTACGGGCTGGCCTCGCCGGTGATCCGGCCGCGCGCGGCTGCGGCGGGCGGGAAGTGGCTGCGGTACCAGCGCAGGCTGCGGAAGCTCTGGAGGTCGAAGTAGTGGATCTCCTTGTGGCTCGGCGCCGCGACGCCGGGGTGCGCGCAGAGCTGCGCGAAGAGCGATGTCGACCCCGCCCGCTGGGCGCCGATCACGAGGAAGCCGGGCAGGCGGCGCGCGCCCGCCGTGGCAAGGCGGGCCCGGCGGCGGAGGCGCACGGACGCGTGTCCCACGCCGAGGATCGTACCGGCGGGCCGGGAGCACGGCCGCGGGTACTCCAGTAGCCTGCGCGCATGGATCTGGGGCTCGAAGGCACCGCCGCGATCGTGGGCGGCGCGTCGGCGGGCATGGGGCTCGCGATCGCCGAGGTGCTCGCGGCCGAGGGCTGCGCCGTGACGATGTGCGCCCGCGGCGAGGAGCGGCTCAAGGAGTCCGCCGCCCGCATCCCGGGCGCGATCGCGATCTCCGGCGACGTCCGCGACCCGGCCGTCCTCGAGCGGCTCGTGAACGAGACGGTGGCCGCCCGCGGCCGGCTCGACATCGTCGTCAACAACGCGGGCGGGCCGCCACCCGGCACGTTCGAGTCGACCCCGGACGAAGCGTGGGCCGACGCGTTCGAGCTGTCGCTGCGGTCGGTCGTCCGCCTCACGCGGCTCGCGCTCCCGCACCTGCGCACGAGCGGCCGCGGCCGGGTGGTCAACATCACCTCGTGGTCGGTGCGCGAGCCGATCCCGAACCTCATGCTCTCGAACGCCATCCGTCCGGGCGTCATCGGGTGGGCCAAGTCGCTCGCCCACGAGGTCGGGCGCGACGGCATCACCGTGAACACGATCGCCCCCGGCAAGGTGGCGACGGGCCGGATGCACGAGCTGTGGGCGGCGCGGCCCGACCCGGCCGCTGCCGAGGCCGATGACATCGCCTCCATCCCGGTCGGGCGGATGGGCCGGCCCGAGGAGATCGCCGCCGCCGTCGCGTTCCTGTGCTCGGAGCGGGCCGGCTACGTCTCAGGAGTCGTCCTGCCGGTGGACGGCGGGTCGCTGCGCGGCGTCTGGTAGTCACACTGCCGGCACATGGCTCGCACCTAGCATTCAGGCGTGGAGACCTGCTACCGCCACCACGACCGTGAGACGGCCGTCCACTGCCAGAACTGCGGCCGGCCTGTCTGCCCCGAGTGCATGGTCTCGACGCCCGTCGGCGTGCGCTGCCCGGAGTGCGGCGGACGCACGCGGATGAGGCGCCCGGGCTTCCTCATGGCCCGCGAGCCGTACGTCACCTATCTCCTGATCGCCATCAACGTGGCGATGTTTCCCCTGACGAACAACATCCACGGCGGCATCGGCGGTGCGCTGAAGCCGCTTGGCGACCACCTGGCCCTGTACGGCCCGGCCGTGGCCAACGGTGAGGACTACCGGCTCATCACGGCCGCGTTCGTCCACTACGGCCTCCTCCACCTCGCACTGAACATGTACGCGCTCTACCTGATCGGGGGCGTCTTCGAGCGCTACATCGGACCGGCGCGCTTCCTCGCTGTCTACATGATCTCGGCGCTGGCCGGAAGCTTCGGCGCTCTCCTGATCACCCCGCATGCGCCGACGGTCGGCGCGTCGGGTGCCATCTTCGGCCTCATGGGCGCGCTCTTCATCTTCGAGCGGCAGCGCGGGATGGCGCTCCTCGGCGGCTCGATCGGCGGGCTGATCGTCGTCAACCTGCTCTTCACGTTCGGCATCCCCGGCATCTCGATCGGCGGCCACGTCGGCGGGCTGATCGGCGGCGGGCTCGTCGCCTTCGCGCTCTCGGGCTACGGCCGCGGCCACCTGGCCTACGGCCGGCTGGGCGCCCTTTCCCTCCTCGGGGTGGCGGCCGTCGGCGTCGGATCGCTGGTGGGCGCGCTCGCGGTGGCCGGGTGAGATTCCTTCGCCGCCGCCTCACGGCAGCGCTGGCCGTCGTGCTGGTGCTGCTCCTGGCGGGGTTCGCGTGGGCCGTCACGACGCCGTCGGGCTACTACGTCTTCTGGCCGGACGAGGCCCATCCGACCGTCGACTACCTGCACATCCCCGGCGGCGAGAAGCCGGCCGGCCGCAGCGGCTTCTACTTCGTCGATGTCCGCGAGCTCGAGGCGAACAAGCTCGAGGAGTTCTGGGGCCGGCACCTGCAGGACGGTGCCGACCTGGTTCCCGTGAGCGACCTGCGTTCCCCCGGGGTGAGCGAGACCCAGCGCGTCCACCGTGACTTCCGGGCGATGGCCGACTCCCAGCGGACGGCCGAGGTCGTCGCCGAGCAGGCGCTCGGGAAGCCGGTCAAGCTGGCCCGCCTCGGCGCGCTCGTCTACGCCGTCTCGAGCGGGCTCCCGGCCGCGAAGGCCGGTATCAAGCCGGGCGACATCATCACCGCGTTCGACGGTCACCCCGTCCGCACGGAGCACGACCTCATCCGGCTCACGAACGGCCTCTCACCCGGCGACTCCGCCCAGTACACGTTCCGCGACGCCGGCACGAAGACGCTTCACACCGTGGAGTCGAGCGACGGCAGGCACCGCGCCATCATCGGCGTCGCGATCGGCGACGCCGTCCGGATCGAGCGCATCCCGGTCCACGTGCGCTACACCATCCACGGCATCGGCGGGCCGTCGGCCGGCCTGGCGTTCGCGCTCGAGATCTACGACAGCCTGAGCGGCCGCACCCTGCTCGACGGCCATCGCATCGCCGCCACCGGCGAGCTCGACCTGGCGGGGGACGTGGAGACGATCGGGGGAGCCAAGCAGAAGGCGCTCGGCGCCGTCGAGGCCGGCGTCGACACCTTCATTGTCCCTGTGGACAACGTGGCCGCCGCTCGCAAGGCGGCGGACGGCCGCCTGCGCGTGATCGGGGTGAGAACGTTCCAGCAAGCTCTCGCCGCAGTGCGCCGCCTGCACCCCGCCTGACGCTCGCACCCTTAACCGATTGTTCCCCGATTTAGCGGGAATTCAGTCTGGACAACGGTAGATTCGAGCGCCCCGGGTACGTAGACTCCGGCGCTCCGGGAACCGTCCGACCAGGGGGAATTTGACTGTGGCTTCCAAGGCGCGCTGCGTCACGTGCGACGACTGCTATTTTCGCAAGACGAACCTGTGCGCACTGCGCCTGTCGGAACCGTGTCCCACCTTCCGGCCGATGCTCAAGGGCCAGATGGTGCCCCCGCCGCAGCCCCGCCTGATCGCCCGCCCGGCGCTGGCCGCCGCCGTCTGACGGCGAGCAGCGCGAGGCCGGCCAGGAGGAGGACCGCACGGCGACCCACACCGGCGCGCCGCTGGAGGACCTCCGGGCCGGCGCCTGGGGCTTGGCCGGGCTGGTCACGCTGTGCGCGATGGGCGCCGGCGAGACGGTGACGTCGTAGGTCGCCCGGCTCACGGCAGCGAGCGCCCGGCTTCCTGCCACGACGTCGAGCCGCGCACCGTCGATCGCCAGCCGCAGCGACTGCGAGGCGAGCCTCGGCAGGTCGATGCAGCGCGCCGTGCCCGCGCTCGTGTCGAGTGCGTGCACGAAGTAGCGGCCGGTGGGCTTCTCGTACAGCGTGTATGACCACACACCGTCGCTGCTCTCGGCGCGCGACATCGGGAAGCCGACCATGCGCTCGTCGGGCTCGGTCTTGTCGACGACCGCGCCGGGCAGCAGCCGGTCGTGGCGCAGGTCGTACGCGCGCACCGAGTAGCGCAGCCCGTTCTGCGGCGAGCTGAGCTGGATGAGGTACATCGAGCCGCCGTCTGGCGAGATGGCGTCGAAGAAGAACGCGCCGTGCAGGGTCACGATCCGCTCGAGGCGCATCTTCACCGGGTTCACAAGCGCGAACCGGCTGCGCGTCTGGGTGTACGGCGACCCGAGCTGGCCCAGGACGAGCGTCCGGCCGCCGGCGCTGATGCCGGCGGTGGTGCCGTCGAAGGCGACCTGGGGGATGCCCCAACCGCCGCGAAGTGCGGCGTAGGCGTTCACCTCGCCGGTCGCCCGGTCGATCTGGGCGACCGCCGTGCCACCGTGCGTCGCGAGGGCGACGTAGCGCAGGGAGCCCCACGTGACGCCCGGCCCTCCCACCGCCACGCCGGCGACGGGTGAGCCGTCACCGTAGGCGGTCCCGCCCAAGGCGAGCACCGGCGCCATCGCTGCCACCACCGCTGTCCTTGCCCTCATGGCCGACCTCCTTCGGGTGCCGGGAGTACGGCGAGGGGGCCGTGTGACGTCCCGGCACACGACCTATCCCGTCCACCGGGCGGAACATCACGACGGAGGAAGGGTCAGGAGACGGAGAACTGGGCGTAGTGGGCCTGGTCGAGCCCGCCGGCCTTGGTGAAGTCGCCGCCGATCATCACCTTCGAGGACGTCGCCGCCACGCCGAAGACGCCGAGCGAGCTGTTCACGCTCGGGTGCCATCCGGTGTCGAGCGCCCCGGTCGAGACGTCGGCCGCCAGCACCTTGTGGCGCACGATCGGGTTCTGGCAGTTCGTGCCCGGATCGCACACGTTGTCGAAATGCCCGCCCGCGACCAGCTCCGAGCCGGTCACCGCCACACCCTGCACGTTGCCGTCCACGCTGATCTCCCACAGCTTTGCGCCGCTCGAGGCGCTGAGCGCACCGACCCGGCCGCCGGCCCCGCCGCCGGCGAGGAAGAGGGTCGAGGACGTCGCGGTCATGCCCTCGACCGGGTAGCTCGGGTGGTAGGCCCACGCGAGCGTCGCGCCGGTCGTCGGGTTGAGCGCCGCGACGTGGCTCTGGGACGACGAGCCGATGTGGGTGAAGAGGCCGCCCACGAAGACCTTCGAGCCGTCGGTCGCCGGTGAGAGCGATGTCACCTCGTCGTCAGCGGCCGGCGTCCAGCCCGAGAGCAGCGCGCCGGTGGTGCCGTTGGCCGCAGCGAGCCGCGTGCGGGCCGTCGAGTTGACCGTCGTGAACGTCCCGCCGGCGTACACGGTCCCACCGATCACGGCGATGCCGAAGACGCTGGCGTTCGCCTGCGCCTTGAACGAGGTGACGGTGCCCGCGGTCGTCACCGACCCGAGCCGCTTGCGGTTCTTGCCGTCGATGGTCGTGAAGTCGCCGCCCAGGTAGACGGTCGAGCCGGACACGACGATGGCCCGCACCGCTCCCGAGGCGTTCGGGGCCCAGGAGGTGACGGCGCCGGTCGACACGTTGAACGCCGCGACGTGGTTTCGGACGGCCGTCTGGCCGGTGTGGTCCTCCACCTCGGTGAAGGTTCCGCCCAGATAGACCGTGCTTCCGCTGACGGCGATCGCAAGCACGCGGCCGTTCGTCTGCCAGGTCGAGTCCGGCGTCGGCGCGATGGTGGCGAGCGCGGCGGGCGCCCAGACGAGCACCGCGCCCAGCGCGGCGATGGTTGCGATCGTGCCCCTCAGCCTCACAGCGTTCCCCCTGTGTCCGAACCCCCGCGCGCGCAGTGTGCCCCAGCGCGCGGAATCTGTCAATCCGAAAGCGCCGCGGCCGGCGCGCGGCGTGCAGACGGTGTCCGGATCGTGACGCGTTCGCCCGCATGGGATGAGGTCGACAGCCTTGCGATACCTACGCTGCCCGACCAGGTATGGCGGAAGGGCTAAGACACGGCCGGAAGGGACGCCGGCGGGTCGTCATCCTGGGTGGGGGCTTTGCCGGCGTCGGAGCTGCACAACGGCTGCGTCACGCTGCCGCCGAGGTCGTCCTCGTGGACCGGCACGACTACCACACGTTCCAGCCGCTCCTGTACCAGTGCGCGACCGGGCTGCTCGAGCCGACCGCCGTCGGCCATTCGCTGCGTGACCTCCTCGAGGGCCAGGAGAACACGACCGTGCGGAAGACCGACGTGACCGGGGTGGACCTCGAGCGACGGGAGGTGCGGTTCGGCGACATCGCGCCGCTCACCTACGACTATCTGGTGATCGGCCTCGGCGCCGAGGTCAACTTCTTCGGAACGGAGGGGGCCGAGCACGCCTTCCCGATGTACACGCTCCCGGACGCAGTCCACCTCAAGGACCACGTCCTCGAGCGGTGGGAGGCGGTCGACCGGGAGCCCGCGCTCGTCGACGACGGGGCGCTGAACGTCGTCGTGGTCGGCGGCGGACCAACCGGGATCGAGAGCGCGGGCGCGCTCGCGGAGCTCTACCGGTCCGACTTCGCGAGGGACTACCCGGCGGTGCCGCAGGAGAAGGTGCGGATCGTCCTCGTGGAGGCGGGTGCGGAGCTGTTCCCGATGTTCAAGCCCGGCATCCGCACGTACGCCGAGAAGGCGCTCCGGAAGCGGACCGTCGAGCTGGTACTCGGCGATGCTGTGAAGTCGATCACGCCGACCCGCGTCACGCTGCGGTCGGGAACGGAGGTCGCCGCCCACACGCTCGTCTGGGGCGCCGGGCTGCAGGGAAACGAGCTCGTCCGGTCGCTCGGGTTGGAGCTCGTGCGCGGCAACCGGATCCCGGTCGGCCCGGAGCTCACTGTCGCGGATCATCCTGAGGTGTATGCGCTCGGCGACATCGCGGCGATCACCGACGCGAAGGTCGAGCAGGTTCTGCCGCAGCTCGGCTCGGTCGCCCTCCAGTCGGGCGAGCACGCCGGCAAGAGCCTCGCCCGCCGGATCGAGGGCAAGGATGCCAAGCCCTTCAAGTATCGCGACAAGGGCACGATGGCGACCATCGGACGAGGCGCCGCGGTGCTTCAGACGATGCGCGGCAGGACCATGAAGGGGAAGGCCGCCCAGGCGGCCTGGGGCACGGTCCACCTCGCGCTGCTTCCGACCAACGAGGACCGCGCCAAGGCGATCGTCGACTGGGCGGGTGCGGGCCTGACGCACCAGCGCGCAGGCCGGATCACGGTCGAGACCGATGAGCGAGATCGCCCGAAGGCAGGGCGCGGCGCGAAGGCGCAGAGATGACCCGGCGATGGGTCTGGAGAGGGGATACACGATGACGAACACGGCGACACCGACACAGACCGCACGCGGATCTGCCGAGCGCGACCTCCATCGACCGGCCGACGTCCTCGTGGTCTTCGGCATCACCGGCGACCTGGCGAAGGTCATGACGTTCCGTTCGCTCTACCGGCTCGAGCGGCGCGGACTGCTCGACTGCCCGATCGTCGGCGTGGCGGTGGACAACTGGACCGTCGACCGGCTCCGCGACCGGGCCCGCGACTCGATCGAGGGGACGGGAGAGAAGCTCGATGCGAAGGTGTTCGACCGACTCGCCGAGCGCCTGTCCTACGTCGAGGGCGACTTCGGCGACGCCGCGACGTACGAGCGCGTCGGCGATGCCATCGGCAGCGCGCAGAGCCCGGTGTTCTACCTCGAGATCCCGCCGTTCCTGTTCGGGACGGTCGTCAAGGGCCTGGCCGACGCGGGCCTGACCGCGGCTGCGCGAGTTGTCGTCGAGAAGCCGTTCGGCCACGACCGCGCGTCGGCCGAGGAGCTGGCCGACGAGCTGCACGCGTCGATCGACGAGGCGCAGCTCTACCGGATCGACCACTACCTCGGGAAGATGGGCCTCGAGGAGATCCTGCACCTGCGCTTCCAGAACACGATGTTCGAGCCGATCTGGAATCGGAACTACATCGAGTCGGTGCAGATCACGATGGCCGAGAGCTTCGGCGTCGAGGACCGCGGCCACTTCTACGATCCGGTCGGCGCCCTCCGGGACGTCGTCGTCAACCACCTCATGCAGGTCGTCGCCGCCGCCGCGATGGAGGCCCCGTCCCGGGGCGACCCCAGGACGCTCAAGGACGGCCAGGTCGCGCTGTTCCACTCCGTCGAGGAGGCCGACCCGGCGCACTACGTCCGCGGACAGCACGATGGCTATCTCGACATCGACGGGGTCGCACCGGACTCGACGACCGAGACGTACGCAGCGCTCAGGCTGTCAATCGAGAACTGGCGCTGGTCCGGCGTCCCGTTCTTCATCCGGACGGGCAAGCTCCTGCCGGTGACACAGACCGAGCTGCGGGTGGTCTTCAAGCGCTCGCCCAGGCTCGGGTTCGGGCGCAAGAACGGGCGCGTCGAGCCGAACCAGCTCGTGGTGAAGCTCGATCCGTCCACCGGGGTGAGGATCGTCGTCGACGCCCACCGGACCGATGTCGCCGGCGTGGGACCGATCGAGCTCGACATGGAGTTCTCCGAGCAGGGAGGCGAGGGCGCGACGCCCTACGAGGTGCTGCTCCACGCGGCAATGAACGGGGACGACACCCGGTTCACCCGCCAGGACGGCGTCGAGGAGACGTGGCGCGTCATGCAGCCGCTCCTGGACAACCCGCCACCGGTCCATCCGTACGCGCCGAAGTCGTGGGGGCCGGCCGCGGCGGAGGAGCTGCTCAGCGGCTACGGCCGCTGGCACGAGCCCTGGATCGCATCATGAGCGCCGTCTCGAAAGGGGCGGAGTCGCGGCCTCAGAGCGCCGCCGCACCCTCTCCGTTCACACCGATCGCCGACTACGCGTTCCTGTCCGACTGCCACACGGGGGCGCTGATCGCTCCGGACGGAGGGATCGACTGGCTCTGCCCGCCCTCCTTCGACTCACCGAGCGCGTTCGGCAGCCTGCTCGACCGCGAGGCGGGCACGTTCCGGCTCGGCCCGTTCGGCATCTCCCATCCGACTGCGCGGGTCTACGTACCCGGGACGAACGTGGTCGAGACGACATGGAGGACGCCCACGGGCTGGATCGTGGTTCGCGACGCCCTCACCATGGGGCCGCGCGACCATGAGGACGAGATCACGCCGCACACCCGCCCACCCGCCGACGAGGACGCCGACCACCTGCTGGTGCGCACCGTCGAGTGCCTCGACGGACGGGTGGAGGTGGACCTCGTCTGCGAGCCGGTGTTCGACTACGGCCGCGCTCCCGCCGAGTGGACGCTGGTGGACGGCGGCCGCAACGCCGCGGACGCGACGGGGGCGGGCCAGACCCTCCGCCTGCGGTCGGACCTCGCGCTCGGCGTCGAGGGAAGCCGCGTCCGGGGTAGGCACGTCCTCGAACAGGGCGACCGGGTCTTCTGCTCGCTCTCCTGGGCGGAGGCGCTCGCCGGCCCTGCCGATGTCGACGAGGCCACGGCGCGGATCGACGCGACGATCCGGTACTGGCGCGGATGGATGGAACGGGCCCGCATCCCCGACCATCGCTTCCGCGACCCGATCCAGCGCTCGATGCTCGCGATCAAGGGGCTCACGTACATGCCGACCGGTGCGACTGTCGCGGCGCTCACGACGTCGCTTCCCGAGACGCCGGGCGGCGAGCGCAACTGGGACTACCGCTACACGTGGATGCGTGACACGACGTTCACGCTCCAGGCCCTGCACTACCTGAACCTGAACTGGGAGGCCGACGAGTTCATGCAGTTCGTCGCCGACGTCGAGGCGACCGAGGACGGATCGCTCCAGATCATGTACGGCATCGACGGGCGGCGCGACCTGACGGAGTCGACCCGCGACGAGCTCTCCGGCTACGCGGGTGCGCGGCCCGTCCGGATCGGGAACGGCGCCTTCGACCAGCGCCAGAACGACGTGTTCGGCGCCGTGCTCGACTCGATCCTGCTCCACAGCCGTCACAGCTCACGGCTCCCGCGACGTCTCTGGCCGATCGTGGAGTCGCAGACCGAGTGCGCGATCCGGGTCTGGCGCGATCCCGACCAGGGCATCTGGGAGGCCCGCGGCAAGCCGCAGCACTACGTCTCCTCCAAGCTCATGTGCTGGGTGGCTCTCGACCGGGCGGCGCAGCTCGCCGAGATCCGCGGCGTTCCCGAGAAGGCCGCGAAGTGGGCCGAGATCGCGGAGGAGATCAAGGCGGACATCCTCGAGCACGGCGTCGATGCCCGCGGCGTCCTCCGGCAGCACTACGACACGGACGCCCTGGACGCCTCGACGCTCCTTGCCGCCATCTTCGGGTTCCTCCCGGGCGACGACGAGCGGCTGCGCGCCAGCGTCATGGCGATCGCTGACGAGCTGACGGAGGACGGGTTCGTGCTGCGCTACCGCACCGACGAGACCGACGACGGCCTCTCCGGCAAGGAGGGGACGTTCGTCATCTGCTCGTTCTGGCTCGTGTCGGCGCTGGCGATCGTCGGCGAGCTCCAGCGGGCCCGCGATCTCATGGAGCGGCTGCTTCGAATCGCGTCCCCCCTTGGGCTGTACGCCGAGGAGTTCGACGCGGC
>Ga0075434_100002460_pt1 | contig 16304 bp, 12 predicted proteins | sample RhiMethybrSRZTD3_FD_75298 | JGI IMG/M metagenome (GOLD analysis project Ga0075434, IMG submission 75298) | Populus rhizosphere microbial communities from Tennessee, USA - Rhizosphere MetaG P. TD hybrid SRZTD3 | ecosystem: Host-associated > Plants > Roots > Rhizosphere > Soil | place: USA... | reverse complement strand
GTGGCGCGGCCCCTTCAGGGCCGCGGAACGCGGGGCTGAAAGCCCCGCGCCACACTTCTGAATCCTGACTGAGAGTGCGGAGCGCGATGGCGCTCAGCGCGCCCAGCAGCACGATCGGCGCAAAGCTCAGCGCGGCCGCGAGCTCGTACGAGACAGCCGCCGGCCACACCACCAGCACGGTCATGCAGGCGGCGGTCGTCGCGGCCGCGATCAGCACATATCGAATCCACGCCCGCGCGCGCGGCGGCGCGTTCCCCACCGTCGCAACGTACGCGAGCGTCGCGCCGGCGAGCACGAGCGGGTGAAACCGGATGAACGGCGGCAGCCACCAGAAGTGCGGAAACTGCAGGAAGTGGTAGTACGAAAACGGAATCGACGCGAGCAGATAGTACGTGGCGACGAGCAGCAGGCCGGCGGCCGATGTGATGCGGAGAGCGACCCTCGCCGTGCGCGACATCGCGGATCCCGTTACCGGAGGTTGTACTTCTTCACGTAGTACCTGAACGATCGAAAGCTCATGCCGAGCAGTTCGGCGGCTTTCACCTGGACGCCGCCCGCACGCTTCAGCGCTTCCGCGATGTAGCCGCGTTCGATCTCCTTCACGTGCGCCTCGAGATCGAAGCCGGACTCGGGCAGCGGTTCGATCCCGTTCGTCGCGGCCTTCACGACCTCACCGCGGATCGCCGCCGGCAGGCTGTCGGGCAGGATGCTCGGCGTCGCTTCGAGCGCAACCGCGCGCTCGATGACGTTCTCGAGCTCGCGGATGTTGCCCGGCCAGTCGTGGCGGACGAGCAAATCGCCTGCCTCGTGCGAGATGCCGGCGATCGGCTTGCCCATCTGCTCCGCGAACTTCGCGAGGAAGTGCTCGGCGAGCAGCGGGATGTCCTCGCGCCGCTCACGCAGCGGCGGCAGCGCAATCGGTATGACGTTGATGCGGTAGTACAGGTCTTCCCGGAAGCGTCCGTCGGCGATCGCCTTCGCGAGGTCCTGATTGGTCGCCGCGATGACGCGGATGTCGGCCTGCAGCTCTTCCAGGCCGCCGACGCGCCGGAAGCGGCGCTCCTGAAGGACGCGCAGCAGCTTTACCTGCATCACCGCCGACATTTCGCCGATTTCGTCCAGGAAGACCGTGCCGCGTTCGGCGACTTCGAGCAGTCCTTTCTTGTTGCTGTCGGCGCCGGTGAACGCGCCGCGCATGTGCCCGAACAGCTCCGATTCGAGGAGCGCTTCCGGCATCGCGCCGCAGTTCAGCGACACGAGCGGCTTGTCGCGGCGCAGCGAGTGAAAGTGGATCGCCTGCGCGACGAGCCCCTTGCCGGTCCCCGATTCGCCCGTCAGCAGGATCGTGCTGTTGGTGCGGGCGACCGTCTCGATCATCTTGAAGACTTCGAGCATCGCCTCGCTGCGTCCGATGATGTGCGAGAACTGATGCGACAGCCCGAGCGTCCGCTTCAGCAGGACGTTCTCCTGCCGCAGCTGCCGGTTCTCGATCTTCTCGCGCACTTTCATCTTGAGCAGATCGATCTCGAACGGCTTGCTCAGGTAATCGCATGCGCCGAGTCGCATCGCTTCGACCGCCGTGTCGGTGGAGGCGAACGCGGTGATCATGATCCCGAGGATATCCTGATCGATCCGCTTGGCCGCGCGCAGCACGTCGACGCCGCTCAGATCGGGCATCTTGATGTCCGAGATGAGCAGGTCGATCTGCTCGCGCTCGAGGAGATCGACGGCCGCTTTCCCGCTCTCGGCGAGCATCACCTCGTAGCCCTCGCGCCGGAGCACGATGGCCAGGAGCTCCCGCATCGATCGCTCGTCGTCGACGACGAGGATGCGCGGCGGACGGCGATCGGCCACCGGCTGTGCGGCGGGTTGTGCCGCCGTGCTCATGCGTGCGCCACCGCGCCTGCCGGCAGGCGCACCGCGATGCGCGTGCCCGCGCCCGGCTTCGAGCTCACCTGGATTTCGCCGCTGTAATCGGTGACGATGCGGTGGACGATCGCGAGACCGAGCCCGCTCCCCTTCGCGAAACGTCCGTGGAACGGCTGGAACAGGCCGTCGAGATCCTGCGGCGCGATCCCGACGCCCTGATCTTCAATCGTCAGCACGACGCCGCCGTCGGACGGCTCGTGGGCGGCTTTCAGCAGCAGGCGGCCGCCGTCCGGCATCGCGCGCAGGCCGTTGGTCGCCAGGTTCCAGACGATCTGCTTGATCTGACCTTCGTCCGCTTCGTACCAGAGCGGATCGGACGGCACGTCGACGACGATCTCGTGCGCCTCGTGCAGCTCGCCGCCGTTCCTCAGCAGGAGGGCCGTGTCGTTCAGCGCGCGCCGCACGTCGAATCGCGCAATCTGAAACCGCTGCGGCCGCGCGTAGGCGAGAAACGATCGAATCGTCGTGTTCAGCCGCTCCGACTCGCGGAGCACGATGTCCATCAGCTGTTCCTGCTCGCTGCTGAGCGGCAGCTCGTGGCGCAGAATCTGAATCGATCCCGACATCGAGGCGAGCGGGTTTCTGATCTCGTGCGCGATCCCCGCGGCCATCTCGCCGACCGCAGCCAGCCGCTGTTGAATCGCGGCGTCGCGTTCGAGCTTCTTGATCGCGGTGACGTCCTGGAACGTGAAGAGAAACCCGGCGCGCCCGCCGGGCGTCTCGAGGTGCGTCGCCGTGAGGCCGATCTCGATATCCGCGCGGCCGTCGCCCGGGCGGTACCTGAACTCGTGTCGGCGCGTGCCGAACGTCCCCAGATCCGACTCGATCGATTCCATGGCCGCAGGCGACAGCTGAAGCACGTCGGCAATCGGACGGCCGAAGGCGGTCTGGAACGGCACGCCGGTGATGGTTTCAGCGGCGCGATTGAACGTGACCACGCGCTGCAGCGGATCGGTCGTGGCCAGGCCGCTCGGCAGGCTGTTGATGACGTGCTCGTTGAACGCCTGCAGGTTGGCGATTTCCGTCGACGCCTGCTCGAGCTGGGCGCCCGCCGATCGCACGTTCTCCGCGAGCGATCCGCTGAGCAGCGCGGCGGCGAAGAACCCGAACACGTTCAGCGCAACGGTGTACTGCGCGACCGAACGCAGCGGCAGCACGACGGCCGGCTCGGCGAACCACGACACGGACACGATGCCCGACGCCGCGAAATACTGGCCCACGACGAGGCCGCCGTACAGCGCCGCGCTCAGCGTCGCGACCATCAGCCCGCCGCGGCGGAACTGCACGGTGCTGCCGGCGACGATCGGCAGGACGTAGAGCGACGCGAAGTAGCTCGTGACGCCGCCGGTTGCGAGGATGAACGCGGAGACGATGAGCGCGTCGCCCCCGAGCTGCAGATCGACGAGCCAGCGGTACCGCTCGACGAACCGCAGCGTCAGCGCGTAGACGATGGTCAGGGTGAACGTGAGGCCGATCAGAAAGAACAGCGGATTGATCGGCGGCGATCCCGGCGCCGCAATCTGCGCCACGATCGCCGATCCGAGCAGAATCGTGCTGATCAGCGCCCGGATGGCGATGAGCCACCGGACCTTCCGCCTCAGTTCGGTCGCGGCCATTTACGCCAGTTTGCTGATCAAGTCGAAGATCGGCAGATACATGGCGATGACGATGCCGCCGACGACGACGCCGAGGATCGCGATCATGATCGGCTCGAGCAGCGTCAGCAGCCCGGCCACCGCCGTGTCGACTTCCTCTTCGTAGAAGTCCGCGATCTTCGCGAGCATCGTGTCGAGCGCGCCCGTCGCCTCGCCGACGCCGATCATCTGCGTCACCATCGCCGGAAAGACGGCCGTCTCCTTGAGCGGCGCGGAGATCGTCTCGCCGCGCTCGATGCTCTTCCGCGTCGTCATGATCGCGTCTTCGACGATCGCGTTGCCCGCCGTCCTCGCCGTGATCTCGAGGCCGTCGAGGATCGGCACGCCCGAGCTGATGAGCGTCGAGAGCGTGCGGCAGAACCGCGCGACGGCGATCTTGCGCATGATGTTCCCGAAGATCGGCGCCTTGAGCACGGTGGCGTCGATCACGTGGCGGCCGCCGTCGGTGGCGTAGTAGCTCTTGAACGCGTACGCGGCCGCGCCGGCTCCGACGAGGAGGAACGGGAAATAGCGCACCAGGTTGTCGCTGAGCGCGATGACCACGCGCGTCGGCAGCGGCAGCTCCGCGCCGAGGCCCGAGAACAGCGCGGCGAACGTCGGGATGACCTTCCACAGAATCACGCCGACGACGAGGCCGGCGATGACGATGACGGCGACCGGATAGATCATCGCCGACTTCACCTGGCCGGCGAGCTTGACCGCCTTCTCGATGTAGGTCGCGAGACGCTTGAGAATGGTGTCGAGAATACCGCCCGCTTCGCCCGCCGCAATCATGTTCGTGAACAGCGGATCGAAGGTTTTCGGATGCTTGCGCATCGCGTCGGCGAGCGACGCGCCCGACTCGACGTCCGATCGCGTCTGCAGGATCACCGCGGAGAAATTCTTGTCCTCTTCCTGCGTGCCGAGGATGTCGAGGCACTGGACGAGCGGAAGACCCGCGTCGATCATCACCGAGAACTGCCGCGTGAAGACCGCCAGGTTCTTGGCCGCGACCTTCTTGCCGATCGTACCGGCCTTGACCTTCTTCTCGGCCTCGGCCTTCGCGGCCGTGATCTTCGTGACGTTGATCTGCTCGCGGCGCAGCGAGGCGACCGCCGCATCCATCGAATCGGCGACGCGCTCGCCGGTGACCGTCTGTCCGGCGCGGGTGCGACCCGCGTACGCAAAAGTGGGCATGGTTATCTACCTGGCACCGGTCGCGGAGACGTCGTGCCGGCAGCCCGGCCGAGTCCCGCCCCCGCGACGACGCCGACTCCGCGGTTGATCATGTCCTGCAGTTCGTCCCGGTTCGATGACGCCCCCATGGCGGTGTCGAGCGTGATGAGCCGCTTCTGATAGAGCGTGGCGAGCGACTGGTTCGCCGTCTGCATCCCGAGCTTCTCCTGCCCGGTCTGCATCGCGCCGTAGATCTGGTGCACCTTGTCGTCGCGAATGAGATTTCGAATCGCGGAGTTCGGCACCATGATCTCGAGCGAGCACACGCGGCCCGTGCCGTCCGAGCGCGGCAGCAGCGCCTGACAGACGATCCCCTCGAGCACCAGCGACAGCTGCGTCCGGATCTGCGCCTGCTGGTTGGCCGGGAAGATGTCGATGATGCGGTTGATCGTCTGCGCCGCCGAGTTCGTGTGGAGCGTGCCGAACGTCAGGTGGCCGGTCTCGGCGATCTTCAGCGCGGCTTCGACCGTTTCCAGATCGCGCATTTCGCCGATGAGGACGATGTCGGGATCTTCACGGAGCGCCGCGCGCAGCGCGTTCGAGAAGCTGCTCGTGTCGCTGTGCACTTCGCGCTGGTTGACGAGACATCCTTTGTGCGGATGGATGTACTCGATCGGATCCTCGATGGTGAGGATGTGATCGTGGCGCTCGGTGTTGATCTTGTCGAGCATCGCCGCGAGCGTCGTCGACTTGCCGCTGCCGGTCGGACCGGTGATCAGCACGAGGCCGCGCGGCCGCTCGGCGAGCGTGGCGAGCACGGCCGGCAGCCCGAGCTCCGCGAACGTGCGAATCTTCTCGGGGATGAGCCGGTAGACCGCGCCGACGGCGCCGCGCTGGCTGAACACGTTGCAGCGGAAGCGCGCGAGACCTTTGATGCCGAACGAGAAGTCGAGCTCCATCGACTCTTCGAAGCGCTTCTTCTGCACGTCGGTGAGCACGCTGTAGACGAGCGCCTTCGTATCGGCCGGCGTCAGATCGGGCAGCGGCAGCCGCTGCAGGTGGCCGTGCACGCGAACCTGCGGCGGCGTGCTCGTCGCGATATGGAGGTCGGACCCCTGCATGTCGACCGTCGTCTTCAACAGTTCGGGCAATGTGGGCATATGTGTGCTCTCAGCGATCAACCACCAGCCATGGCCATCAGCTATCAGCTATCAGCCATGGCTATTTCACGGTCTCGCGAACCACCTCTTCGATCGTCGTGACGCCTTCTTTCACCTGACGCAGACCGCTCGCGCGCAGCGTGAGCATTCCCTCGTCGATCGCCTTGCGCCGCAGCTCGAGCCCGGAGGCGCCGACGAGAATCAGCTCGCGGAGCTCCTCGGTGATCTCCATCACCTCGTACAGGCCGACGCGGCCTTTGTAGCCGGTGTTGTTGCACTTCTCGCAGCCGGCGCCCTTCATCGGCTTCACCGAGGCCGCGTCCTCGGGCGTGAACCCCGCCTGCACGAGCACCTGCGGCTGCATCGGAAGTTCTTCCTTGCACTTGCTGCAGATGCGGCGGACGAGGCGCTGCGCGCAAATGAGATGGACCGAGCTCGCGACGAGAAACGGCTCGATGCCCATGTTCATCAACCGGTTGATCGTGCTCGGCGCGTCGTTGGTGTGCAGCGTCGAGAGCACGAGGTGGCCGGTGAGCGCGGCCTTCACCGCGATTTCCGCCGTCTCGAAGTCACGGATTTCGCCGACCAGGATGATGTTCGGGTCCTGACGCAGGAAGGAGCGCAGCGCAGCGGCGAAGTTGAGGCCGATGTTCTCTCTGATCTGCACCTGGTTCACGCCCGCGAAGTTGAACTCGACCGGGTCTTCCGCGGTCATGATGTTCGTCTGCGGCGTGTTCACCTTCGCGATCGACGAATAGAGCGTGTTGGTCTTGCCGCTGCCGGTCGGGCCGGTGACGAGCACCATGCCCCACGGACGCAGAATCGCCGCGTCGAACTTGGCCAGCGACTCCGGGTCGAAGCCGAGCTTCGTCATGTCGAGCATCAGCTTTTCCTTGTCGAGCAGACGCATGACGATCTTTTCGCCGAACAACGTCGGAAGGATCGACACGCGGAAGTCGATCTCCTTCGGCGGCTCGTTCTCGAAGAACCGGATGCGGATCTTGATGCGGCCGTCCTGGGGCAGGCGCTTCTCGGCGATATCGAGCTTCGCCATGATCTTCAGCCGCGAGACGATCGCATCGCGGAACTTCATCGGCGGGCTCATGATGTTGTAGAGAATCCCGTCGATGCGGAACCGGATGCGCAGCTCGCGCTCGTACGGCTCGATGTGAATGTCGCTCGCGCCCTTCTCGATCGACGACGTCAGGATGACGTTGACCAGGCGGACGACCGGCGCTTCCTCTCCCTGCTTTGCGAGCGTCTCGGGATCGACGTCCGCAACGGCGTCGATGACCTCAATCTCATTGGGATCCGCCGTCGCCGGATCAGAGGTTTCGGCCAGCGCCTTGTTCGCCGCCTCGAGCGCGGTGGATACCGTCACCGGCGATTTGGCCGACGGGTAGTACTTCTGAATTGCCTCCATGACCGCGGCTTCGGAGGCGACGACCGGTTCGACCGTATAGCCGGTCATGAACTTGATGTCGTCCATCGCGAAGACGTTGGTCGGATCCGTCATCGCGATCGTCAGCGTGGCCCCGGCGCGGCTGAGCGGAACGATTTGGTATTTGAGGGCGGTCTCGCCCGGGATCAGCTTGATGACGGCTGCGTCGACTTCGAAACGGGACAGGTTGATGGAGGGAACGCCGTACTGCTTACTGAGCAACGAGATAATCTCGTCGTCAGTAACGAACCCCATCTTGACCAGGTTGTAGCCGAGCTTGCCGCCGTTGGATTTTTGTTGAGCCAGCGCCTGTTGGAGCTGCTCGGGAGTGATTATCTTCTCCTTCAGCAGGAGTTCGCCAATTCGGACGGCCATTGAAACAGTAGAGCTTACAATTGATTGACAAAAAGTGTCAATTTTGACCTAGAAGGTCAGCCTGAGGGCGATTCCCCAACTGCGTCGCAGGTCGTCCGAGCCACCCACGAGGACACCGTCGAGGTAGATTCCGCGTCGCACAGCCACGCTTACGCCTCCACTGAGGGAAGTGCCCGAATCTCCAACGGTGTCGCCGGAGAGCCCGCCTCGAATCTCAATCACCTGGCCGGTCGTCCGAGCTTCGGCGCCAATCGCCCACCGCCGCTCGTCGCCTCTCGGCCCGGTGTTCTTGACCATGTCCAGGTCGCCGGCAACGGTCAACCTGTCCAATCCCACCGCAATTCCGGCCCGAACGGTCGCGTCGAGGACGATCCGATCCGGACCGCTCCCGAACGACGGCTCCGTGACGTTCCGGACCATCAGGCCAAAACTCGTATGGCCAATCTTGGCCAACGCCCCGATGTCCAGGCCGCCGTGCGTCTCGTCGACCGCGTTGATCACCTTTACCGTCGACGCGACAACGAGATGCCGTCCGATCGACTGCCCGACCGTCGCCCCGAACTGGTTCAGCGACACCGTTCGGAGGCGCAGTACTGCAACTCCCCCATCTTGTCGGCCGGCGGCTGAGTCAGCTGTAGAGGTTAGGGGCGCTATTTCACTGATTTGCAAGCGGTAATAGCTCAAGCCGAGGGCAGGGTAAGCGACCGAGATGCCGGTGCTTCGAGGCGGTTCGAACCCGTCCGGAACGTTCCCGGCCTGGGTATCTGGTTCCCGCCCGCGGGACACCTCTACCGTCGCGTTGAAGTACGGGCCGGCGGCGATGCCGGCCGGGTTCCACCAGGTCGCCGTCGAATCGTCGGCCACGGCGGTGAACGCCCCGCCCATCCCGCGGGCGCGGACGCCGACAGCATCAGCCGTCTGCGCATCCAGCCGCTCGGGCGCCAACCCCGCGAGCAAACACACCCCGGACACGAACGTGAGAACGAATCGATGCATAAGGCTTACGTTAGCTGCGATTCGATTGTCGCGTGCTCGTATTCGACGCGCACGCCCTTTGTGACCTTTGTGTCCCTGGTGTCCTTGTGGTTCTCGAGCGGTGGGTCGAGCGAAACGACGGGATGATTAACCCACGAGGACTGCTGCAGCGACGACGGTCGTCCACAGCCCTTTCTTGTCGCCGACGGCGGTCTGCGTGACGTTTTGCGTGCGGACGATCTGGTTTGAGAGCCGGTACACTTCCTTCTTCTCGTCCCAGCTCTTGTCGGGATCGAATTCCAGACCCAGCGTCGTCGCGAGCATCTCGGCGGCGAGCTCCTCGGCGTAGTCGCCGGCGATGTCCTCGCTCTCGCCGAAGCTGTGGTGCTCGGAGAGATAGCCGTACAACTCGCGGTCGCGCGGAATGGCGACGCCGACGGTTGCGGCGATCAGCCGGTGCGGTTCGCGCGTCGCCGCCTCCGACATGACGACGAAGGTGACCTGTCCCGGCTCGAGTCGCTTCATGCCCTGGCCGCGCGAGAGGATGCGGCACTTCGGCGGAAAGATGCTGGAGACGCGAACCAGATTGCAGGCGGCGATCCCGGCGGAGCGGAGCGCGAGCTCGAACGACGTCAGCTTCTCGCGATGCTTGCCCACACCTTTCGTGAAAAACATCTCCTTCGGGACGAATCCGACCACGTCACGCTCCTTGTCGACGAGAGTGTGCATGGTAAACAGCAAGTTTCCCACTGTCAAGGAACGGAACACGCGCGCGGCGCGGACGCGCTGGTATAATCGTTAGGACCCCTAATCAAATGAACCGCGACCAGGCGCGCGAGACCGCGCGCGACATTCTAAAGATCATCCCGCTCGTCATGCGGACCATCGCGGCGGAGCTCCGCGCCGCCGGCGAGCTGCCCGCGCCTGCACATTTCGGCCTGCTCTCGATGCTGAGCGAGCGCCCGCGCATGCTCACCGAGCTGGCGTCGCTGCAGGGCGTGAGCCTGCCGACGATGTCGAGCTCGATTACGTCGATGGAAGACCGCGGCTGGGTGAAGCGCGGCGCTCCCGAAGCCGACCGCCGCGTCGTCATGGTCGAGATGACGGCGACCGGCAAGGCCGCGCTCGACCGCGTGGCGCGCTCGGCCGAAGGCCATCTCGCCGACGTCCTGGCCCCGCTCGACGTGCCGTCGCGGAGGCGGCTCCAGAGCGGCCTGGGCGTGCTCCGCCGGCTGTTCGCGGCAACGCCGCCGGCCGCGGCGGCGCGGAGAAGGAACCGGCGCACGCGCCGGACGTATCTAACGTAGGTTCGTCACGTCATATAAGGAAGGTGGGTCGTGACAGAAACCATCACGTCACCGCAAACGGCGCTGCCCGCTCCGTCGAAGGGACTCGCGGCCCGGATTGTCGGCGTCATCACGTCGCCGCGCGACACGTACACGGCGGTCGCCGCGCAGCCCCGATGGCTCGGGGTGATGGCGGTGGTGCTCCTCGTCGGATGCACCGCGACGTTCCTCTTCCTCTCGACCGACGTCGGGAAGCAGGCGATGTTCGATCAGCAGATCCGCGTCATGGAATCGTTCGGCGTGAAGATTAACGACACCGCGTACGCACGGATGGAGGCCGGCCTCGGCCGCGCGCCTTACGCGGGCGCGCTCGGCCAGGCGGTCACCCTCCCGGTCGTGGCGCTCGTCGTCTCCGGGCTCGCGCTGGCGATCTTCAACGCCATCCTCGGCGGCGACGCCACGTTCAGGCAGGTGTTCGCCGTCGTTGCACATTCCGGCGTCATCGTGTCGCTCGCGCAGATCTTCGGCCTGCCGCTCGCCTACATGCGCGAGACGATGTCGAGTACGACCAGCCTCGCGGTGTTCCTGCCGTTTCTGGACGAGAACTCGTTCGCGGCGCGGTTCCTCGGGTCGATCGATCTGTTTCAGATCTGGTGGCTGATCAGCCTCGCTATCGGCTTCGGCGTCCTCTACCGAAAGAAAACAGGTCCGATCGCTACGACGATGATCGCCGTCTACGCCAGCCTGGCGCTCATCGTCGCGGCTATCCGTTCGGTGTTGTCAGGAGCGTAAATGTCTCGCAAGAAGAAAGTACTCATTGCGATTGCCGTTCTCCTCGTCGGCGCAGCCGTCGTCGCGGCGAACTTCTATTTCCGGAAGGACAAGGGACTTCCCGTGACGACGGAGGCGATTCGCGCCCGCGATCTCGAAGCTGTCGTCTCCGCGTCCGGAAAGATACAACCCAAGCGGCTGGTGAACATCAGCGCCGACACTCCGGGACGCGTCGTCGACCTCGCCGTCAACGAAGGCGATCGAATCAAGAAGGGTCAGTTCCTGCTCCAGATCGATCCGAAGTCGCTCCGCAGCCGCGTCGAGGGCGGCAACGCCTCGCTGCAGGCGGCCGAAGCGAGCCTCGATCAGATGAGCCAGACCGTCGAAACCGGACGCGTGCAGGTGGAGCAGGCGCAGCAGACGCTGAACCGCCAGCGCGATCTGTGGCGGCAGCAGCTGACGACGCGGGAAGCGCTCGACCGGGCGGAAAACGATCTCAAGACGGCGCAGTCGGCGCTGCACGAACGCGAGAAGCAGGTCACGGCGCAGGCGAGCCGCATCGCGCAGGAGCGCGCGGCGCTCGAGAGCGCGCGCTACGACTTGAGCAAGGTCCGCATCGAATCGCCGATCGACGGCATCGTCACGCGCCGCAACATCCAGGAAGGCGAGACGGCGGTCATCGGCACGATGAACAATCCCGGCACGGTCCTGCTGACGCTCGCGGACATGTCGGTCATCCAGGCCGAAGTCGAAGTCGACGAGACGAACATCCCGAACGTGCAGCTCGGGCAGCGCGCGAAGATCTCCATCGACGCGATTCCCGATCGATCGTTCAAAGGCCACGTGACGGAGATCGGCAACAGCCCGATTCAGCCGACCGGCCCGAGCGCCTCCGCAACCGGAACGCAGGCGACGAACTTCAAGGTGGTGGTCGTGCTCGACGAGCCGGTCCCGGAGGTGCGCCCCGGATTCACCTGCACCGCAGACGTCACGACGGCCACGCGGAAGAACGTCGTGTCCGTTCCGATTCCGGCCGTCGCCGTGCGCGAGCTCGTGTTCGACGCGAACGGACAGATCGTGAGAACGCCGCGCAACGAGGGTCGCCGGCGGCCCACGCTCGAGCCGTCTGCGTCCGCCGCGGAGCTGCAGCCGGGCCAGACGCGCAAGGAGACCGAGGGCGTGTTCGTCGTGCGCGACAACCACGCCGAGTTCGTCCCGATCAAGATGGGCATTGCTGGCGACAAGTTTTTCGAGGTGATGTCAGGTCTCAAGCCGCACGATGAGGTGATCACGGGACCGTACAACTCGGTCCGCGGCATGACCGACGGCGATCTGGTGAAGGTGGACAACAGCAGGAAGGGCGGCAGGTAAGGCTGGCAGGTCCCGACCGCACCCGACCACCATGGGCAAGTTTCTCGAATCGGCAAAGATCGCGCTCGACGCCATCTGGTCGGCGAAGCTGCGCTCGCTGATGACGGTGCTCGGAAACATCGTGGCCGTCACCTCGATCATCGCGGTGGTGTCGCTCATCCAGGGTCTCAACGCGTCGGTGAAGGGCGCGATCCTGAACCAGGCCGGCGCCGATTCATTCAACATCCAGCAGTTTCCGATCACGCGCAGCGACGAAGAGTTCGACAAGGTCCGTTCGAACCCGCGGCTCACGCTCGACGACGCGCGCGCGATCCGGCGTTACGGGAGCGAGCTCATCACGGCAGTAATGGCCGACGCGTCCGGACGAGGACGCGTCACGTATCGCGACAAATCGATCGAGAACACGCAAGTCCAGGGTGTGACGCCGGAGTACCTCAACTTCTCGAGCTTCGACGCCGAGCGCGGACGGCTGATGAGCCCGACCGAAGTCGACAGCGCGCGGCCGGTCACGGTCATCGGCTGGCAGACCGCCGATCGGCTGTTCGGTCCGAACGTCGATCCGCTGGACAAGATCATCCAGGTCGAGGGCGTGCATTTTCGGGTGGTCGGCGTCAGCGCGAAGCGCGGATCGTTCCTCGGCAACTCGCAGGACGAGTTCGCGGTGATTCCGCTCGCGCAGTTCCGGATGATCTTCGGCCAAAGGCGGCCGCTCTCGATTTCGGTGAAGCCGCGCGACGTCGGACAGATTCAACCCGCCATGGACGACGCGACGATCGCGCTGCGGAGCGCGCGCCGGCTCAAACCGAAACAGCCGGACAACTTCGGGATGTTCACGTCGGACACGATTCTCGGCATCTACCGATCGTTCACGGCGGGCATCTTCGCCGTTCTCATCGGCGTCGTCGGGCTGTCGCTCGTGGTCGGCGGCATCGTCATCATGAACATCATGCTGATGGCGGTGACGGAACGGACGCGCGAGATCGGCCTCAGGAAGGCGCTCGGCGCGCGGCGCTCGGACATCATGTCGCAGATGCTCGCCGAATCGGTTGCGCTGTCGACGTTCGGCGGCATCATCGGCACGATCTCGGGAGCGGCGATCGCGCTGGTGATCGCCGCGTTCACGCCGATTCCCGCATCGATCGAACCGTGGTCGATCGCGCTCGGCATCGGCATCACCGCCGCTGTCGGATTGTTCTTCGGCTTGTATCCGGCGATGCGCGCTGCGCGTCTTGATCCAATCGAGGCACTCAGGCGTGAGTAGAGGTGGCGAGGTACTAGCGTGGCGCTGAGGCTCGCTCTCGCGTGGGAAGTGATCGCGATGGCGTACGACACCGTGCTGTCGAACAAGATGCGATCCGCGCTCACGGTACTCGGCATCGTCATCGGGATCACGTCGATCGTCGGGATGACGGCGCTGATCCGCGGCTTCGACGAATCGCTGCGAGACATGATCCGCAACGTCGGGCCGAACACGATCTTCATCCAGCGCTTCGGCATCTCGAGCTTCAGCAGCGGCGCGGAGATCAGTCAGCTGCTGAAGCGGCCAAATCTCACCATCTCCGACGCACGAGCGCTCGAACAGCAGGCCGAAACGATTCAGCTCGTCGACATCGAGCTCGGCGCCGGGCCCGGCATTCCGAATCAGCAGCGCATCTTCTACAGAAATCTCCGCACCAAACCGCTCATCGTGATCGGCACGACCGAAAACTTCGCGGAAGGCACGCGGCTGAAATTTCTGAGCGGCCGCTATTTCAACGGCACAGAGGTGCAGTTCCGGGCGGACATCTGCGTGCTCGGGCGAACGCCGTACGATCTGTTGTTCCAGACGATCGGCGTCGATCCGATCGGCAAAGTCGTACGCGTCGGCAACCATCGCTTCACGGTCGTCGGCGTGTTCGACAAACGGCCGACGGCCGGCGGCTTCAACCTCGGCGCCGACGATTTCGTGGTCATCCCCTACACGACGTATCAGCGGTACTACGGGCTGAACGCGCAGCGCGTGTTCCGGACGGGGGTGATGGTGCCGCTGCAGCTCGCCGCCGTGCCGCGCGAGGGCGTCAGTCAGGCGGACGCCATCGCAGACATCCAGCGCGTCATGCGGATCCGGCACGGCCGCCGGCTCGACGAACCGGACGACTTCGACATCACGACCCAGGACTCGGTACTGAAGCTGTGGGACCGCGTCAGTCAGGCGACCTTCTTCGCGCTCGTCGTCATCTCGTCCATCGCGCTGATGGTCGGCGGGATTGGCGTGATGGCGATCATGTCGATTTCGGTCACCGAGCGGACGCGCGAGATCGGCGTGCGCAAGGCGCTCGGCGCGCGCCGCGCGGAAATCCTGTTTCAGTTCCTGATGGAAGCCGCGTTCCTCACCTCGCTCGGCGGGGTCATTGGGATCCTGTTCGGCAGCGCGATCGGCTGGACGGTCCACTGGCTGGCAGGACTCCCGATCTCGTTGCCATGGTGGTCGTTCGCGATCGGCCTCGGGTTCTCGGCATCGGTCGGGATCTTCTTCGGGATGTGGCCGGCGTTCCGGGCATCCCGACTCGATCCGATAGAAGCGCTCCGCTACGAGTGACACAGAGGCACAGAGGCACAGAGGCACAGAGGCACAGAGAGAGACGCGTAACACGTGCGACGGGCCCGCGGAGCGGGCGACGAAACGAAAAAAACGGCGCAACTGCAAACGGGCTCAACACGGTCGTTTGCAGTTGCGTCGTTTTTTTCGTTTCGCGCAGGCCGGCTCCGCCGGCCGCCCGTCGCACACAGCGCGTCTGCTTTATCAGCGATCTCCGCCCGCTCCGCAGTCGCTTTTCTCTATTTCTCTGTGCCTCTGTGCCTCTGTGCCTCCCACTCAATCGGGTGTCGCCCGGCAATCGATTGACGTCACCGCCGGAATGTCGATCGACTCACGCGGCGGATCGTGCATCTGCCGCGGATCGTAGATATTGATGCCGCGCTTTCGGAAGCGTGCGAGGGGGCGCCAGGCGAGGCGGCCCTCTTCGCTCGCTGACGCGAACTGCTCCTTGAACTGCGTCTCCTCCCAGTCCTCCAGCACGATGAACGGCTTCCATCCGGCGCGCTCGAGATCGTCGAGGGCGCGGTGGAGATCGACGTTGATGTAATCGAACCGGAGGCTCGGCCGTCCCGTGTAGTAGCGCAGGCTTCCGCTGTGCTGCAGGCTGATGAAGGCCGCGTTCGACGGCGTAGCGCGCGCGGCGAAACGGCCGACGGCAACGTATCGCTGCTCGGCGGCGCGCAGCTGCGGCACACCGGCCTCGATGGCGACTCGAATACCGTGAGCGATCAGCCACGTGCCGAGCGTCACGACGGCCACCGCTCGCAGCGCTCCCGGCAGCGGGCGCACGGCCCAGTCGATGAACGCAGCCATCGCGATCAGCGCGACCGGCAACGCCGGAAGCAGAAACCTCAGATACGACCAGTCGTCGAACGGCGCGTACAGGAGATACGAACCTGCGACGATCGCAATGACCGCCGCAAACGCGATCGCCGCGTGACGATGGATGATCCGTGAGTGGGTTCCAATCGACAGAACGAGCGCGACGAGCGACAGCGCGATGAGCGGTGTTTGTGTGTCTCTGAGCCAGCGCGTATACGTCGCCAGATTGACCGGCACGTGATCGATCGAATACGCACTCGAAAGATCGCCGTATCCCGATCGCACGAACGATCCGTACAACCGCCAGTTGAACAGCGCGTCGCCGGCGAGCGCGACCGCGACCGGCGCGGCAAAATACATGCGCGCCGCGCGTCCCGCCGCACGGTATTCGTCACGCGAACTGCACCACCAGACGAGCGCGCCGGCGACGATCGCGAGCGGCGCGATATTCGGCCTGATCACAATGGCAATCGCCGCGCAAACGCCGGCAAGCGCCGCGCCGAGGCGCGTGGGCCGCAACGCGAAGAACAACGCAGCGGTCCAGAACGCCGCCGACGGCACGTCGCTCATCGGCAGTGCGGACTGATAAAGGAATATCGGACTCGACGCGAGGAGCAGCGCGGACAGCATGCCGGTGAGCGTCGACGATGAGCGGCGGCCGAGCAGAAATGTGATCCAGACCGCGGCCGCTGCGACCGCAGGGACGACGTAGTACGGCGCGCAGTCGCCCGCGATCGCCGCAGCCACCGCCATCATCATCGGGAGCCCCGGCGAATAGGTCGGCAC
>Ga0075434_100002459_pt1 | contig 16305 bp, 15 predicted proteins | sample RhiMethybrSRZTD3_FD_75298 | JGI IMG/M metagenome (GOLD analysis project Ga0075434, IMG submission 75298) | Populus rhizosphere microbial communities from Tennessee, USA - Rhizosphere MetaG P. TD hybrid SRZTD3 | ecosystem: Host-associated > Plants > Roots > Rhizosphere > Soil | place: USA... | reverse complement strand
AGTGAGGAAATCTCCGACGATGCGATAGTCGGAAGCCGATCTCGTTTCAGCCAGCATTCCGGAGAGCTGCACATCATCGTTCGCAAACGCGTCGGCTTTGCCGGCGGCGAGCGTCTGGAACGATTCACGGTGATCGCTGGCGAAGACGAACTTGATCGGAAGCTTCTGCCGTTCCGCAAGCTTCTGGACAGCGGCCTCCTGCACCGTGCCACGCGTGAGCACGACAGTCTTGCCTGCCAGATCGCGGAAGCTCAGGATTCCGCTCCCCCGTCGCACCAGGAGTTTTGTGCCGGTCACGAAAATCGTCGGCGAAAAGGCCATCGTCTTGCGGCGCTCGAAATTGTTCGTGGTTGAGCCGCATTCGAGATCCACCTCACCGGACTTCACGAGGTCGAACCGGTTCTCGGGCGTTACCGGCTGGTACCGGGCACGAACGTCCTTTCCGAGCTCCGCCGCGATTTCCTCGACCACGATTTCGCAAAGATCGAGCGAATAGCCCAATGGCTTGCCTTGCGCATCGAGAAACGCAAACGGTGGCGAATTCTGACGATAGCCGATGCGAATTTCGCCACTGTCCTTGATCTTCTTGAGGGCACCCGTGTACGGAACGTCGACCAACGACCCGTTGCGCTGCTGCGCGTGGGCTGGTTGCACCAAGCACAACGCGATTACGAGGACCATCGTCACTCCGATACGCGAAAGAACGGGTGCGAGGACCACATCTTCCTTGCGCACGAAGGCAGAAGACGATGCGGCGCCGAAGCGATCACCCGTGCGCGTCATGGATTCCTCCTCGTTTCGGTCGCGCCAATACAACCGTGCGTTGCGGGTAGCGCGTCTGCGGGAGCAGTGTTCATGCCATTTCAACACAACATCCAACGCTTTGCTCAAGTCGTTGATTCCCCGGAGCAGCTCTCCCTCCGAGTCTGTCCACGACGAGCACAGCGTGCGAAGTCCCGGAAGGTCGCGCGAGGGCAGGCGCGAAAAGTCGCACGCTGGCCGGAGCTAACCCCGGGGCATAGGAAAGCGAGCTATGCGAAAGCGGGATCAGTCACCCCCATGATTGGCAATCGCCCCGACCACCCGAGCGCGATTGTGTTCAACGATAGTGGCCCACGAATTCAGAACTTGCCGTATTCGTTGTACGCCGCGACCGGATCCATGCCGTCGATCAGCGCGCGGCGCATGTCGCTCTCGGTCGCCACGACGTCCTCAGTGCGGGCGATGACCTCGGCGGCAATGGCAGCCGGAATGACGACGACGCCGTCGCGGTCGCCGAGCACATAATCCCCCGTCGCGACGGTGACCGCGCCGATCGTCACCGGCTCGCCGAAACGATCCGGTACCCAGCGCGCGACGATATCCGCAGGCGTAAGAAATGCACAGAATACCGGGAAGCCGTGCTCGATCACGAGCTCGGTGTCGCGCGAACCGCCGTCGACGACGAAGCCGAGGACGCCGCGCGCCTTGAGCGTATGCGCCGACAGCTCGCCCATCAGCGCGACCTCGTGGTTGTTCGGCTGGCAGACGATCACGTGTTGCGCGGGCGCTCTGGCAAGAAGCGTGCACCACGCCAGCAACGTGTCGTGCCGCGTCTTGGTGCGATCGAGGTGTCCTGAGACCGTCCATGCCGGCCCGGCGAGCTTCATTCCCGGCGCGATCGATTTGATCGCGGGAGGCAGCACGATGTTCTCGTGGCCCATCATGCGCAGCACGTCGTGGACCGCGCCCGTGTAGCATCGCGCCAGCCGCTCGGTGAGCTCATCCATCGCGCTCTGCGGTTCTATGACTTCTCAGGCGAAAAGATCGAGCTGAGCGCCTGCGCCTCGCGCCTTGGGCGGACGGAAACGCGTCGTGTCCAGGTGCAGCGTGCGATCCTCGTTGAGCCCAAGCCGTTTGCACGCGAGCTCGAAGCGCCTGGCGATCAGGTCGGCAAACAGTCCCTGCCCGCGCATGCGCGAGCCGAACGCGGGGTCGTTGTCGCGGCCGCCGCGAACCTGCTGCACCAGGCTCATCACGTGCTCGGCGCGCAGCGGGTAATGCTGGGCGAGCCAGTCGCGGAAGAGCTCTTTCACCTCGTAAGGCAGCCGCAGCATGACCCACGTCGCCAAGCGCGCGCCGTGCTTCGCCGCCGCTTCGAGGATCGCTTCCAGATCCTTGTCGGTCAGCTGCGGAATGACCGGCGCGACGCTGACGCCGACGGGCACTCCCGCTTCGGAGAGCGCTTTGATCATCTCCAGCCGCCGCTGCGGCGAAGGCGCGCGGGGATCGAGCTTGCGCGCGAGCTCGCGGTCGAGCATTGCGATGGAAACGTACACGCGTGCGAGATTCTTGGCCGCCATCGGCGCGAGCAGATCGAGGTCGCGCAGGATGAGCACGCCCTTGGTCGTGATCGTCAGCGGATGCTCGCACTCGGCGAGCATCTCGATCACCTGGCGCGTGACCTTCCACTCGCGCTCGATCGGTTGGTACGGATCGGTGTTGGTGCCGAGTGCGATCGGCTCGCAGCGGTAGCCGGGATGCGCCAGCTCGGTGCGCAGGAGGGCGGCGGCATTCGGCTTGGCGAAGAGCTTCGTCTCGAAGTCGAGCCCCGGCGAGAGATCGAGATAAGCATGCGAGGGCCGCGCGTAGCAATAAATGCAGCCGTGCTCGCAGCCCTGGTAGGGGTTGATCGACTGTGTGAACGGGATGTCGGGCGAATCGTTGCGGGCGATGATCGTTCGCGCCTTCTGGATCGACACCGTCGTCTTGAGCGGCGGCGGCTCGTCATCGCTCGGGGTGCCTTCCGGCGGCGTCCAGCCGTCATCGACCGCTTCGCGCGTGTCGCGGCGAAAGCGGTTGGCGGGATTGAAGGTCGCGCCGCGGCCCTTGTGTGCGTGCGGCGGTGCTGCGGGCATCGAGTGGTTCTCGCTACGGTTCCTAGCCCACCAGCTTCGCGTCCATCGAAATGTTGGCGTTGAGCACGCGCGATACCGGACAGTTGGCCTTGGCGTTCGCGGCAACCTCGGCAAACTTCGCCGCATCGATCTTGGGCACCCGCGCCCGCGTCGTCAGGTGAATCGAGGTGATCGTCCAGTTGCCGTTGACCTGATCCATCGTCAGCGCGGCCTCGGTGTCGATCGCGTCTGCCGTGAAGCCCGCGTTGTTGAGCATGAACGAAAGGGCCATCGTGAAGCAGCCCGCGTGCGCCGCCGCGATCAGCTCCTCGGGATTGGTTCCCTTGCCGTCGCCGAAACGGGCGACGAATGAGAACGGCGTGTCCTTGAGCGTACCGCTCTGGGTCGCAATCGTTCCCGCGCCTTCCTTCGCGGTGCCCTGCCAGCGGGCGGAGGCTTTGCGCTGCATCGTGATCTCCTTGAGGTTTTCCTTCTGAACGCGCAGTTTAGGCCCACGCGAGCGTCGCGCCAAGTGGCGTCGGCCTCGCTGACGGTGCCGCCGATGCGCTACCATAGTCGGCGAGAAGCGCCGAGGAAGCGCCACGCTTGTCGCGCCGACGATGACCAGCCCCAAGACGACCCGCTTCGACACGCTCGCGCTGCACGCCGGCGCGCGGCCCGATCCTGCGACCGGCGCGCGCGCCACGCCGATCTATCAGTCCGCTTCATTCGTGTTTCGCGACAGCGATCACGCTGCGGCGCTGTTCAACATGGAGCGTGCGGGCCACGTGTACTCGCGCATCTCCAACCCCACGTGCGCGGTGCTCGAGGAGCGGATCAGCGCGCTCGAAGACGGCGTGGGTGCGATCGCCGTGGCGAGCGGGCAGGCCGCGCTGCATCTCGCCATCGTCACGCTGATGGGAGCGGGCTCGCACATCGTCGCGTCGCGCTCGCTCTACGGCGGGTCGCATAACCTGCTCGATTTCACGCTGCCCCGGTTCGGCATCGAAACGACGTTCGTCGACCCACGCGACCTCGACGCCTGGCGCGCGGCGCTCCGCCCGAATACACGCCTGCTGTTCGGTGAAACGCTGGGCAACCCCGGGCTCGAGGTGCTCGATATCCCGCGCGTGGCGGAGCTCGCGCACGAGCACGGCCTGCCTCTGCTCGTCGACTCGACATTCACGACGCCGTACCTGATGCGGCCGTTCGAGCACGGCGCCGACCTCGTCTATCACTCGGCGACCAAATTTCTCTCCGGTCACGGCGTGGTCATCGGTGGGCTGCTCGTCGACGGCGGGCGGTTCGACTGGGGAGAGTCGGGCAAGAGCGCCGGAAAATTTCCCACGCTGACCGAGCCCTACGCCGGCTTTCACGACATGGTGTTCGCCGACGAGTCGACCACCGCCGCGTTCCTGCTGCGGGCGCGGCGCGAGGGCATCCGCGATTTCGGCGCGTGCATGGCGCCGATGACGGCATTCCAGATTCTGCAGGGCATCGAGACGCTGCCGTTGCGCATGCAACGCCATGTCGACAACACGCGCAGGATCGTTGCGTTTCTTGCGGCGCACGAGATGGTCGAGTCCGTCGGCTATCCCGAGTTGCCTGAGCATCCCGATCGCGCGCTCGCGCGCGCGCTGCTGCCCCGCGGCTGCGGCGCGGTGTTCAGCTTCTCGATCCGGGGCACGCGCGAGCAGGGCCGCAAGTTCATCGAATCGCTCAAGATTTTCTCGCATCTCGCCAACGTCGGAGATGCCAAGTCGCTGGTCATTCACCCGGCTTCGACGACGCACTTCCGCGTGTCCGCCGAGGATCTCTCTGCCGCCGGCATCACCGAAGGCACGATCCGGCTCTCCGTCGGGCTCGAGGACGCCGATGATCTCATCGAAGATCTGAGTCGTGCGCTCTACGCCGCGGGCAAGTCATAGTGGCTCGCGTTTCGGCACGGGTTCGGCCAACATGTAGCGTGTCTCGGCGGTTGGTCTGATCGCGAGCCTCGCCGACGCTCGTAGAGTCGAGGCGTCGAGCAGATCAAGAAGTGGAATCGTGCATGGAAATTGCGGCTGATCGAAAGCCGCAATCCGCAATGGCGTGATCTCTGGGAGGAAAGCGTCTGATTCCTGGATTCCCGCCTTCGCGGGAATGACGTCAGAGAGGGCGATGCGTATAGAAGTGATGCCTGGATTCCCGCTTGCGCGGGAATGACGTCATCAAGAAGGGTGCCCGATGCAGATCAATGTCAATGGTGCACGGGTCTACGCCTACACCGGCTCCCGGGGTTTCGATCCCGCGCTGCCGACGATCGTGTTCGTGCACGGCGCCGCGCACGACCACAGCGTGTGGGCACTGCAGTCGCGATATTTCGCGCACCATCGTCGCAACGTGCTCGCGGTCGATCTCCCCGGCCACGGCCGGAGCGGCGGCGAGCCGCCTGCGTCGGTCGAGGCGATCGGGGAATGGCTCAGCGCATTGCTCGATGCCACGCGTATAGAGCACGCTGCGCTGGTCGGCCATAGCTTGGGCGCGCTTGCGGTCCTCGAGGCGGCGGGGGGCCATCCGGAGCGCGTGGAGACCATCGCGCTGCTGGGGCCCTCGGTGCCGATGCCGGTCGCCGACGTGCTTCTCGATGCGGCCAAGGCGAACGACCATCTGGCCTACGAGTTCATCACCGGATGGAGCTTTGCTCCTGGACATCAGCTCGGTGGCAATCAACAGCCCGGCGTCTGGATGACCGGCAATGCGCTGCGGCTGATGGAGCGCTCCCAGCCCGGCGCGTTGTACGCCGATCTCCTCGCATGCCACCACTATGCGGGCGGAATCGCCGCCGCGAACAAGGTCCGCTGCCCGGCACTGCTGATCCTCGGGCAGCGCGACCTTATGGCGCCAGCAAAGAATGCCACGGCGTTGAGTGCTGCGCTGGCCGGCTGCCAGGTCGTGACCCTTCCCGATTGCGGGCACAGCCTGATGACCGAAGCGCCCGACGCGGTTCTCGACGCGCTGCGCGAATTCTTATAGGGTCAGACTGAGCTGACCCTAGTTGCGCCACTTGATCGAGCAGCCCATCGAGGCCGTTTGCAAGGCCGGGCCCCGACCCGTGCGCGCGACTTCCACCATCGCGTTAAAGAGTTCGCGCGGCGCATCCGGTTTGGCGGAGCGACCGGCATCGTCGAGGCGACCGCGATACTGCAGCTTGAGCTTGCCGTCGTAGCCGAAGAAATCTGGCGTGCATACCGCGCCGTACGCCTTGGCGACGGCCTGCGTCTCGTCCCAGAGATACGGAAACGGGAAGCGCGTGCGCTGGGCGAGCGTCTTCATGTTGTCGAAGGAATCCTCGGGATAATCGGTGGGATCGTTGCTGCAGATGGCGACCGATCCGATACCGTGATTCTTGAGCTCGCCTGCATCGCGCACGATCTTGTCGAGCGCCGCTTTGACATAAGGACAGTGATTGCAGATGAACATGACCAGCAGGCCGTTGGGGCCGGCAAGCGCGTCGCGGCGGTAGCGCCGGCCATCGGTGGCGGGAAGCTCGAAATCGGGCGCGGGCGCGCCGAGACCACCGGTGGAAGTAGAAGCGGCCATGATCTTTCTCCTCGAGAGGCTGTGGCAAAATGCTAGCACGCCTGAAGATACCGGCACACCGGTACGCCAAAAGCTTTACGACGACTCCGCGCCATCTCCATGATCGCAGCGCCGCACCAGGCCCGCCCGGTCGCCGCCCGTTTGGATGGCGATCTCCCGGTGCATTCGCCCGCGGGTAGCACGTGACGCCACGCTTTTTTTGTCCGCCGCCACTGGCCGCCGGCGCGGAGATCGCCCTGCCGACAGGCGCGGCGCATCATGCCGCGCGCGTCCTGCGGCTCGCGGCCGGCGCAGCGGTCACACTCTTCGACGGCGAGGGCGGCGAATGTGCCGCGCGCCTGACCCGCGTCGATGGTCGAGACGTAGTCGCCCGCATCGACGCGCGCCGCGCGGTCGAGCGCGAATCGCCGCTCGCGATCACGCTGATCCAGGGACTCGCCGCAGCCGACCGGATGGATTACGCGATCCGGAAGGCGGTGGAGCTGGGCGTGACCGCCATCGTGCCCGTGACGACTGCGCGCAGCGTCGCCCGGCTCGATCGCGAGCGCGCGCTGCGCCGCGTCGAGCACTGGCGCCAGATCGTCATCGGCGCATGCGAGCAATGCGGCCGCAATCGCTTGCCCGCGATACGCACGCCCTGCGATCTCTTGGAATGGCTGCGCACGCCGTCGAGTGCCTCTTCGCGACTGCTTCCCGCGCCCGATGCGACCCAGGGACTCGCGCAGCTCGCGCCACCCGGGGGCGCGATCGAAATTCTGGTCGGACCCGAAGGCGGGCTCGCGCCGGAGGAGTCGGCTGCCGCGCTGGCCGCGGGGTTTCGCGCCGTGCGGCTTGGACCGAGAATATTGCGCACCGAGACGGTCGCGCCGGCGGCGTTGGCCGCGATGAACGCACTATGGGGAGACTGGCGTTGAGACTCTCGATCGAACGAAGAATCGGTGGCATGGCGCGGGATCGGCGCGACTGCGCTCGCGCGCTCGCGGGCGCGTGCTGCGCGCTCGTTGGCGCCTGCGCCCCGCTCTCGACGCCGCCGGGCGGAGACGCGCTTCAGGCCGCATTCGTCGTCCTTGGCGAGGAGGGCCGGCCCGTAGCACGCGCGATCACGAGCGCCGCTCGTTGCCCGGTCCTCGTCGTCGACGGTAGCTTGTTGCCGATGACGATACGCGCGCCCGCGGCGACGCTGCCGCTGCGGCCGACGCGCAGCGCGCCGGAAGAATCGAAGCCCTCGGCGTTCCCGGTGCAGGTCTGCGAGGCAACACTTCCCGCCGGCGCGATCCGCGCGAGCATCGGCGACCGCGCCCTGCCTATCGTGAGGGCAGAGCCACGTCGCATCGTCGTCATCGGCGACACCGGCTGCCGCATGAAATCGTCGGACCGCGTCTTCCAGGCGTGCAACGATGCCGGGCGGTGGCCGTTCGCGCAGGTCGCCGCCGCAGCGGCAGCGGCGGCACCCGACCTGGTGATTCACGTCGGCGATTATCACTACCGCGAGAACACCTGTCCTGCGGGCAACGCCGGTTGCGCGGGCAGTCCCTGGGGCTACGGCTGGGATGCGTGGAACGCCGACCTCTTCACGCCGGCGCAGCGGCTCTTCGCGGCAGCGCCATGGATCGTCGTGCGCGGCAATCACGAGTCTTGCGACCGCGCCGGCCAGGGCTGGTGGCGCTTTCTCGATCCGCGTCCCCTCGTGGCGGGTCGCGACTGCAACGACCCGGCGCGCGATGAGGCCGGCGATTACAGCGAGCCGTACGCAGTACCGATTGCCGCCGATACCGAGTTGATCGTGTTCGACTCGTCACGCGTCGGCATCAACCGTCTCGCCGTGACCGACCCGATGTACCGGACGTATACTGCGCAGATGCGTGAAGCATTCGCGCTGGCGAGCCGTAAGCCGGGCACGCATAATGTGTTCATGAATCACCATCCGATCCTCGCCTTCGCGCCCGACTCGCGGACGCAGCCGACCGGCCTGTACCCCGGCAACGAATCGCTGCAATCGGTCCTGCAGCCGATCAACGCCGAGATGCTGTTCCCGAAGAATGTCGACGCGCTTCTCTCCGGGCACGTGCATCTGTTCGAGATCGTGAGCTACGCGACGCCGCAGCCAACGCAGATCGTCTCGGGCAACGGTGGCAGCTGGGCCGACATGCCGCTGCCGCGCGACCTGCCGCCAGGCGCGACGCCGGCGCCCGGAGCAGTGGTCGAGAGCTTCGTCACGACCGATCGCTACGGTTATATGACCCTCGAACGCGACGCCGAGGCAAGTGGCGCGTGGCGGATTCAGGCGCGGGACCGCGAAGGCCGCGTGATCACGACATGCTCGCTGCGCGACCGCAAGACGCGCTGCATACCGGAGGTTTTGCCATGAGACTTTTCGCCTGCACGCTCTGCTGCGCCGCGTTCGCCGCCGGCGCGCTCGCGCAAGCCGTGCCCGACATCCCGCGGTTCTCGACGGGCAAAGCCGGCAGCGCGCTGCCTGCGGAGTGGAAGCACGTTCCGCTCGCATCGTTCAAGAACAATACCGATTACACGCTCGTCGTCGATGACGGCGCGGTCGTCATCCGGGCGACGTCACACAATGCCGCTTCGTTCCTCGCCGCTCACGCCGACTTCGATCCGCACCAGTTCCCGATGCTGTCGTGGCGCTGGAAGGTCGCGCAGGGAATCCCTACGGCCAATACCGCGGAGCAGAGCAAGGAGGACGCACCCGTCCGCGTGATGGTCGCGTTCGCCGGCGAGATGTCGAAGCTCTCGCTCAAGGAGCGCGCGGCGGCAGCCGCCGCGCAGTCGATCTCCGGCCAGGCGCTGCCCTACGCGACGCTGATGTATGTCTGGGGCGGCAAGGTACCGATCGATTCGATCACCACGAGCAGCCGCAGCTCGCGTGTCCGGATGCTCGCGGTCGCTGCCGACGACCAGGGCATCGGACGCTGGCACAGCTACACGCGCAATCTGGTCGAAGATTTCAAGCGCGCGTTCGGCGAGGAGCCCGGCAAGGTCACGTCGATCGAGGTGATGACCGACACCGACAATACCGGCGCCGACGCGCAGGCGTATTACGGCGATATCACTGTCGGCCCCGCGAAACCTTAGTCGCCCGCAGGATTCGCCAACGTTGCGGCGGGTGGTTAAGGCCTCGCGTCTGCCGCGACGAGGATGCTGCAGCGTACGCGCTCGATCAGGATCGCGTCGACCGAGCCTCGCCACCAGCGCAACGCGAACGATTTGCTGCGCGGATGCCCGAGGATCAGGAGGTCGATGCCGAGCTCGGTCACGAGCTTGCAGATCACGTCGACCGGTTCGCCAACGACCAGGTGGTCGGTGACCTGAATCCCCTTGGCCGCGAGCAGCGCATGCGCCTCCTTCAAGTCCGCTTCCATGTGCTCGCGCTCGTCAGCCAACGCAACTTCCGGCACGTACTCGCCCGCGAGCAGGTACGCGGAAGGATAGTGCACGACGCCAGCGAGATGGACCTCGACCGATGCGTCGGGGGCGAGCCGCACGGCTTCGCCGAGCGCGGAACGGGATTCGGGCGTACCGTTGTAGGCGACGAGAATCTTCTTGTACATGATTGCCTCCATGGAGCCCGTGTTACAGGCTCTTACACTCGTGCGTGCTTCCGGATCGAAAGGGCCGGTACCACGGCAGCCGCAAATGCGATCGTAACCACCAAAAAGCAATCGCGAAAGGCCAGGGTTGCTCCCCCCGCCTCGTCGTGGAAGCCCAGTCCCCACTCGAGCAGGACCGCGAGCAGATTGACGCCGACCGCGCCGCCGAGCTGCCGCGCAAAGTTTACCGCCGCCGAGGCATGCCCGAGATACTCCGCCGGCAGCGTCTCCACCGCGCCGACGTTGAGCGCGGGGATGATCAATCCCAGGCCCGCGCGGCCGATCGTAAGCCACAGCGCCAGCAGCCAGAATGTGGTTGTTCCGGTTGCGAACGCGAGGAGCAGGCTCGAGACGGCGAAGCACGCCAGGCCGCCACCGACGACGAACCGCGGCGGCGCGCGGTCGGTCAGACGCCCTGCCAGCCCGATCGCCACTGCCAGCGCAAGGCCGGGCACAACGAGGAGATTCCCGGCGCGCGCCGGCGTGTACCCGGCGATGTCCTGCACGAAAACGGGCACGAGATAGGTGGTTCCGAACAACCCCAGCCCATAGGCAAACGCGACCAGACAGGCCGCACGAAAGCCGCGGCTCGCGAACAGGCGCAGCGCGAACAGCGGCGCTGCGACACGAAACTCCCACACGACAAAACCCGTGGCCAGGACGAGCGCGAGCAGAGCATCGGTGAGCGCGGCCGTCGAGAGCCAGCCGGCGCGATGGCCGACGACGGGAAGATTGAGCACTGCGACGAGAGCCAAGCTGAGCAACGCCGCGCCGGTCCAGTCGAAACGCTGCCGCGGGCCGGCGCCCCGGACGTCGGACAGCCATCGCCACCCGAGCGGGAGCGCGGCCACGCAGAAAGGCACGGAGAGCAGGAAGATGGCGCGCCAGCCGAACGCCTCCATCAGCAAGCCGCCGGCCGCCGGACCGACGGCCGGCGCCAGCACGACGCCGAAGCCGAACAGCCCCATGGCGCGGCCTCGTTCCTCGAGCGGAAAGACTTCGAACAACGCGATCATCGACAGGGGCTGCATCACGCCGGCTGTGGCCCCCTGCAGCACACGCGCGGCGATCAGCGACTCGGTGTTCCAGCTCGCAGCGCCCAAGAGCGACGCCGCGAAGAACAGGAGCATCGTCGCAACAAACGTGCGGCGCTGACCGAAGGTGTCGACCAGCCACGCGGTGGCGAGCATCGACGTCGTCGTCGCGGCGAGGAAGCCGGTGGCGACCCATTGCAACGAGTCGTGGCCGATGTTGAATTCGCGGATCAGCGCCGGAAACGCGACGTTGACGATGGTCGCCGCGAGGATGGTGGAAACCGTGCCGACCATCGTCGTTGCGACCACCCATGGGCGGCGGCGCGCTGCGGAAGGCGTGGCGGAGTCGTGTGGCGCGCCCGGCATCGGAGCTTTCTCCATCCGCCGCGGCGAAGCTCAGGACAGGACGGATTCGATCGGCAGCGGACGCCCGGCGAGCGCAAGCGCAAGGTCCGCGAGCTCATCCCAGACCCTGCCGCGGCCAATACCCTTGGCCAGCGCGTCGAGCCGGGCCAGACGCAGCAGCAGGGCCGGAATCGCCGCTGCATCGATGCGCCGCGCCGCGCGCTCCAATGCCGCCTGGCGCTTGCCCCACACGCCGGCGGCGCGGACTGCGGCGCCGGTTGAGGCCCCGCCGGCCACGGCCTCGAGGACGGCAGAGAGCGCGCGCAGATCCTCGCCCAGTTGCCAGACGATAAGCGGTACGCCTTCGCCCTCGGCCTCGAGCGCGGCGAGGATGCGCAAGGCACGAGGCGGGTCGCCGGCAAGCCACGCTTCCGAAAGCTGGAACACGTCGAAGCGCGCGACGTCGGCCACCGCACGCTCCACCGCCTCGTGATCGAGCTCGCCTTCGGGCAAGAGAAGGCCGAGCTTTTCGACCTCCTGGCGAGCGGCGAGCAGGTTGCCTTCGGTCGCCTCCGCGAGAAGCTGCAACGTGTCGGCACGGACACGCTGATTCTGTCGCGCGAGGCGGGCGGCGAGCCACTGCGGCAATTCGCGGCGCTCGAGCGGCTGCACCGCGACGGTCACACCGGAGCGTTCGAGCGCGGCAAACCAGGCGCCGCCCTGCGCCGCGCGATCCAATCGCGGCAGCGTGATCAGCGTCAACATGTCGGGATGAGGATGCGCCGCGCAGTCCTCGAGCGCGCGCGCACCCTCGACGCCTGGCTTTCCCGACGGGATGGCGAGATCGACGAGCTTGCGCGCCCCGAACAGGGCGAGATTGCGATTCGCTGCGGCGAACGCGTCCCACTTGAATCCAGGCTCGGCGACGAGAACTTCACGCTCGTCGAAACCGGCGGCGCGGGCAGCGGCGCGGATCTCGTCGCCGGCCTCGATTGCGAGCAAGGGCTCGTCACCGTGGATGACGTAGAGCGGGGCAAGGCCCTTGGCGAGATGCGATGCGAGCTGAGCCGGACGGATCTGCATCAGAAAGAGTCAGACACGACTTTTGCTTCTGTTGCGATCACAAGGGCGGACCAGACCGAGATTCGTGTCTGACCCTACGCGGGCTTCTTGGCCTGCTGCAAGCGGCGCACGATCTGCGCTACCGCATCGTCCTGCATCTCGCGCCACAGCCTCTGCTCCTGCGCTTCCCTGGCCAGCGCCTCGGTGTCGTTGTAGGTGTAGCTCCGGCGCACGAGCACCTCGGAGGTCGGCAGCCAGTCGTTGCCAGCGGAATCGCGCACGCGGAACAGCACGCGCTTGGTCAGCAGGAACTCGCGGACCTTTCCGCCGCCCGACAGCGACAGGATCTGCTTGTTGTTCTCGACGCTGCTGATGTCGAGAATCACCTGCGCCGTCTCCGGCGAGGGAACGAGCTGTGCCGTGCCGATGCCTTCCAGCGAGCGCTTGAGGTCCGTCGTAAGCGGTTGCCCGGCGGGCGAGTTGAGGAACAGCGTGTCGAACGTGTAGTGCGCTTCGCCGCGCAAGTGAAAGCCGCAAGCGACGAGTGCGCCCGAGAGGACAAGCCCGACGCCCAGTCGGGCGACGGCCGATCGGAAAGCGCACTCGTCGCGGGAATGACGGCAGAACCGCTTGTGCGGGAATGGCGTCAGCGAGCGCGCGCTAAACGACCACATTGACCAGCCTTCCGGGAACGATGACAATCCGGCGCGGCGCCGCGCCATTGGCGTGCTTCTGCACTTCAGGACTTGCAACCGCCGCTTTCTCGATCGCCGCCGAGTCCGCCGCGGCCGCCACGCGCAGCTTGCCGCGCAGTTTTCCATTGACCTGCAGCACCAGTTCCACCTCTTCCTGTGCGAGCGCGGCATTGTCGACCTTGGGCCACGGCGCGTCGAGGATGTCGCCGTATTGCGCTGCGTAGCCCAGCTGCTCCCACAGCGCGTGCGTGATGTGCGGCACGACGGGATTCAACACGCGCAGCAGCAGCGAGAGGCCTTCACGCGCGAGCTCGATACCGGCCGGTGTGGCGTCCGGTGCCACGCCCTCCAGTGCATTGAGCATTTTCATTCCGGCCGAGACGACGGTGTTGTACTTGACGCGACGGTAATCGTCGTCGGCCTGCTTCAAATGGACATGCACCTCGCGCCGGATCGCCCGCAAGGCGGGCGGGGCGTTCAGCCAGTCCATGGCGACCGGGGCGCGCGCGAGCGCTTCGGCGCGATCCTGTGCGTACGCCCAGATCCGCTTCAGGAATCGGTACGCGCCCTCGACGGCGTCGTCAGACCACAGCGCAGAATCCTCCGGCGGGCCGGCAAACATGACAAACAGGCGCGCCGTGTCGGCACCGTATTTCGCGATCAGCTCGTGAGGATCGACACCGTTCTTCTTGCTCTTCGACATCGTCCCCGTGCCGCCGTATTCGACGCTCTGGCCGTCGCTCTTGAGCGTCCCCCCGATGATGCGGCCCTCGGCGTCGCGCAGCGGCTCGACGTCATCGGGCGGGAAATAATCGATACCGCCCTTCTCGCCGCGTCGGAAGTAGCTGTGATTGAGCAGCATGCCCTGCGTCATGAGGCGCAGGAACGGCTCGTCGAATCCTACGAGCCCCATATCGCGCATGACCTTGGTCCAGAAGCGCGCATAGAGCAGGTGCAGGATCGCGTGCTCGATGCCGCCGATGTACTGGTCCATCGGGTTCCAGTACTCGTTGCGCGCATCGACGATCGTCGGCGCCCCGGGGCAGGCGTAGCGCATGTAGTACCAGGACGAGTCGACGAAGGTGTCCATGGTGTCGGTTTCGCGCTTCGCCGCCCCGCCGCAGCCCGGACAGGTCGTATTGACGAAATCGGCGCGCTTGGCCAGCGGATTTCCCGTCCCGTCGGGTATGCAGTCCTCGGGCAGGACGACCGGCAGGTCGGCTTCCGGCACAGGCACGTCGCCGCACGCCGGGCAGTGGATGATCGGAATCGGCGTGCCCCAGTAGCGTTGCCGCGAGATGCCCCAATCGCGCAGGCGATACGTGGTCCGCTTCTCGCCGAGCCCCATCGCCTCGAGGTCGGCGGCGATCGCGTCGACTGCGCTCTGATAAGCCATCCCGTCGTACTTGCCCGAATGGACGCAAGTACCGCGCGTCTTGTCCTCGTACCACGGTTGCCAGGCATCGGCGGAGAACGTCTCGCCGTCGATGGCGATGACCTGCTTGATCGGCAACCCGTACTTTTTTGCGAACGCGAAGTCGCGCTCGTCGTGGCCGGGAACGCCCATCACCGCGCCCTCGCCGTAGGCCATGAGCACGTAATTGCCGACCCAGATCTCGATCTCCTCGTGAGTGAGCGGATGCCTGACATGGAGTCCGGTCCGCATTCCCTTCTTTTCCATCGTCGCGAGCTCGGCCTCGATGACCGTGCCGCGCTTGCATTCGTCGACGAAGACGGCGAGCCGCGGATTCGAACGCGCAGCATGCGCGGCGAGCGCGTGCTCCGCCGCGACCGCGCAAAAGGTGACGCCCATGATCGTGTCGGCGCGGGTGGTGAAAACCCACAGCTTCCCGTCGCCGATAAGATCGCCCGCTGCGTCCCGGATGTCGTGCGGGAAGGCGAAACGCAGGCCTTCGCTGCGGCCGATCCAGTTCGCCTGCATCGCGCGCACGCGCTCGGGCCATCCGGTCATCTTTTCCAGGTTCTCGAGGAGCTCGTCGGCGTAATCCGTGATCCGCAGGTAATACATCGGGATCTCGCGCTTCTCAACGGGCGCGCCGGAGCGCCAGCCCTTGCCGTCGATGACCTGCTCGTTGGCGAGGACTGTGCGGTCGACCGGGTCCCAGTTGACGACGCCGGCCTTCTTGTAGGCGATACCGCGCTCGAGCATCTTGAGAAACAGCCACTGGTTCCACCGGTAATACTCGGGCTTGCAGGTCGCGAGCTCGCGCGACCAGTCGATCGCGAGCCCCACGGCCTGCATCTGTTTTTTCATGTAGGCGATGTTGTCGTAGGTCCACGGCGCCGGCGCAACGCCGGCTTTCATCGCCGCGTTTTCCGCCGGCAGCCCGAACGCGTCCCAGCCCATCGGCATCAACGTGTTGTACCCGTTCATGCGCAGGTAGCGGTACATCATGTCGTTGATGGTGTAGTTGCGCACATGCCCCATGTGCAGCACGCCCGAAGGGTACGGAAGCATCGACACGCAATAGAACTTCGGCTTGCCGGCGCTCTCACGGGCGCGAAAGCCCTGCACCGAAGTCCAGTGCGCCTGCGCAGAGGCTTCGATGTCGGCGGGGCGATACGGCTGCATGAGCTGTGGTGTCGAGCGTGAAGCGGATAATTATACCGGGAGGATGATTCGCGGCCCCGGTACTGTTAGCGAGCATCAGGGCGCGACGAGCGCGACAACGGCGAGGAGCGCGAACAGAGTCGCGGCAATGAAGCGCAGCGCGCGCAGGGGCGGCGACGACGATCGAGACGAGGAGCGCTTCCATGGATCGCGAAATGCATCGACGTGCCGGCCCCGCCGTTGCCGGCTCGATACAGACCTTCCGTCGGGTCGGAATCGACGTTGCGCGCCCGGAGCGACCCGGCAGGCCGCGGAGCGAGGCGCCGGACTGATAGAATTCCAGCGCACCCGGGAACCTCTTCCCGGCACCGCGACCCAAAGGTCGCACCCAGCGCTTCGCCCGCGCATCCATCCATGCCCCCTTCGTTGCGTTGCCTCGTTCGAGTCGTCGCTGCGATGGCCGTGACCGCCACGGCTGTCGCGGCGCCCGTGCGCACCGCGCACGTCGAGGCGGAGCTCGTTTCGTCTGCG
>Ga0075434_100002458_pt1 | contig 16308 bp, 12 predicted proteins | sample RhiMethybrSRZTD3_FD_75298 | JGI IMG/M metagenome (GOLD analysis project Ga0075434, IMG submission 75298) | Populus rhizosphere microbial communities from Tennessee, USA - Rhizosphere MetaG P. TD hybrid SRZTD3 | ecosystem: Host-associated > Plants > Roots > Rhizosphere > Soil | place: USA... | reverse complement strand
GCCGTTGTTGCGAAACAGCACGTTGTGCTCGGCGAGCGTGGGGAACTGCGCCAGCTCGTGGCGCCAGTCGCCCGAGAACGAGGTGCGAATCCGCTCCCACGTATCGGCGTCCATGATGTCCCAGAGATGCCCCGTGGTGAGCAACACGTCCTCATAGCCATCGAGGTCGACGTCGAGAAACACGGCATCCCACGACCAATCGGACGCGGAGGCCCCTGCAAATCCGGCGACCTCAGCAAACGTGCCGTCGCCGCGGTTCCACTGCAGTGTGTTGCGCTGCCATTGGGGGCGGTCGTCGATCAGCCCGATGAGCTTGGGGAGCGGCGTGTGGGTCGGGACCTCGGTCTTCTTGTGGGCACCCCGTCCCAGCATATCGGCGACGAAGATGTCGACCCTGCCGTCGCGATCCACGTCGGAGAAATCGACGCCCATCGACGAGTTACTGGTATTGCGGAGCGCAAGTTTGGGAGCGGCACGAAACGTCCCATGCCCGTCGTTGAGCCAGAACATGTCGGGATCTTCGAAGTCGTCGCACACGTACAGATCGGGGGCGCCGTCGCCGTCGATATCGGTGAACTTGGCGGTGAGGCCGAAAAACTCCGGGGCCGCGGTGAGGGGCTTGCCGTTCTCGTCGCGGAACCGTCCGGTGGTCCAGGGCACCAGCGTGAAATGTCCCTTGCCGTCGTTTACGTAGAAGCCGTCCGGGTCGGCGCGCTGCTGCATCGACACCAGGCCGTACTCTGGCCGGTCGACGACGCGGTAGTCGTCGCGGAATTTGGGCACCACCTCGTAGCGTCCTCCGACCTGGCGCACGATCTGCTCGAAGGTCCGTTCCTGCGGCGGGTAGACGTCCACGGCGGAGCGCGTCTTGTAATTGGCGACGTAGAGATCGAGATGCCCGTCGCCGTCGACGTCGGTGAGCGTCATCGTCATGCTGCCGGCGTGCCCGGTGAGTCCCGCCGCGGCGGTCTGTTCGGTAAAGGCGCCGTGGCCGTCATTCTTCAACAGCGCCACCCCGCCTCCCAGGGTGCTGACGAGGAGATCGAGGTAGCCGTCGCCGTCGACGTCGGCGAAGACCGCGCCGGTAGAATGGCGGCCGGCCATCGCCACACCGGCCTTGGCGGTGATGTCCGCGAAACGCCAGCCGCCGAGGTCGCGGTACAGGGCATTGGACCCCTGGTTCGCCGTCAGGTAGATGTCGGGAAGACCGTCGCCGTCGACGTCGCCGATGGCGACACCGCCGCCCTGCGCCAGGTGGCGGTTCCACAAGGCGCTGTCGAGCGTCACGCTGTTGGTAAAACGGATGCCGGTCGTCGAGGCCGGCATCGCCTCGAATCCGGGGCGGCCGCCGGCCGGGACGACGAGGTCGCGCCAGCGGTAGCCCGGCTCAGTGTGCCACGGCGGCGGCATGGGCGCCGGCGCGGAACGACAGCTTCCCAGCACCGCGATCAGCAGCAAACTGCAAGGACGCACCCATGCCCTCCCATTGAAAAGCCAACAGGCGCGCCGACCCGCGACGCGCCTGTTGACGCCGACACCAGCGAGGGTGGTCCGGTCACTCCTTACGGAGCGCCTTCAGGCCGTAATGATGGAAATTCTCCCACGACTGGCGTTGTAGATCTGCCCAGATCCGGGGTGCGTCAGTCACGAGCGCCGCAACGAGCGCTGCGTGTGCCTGGCAGGTCCCGTCGGGGTTGGCGGCGCCACCGCAGGTGTACAGCCCCTGCTGCAATACACCCAGCTCCTTCGCCGGCACGGGAAACTCGTGCGGCGTGAGCGGCTCCAGGTTGTCGATGCGTCGCTGGTTCCAAAATGCCATGTTGTTCGACCCCAGCAACTCGACGTCCTGCTCGTAGTGCAGATCGGCGAGCAGTTGTGCTGCTCCGTCACCAGCCGCAGCGGGAGTGAGCCCACCGCGCGGGCTGCCCAGGCGGTCCGGGCCGACGCGCGTATAGTTGATGAGCGTGGCCGCTTGCGCGAGGTCTGGCACGGGTTGGCGAATCAGCGCCTCCGCCCAGATCAGATCGTTCTCGGCCGCCAGTACCATGGGGTCCAATCCCGATCCGGCTGCGAGCCCTTGCGGATTGTCGCAGAAGGCCAGGTCGACGTATCGGACATGTCCGATTGAGCTCTGGTGCCATGCGCCACGGGCCGGGTTTTGAATCTGCTTCTTGAAGCCGGCCCAGATGTAGTCGTAGCCACCGTTGCCGGTCGTGTCCGGATGCGATTTCAGGATCGCGAAGGTGAACGTGCCCGAGTCTGCCTTCGAGAGCGGATTCGCATAGGCGGTAGTGTTGCTCCTGTCCGTCCCATCTCCCAGCCGCTTGTCTGGTGAGTTGGGGCTCGACTCCAGCGCGATGTTCCAGGGGTCGGGCTGGTGCACGGGATCCAACTGGTGTGCGATCCGGCTGTGTACCCGCATCGTCAAGACGTCGTTGCTCCACCCCTTCAGGAGGTCACACCAGGTATTGCAGGCGTCGATGAAAAACTCCAGGTTGAACGGCGTCCCCGAGCTGATTCCCTTGGACGCGTACCCGGCGACGCGAGTCCAATCGACTACCCCCCCTGCAGACACATCCGCGTTCTGCGCCGCGCTGCGCGGGAAGTAAGCCAACAGCCGCGCCGCCATCGTGTTCGCAATCTGCGCGATCTGCACGTTGTCGTACGACGGACCGGGGGCACCGAAGAAGTTCGACGGAACATCGAACGTATTCGCAGTGGCGAGTGCGATCGCCTGGTCGAACCGTACCAGCGCGGTATCAAGGACCACCGAGGCAGGCTGGAGCGTCACAATGGGCGCGCCATTGATATCGAGCGGAGTGCTATCGGTCACCACGAAGCCCTGATCGTAGTTCAAGGCTATACCGCTCAGGTTCAAGGCTTCCGCCAGCACCGCCATAGTCTCGACCATTCTGGTGTTGGCATCGTCGGTAATGACAAGCCCTTTCTGCCGGATCGCCCGCAGCACGTCGTTCGATGACGACAGGCCGGAGTAGTACCCATACCACAGCGCCTCGATCTGCGTGCGTTGCGCCGAGGCCGGGTTGTTCTGCCACTCGACGCGGGGGTACGGGAGACCCAGCTGCTCGGTACTACACGTTCCATTGGTTGCGGCGGTGTAACCGTTCCAGTCGCTGCTCGTGCAGCCGGTGTAGAACCGGATGTTGAAGTTGTTCCACGCCGCGATGTTGGACCGCGCCATTGCCGACAGCGTCAACACCGGTTGCTGGTCCTCACCAAAGCCGCCATTGCTGGCTTGAAACCATGAGCGCAACGCACCCGCCGCGATAGTTTGCACCGTGGCGGGGTCCGACAGCGCTCGCTTGGAGTCGGGCGCATTCGGGTTGGAGATGTTCAGAGTGTCACAGCTACTGCCCACGAGTACGAGGGCGAGGACACCGCCCACGATCCCCGGGACACGCTTGATCGAACGCATAGTGATCGTCTCCTAGAGGTCGGTTCGCGGGCTCAGAAGTTGATCTCCATAAAGCCTGTGAATGTCCGGTAGTTCGGATACGAGAATCCATCGATCCGGAACGAGAACGGATCGCCGGACAAACCGGCCACCTCAGGATCGTAGCCCGAGTATTTCGTGAAGGTGAACAGGTTACGCCCGATCACGCCGATGCGCAGACTGCTCAGCCCCAAGCGAAGCCCTTCCAGCTGACTCTTGGAGAAGGAGTAGCTGACGTTGATCTCCTTGATCTTCACGTACGTCCCCGACTCCACGAAGAAATCGATCGGGTTAATGCCGTTGTACAGCGTCTGGTAGTACTCGATCGGCTTTTTGCCGGTGCTGTAGGGACACGTCGGGTCGACCGAGCCGGCGCAGTTCGCCGCCGGTTTGTTCGAGTTGTCGACGACGCGGTCGCGGTTCTCGAAGAACGGCCACTGCCGCGTCGCGTTGTAGATGTTTCCGCCCTGCACCCAATCGAGAAGGGCGTAGGCCGAGAACCCCTTGTAACGGAGGTTTGTCGTGAAGCTCAGGTTGAAGTCGGGGTTGACGTTCCCGATCTGCACGACCTTGTTCCCGCTGCCGTCGACGAACGTGATAAACCGCTCGTTGCGCGTGTGATAAACGCTCTTCCGCACAAGGTACCCATCTTCGTTGATGATCACGCTGTCGGGAGCCCAGACCCCTCCGGGCACGCACTGCGGGGCTTTGGTCGGATCCTGGCACAGCTCCGCATAGCTGCGGACGATCTTCGTCCCGTAGATGACCCCGAACTCCTGCCCTGGGGCGATGCGGAACATCTGAGTGACGTCGTTGTTGCCCGCGTAGTCGGGCCCGACGAGGAACGGTGCGGTGCTGAGCTGCGTGATCTTCTGACGCGTCCGATCGGCCGCCACGTTCACTTGCCATGAGAACTGTGGCTGGTTCGCGATCAGCACGGAGAGCGACAGCTCGTGCGTCCGCGCCAGCAAGGCCCCGTTGTTCTGCCATTGGTTGATGTACCCGGTGGCAGAGGAGAGCGGGACGAGCAGAATCTGGTCCTTCGTCTCCTTACGGGAATAGGAGTATTCCAACGAGAACCGGCTCAGGAACTCAATATTCGTGCCGAGTTCCAATTCAGCCGATCGCGCGGGTTTGAGGTTCGTGTTCCCGAGCGTATGCTTGACCGGGACACCCCCTGCCTCGACCGTGAACGTCTCGTACTGGGCGTCGAACTGCGGTCGCAGCCCGGCGGTTCCGTAGGAAGCCCGCAGCTTCCACTCGTCCACGCCATTGATGTGCAGGTCCTGGGTGAGACGGTACGCCCCAGAGACTCGGTAATAGGTCGCGTTGCGGTTGTTGATGCCGAACAGCGAGGAGCCGTCGCGCCGCACCAGCCCGTCGATCAAGTAGCGATCGTTGATATCAAACCCTGTGACCCCGTAATAGTTCTTGTTGCGGATCCTGACGTTCGAGGAGCCGGGGCTCAGCAGCGATGGATCGACCGCCGTGAACTCCGGCACGGATGCAACGGTGAACGCGCTGGCAGTCAGGGAGAAGTTCGTCGCGGTCTGGTCCTCGTACACGTAGGCAACTCTGGTAGTGTTCCGAACCGGAGCCGACCCGATGTGGAACGTCCGCACACTGGTGAGTGTCGCACCCGTGTTGAACGTCCGACCGCCGCTGTCGATCTTGACGAGGTAACCCGGCGTCGTAACACCATTCGCATTCAAGTAGTTCTTGGGTCTCTCGTCGGTGTAATTCGAGGACTCCTGGTCGTAGTTGTAATTGCCCTCGAGTGACAGCCAATCGAAGATCCGATAGGTCGCCTTTCCAAAGCCGGTCACCCGCGAGCGATCGGTGGTGTAGTGCTCGTTGGCCAGGTTGTACAGCGGGTTCGAGGCGTTCGAGACAATGTGCGGGATCACCGCCGCGTAGGGGGACCCGTCCGGGTTGTTGGCGAACAGATTGATATAGGGCTCGATGAACGTCACCGCAAAGAACGGCGCGCCTGGGCCCTGCGCGGTCTGGTTGTTGTTCGACTTCCCGAAGAAGCCACCGACCGAGAGGTCGAGCCGGGGGGTGAGCGCCTGATCGAAGTTCACGCGGAAGTTCTGCCGGTCGTAGCCCTTGATCAGGAAAATGATGCCTTCCTGCTTGGCGTTCTCGAACGACACATTGAAGTTCGAATTGCCGCGCCGCTGCCCGATCGAAACGTAGTTCGTGAAGAACGTCCCGTGCGTCAGCATCTCCGACTGCGGGTCGTAGACGGGGTGACCAAATGCGCTGTACTTGTTGTCCGCGATGTGGTCCGGCTTGATCGTCGGAAGATCGGTCGATCCCACCAGATTCCCGCTGCCGTCGATGAAATCCCCTTGATGGACCGTCTGGTTGTTCGCATCGGTGTAGGTGCCGGGCAAGGTGTCGATGATGTACGCGGAGGCGAGCGACATGGGGATCGACTTGGGCCTCAGCGATTGACCGAATTCGTTACGGATGGTCACCGAGAGCTGGCCGTCCGCGAGCCGGTCGCCACGCTTGGTGAAGATCTGCACTACGCCGTTTGCGGCATTGGAGCCGTACAGCGACGAGGCGGCAGCACCCTTCACGATTTCGACGCGCTCGATATCCTGCGAGTTGATGTCCGCGAGACCCTGCCGCGTGATCGTACCGTCCACGATGATCAGTGGACCCGACGACGCCGTCGAGGCGCAGGGTTGCGTGCTGCACGATGATGGCGAGGTGAGGGCCGTCGCGCCGCGGAGCCGAATCTCCGGCTCACCACCCGGCGCTCCGCTGGCCTGGACGAGGCGCACGCCGGCAACCTTCCCCTCGAGCGACCCCAAGGCCGATACGGCGGGCGTCTGGTTGAGTTGGGAGGCGTCGACATGGCCGACCGCAAACGTGAGCTTCTTCGCCTCGGTGGCCTCCGCTACACCCGTCGTGACGATCGCGTTCAGGGTGAAGGGGTCCCACTTGAGCGTGAGGTTCTGCTGCTGCTGCCCGGCGTTCAGCGTGATCTGCGCCGACGTCGGGGCATAGCCGATGTAGCGGGCCCGGATCGTGACGGTCTGCCCGTGGACCTTGGCCGCGGGCACGGTCAAGGAATACGTCCCTTTGACCGTCGTCGCGACGGCGAGATTCACCTCGTCGATCACGACGATCGCACCGCCGAGCGCTTCGCCTTGACCACCGGCGACCGTGCCCGTCACCACTGCATCCTGTGCCAGCGCGCGACCAGCAAAGATCGCGATGGCGCACACTCCAAACCCCGCAGCGCGCAACAGGCGCAACGGGGATACCGCACCGAGTGACGGCATACGTACCCTCCTGCCTTCAGGGAAACTCAGTTAACGGATGAAGCTTGTGACAGTTTTGACTACACTCTGACCCCGCCCGGACACCTCCTGTGTGATATCCATCATTGTGCCTCAGGATCGGATAGCCCGCAAGGGTCCCGACACTCGCCAGTTCCGGCCCCCGATCCCCCTCCGCGGGCCCGGGGGCCTTACGCGCCGGTGGGCGGAGTCGTAGAGTAAAATGGTGACCCGTTCCATTTGTTGTCACTTCCTTCCTTTGCTGGTGTGGCTCGCCGCCCCCGCGGCGGCACAGACGACGAGCGGCAAGGCCAGCCTGGTGGGGGTCGTGATCTCCTCACCGAGCAACGCCCCAATCCCCGGTGCAGCGGTTCAACTTGACACTACGTCGCGGCGAACAGTCGCTGATTCGCAGGGGCGTTTCGAACTGGACAGCCTCGACCCGGGGACCTACATCCTGCACATCCGCGCGATCGGGTACGACGAAGGGGCGTGGCGCGTGCGGCTGCACCCTGACCACGTCACGACGTATTCGTTCTCCCTCGACCAGCAAGTCGTCGAGCTTCCCGGCGTCGCCGTCAAAGGCCGTATCCCGCTGGCGGCGCGCCGCTATGTCGACTTCGAACGGCGCCGCCACATGGCCAGCGGGGCATTCTTCACGCAGGAAGACATCGAGAAGGTGAACCCGGCGTCTCTGGTCGATATCCTCGTCACCGTGAGGGGCGTACAGCAAGTATGTCTGGTGAACGATTGCGTCGCGAAGATGGTGCGCGCTCCGTCGGGGTGCTATCCGCAGTATTTCATCGACGGCATCGAATCGACGGCGTACTTCGCCCGCCATACCCCACCCAAGGACATCAGGGGCATCGAGGTTTACCGCGGGTCTGCTGAGATTCCGGGGGAGTTCGGGGGCAGCAACTCGGCCTGCGGCGTGATCGTTATCTGGACCAAATCGTCTCCCTAGTGGGGATGACAGGGCCGCCGCGTGCCGGATCGCCCGCGGGCTTATGGACGCGCGCGCATGAGCTCGGCTGCCACGTCAGGATAAACGGCGATCTCATGAGTGCGGAAATACAGGGAGGTCGCCGATCGCGCAGTGTTGATGCGGATCGTATTCGAGCGACGGTTCGGCATGTGACAATCAATGCAGTCGGTCGTCGTCAGCCGCGCGCCGATCGAGTCCGCTCCGGGGTGCTGGGTGACATCGTGGCATTCCAGACACTTGGGAACGAACGCTGCGAGGTCCCGCTGGGCTTGATGGACGTCGTGGCACGTACTGCACGTCATAGCGGGACTCGAGCGGAAGCAATTGGAGCGCCGCAACAACCCCACCTGATTGCCATGCACGTCGGGGACCACGTCCGTTCCCGCCTCGGGCGCCAGGAAGGCGTCGAGACTGTCACCCGGACGGAACGAAAACGCGGGCCGCTTCTCGTCCCGCCCTCCGGAATGGCACAGCGCGCACACGTCGACTTGCCGGTCGCGCGTCGCCTTCCGGGAATTGAAGATGAACTGCGCCGTCGTGTCCTCGGGGTGGGCGGCCTGATACGCGATGTGCTTGCGGGCGTCCCCGTGACACCTCTGGCATTGCACGCCGAGCGCGAAGTTCTCCGAGTAGCGCCGCACGCGACGATCGGCCGCGATCGTGAACGAGGTGGCGTGGCACTCAAGGCAGCGCGGCTCGATGAGCCGGTTGAAATCGATCTGGCCGTCCGCGTAGCCGGGACTGTTGATCCAGCGCCGCACGCCCGTCAAGTACGACACCGGCAGCTCGAAGAGCAAGCCGTTGCGCCAGGAGAGGTAGGTTTGGCCCCGGCGCCCGGATCCGATGACGAGATCGATGCGCACCGTACGTGCGCCGCCGCTGGTGGAGTCCCATCCGGTTTGATAAAACCCGTCGGCGCGCTGTTCCATTGTAAACCCCACGCCCGGTGTCCGGGTGCGCAGCAGATTGTGCCCGGGCGAGAAATCGCCCAGGACCGTCGCGCGTCGGGCCTTGGTGGAGGTGCGCTGGTGCGCGGTGCCCGCGTAACTGTCGACGATCGTCTGATGACAGCGGCGGCACGCTGGGGCGGGGGTCGCGGCGCCCGGCGCGGTCGGCCGGACTGGACTCGGAGCTTGTCCGGCGCCTACGACGACCGCTCCCAGCACGAGTGGCCACATCTAGTGGCAGGGTACCGAGTCGGTAATGACGGGGGCCACGAATGTACTTCGAATAGGAAGCAGGGCGGTCGGATCGCTGTAGCGGTCGGTTCGCAGTGCCGGCAGATAGAAGTGCCCGCTGATGACGAGCCCGTGCGGCACCACGACCATTTGTGAGATCGTGAGGCTCCCGCCGACGCGCGATAGCGCGTCCACCCGGGCGCCTGGAGTAAGCGTAAACCACATCCCCCAGTTCCGCGGCGGGCTACAGAACGGGTTGACCGACTGGCTGGGAGCTTCCAGTAGGGAAAGCGAATCGACAGGGTACACGCCGGGGCCGGCCGGGGGAACCCGCAGCACGATGTCCACCTCTTCAACGGTCGTCCCGCCCTGGACCGTCGGCAGGCTGAGGCGGAACGTCTGTGCCGCTCCGCGCGGGTAGATCGAGCCCCGCACCGGGACGCGTCGCGCCCGTTGTGCCGTTCCGAAGATGGTATAGTACGCCGAACCGCCGCTTGTGTCCGATAGCTGGAGCACCTGGATAGTGCCGCCGTCAGTGACCGTGTCGGGAGGGAGCGCCGCATGGGCGACGATCGCGACCGGCCCCCCCACGGCATTGGCCGTTACGTGGCCCGTGGCCGAATCGACCGTTGCCGCTGGGCTCGCGGCCGCGCTGAACCAAACGACCGGCGTGCCAGCCGCCTGGTGGACGACCTCTACGGGGATCGCATAGGTGTCACCGGGCATCAGCATGATGGAGTCGACGAGCAGGGTCACCTTGAGCATCGGTGATACCGCGATCACCGCGAATCCCCGGGCGTTCTGGGCGTTGGCGAACAGGACGCCGATGCCCGCGCCGTGGCCCGTGATCTTTCCGGTGACACTGTCGACCGCGATCACGGCGGTATCACTCGTAGACCACGTCACGACGCCGGGATCCCCGGTAGTGCCGTGCTCGTCAATGAACGTGACCTGCCGCTTCACCAGCAGGTCGCCGACGAACGTGCTGTCGAGGACGGGGGTTAGAATGAGCTTGGGCGTGGTGAGTGGCGCGACGTCGAGCGAGCACCCCACGATGATCACCGCAAGTGCCAGAACATGAATTCGCCGCATTGCACCTTCCTGGGAGTTCGCCAGTGAGACTACAGGACGCCTCGCCCCGGGGCCAGATGCCCGACCCTGCCCATGAGCGTAACTTGCAGCCATGAACGATGTCCCGATTTCCCGCCGTTCCTTGCTCGCGGGAGCCGCCGGAGCCCTCGCTGCCCATTCGCTCCAGGAAGCCGGCCTCGGCCGCTGGCAGGGTGCAGCGCCGCCGCCCGCGGTACCGCCGGATCCCACGAAAGTGCCGGGTGCCCCGATGCGCGAGCTGGGGCAGCGCTCCCCTTTCGAGCAGCCGCGGAGAATCGTCGGGCAGGACAGCTCCCTCACTCCGTTACAGGATCTCTACGGGATCATTACGCCGTCGGATCTCCATTTCGAGCGCCACCACGCGGGCGTGCCGGCCATAGACCCGCAACGCTACAAGCTGCTCATTCACGGGATGGTGGAGCGCCCGATGGTATTCGACCTCGAGGCCCTCGAGCGGTTTCCCCGTGTGTCGCGTCTGCACTTTCTCGAATGCGGGGGGAACGGCACGCTCAGCTATCATGCTATCCGCCCGGACTTCACGCCTCAGCTCGTCGACGGATTGACGAGCACGAACGAATGGACTGGCATACCGCTCGCCACGCTGTTTCGCGAGGTCGGCGTGAAGCCCGGCGCCACGTGGTTCCTCGCGGAGGGAGGAGACGCGGCGGTTCTGTCGCGCAGCATCCCGATGGACAAGGCGTGGGACGACGCCATACTCGCCTACGGCCAGAACGGCGAGGCCCTACGCCCCGAGCAGGGGTACCCGGCCCGGCTTTTCCTGCCGGGTTGGGAGGGCAATACAAATATCAAATGGATCCGACGGATCGAGGTCGCGGACCGCCCGTTCATGACCCGGGAAGAGACGGCGCGCTATACCGATCCGTTGTCCAATGATACCGCCCGGATGTTCAGCTTCGTCATGGACGCGAAGTCGATCATCACCTTCCCCGCGTTTCCGGTGACGCTCCCGGACAAGGGGTGGTGGGAGATCAGCGGTATCGCCTGGAGCGGCCGCGGCGTGATTACCAGAGTGGACGTGAGCACCGACGGGGGCCGCAGCTGGGCCCCGGCCGAACTGCAGCAGCCGGTGCTACCCAAGTGCCATACGCTGTTCCGCTTTCTCTGGAAGTGGGACGGCCGAGAGGCGATGCTGATGAGCCGCGCCGTCGACCAGACGGGCTACGTTCAACCGACGCTCGAAGAGCTGCGCCGGGCGCGGGGCCCCGGGACGAGCTATCACTTCAACCACATCCGGGCCTGGCGGGTGCAACCCGACGGTTCGGTGTTCTTCGGATTGGAAGGGTGAGCGGTGCGTTGCACCTTCACGCTCCTCGTCGCGCTGCTCGCCTGGAGCTGCAGAGCCAGAGAGCGTGCTGATGAGACAGTAGGCGCGCCGGTGACCTTCGGGTTCGGGAGGCCCGCGACCGCCGCCGAGATCGCGGCGTGGGACATCGACGTGCGCCCGGACGGCACCGGCCTGCCGCCGGGCGGCGGTACGGCGCGAGAGGGAGCCGTCGTCTACGCGGTACGCTGCGCGATGTGCCACGGCGCGACCGGCAGCGAGGCCCGTTCGCCATATCCCCGCCTCGTCGGCCGGGACCCCCGGCAGGGATTTCCCTTTGGACGCGACCCGTCGCTGGCGAAAACGGTCGGCAACTATTGGCCCTATGCCACGACGCTGTACGATTACATCAATCGCGCGATGCCACCCACCACCCCGGGATCGCTGTCACCGAACACTGTCTACAGCCTTGTTGCGTACCTGCTGTGGCGCAACGAAATCATCTCGGACACCACGGTCGTCAACGCGCAGACGTTGCCACGCGTCGTCATGCCGGCACGTAACCGGTTCGTCCCGGACAATCGGCGCGGCGGAGCGGAAATACGGTAAAAAACAAAAGGCGTGAGAGGTGAGAGGTGAGAGGCAAGCACGATTGACCACCTCTTACTTCTCACCTCTCACCTCTTACGCAGTTGGGCGTCAGTCTCTCCCCACGCCGAGGGCGTCCGCGACGCGATTTATGTAGTTGAACCAGCAGGCGATCAGCGTGATCTGCAGAATGCCGGTGTCATCAAAGCCCGCCGCGCGCAGGCGCGCGTGGTGTTCGGGGCCGATCTTCGTGGCGTCCTGCGTCAGCTGCACCACGTACTCCACCATCGTGCGCTCGGCGTCCGTGAGCGGCGCCTTCGTGTAATCGTCCTGCAGCGCCTCCACCAGCCGTTCATCCAACGTCACCCGACGCAGAAACTCTGCGTGAGACTCGATTCAGTAGCGGCAGCGATTCGCGACCGAGACCATCGTGGTGATGATCTCGTGCTGGCGGCGCGACAGCGGCAGCGACGGCGCCATGAGCGCGCCGAACGTCGAGAAGGCGTGGTGCAGCACTTCCGGAATCAGCGAGTGCGAGGAGACGATGCCGGAGGTGCCGTCGCCGGTGGGGTGCACCGGCGTGGCGTATTCGACGGGGTACATCGCCTGCTGCGCCTCGACGGCCTTGCGCAGCGCTTCGTTCGCCTCGCTGAGCGGGATGGTACGGATCCAGGTCATGGACGAAAGCTGCCTCGGCCACGTGATCGCTTCAAGCCGCTATTATTAAGCCATGCGCCTGCTCTCCCTCTGCGTCATCGCGACGCTGCTCCCGACGGGGCAGAACCCCGCGGATCCCCTGGCTGCCCGGACCAAAGGCAGCGCCACGGCACCGGTGGTCGTCTATGAGATGGCGGACTTTCAGTGTCCGGCGTGCCGGGAGTTCGCCGTCACGACGCTCCCGGTCCTCGAGAAGGCGTACGTTCAATCGGGGAAAGTGCGCTGGGTGTTCGTGAATTTTCCGCTCACCAGCATCCACAAGAACGCCGTCGCCGCTGCGCAAGTCGCGATGTGCGCCGCGCGTCAGAACAAGTTCTGGCCGGTGCACGACGCCCTCTATCTCCATCAAACCGAGTGGGCGCCGCTCGCCGATCCGACAGCGGCACTGCTCGCGCTCGCCGAGTCCGCCGGAGTGCGCCACGATTCCCTCGCGGCGTGCGTGACGAGTCACGCCACGGTGGAAGCGATCCAGCAGGATGCGCAGGGGTCGGTGCGCGCCGGCGCCAACGCGACGCCGAGCTTCTACATCGAGGGCGGCTTGGCCTCGGGCGCCATTCCGGCACCCGAATTCTCGCGCATACTCGATTCGATCTACACCGCGAAGACGGCAGCTCGCTGAGGCAGACGCCGAGCCGCCGAGCCGTTGAGGCAGACGCCGAGCCGCCGAGCCGCTGAGTGGACGCCGAGGATGTAGGGGCGAGGACAAACATCGGCACTTCACCGTGGTATCGTCTCACGTTGGCAACTGCAGCGGCCGCTGCGCCGCTCGTCGCCCTCGCGAGTGACAAGATCCGGCGCGGGATTGCGGGGCGTCGCGGACTGTTGCAGCGCATGGGTGTCTGGGGTTCGACGCACCGCGACCGGTCCCGCCCCCTCGTGTGGTTTCATGCGCCGTCGGTCGGCGAAGGTCTGCAGGCGAAGCCGGTGATCGAGCGGCTGCGTGCCGAGCGACCAGACTGGCAGATCGCCTACACGTTTTTCTCCCCCTCCGCGGCGTCGTTCGCCCGGCAGCTCCCCGTCGATTACGCCGATTACCTGCCCTTCGACCGGCCGGGCGACGTGGTCCACGCCCTCGAGGCGCTCGCTCCCACCGCACTCGTCTACGGCAAGCTCGATGTCTGGCCCGAGCTGACGCTCGCCGCGCGCCGCCATGGCGTCCGCACGGGCCTCGTCGCGGCGACGGTCGCGCCACAGAGCTCGCGACTTGCCTGGCCGGTGCGTGGCTGGGCGGCCCCGGCGTATGCGGCGCTCGAGTGCGTCGGCGCGATCGCTACGGAAGATGCGGAGCGCCTCGAGCAGCTCGGCGCGCGGCCCGCGGCGATCAGCGTCACCGGCGATACGCGCTACGACAGCGTGACCGAGCGGGCCGCGCACCTCGACCGCACGCGCGCGCCGTTCGCGGCGCTGGCGCTGGGGAGCTTGACGTTCACGATTGTCGCGGGATCGACCTGGCCGTCGGACGAGGCCGTCCTGTTGCCCGCGTTCGCGGACGTGTTGCGCCACGATCCGGTCGCGCCCATCCGACTGGTGCTCGTGCCACACGAACCCACGGCGTCACACCTCGACCGCCTCGACGCCGCCGCGCAGGCCGCTGCCCTACCCCGGCCCGTCCGCACGTCCAGCGGCGCTGAGCTCGCGGCGGCGCGCGTCGTCGTCGTCGACCAGGTCGGCGTCCTGGCGGATCTCTACGCGCTGGCGCAAGCAGCGTACGTCGGCGGCGGATTCCACGGCGCGGGCCTCCATTCGGTGCTGGAGCCCGCGGTGTGGGGCGTGCCGATCTCGGTCGGGCCGCGCTGGGGAGCGAGCCGCGACGCTGGGCTCCTCATCGGGCGTGGCGGCGCGCTGCCGCTACCGCACGAGGGGCGGGAGGCGCTGGCACGCCAGTGGCAGGCGTGGCGGACGGATGCGACGGCCCGCGATCGGGCCGGTCGCGCTGCAGCTGCGGTGGTGAGCGAAGGAACGGGCGCGGCGCTGCGAACGACGGCACTGGTGCGTCGCCTGGTGGAGGTGGAGCGTCTCTAACCGCACACACTCCGCACCGACGCACCGCTTGACGACGGCGGGAGCCCGCATACCATGCGGGAAGCGTCCCCAAGCCCCGAGGTTCCGTGCTGCGCGTACCGGCCGGCTGCGTGCTTCCGTCACTGGCGGTGGTCCTCACCGCCTGCAGCCACGCGACGCGCGCCACCTCCGACAAAGCCCAGGTCACCCCCGAAGGACGTCGCATCATCACAGCAGAGGCCATCGCGCATTCGGGCGCGCGCACCGCGTGGGACGCCCTGCGGCGCACGGTGCCGTTCTACACGTTCCGCGAGAATAGCGATGGTCGCCCTTCCAGCATCGAGCATCGCGGGCGGTCGAGCATCGTGCTGCGCGACCAGCCCATGGTCGTGCTGGACAATGTCGAAGTGAAGGACTTCACGGTGCTCGGCGACGTGCCGGCCGCGGATCTCTTCGAGATCGAGATCCTCAGCGGCATCGATGCCACCACGTACTACGGCACCAATGCGACCAAAGGGGTCATTCGCCTCAGGACCAAGACTCGCGACCACTGAAACGGGGGAGTCGAGATGCCGACTCCCCCGCTTCCCTCAGGTACCACTGAATCCTACGGTGCGTTGTAGTTGCACCCCGTGTAGTTCGGGTTGTTGCGCTCGTCGAACGGCACGGGCAGCTCGGTGTTATTCCCGTAGGCCGTACCGGTCTTCACGTAGGTGCCATTCGGATAGACCGCGTTGACGCTGCGGCCGTACTGCCGCACCAGCCGACGCAGGTCGCCGAGCCGGTGTCCCGTGGCGAACAGCCAGAACGCCCGCTCGCGGAACAGCAGGTCCTCGCGTCCCGCCTGCGTTCCCGGATCGGCGAGGGCGGCCAGCGAGAATCCGCCGTTGTTCGCCGCGTCCGAGCGGAGCGCGTTGAGACTCGCGACCATCGCGGCGCCGTTCCCGGCCTGCAGCTGTGCCTCGGCCTCGATCAGCCGGGCTTCGATGCCGCTCGCCACGGAGACCGGACTGTCGGTCCCGTTGTACTTCGTCAGCACGTAGAGCGTGTCCGCCCCGTCGAATCCAAAGCTGTCCGCAGGAGCGACGACCCGCGGATCGCCCGCGTCCCGGAAGTTGAGGCCGACGAGGCCTTCGGACTCCGACACCGAGAACCGCGCGGTGCCTCCGGGAGCCTGCGCGTTGAACACAAAGACGCCGTTGAATTGGCGCACCGAGCTGATGGAGTGCGCGGTCTGATACAGGAAGTCCGTCGGGACGACCGCCACAGCCGCGGCGGCGCCCGCATAATCTCCCTTGTCGATCAACGCCCGTCCCTTCCCGACCGCCGCCAGGCCCACAATCAGCGGATCCGCGGTCGCCGCGGCTGCGGAGTCGAACCGTGCGACGGCACGGTCGAGGATGGAGTCCGTCGACAAGGGTTGCCCGTACTGGATCGACCCGTCGGGGAGCCGCTCGCTGAACGGCACCGCCGAGCAGTAATTCTCCCCGAAGTACACGTAGGTGAATCCGGTGAGGGCGAACATCTCTCCGACCCGGGCATCCGGATCGGGGGCGTAGCGCTGCAAGGCCTGCGTCGCGTCCTGCAGCGCCACGCGCGCCTTCTGCAGGTTGAAGAACACCGTCGCGAGCGTGGCGTTCTGCTCGTTGATCGAGCGGGAATCGTACTCGATCCGCGTGGGGAACGTCTCGACGTCG
>Ga0075434_100002456_pt1 | contig 16312 bp, 12 predicted proteins | sample RhiMethybrSRZTD3_FD_75298 | JGI IMG/M metagenome (GOLD analysis project Ga0075434, IMG submission 75298) | Populus rhizosphere microbial communities from Tennessee, USA - Rhizosphere MetaG P. TD hybrid SRZTD3 | ecosystem: Host-associated > Plants > Roots > Rhizosphere > Soil | place: USA... | reverse complement strand
AGCCTCCGTTCTACGTGTGCGGCGTGTCCGCGGAGGCTGAAGCCTCCGCTCTACGTGTGCGGCGTGTCCGCGGAGGCTAAAGCCTCCGCTCTACGTGTGCGGGGCGTCCGCGGAGGCTGAAGCCTCCGCTCTACGATCGGTACCCGATCAGATTCGTCCCAACAAATCGCGCTGCCGCGAGAGACGCTGCGCGCGCTCTTTCGCGAAGCGCTGAATCCCGTTGAAGATCGACGTCGGGTCGAGATGGGCCTCGGCAATCACGTCGGGCTCGAGGCCGCCGGTCAGCCACTGATTGTCCCAGTCGGACGTGAGTGAGTATTCGTCGGTGAGCGGTCCCGGCGCTTTCAACGGCCACACGCGGCGGGTGCCCGTGCTCACCACCATCAGGTCGTACATCGACTCGGGAGGCAGCACCGCGTCGCGATACGACTCGGGCTGCCGATCGAACAGCTCCTCGCTGATCGCGGCGACGACTTTCACGTTGACGCCGGCGGCCGCGAGCTTGGGCAGCACGCTGACGAGATTCACGGTGGAGCTCGATCCCTGTGTGATCACGTAGCCATGGCGCTCGCCCGGCGCGAAGTCGCGGATGACGTAGAAGCCCTTCGCCGCTGCCAAGAGATCCGTGTCGGCAAACGTCGAACGATCGGCGACAGGGAAGTCGGGCCTCGCGACTTCGAGCGTGATGATGCCGACGTGCGCCTCGCGCGCCGCGATCTCCGCCGCGGCGAAGTAGGCCGGCGCCACGTCGTTGTAGTCCCAGAAGTTCAGGTGAATCGCGTGCCCTCGCGGGAACAGCTTCCATACCTGCGGCGCGAAGATACCGAAGTGCGTGCGACCGTCGGCTGCGGTCTCCGGCCCCGAGTGTCCGACCAGGATGTGTAGCACGCCCATGCGGAACTTGCTGTCCTGGCTCTGCTGGCTCCACACGCGCGCCGGGGTATACATCAACGGCGTGAACGCGCCATACGTGCCGCTGATCGCCCACACGCCGGAGAACTTGGTCGGATCGAGCGACGCGCTCTGGCTGACGAGGCCGATGGCCGTTGACGCGTTGCCAGCCTCCTGGATGGCCGCTTTGATGCGCGTGCCAAGCGGATTGGACTCGGGATCGTAGTGTCCCCACACGCTCCCGTGTTCGAGATTGATCGACTCCGACAGATCGGCCGCGATCGTCAGGAACCGGTTGCCGGTGACGACGTTGACCCATTTGACGATCTCGGAGATCGCGCGCCGCGTGCCGGCGACGTCGCCGGCCTTCCGGAAGAGCGTGATGCCGACTTCTTTCGCCGCGCCCGAGACGTCGTTCTTCACCGTGATCTTCTGCGGCTCGACCGGCAGATTCTTCACGCGCAGCCGATCGTCGAGGAACGGATCCTGGTTCACCTGGATCCGGAGCGGCACATCGTCCTGCAACGAGTCGCCGATCTCGACGAGCTGATCGGCGAGCCAATCGCCGAGGCCGTTGGTGTCGAGCACCGACATCACGACATCGATGTTGGTCTTGTATTGCAGCAGCCGTTCACGCGTGTCCTTCGTCGGACCGCTGTCGATCCCTTCGAACCGCACGCCGTAGCGCTTCTCGAACGTGCGCGCGAGCGCAATGAAGTACTCCGAGTTCATCTTCATCGCGTAGGGATGACTTGGGTAGCCAACGACTTGCTTGCCATGCCCGGGAATCGTGCCCTCCACCGCCGCCGGCCAGTAGCCCTTGGTCGTCTTGCCGACCAGCACCATCGGCCTGCGGTCCGATGCGTCCCATTTCTCCAGCGTGCGCAACCCCGAGACCACCTGCGCGTAGTCGTTGCCGTCTTTGACTTCGAAGACGTTCCACCCGTACGACGTCCATTGATCGATGAGGCGGTAGGCGCTGTATTTGTTATCGATGACGCCGCCGAGCAGCGAGTCGTCGATGCCGGCGTTGTTATCCGAGATCATCACGCGCAGACGCTTGCCGACCTTCAGCGCGAGCGCCTGCGTCTTGAGCTCCTGTGCATGGCCCTCGGTCATGGCGAACTCGCCCTCGAACGCGATGACCTTCGGCCCCTCCATCGACGCGCCGGCGATGTCCCAGAACGCCGCCTTGCCGGCGGCGGTCGCGATGCCGATGCCCGACGGTCCGCCGTTCACGTCGTTGGTCACGTCCACGCTCTCCGCGTGTCCGGCCAGCGCTTTGATGCCGCGCGCCTTGGCCTGAGCAAACAACGGGTGATCGGCGAGACCGTTGTCGTGCAGCAGCGTCTTCATCGCACCGGCGCCGCGCCGGAAGCCGAGCGCGTCGATCGGCAGCATCGCGACCTTCGGATCGGCGTAGTACTTCGGGTTGCCAGTGGCCCGATATCGCCGCTCGAGCGCCTGGCCCATGATCATCCACAGCGAGTAGCACGTCGGGATGCAGTGGCCGCCGGCGAGCATGAACTTGTCGGAGTAGGGATGCTTGGGACGCCGGTAGTCGAACCGCAATCCGCCCAGCGAGGGTCCGGCCAGATGCACCGCGACGTTGTACGGCGTGTAGGCCAGCGGACCGCCGAAGTGCCCGGTCTGCGAGTAGTTGCCGAGCAGGACGAGCGTCATGCACGTCATGAAGCCGACGTCTTCGAGCCGCTGCCGCTCGAACGGCGTCGACAGCTGTTCGACCGGGGACACCAATGTCGTAGCCAAGATCGTGACTCCTCCAGAGTTCAGGGACGTCGAATTCTATCTCGCTCTTTCACATCAATGAAGCGGATGACGTCGGTGCCGAGGAGGGCCTGCAGCCGCGCGAGAATCAGCGGGGACGATCGTTCGACCTCGCGCCGCCAGGTCGCGTCTTTCGCGCGCACCCACAGCACGCCGTCCCGCAACTCCGCGGTGGTGGCCTTGTCGACAGCGGGGCCGACGGCTGCGCGCCAGGTGAACGCCACCTTGTCGGGTGTCAGCGGCGCTTTGCGCAGAATCGCGGCGAGCGCGCTCGGCATGAGCAGGTGGGCGGGCGTCACGGCGTAGACGATAGCACTCAGCGACATTGCCCGTCATACGGGCTCGATCTCGAAGTGTCTCGACTGTCCCCAACCGCATGACGGGCCTGCGCGCGAAGCGCGCCAAAAGATGCTGCCACCAGCCGAGAGGCTCCGCGAAATCTCAGGGGAGCCGCTCGGCTGGTTGCTTTGGTCGAAGATGAGTGCTCAAATCGTAATCGTGACGAGCGCGCTTCGACGCGGAACGCCGCACGTGGTGGCTGCGGCCGCAATGGCCCTGGTCGTTGGTCTGATGTCGACGCCACCGCGCCTCGCGGCGCAAAGCGGGTCGACTGCCAGTGACTTTCCCTGCGACGTTCGCACGAGCGAACGCGTGGTTGCCGTCGGCGACATCCACGGTGCCTACGATCGGTTCGCTGCGATTCTGCGCGCCGCCAATCTGATCGACATGCGCGAGCGCTGGATCGGCAACAAGGCGGTCCTCGTGCAAACCGGCGATGTCGTCGATCGCGGACCCGACTCGCGCAAAGCCCTCGATCTGATCCGCAAGCTCGAAAAAGACGCGCCGCGGGCCGGCGGGCGCGTGTATGCGCTGCTCGGCAATCACGAGTTGTCGCGTCTCGTCGACGACTGGCGCTATGTGAGCGCCGGAGAATTCGAGGCGTTCAAGAACGGTGACTCGAACGACCTTCGCGATCGCGCGCTCGCGGTGTTCAGCGCCGAGGCAGAGAAGCAGGCCAAGGCGGCGGGCAAGCCGTTCGATCCCGACGCCTATCGTCAGAACTTCCTGAAGCAGATCCCGCTCGGCTATCTCGAAATGCGTCAGGCCTTCGGGCCGATGGGCGACTACGGCAAATGGGTTCGGGCGCGGCCGGCCGTGGCGCGCATCAACGGCATTCTCTTCCTGCACGGCGGCATCAGCAGCACGGTTGCGCCGATGGGCTGTGAGGGGATCAACGCCGCGGTGCGCAAAGATCTGGCGGCGGCGCCCGTACCACTCGAGCAAGTGCCGATGCTGTTTTCAGCGAGCGACACCGGCCCGCTGTGGTATCGCGGCCTCGCCAGCGAACCCGAAGCCACGCTCGCACCGACGCTCGACTCGATCCTGATGCAGATGCGGGCGAGAGCGATCGTGATCGGCCACACGACCGTGCTTCCGGGCCGCATCCTGCCGCGGCTGGGCGGACGGATCATTCAGATCGATTCGGGGATGGTGGCCGGCGAGTTCTATCCTGGCGGCGTCGCATCGGCGCTTGAACTGCAGGGCGACAAGGCGACGGCGATCTACGTCGATCGCCGCGAGCCGCTCGAGGTACCGGCGTTGAAGGCGGCACCTGTAGCGGCGGTCGCGCCGTAGCCTTGTCGTAGAGCGGACGCTTCAGCGTCCGCGGGATTCCGCGCGGGCTGAAGCCCGCGCTCTACGAAGGCTCTTACAACGTAAACAACACCGCCGCTTCGGTGTATTTCGCGATGCGGTCTTCGTACAGCTTCACGATCAAATCGCGCCGCGCCAGCAGCGCTTCCTGTTCCCCTTTCGTCAACGAATTGCCGACCGCCTGCGCGAGTGAGTCGGATGTCATCGCGCGCAGCTTCTCCAGCAGGCCGCGGTCGCACCGCGTGAGCTGCTCGGGCTTGAGCAGCGTCTTTCCGAGCCGGAATGCACGCGTGTGATCGATCAGCCACATCGTGAAATCGCTGGTCCAGAGAATGTTGCCCTGGTTGCGATCGCGGTTCTGAATCAGCTCGTCGAAGATCCGCATGATCTGGATCTGCTTGGTCGTGCGAATTGGATCGGGACCGAGCGTCTTCTGCTTCATCCGCTCTTTCTCGTCCATCTTGACATCGTCCACCCACCACGTGACCGCGGACTCCTTGCCGCTGATGACACGTTCCACCGACATCGGCACGTTGAGGCCAAGCAACTGGGCGACGCGATAGCCAGCGACGTTGTACTTGTAGCTGTCTTTGAAATTGAGCTCGGTGGACTTGCCAGCCTCGAACACCGTCTGGCTGATGTCGACGTTCTGAATGTGCACGTCGTGTGTGATGTGTCCGTCGGTCATCGTGCCGCGCGCCGATGCGGTGACGCCGCCGCCGGCATCGCGGGTCTTCGTGATCTTCCCCTTCAGGAGGAAGGCTTCCATCTCCTCCTTCGAGAGTTGCGATGCGGTCGTTTTGGTCGTGTCTTGCGCGGCGCCGGCCACGCTCCACACACAGAGGGCAATCACGACGATCGGCAGGCGACGGAAAGTGCCCATATGGATACTCCGCGAAGGGGTCCGGCTCAAGCCGGACACGACGAACGACGGAGCGGATTCTACGCCAAAGAAGCCGGCTCGATTCGTGACATTGCGACGCGGCTTGCCGCGTGCGCATCGCGGAGGGCAAGGGCGCCGCTGAAGAGTCCCTGCATCAGATCAACGTGGTCGGCCAGCACCGCGAACAGGTCATCGCGGTCGACGCGCAGCGCCCGGCCGTCTTGCGATACCGTCGCTCGCCAGCCAGAGATGACGCCGGCCAACGTGTCAGCGACTCCGATCGTCGTGCCGGCGGCGGCGATCACGCGATCAGCCGCGGGGCACTCGAGGACGACTTCTCCCTGAAGAACGAGGAAGATCGCCGGAGGACTGTTGGCGTCGAACAGGACTTCACCGCCCTTGAGGGGGACCTCCGGGGAGGTCGCACTCAAGGCGAGTAGTTGCGAGGCCGACGCGCGTGCGAGCAGCGGGTCGCGGCGGAGCAGGCGAGCGGCGTCGGCCGACGTCAGGGTGGCGCGCTCGTCGAGCCGTTGCGCCCGGGGCGATGGAGCGGCCGGCAGACGCGGGCCGTCCGCCGCCAGCAGCAGTGAAAACAAGCTCTGGGCCAGCAGCACGTTGTCGGACACCATCGTCATGAAGTCGCCTGCCGAGAGCCGAAAGCAGAGAAGATGATCGATCGCACAGACGTTGCTCCTGAACGTCGTGCCCTGCAACACCTCCTCGAACCCGACCACGGAAGGTGCGGCGAGCTCGATCGATCGTCCGGTTCCATCGGTGCTGTTCGTTCTGCCGTCGAGCAGGAACAGGACGTCTTCCGCCATCGCACCGGCGTGACAGAGATCGCGTCCCGCCGGATGGCGCGTTTCCTGACCGGCCTCGGCAATGCGAAACAGCTCGTCGACCGAGAGCGACGCGAACAGCGGGACGGCGCGCACGCGGTCAGCCAGCTCGACGATCGGAAGCGAGTCGGTCGCGAGCGTAGACGCCGTGTGGCCAGCGTGCTTGAGCGCCAGCGCCCACCTTGCTGCCTCGATCACGACGCGCTCTTCCGACGATCGATGCGTGGCCACGTATTCGAGGTCGTCGGCCAGCGACCACAGCTGCCGTTGGCCGACGAAATGAATCGCAGCTGCCGCGACGACGGGATCGTCTTCGTGGACGAGTTGAGCGAGCGTATCTTCCAGATCGCGCGGACGGCTTTTCAGCACCAGATTCGCGTATCGAACCTTATCGCTGATTGGCGAGTCGTCGAGGATCGGCATCACCCGCTTGCGCACGGTGCCACCCAGGAGGTTGTCGAGATACTCGACGGCTGCGGCTCGACGGCGTCCCTCACCGCGCTCGATCGTGTGTCTCGCCGCGGCGACATCCTCGACGCGATAGAGCAGGCCGAGGATGCGATAGATGCGATCGACGGCGCGGTGCAGCTTGTCCTCGAGTGCGCTGGCCAGCAACGAATGACCCGCGTCGGTCGTGTGTCGAAGCAGGTTCTGATGGAGCGTCAGGCCGTTGTAATAGCGTGACGTCTCCTTGACGACGAGCGTTTCGAGCACCGGGCGCGGACAGGCGATCGCCGGATGCTCGCGACGGAGCTGCTCGATAGCCACGATGGATTTGTAACGGAGGAAGCCATCGGGATCGTCGAGCGAGGTGACGAGTGCGTCCATGGCGCGCTGCGTCCCGAGGATCGCGAGCGTGGCCGGGATGTGCCGGCGAATCCAGACCTGCTCGCGTTGATCGAGCAGCGCGTAGGCCAGCGCATCGATGATCGGCGCGCCGTAGCCGACGAGCGCCTCGCGCGCGTCGGACTTGAGAGCACGATGTCCGAGCAGCGAAAGCAGTCCCGGCACGAAGAGGCCGTCGGAGGCGCCCATCGCGCGCGCGCTGCCGATCGCTTTCTGCACGACCCGCACGTCGCGATCGTAGAGGAGCGGGACCAGGAGTGGCCTGAATCGCTTGTGGTCGATGTGCGCAAGCGCGTTGGCGACTTCGGCGCGACCTGACGCGGCACCATCTCGGGTGTCGGCAATGAGGTGTCGCAAGGCTTCATCGGCCGCGTCGACATCATCCGGCCGCCCGGAGTTGGCGAGCGCGATCGCCGCCGTCACGACAACGCGTGGTTCAGCATCGGCGAGGTGCCGCCGCATCAATACGGCGGCGTCTTCGTGCGCGAGCTCGGCGAGTGCCCGCAGCGCTGCGGCGCGGACGTCGACGTCCTCGTCCTGGACCATGCGCTCCACGGTGCCGATCCATCCACCGGCCACGCGCGATCGAGTCAGCGCGATCGCTTTGAGCGTGCGCGCGCGGACGCGCGGCGACTCGTGCTGCAGGAGCAGCGGCGTGATCAGATTGCGCTTGTCGAGCGATTCGAGCATGTCGATCGCATAGAGCACCGCGGACTCGTCCGGGTTCGACAGTTCCTCGACCAAGGTTTCGATCGTCGCGGCATCGGCGATGTTGGATCGCATGGTCTCTGGCGCGATCGCGCGCGCACCGATGCTGGCGCGGAACGAATCGAGGTACTCGCGGCGCGCGACCAGCGCCATGACGATCCAGACGCTCGCCATGATCACCGTCGCGTAACTCAGTTGCCGCCAATTAAGCGCCAATCCCCACGGCTGGACGAGTACGAGCAGCAACAACGCGGTTGCCGCCTTGGCAAAGCGGTCCATGGTGACGTCGATGAACGGCTTGGCGCGGTATCGCAACCCGGGAGGCAGCGGGAGGAACAGGACTTCGCGTGTGGTCTTGTCGAGCGAGTAGCGAATCGTGGAGTCGAAGACGCGTGCGCCGGCGACCGCGTACTTGGCGCCGGTCAGCAGGATGAAGCTGGCGCTGGTGATGAGACCGATTGGCAGCGTCAGCAGCGCGAAGGCGATGCCCAGCGAGCGGTGGATGCGGCTCGTCAGCGCGATCTGCACGAGGAAGCCGGCCAGCGACACGTAGAAGGTGATGCTGGCCAGGAATGCGGTGATGGCGTCAGCGTCACCTCCGGCGGCGTCAGCCCACATGTTCACCTGCAGATCGACGGTGGCCGCGCCCGCTGCGGCGAAGCCGACGACCAGCGCGAGGACGCGAAGATGACGCGACTCGACGAGCAGTCGAATCGCCTCGCGCGCGCCGACGCCGCGCTCTTCTTCCATCTCGGCGTGGGGCATCGTCGACTGTCGTCGGATGATCGCCGACACAATCCCGACGCAGGCCGTCAACACTACGGCGCTGACGAGCAGCAGGTTGTCCCGTCCGACTTCCTCGACTGTGATCGACGTGATCGCGGCGCCGAATGCACCGCCGAGCCCGGCGCCGCCGCCGATGAATCCGAAGAGACGCTTGGCCTGCCGCGCGTCGTATACATCGTTGGCAAAGGTCCAGAACTGGCTGATGAGGAAGATCCCGAGGAACATGCTCAGGAAGTTCAAGCCCACCGTCACCCACCAGGCTCCGGTGCGCAGCAGCGCCCAGAACACGACAAGCACCACGATGATGCCAGCCTGCGTGATCGGGATGACGTAGCGGCGGGGGAGCCGTCGCAGCGAGAGGCTGTACAGATGCATCAGCCCCGCAATCAGGAACCCCGCGACCAGCAGCACGTACGGATAGTTCTCGGAGCCGAGCTGATCGATGAACGTCGAGCGCGTGACCGGCTTGAGGATGTTGTGCGCCATCATCGCCAGGAACGAGTAGGCGAACATCAGCAGCGCGACGGTCGACTCGCCGTCGCGCACAACGACGACCCTCCTGAGCAGCCGTTCCCTCAGCGTGTCCATATCAGGTATGTCGCACGTCCCGCGCGTGCGAGCGACGCTATCGCGGTTGGTAGTCACGGTGCAACAGATGCTATAAACCGTGATCTCCGTGCGCTTGATTCTTGCGTCTGCCAGCCCTCGGCGCGCCGAGTTGCTCCGCGCCGCCGGCATCGAGGTCGACGTGCGCCCGGCCGATGTGGACGAATCGGTCAGCTCTGGCGAAGCCCCCGAGCCTTACGCCTCTCGAGTCGCCTTCGCCAAGGCGCGCGCGATCAGTCAGCAGGTGCCCGATCGGTTCGTGCTGGGTGCCGACACGGTGGTCGTCGTTGACGATCACATCCTCGGCAAGCCGACCGACTCGGCCGATGCCCGACAGATGCTGCGGCTGCTCTCGGGCCGTCGGCACGTCGTCATCACGGCTGTAGCCCTCATCCGTAGCGCTGGCCTACCCGGCGAGATCGTCGACCGAGGCATCGAACGCACGACTGTGGAGTTCGCGGCGTTGTCCAACGACGAAATCGACTGGTACGCCGCCACCAGCGAGCCGATGGACAAAGCCGGCGGATACGCGATTCAAGGCCTCGCCTCGCGCTTTGCGACCCGGATCGACGGGTCCTACTCGAACGTGGTAGGGCTGCCGGTGTCCCTTGTTTATGGGATGTGCAAGAAGGCTGGATTGTTGCTATCCTGACTCGTACCGCCTCAACACGGGAAGTCCTTTTATATGAGCCACAAAGCAGCAAAGATTGGCGCCACCTCGATCGTGCTCGTCGCCGCGTTCGGCATGCTGTTGTACTCGACGCTCGGCGAGAGCATGCAGTACTACAAGTACGTCGACGAGGTCATGGCTCAACCTGCGCAGTGGGAAGGCAAGAAACTGCAGGTGCACGGCAACGTCGTGCCTCATTCGATCGGCCGTAAGCGCGACTCCCGCGAGTACGTCTTCGACTTGCAGCGCAACGGGAAAGTCGTCCGCGCGTACTACAACGGCATCGTTCCGGACACGTTCAAGGACGACGCAGAGGTGGTGCTGACCGGTCACCTGACCACCAATGGGTTCATGGCCACGGACATGACCGCAAAGTGTCCGTCGAAATACGAAGCGGCGCCGCGCGTCGGCAGCACGCAGTAGGTCTGCCATGGCATCGCTGGGTTACTACCTTCTCCTCACCGCCTTCGTCGTCTGCGCCTATGCGGCCGCCATTTCTGTGGCCGGTGCTCGCCGGCGATCGCAGCGGCTGATCGAAAGCGGCCTCGGGGCGTTCTACCTGCTCACGGCGGTCATGGCCGTCGCCTCGTCCGTCATCATCTACGCCTTCGTCACGGGCGACTATTCGATCAAGTACGTCCAGCACTATTCGGATTCGACGCTCCCGTTCTTCTACCGCATTACCTCGTACTGGGGCGGTCTGGACGGCTCGATCATGTTCTGGGTGTTCCTGCTGTCGATCGTCGGGTCGACAGCCGTGTACGTGAATCGCGAGCGCCATCGCGAGCTGATTCCGTACGTCGTGGCGGTCATCTCCGTGGTGCAGATGTTCTTTCTGTTCCTGATGATCGTCCACAACAACCCGTTCGAGACCTACCTCACGCAGAGTCCTACCGACGGCGCCGGACTGAATCCCCTGCTCCAGAACTTCTACATGGTGATCCACCCGCCGACGATGTACTCGGGGTTCGTCGGGCTCACCGTGCCGTACGCGTTCGGCATGGCGGCGCTGATCACCGGCCATCTCGATGACTCGTGGCTGCGCGCGGTGCGCCGCTGGACGATGATCTCGTGGCTGCTGCTGTCAGTCGGACTCGGCCTCGGGATGATCTGGGCCTACGAGGAGCTTGGCTGGGGCGGCTACTGGATGTGGGATCCGGTTGAGAACGCCGGCTTGCTGCCGTGGTTCACGGCCACGGCATTCCTGCACTCAGTGATGGTGCAAGAGCGGCGCGGCATGCTGCGCGTGTGGAACGTGACGCTGGTGATTGTCACGTTCTTCCTCACGATCTTCGGCACGTTCATGACGCGATCGGGCGTCGTCCAGTCGGTGCACGCGTTCGGCGAAGACCCCGAGTTGGCCTGGATGTTCACCGCCTTCATGATCGCGATCGTCACGGTGAGCTTTGGCTTCGTGATCTACAGGCTGCCGTTGCTGCGCTCGCGCAACGAGCTCGACTCGTGGATGTCTCGCGAAGCGGCGTTCCTGGTGAACAACTGGATCCTCCTGTTCTCGGCGTTCTTCGTGCTCTTCGCAACGATGTTCCCGACGCTGAGCCAGGCGATTCGTCACGAGCGCATCACGGTGGCGACGACGTTCTACAACACGTGGATGCTGCCGATCGGCCTCACCATGTTGTTGCTCACCGGCATCGGCCCGCTGCTCGCGTGGCGCAAGTCGACTGTCGTGAACGTGCGGGATCAGTTCCTGATTCCGGCCGGCGTGGGTATCGTCGTCGGCGGTGCGGTGCTGGCGCTGGGCGTGCCGCTGTGGGCGTCGGGGTTGTGCTTCGCGTTCAGCGGCTTTGTTACCGGAACGATCGCTCAGGAGTTCTGGCGCGGCGCCAAGGTTCGTCAGTCCACCACAGGCACGGATCTCTTCACAGCGCTCGTTGGTCTGGTGGGTCGCAACAAGCGGCGCTACGGCGGATACATCGTTCACGTCGGCATCGTGCTGATCTTCCTCGGCTTCGCCGGCAACGGCATGAAGAAGGAGGAGAAGGTCAATCTCAAGCCGGGACAACAGGTGAAGGTGGGCGAGTTCACCGCTCGCTATGACTCTCTGAAAATCACCGAAGACTCGCGCAAGCAGATGGTCACCGCGCAGGTGACGCTGTTCCAGAACGGCCAGCAGCTATCGCTGATGTATCCGGCGAAGTGGTTCTTCCGCAAGCACGAGAACGAGCCGCCAACGACGGAAGTGTCCATCCGCCGCGGGATCGCGCAGGACGTCTATCTGGCGCTGTACACCTTCGATCCCGCCACGCAGGAAGCGGAGATCGGCGTGACGATCAATCCGCTCGTCAACTGGGTGTGGCTCGGGTTCGGCGTGATGGCGATCGGCATCGGCATCGCACTGTTGCCGGAAGCCGCGTTCAGCTTCGCGATGGCGCAGGTCCCGGCAGGCGCCGTCACCACCACGACGCTCCTGCTGATCGCCTTCGTGCTGGCACCGATGGTCTCGCTCGCACAGACGACGGTGCCGCCCATTCACCGTACTCAGCTCGAGCGCGATCTCGAGAACGAGATCATGTGCACCTGCGGCGGCTGTCGCCTCCCGGCGGGTACGTGCGGCATGATGAACTGCCACGGCAAGTCGTCGCAGCTGACGAAGCTGCACGGCTTGATCGAACAGGGGCTCGATCGCGACATGATTCTCGCGGCGTTCGTGAAGGACTTCGGCAGCGAAGATATCCTCGCGCGCCCGCGCGATCGCGGTTTCAATCGTCTGATCTGGTTGTTCCCCTACCTGGCGGCCGCGGGTGCGCTCGTCGGTGTCGTGTACACGGCCCGTCGCTGGGCACGTCCGGCAGCGACGCCTCCGCCGAGCGCCGACACAGGCATCGATCCCACGCTCGACGCGCGCCTGGACGATGAGCTCAGAAACCTCGACTGAGTCGACCGTCGCCGGGGCGGCCGACGCCGACGCACTTCAACCCTGGCAGCTGTTCACGCTGGCGGGCCTGATTGGGGCGACGCTGACGGTCTTCATGTCGCGCGGGCAGTCGCCGTCCGCGGTCATTCTGCTCAGCCTCACGATCTTCGCCGCGGCCTGGGTCGGTGTCGCGGCGCTGCGGACGTTCATGCCGCTGGCCGGTCGATTCATGCCTGGAAGCACGCAACTGCTCGGCGGCCGCACGCGCGCAGCGCTCGAACGCGAGAAGACGCTCGTGCTGCGGTCGATCAAGGAGCTCGAGTTCGATCGCGCGATGGGCAAGGTGGCCGAGAAGGACTTCAACGAGATGAGCGCACGCCTGCGCACCCGCGCCGCAGGCTTGATGCGACAGCTCGATGCGGGTGCCGGATACCGCGAGCAGATCGAGAGAGAGATCGAAAAGCGGATTGGGAAGAGCGAGGTGACTCGCGGCCGTCCGGGTGCGGACCCCGGGTCTACAGACCCGGCCTACACGGTCTGTTCCGAGTGTCAAAGCAAGAACGATCTGGACGCGAGATTCTGCAAATCTTGCGGGGCCAGGATCGGGGCGGAATCATGACCCGCTTGGGCATCCGGATGGGCACTGTGCATTGGGCATTGAGCATTGCCATCGCGATGGCTCTGGCACACATCGCGTGGGCTCAGGACATGCCCGATCCGTCGCTGATCAACGGGCGCGCGATTCCGGCTGGCGATCTGCCGAACGGAACGGTCACCGTGCGTGTGGTGCGCGAGTCGATCGGCAACAACATGGCCGGCCAGCAAGTCCACGTCAAAGTGGGGCAGAACACCTTCACCGCGACGACCGACGCGCAAGGACGCGCCGAGTTCAAGAATCTGCCACGCGGGGGCGATGCGATCGCCGACGCGACCGTCGAAGGCGAGACGCTTCGCTCGCAGCCATTCAATGTGCCGACGTCCGGCGGCTTGCGCGTCATTCTCGTCGCCGGCATCGCCAAAGCCGCCGAGCGCAAGAAGCAGGAAGAAGCCGCGGCAGCCGCATCGCCGCCGGTCAAGGGCACCGTCGTCTTTGGGAACAACACGCGCACGCTCGTGCAGTTCAAGGACGACATGCTCGAGGTCTACTACATCCTCGAGATCATCAACAGCGCCCGCGCGCGCGTGGACATCGGCGGACCGCTGGTGCTGGAGCTGCCGAAAGCCGCGCTCGGTTCGTCGACGCTCGAAGGGTCGTCCCCAACCGCGACCGTCTCGAACGGACGTCTCGTGGTCACAGGGCCGTTCGCATCCGGTACGACGGCGGTGCAGGTGGGCTTCCGTCTTCGCTATAGCAGCGACTCGCTGACGCTGACGCAAACATGGCCGGCCGCGCTCCAGCGTGTGATCGTCGGCGTCGAGCGTGTGGACGGTGTGCGCGTCTCTTCGCCGCAGTTTGCCTCGACCAACGACGTACCCACGGGCGATGGCACGGTGTTCATACTCGGCAACGGACCGGCGTTGCCAGCAGGTAGCAAGACCGAGGTGAACCTGTCGGGGATGCCGTACCACAGTCGCACTCCGCGCTACGTCGCCCTGGGTCTCGCGCTCGCGATCGGCGGCCTTGGGGTCTGGCTCTCGACCACCGGACGCACGAGCCGCACCGAGGCGCGTGAATCGCTCGTGGCTCGGCGCAACACGCTTCTCGGTCAGCTCGCGCAGCTCGAATCGAAGCGGCGCGCGGGCACGGTCGATCCGGCGGCCTACGCCACTCGCCGCCAGCGTATCGTCAACGAGCTCGAACGGATCTACGGTGAGCTCGACGAAGCCGGCACCGGCCCCGAAGGAGGCGGTGAGGGCGTCGCGGCGTGAGCGCGGTCGCGAGCACGGCAGCGTGACGTTCGATCGCGTCTCGGTCGACGACGTCTCTCGACATTTCGGCCGCCGGCGCGCCGTCTCGCGCGTCACCTTCACGGTCGCACGCGGACAGATCCTCGGTCTCCTCGGACCGAACGGAGCAGGGAAGTCGACGCTGCTGGCCATGCTCGGCACGCTGCTTCGGCCGACGAGTGGATCGATCCGATTCGGCGCGCTCGATGTCACAACGGGGAGCGAAGCCCTTCGCGCCCTGATCGGAGTGCTCGGTCACGATCTCTTTCTCTATCCCGAACTGACGGCGCGCGAGAATCTCACGTTCTTCGCCTCGTTGTACGGCATCGCCGATGCGCCCGGTGTCGCCAGCGGAGCTCTCGAGCGAGCGGCGCTGATCGATCGCGCGGACGATCTGGTCTCGAGCTTCTCGCGCGGCATGCGGCAACGGGTTGCACTCGAGCGAGCATTGATCCATCAGCCGCGACTCGTGCTCCTGGACGAACCGTTCACCGGACTCGACGATGCATCGACGGCGGCGCTGGTGACGCGCTTGAAGCGGTTGCGTGAGGAAGGCGCGATCGTGGTGCTCGCCACGCACGATCTCGATCTCGCCGAAGGACTCCTAGACGAGGCAGTGTTTCTGCGCGATGGGCGCATGGTGCATTCGATGACGCGGCCCGATGCATTGCGATCGACGTATCGCTCGGTCATGACAGGGCAACCATGATCCGTCTCGCCTGGCTGATCCTGCGCAAGGATCTGACCGTCGAGGTGCGCAGCGGCGAGATCGCGTATACGACGCTGTTCTTCGCCGTGACGTGTGTTCTCGTATTCGCCTTTGCGCTCGTACGCGAAGGACGGCCGCCGGAGGATGGCGCGGCCGGCATTCTGTGGATTGCGATCGCGTTTGCCGGCAATCTCGCGCTCGGTCGCGCATTCGAGCGCGAGCGGCAAGCCGAGACGTTGCGCGCGCTGCTGCTGGCGCCGACGCCGCGGCCTGCGGTGTATCTCGGCAAGCTGCTTGGCATCGTCGTGCTGCTGGCAGGGACTGAGGCGATCCTCGTGCCGCTGATCGCGCTGCTGTTCCAAGCGCAGCTGCTGGCCCATCCCTTCTGGCTGAGCGCGATTCTGGCCGCGGGCACGATTGGCTTTGCCGCGGTGGGGACGCTGTTCGCCGCGATGCTCGTGCGGGCACGAAGCCGCGATGTGCTGCTGCCGGTGCTGTTGTATCCGATCACCGTTCCGGTCATCATTGCCGGAGTACGGGGCACGGCGGCCCTCCTGCAGCCTCAGTTCGAGGGCGACATCGTGCGATTCTGGTTTGCGTTGTTGATCGCGTTCGATGCCGTGTTCGTGACCTTGTCGTTGTGGACGTTTGAATCGGTGATGACCGACTGATGCCGAAATGGTTCCTACGTGCAGCCGTTGTGTGCGCGGTGATGTTCGTGCTATCGCCGTTCGTGATCGCGAACGCGGATTACGAGTCGACGATGGGGCTGGTGCAGAAGATCTTCTACTACCACATGCCATCGGCGTGGATGTTCCTGGTGGCGGGGATCGTCTGCGGCGTGGCAAGCGTACGCTTCCTCATCAGCGGCGATCCCCGCCACGATCGCACGGCGTGGGCGGCGGCAGAGATGGCGGTGATCTTCGGCGTCGTCACGCTGGTCACCGGACCGCTGTGGGCGCGGCGGGCATGGGGCACCTACTGGGTGTGGGACGCGCGAACTACGTCGAGTCTCGTGCAGTGGATGGTGGCGTGGGCGTATCTGATTCTGCGGCGCTATGGCGGGCCGGGCTCGGACAAGCTCGCCGCTGGCCTGGCGCTCTTCGGCGTTGCCAACGTGGGCTTCATCTACATCTCGGTGAACTACTGGCGCACGATTCACCCGGCCACG
>Ga0075434_100002455_pt1 | contig 16316 bp, 19 predicted proteins | sample RhiMethybrSRZTD3_FD_75298 | JGI IMG/M metagenome (GOLD analysis project Ga0075434, IMG submission 75298) | Populus rhizosphere microbial communities from Tennessee, USA - Rhizosphere MetaG P. TD hybrid SRZTD3 | ecosystem: Host-associated > Plants > Roots > Rhizosphere > Soil | place: USA... | reverse complement strand
CTGCGCAAGCATCTCTATGCCGACAACGGCAAGCTGCGGAACTTCGTGAACGTGTATCTCAATGACGAAGACATCCGCTATCTGCAGCGCGAGAACACGCCGGTGAAATCGGGCGACACGCTGAGCATCGTTCCCTCGGTTGCGGGCGGCGCGCCAACCGATGTCGTAGAGGCGGGTCTTAAGACCCGCCGGCAAGACGTCGACGATCTGCCGACGCTGTCTGCCGAAGAGATCAAGCGCTACAGCCGTCACCTGATCATGCCGGAAGTGGGCATGGACGCTCAGCGGCGGCTCAAGGCATCGAGCGTGTTGTGCATCGGCGCCGGCGGACTTGGTTCTCCCGCTGCGATGTATCTCGCTGCGGCCGGCATCGGCCGCCTCGGTATCGTCGACTTCGATGTCGTCGACTACAGCAACTTGCAGCGGCAGCTGCTGCATACGACCGACGACGTCGGCATCTCCAAGCTCACATCGGCGAAGAACAAAGTGCGGGCACTCAATCCGCACGTGCAGGTGGATACCTACGAAGAAGCGTTGTCCTCGGAGAACGCGATGCGTCTCTTCAAGGGCTACGATGTCATCCTCGACGGCACCGACAACTTCCCGACGCGCTATCTCGTGAACGACGCGTGCGTGCTCTCCGGCATTCCAAATGCCTACGGCAGCATCTTCAGATTCGAAGGACAGGCATCCGTCTTCGCGACGAAGGAAGGTCCGTGCTATCGATGCCTCTATCCCGAGCCGCCACCGCCAGGACTCGTTCCGAGCTGCGCCGAAGGCGGCGTGCTCGGCGTGCTGCCCGGGGTCATCGGCGTCATTCAGGCGACCGAATCGATCAAGCTGGTCGCCGGCATCGGCGAGCCGCTGATCGGCCGCTTCCTGATCTACGACGCGCTGAAGATGCGCTTCCGCGAGCTGAAGCTGAAGAAGGATCCGGAATGCCCCGTGTGCGGTCCGAATCCGACCGTGACGAAGCTGATTGACTACGAACAGTTCTGCGGCGTGCGGCCCGAGCCGCAGACGGCGCAGGCCACAGGGGGAGCCGTGAACGACTGGGAGATCACGCCTGTCGATTTGAAGAAGAAGCTGGATGCCGGCGAGACGCCGTTCATCCTGGACGTGCGCGAGCCAAACGAGTATCAGATCAACCGCATTCCCGGCTCGACGCTGATTCCGCTCGGCGAGCTGCCGCGGCGCTATCAGGAACTGCCGCGCGATCGCGAGATCGTGACGCAGTGCAAGATGGGCGGCCGCAGCGCGAAGGCACAGGACTTCCTCAAGTCGGTCGGCTTCACGAACGTGAAGAACCTCAAGGGTGGGATCTTGGAGTGGATCGATAAAGTTGATCCTTCCCAGCCCAAGTACTGACGAGGGAGGAGGTTAGGGACGTATAGGCCGGGCTTGTTCTTTAAGCCCGGCGAGACGTAGAATACCGACAAGAGCAGTCGGATTTCGCAACTCTGATGTTGAGACTGTCCAAGAAGGCGGATTACGCCCTCATCGCGATGAAGCACCTCGCCCAGAAGCATCGGGCGACGTCGACCTGCGCGCGTGAGATCGCCGAGCAGTACGATATCCCGCTCGAGTTGATGGCCAAGGTGCTGCAGCGGTTGGTCCGCAGCCGCCTGCTGGTCTCGACGCAGGGAACGCGTGGTGGCTACACGCTCAGCCGCGCCTCGAGCTCGATCAGCGTGGCGGATGTGATCGAGGCGATCGACGGTCCGTTCACGGTCACTGCCTGCACGACGGACAAACACGACTGCGAGCAGTACAGCAAATGCAGCGTCCGCGATCCGCTGTGGCAGATTCGCGAGCGCATCGCGGCGACGTTGGGAACGGTCACGCTGGCCGACATGGCCGCGGAGTCCGAATCGGTGACGACCTCGCCGGTGGCGGTTTTGCGCAAGGGTTAGGAGAACGACGTTGAAGCTTCCGATCTACTTGGACTACCACGCCACGACGCCCGTCGACCCGCGGGTGGTCGAGACGATGGTGCCGTACTTCACGCAGCACTTCGGCAACGCCGCGAGCCGCAACCACTCCTTCGGGTGGGAGGCGGAAGAGGCCGTCGAGACCGCTCGGAAGCAGGTGGCCGATCTGATCGGCGCAACCGCCAAGGAGATCATCTTCACGAGCGGTGCCACCGAATCGAACAACCTGGCGATCAAAGGCGTCGCCGAGATGTACCGCGAGAAGGGCAATCACGTCATCACCTGCGTCACCGAGCACAAGGCCGTGATCGACACGTGCAAGAAGCTCGAGAAGCAAGGCGCACGCGTGACATATCTACCGGTGCACAAGGACGGCCGCATCAGCCTCGACGAGCTGCGTGACGCGATCACGGACAAGACGATCCTGATCACGATCATGACGGCCAACAACGAGATTGGCGTGCTGCAGCCGATCGCCGAGATCGGCGCGATCGCGAAAGCGAAGGGCATTCTCTTTCACACCGATGCGGTGCAGGCGGTCGGCAAGGTGCCGGTCAACGTCAACGAGCTGAAGGTCGATCTGCTCTCGTTGAGTGCCCACAAAATGTACGGGCCGAAGGGCGTTGGCGCGCTGTACGTGCGGCGGCGCAATCCGCGTGTGCTCTTGTCAGAGCAGATCAGCGGCGGCGGCCACGAACGCGGCATGCGTTCGGGCACCCTGAATGTCCCTGGGATCGTCGGCCTTGGCAAAGCGGCGGAGTTGTGCCGCGTGGAGATGGCCAGCGAGAGCGAACGGCTGCGCGGGCTGCGCGACTACTTGAACGAGCAGCTCCACACACACCTCGACGAGTTGTACGTGAACGGCTCGATGGAGCATCGGCTGCCGCACAACTTGAACGTGAGCTTCGCCTACGTCGAAGGCGAGTCGTTGCTCATGGGCATCAACGACGTGGCGGTGTCGTCGGGCTCGGCGTGCACCTCCGCGAGCCTCGAGCCGTCGTACGTGTTGAAGGCGCTTGGCGCCGGCGACGATCTGGCGCACTCGTCGATCCGGTTCGGACTTGGTCGCTTCACGACCAAGGACGAAGTCGATTACGTGGTGCAGAAGCTGACCAGTGTCGTGCGGCGTCTGCGCGAGATGTCGCCGCTCTACGAGATGGTCAAAGAGGGTGTTGACCTCTCAAAGATGCAATGGGTCACCCATTAGGGCTCTGACAGTGTCGGCCGGGTCTTTCGACCCGGCGGAGAAAAACACAATGGCGTATTCGAACAAAGTGATCGACCACTACGAGAACCCGCGCAACGTCGGGTCGCTGCCGAAAGACGACGTCAACGTTGGCACCGGGCTCGTGGGTGCGCCGGAGTGCGGCGACGTGATGAAGCTGCAGGTCAAGGTCAATCCCGAGACCGGCGTCATCGACGATGCGAAGTTCAAGACGTTCGGCTGCGGATCGGCCATCGCGAGCTCGAGTCTGGCCACCGAATGGCTCAAGGGCAAGACCGTCGATCAGGCGCTGGCGATCAAGAACACCGACATCGTCGCCGAGCTCTCACTGCCACCGGTGAAGATTCATTGCTCGGTGCTGGCCGAAGACGCCATCAAAGCGGCGATTGCCGACTACAAGGCGAAGCAGGACAAGGACAAGGGTGTGCCGGCGTCGGCCGGTCACGCACAGCCGAACGCGTAATGATCCAAATCAGCGAGACCGCCGCGAAGAAGATTCAGACGTTGATGGCCAAGCAGGGCATCGACGAGGGCGGTCTCCGTGTGGGCGTGAAGGGCGGCGGCTGTTCAGGCCTGAGCTACACGTTCGCTTGGGAGAAAGAGCCGCGCGTCGGCGATGAGGTCTTCGAGGATCACGGCGCGAAGATCTACGTCGATCGCAAGAGCCTCTTGTTCCTGAACGGGACGACGCTCGACTACGACACGGCGCTGCTGTCGCGGGGCTTCGTGTTCAACAACCCAAACGCGAAACAGACCTGCGGCTGCGGCAGCTCCTTCGGCGCGTGACGTCCGCCTTCGCCAAGGCTACGGCGGGACTGCGCGCACGACGACCGCCCGACTTTCCATGACTTCGAATTCGATCCACGTCCAGCCCGTGTCGACGCTCGAGTGCCGCAGCTGCGGCGCCGGGGCTCCTGTCGACGAGCACTTCTGCCCGCAGTGCAGCCGGATTCTCGCGCTGGGCCGTCATGGCGACTACTTCGCGTTTCTCGGCCTGCCGCGAAAGCTGACGATCGAGTCCACCGATCTCGAACGGCGTTTCCGTGAGTTGAGCCGCAAGTTTCACCCCGACTACTTCTACAACGCGTCGCCGACAGAACGACTGGCCAGTCTCGAGCGCTCGTCGTATCTCAACGACGCCTATCGCACGCTGAAGAATCCGGCGACGCGCATCGAGCACTTGCTGGCGATTGAAGGCATGCCGCCGGTGAAGTCTGAAGAAGGCGCGGCCAAGGTCCCACCAGGTCTTCTCGAAGAGGTGTTCGAGTTGAACGAGCAACTCGATGAGATTCGCGACGCGCGCGAGTCGGGTGCGGATCGGTCCGGTCTGGCCGCGCGTCTGCAGTCGGCGCGCACGCCGATCGACGCCAAGCGCGACGAGCACGAGCGGCAGCTCGCCGCGCTGGCCGCGCAATGGGACGCGCAGATCGATTCGGGAACAGCGGCCGAAGCGCGTCGCGCAACGCTCGATGCGCTGCGTGAGCGGCTCCTGGAGCGCAATTACATCAACAATCTCCTGGCGTCGATTGAACGGGAGGTCGCCTCGCTGGGAATCGGGGATCAGGAATCAGGAATCAGGCGTGGGTAAAGTCGTCGGCATCGATCTCGGTACGACCAACAGTCTGGTCGCCTACGTTCGCGACGGCGCGCCGCAGGTGATTCGCGACGCGTCGGGCGACGGCCTGGTGCCATCGGTCGTGTCGCTTGGCGATGACGGGACGATCTTCGTCGGCCGCGAGGCGCAGCGACGCCTGCTCACCGCGCCGGGCCGCACCGCGTATTCGGTGAAGCGATTCATGGGCCGTGGCGTCGACGACGTACCTGACGAAGCCGCGCTGCTGCCGTTCCGCGTCGGCGGCGAAGCGGGCGGTGTGGTGCGCATCGGGCTCGGCACTTCCGAGTTCACGCCGCCGGAGCTCTCGGCCTTCGTGCTGCGCGAGCTGAAGCAACGCGCCGAGGATCACTTCCGCGATCAGGGCGAGTTCGACTACGAGGTCGATCGCGCGGTCATCACCGTTCCGGCTTACTTCAACGACGCGCAGCGCACGGCGACGCGCGACGCCGGCCGCATCGCCGGCCTCGAGGTGCTGCGCATCATCAGCGAGCCCACCGCCGCATCGCTGGCGTATGGACTGGAGAAGCGCGATCGGGGACTCATCGCCGTCTACGATCTGGGCGGCGGCACGTTCGATATCTCGATCCTGCGCGTCGAAGACGGTGTGTTCCACACCCTCGCGACCAACGGCGACACGCATCTCGGCGGCGACGATATCGATCGCGTGTTGATGGAACTCGTGCTGCGAGACATCGAGTCACGTTCCGCCGGGCCTAAAGACCCGGCCTACACTGCGCTGATTCAGGCGATCCGGAAATCCGCGATTCAAGCGAAATGGGATCTCTCCGATCACGAAGAAACGGAAATTCACGTCGAATCATCGGCCGCTCTTCCCAATCGATATCGCCGACGGATCACGCGCGCCGAATTCGAGGCATTGATTCGTCCACTCGTCGATCGCACGCTCGGACCTGTGAAGCAGGCGTTGACCGATGCCGCCCTCGAGCCGCGAGAGATCGATGAAGTGGTCCTCGTCGGCGGCTCCACGCGCATCCCGCTCGTGCGCCGCCTCGTGGCCGATGTGTTCGGGCGCACGCCGCACAGCGATCTGAATCCGGATGAAGTGGTGGCGCTGGGCGCGGCGGTGCAGGCCGACATCCTGATCACCGGCCGGCGCGAGATGCTGCTGCTCGACGTCACGCCGCTGTCGCTCGGCATCGAGACGATCGGCGGCGTGGTGTCGAAGATCATCATGCGCAACTCGACGATCCCCGCGAGCGGACGCGAGATGTACACGACCAGCGTCGACAACCAGACCGCGGTCGACATCCACGTCATGCAGGGAGAGCGCGAACTCGTCGCCGACTGCCGATCGCTCGCGCACTTCAAGCTGCGCGGCATTCCGCCGATGCCGGCCGGTCTGCCGCGCATCGAGGTCCGCTTCCAGATCGACGCCAACGGCATCCTGAGCGTCGGCGCCCGCGAGCTGCGAACCGGCATCGAGCAGGCGATCGAAGTGAAGCCGTCGTACGGCCTCACCGATCACGAAGTCGAACGCATGCTGCTCGATTCGTTCGAGCATGCAGCCGCCGACTTCGACGCGCGTCTCCTGATCGAGACGAGGAACGAAGCGGAAACGGTGATCAACGCCACGGAGAAGTCGCTGCGGCGGCCCGATTTCGATGCGATCACCACCGGCGAGCTGACCGCCGCCGAAATCGAGCGCATCCATACCGCGCTCGCCGAACTGAAACACGTGATGACCAGCGCCGAGCGCGACGTCATTCACGCCAAGACCGATGCGCTCAATCACGCGACACGACACCTCGCCGAGGTCGTCATGAATCGCAGCGTCCGCGAGGCGCTGGCGGGGAAGAACGTGCAGGACGTCTGATGCCGAAGGTGACGTTCATCAAGGACGGCAAGGAAACGACCGTGGAGTTCGAGCACGGCAAGCTGCCGTATTCGCACCACGGGCTGCCGGAATCGTTTCTCGACGTGGCGATGCACTTCGGCATCCCGCTCGAGCACGCCTGCGGCGGCAGCTGCGCCTGCACGACGTGCCACCTGATCATTCGCAAGGGCAAACAGAATCTCAGCGAGGAGCAGGATAACGAGCTCGATCGGCTCGACACTGCCTGGGATCTCACCACCGATTCACGACTCGGTTGCCAGGCTGTCATCAAGGGCGACGTCGTAGCCGAGTTTCCGATGTATACACGGAACTACGTTCAGGAGGGCGGCGGGATTCAGCTGGGCAAGTCGGATGTGAAGGACGAGAAAGAGACCGGAGCGCGCCCGTGAAATGGACGGATTCTGAGGACATCGGCATCGCGCTGTTCGGGAAATTCTCAGCCGTCGACCCCCTGACCGTGCGCTTTACCGACCTCCGCGAGAAGGTCATGCAACTCGACGGCTTCGATGACGATCCCAAGGCCTCGAACGAACCCAAGCTCGAAGCGATCCAGATGGCTTGGTACGAAGAATGGAAGGAAAACCAGTAAACTCGCTGGTGCGTCTGAAATGACATGACACGGCGGCCCCTCGGCCTGACGGCGCTTCTGCTCTTCAGCCTGGTTCCCATCGCCTGGGCTTCCGATGGTGCGGCCGACGGACAGCCTTCAGCCGGCTCTCAGATCGACGTCAGCCGCCTGCCGATCAACATCGAGCGCATCCATCGCCAGCTCCGCCAAACGACGGTACGTGAGGAGCGCGATGGCCTCAACCTCCGTTACATCGTCGACGTCTATGGCCAGGCGCCAAGACTCGAACTCTTCACCAAGAAGGACAACCTGCGGGAAGGCGCGGTGCCCTACGGGGCGCCGACGCATCAGGACATGCTGAACGTGATGACGCCGCAAGAGTACCGAGCCCCTGCTGCTGATTTCACCAGCCTGCTCCGATGGTTCTCGGGCAACAAGAAGTAGGTTGAGGATTCTGGTCGTCGCCGCGACCGCGGCCGAGGTCGCCCCGTTTGCGTCGCGGCTCCGTCATACGTCCAATCGAACCCCGCGCATGGTGCGCTACAGCGGCGCCGATCACGAAGTCGACATCCTCGTGAGCGGCGTCGGCATGGTGGCCACGGCGTCGTGGACGTCGCGCGAGTTGGCGCGCGAGCGCTACGAGCTGGCGGTCAATCTCGGTGTGTGCGGCAGCTTCAATCGCACGCTCGGACCGGGTATGGTGGTGCACGTGGTCTCCGACTGCATCGCCGAGCTCGGCGCCGAGGACGGCGACGATTTCCTCACGGTTCACGACCTGCGTCTGCTCGGCGAGAATGAGTTTCCGTTCGAGCGCGGCCGGCTGGTCAACGCCGCGCCGCCGCCGTTGCGCGCGCTCACGGCGCTTCGCAGCGCGACTGGCATCACCGTGAACACCGTGCACGGCAGCGAGCCATCGATTCAGCGGGTCGTCCAGCGTTTCAAGCCCGATGTCGAGAGCATGGAGGGCGCCGGCTTCATGTACGCGGCCTTGATCCACGGCGTGCCGTTCGCGCAGATTCGCTCGGTCTCGAACGTCGTCGAGCGGCGCAATCGAAGTGCGTGGAAGCTCGATCTCGCGATCCGCGAGCTCGGCGAGACGGCATGGCGGCTGCTGCAGTCATGAGGCTGACGCTGGGATTCTCGCCGTGCCCGAACGACTGCTTCATGTTCGACGCGATGGTGCATCGCCGAGTCAATCTCGAGGGCCTCGAGTTCGACGTACGTCTGGCCGACATCGAGGCGCTCAACACCTCGGCATTTGCCGGAGATGTCGACGTCACCAAACTGAGTTTCCACGCCTACGCCTACTGCGCCGATCGGTACGTGCTGCTGGACGCGGGCAGCGCGCTCGGGCGCAACTGTGGGCCGCTGCTCATCTCGAAGCGGCCGATCGGCAGGGATGAAGTCGCCGCCGGATCGTTGCGGATCGCGATCCCCGGCAAATACACCACCGCTCGCTTCCTGCTCGGCCTCGCGTTTCCCGCCGCGCGCGACACGACCGAAGTGCTCTTCTCCGACATCGAGGGCGCGGTGCTGGACGGGACCTACGATGCGGGCCTGATCATTCACGAGAATCGATTTACCTACGAGGCCAAGGGGCTGAAGAAGATCATCGATCTCGGCGAGTACTGGGAGTCGGAAACCGGCGCGGCCATCCCGCTCGGCGGCATCGTCATCCGGCGTCAACTGCCAGACGACGTACGGCAGCGTGTCAATCGGGTGATGCGGCGGAGCGTCGAGTACGCGTTTGCGCATCGGACCGACAGCTTGCCGTTCGTGCGTACGCATGCACAGGAGATGAGTGAGGACGTGATGTATCGGCACATCGATCTGTACGTCAACGAGTACTCGATCGATCTCGGTGTGGAGGGTCGACGGGCGGTCGAGATGCTGTTCTCGCGCGCCCGCGCAGTCGGCGTGATTCCGGCGTTGAGCGATCGCCTGTTTCTGGGTGCGTGACATGGACTGGATCGAGACCGAGCGTCTGGTGCTGCGGGCACCGCGGATGAACGATGTTCAGGCGATCTTCGATCGCTACGCGTCGGATCCCGAGGTGACGCGATACCTGGCGTGGCCGCGCCACCGCTCGCTGGCCGAGACGCGCGCGTTCGTGAAATTCAGCAACCACCTGTGGGCCCGCTGGAACGCCGGGCCGATGGTGGCGATCTCGCGCGAGGACGGAACGCTCCTCGGCGGCTCGGGCCTGATGATCGAGACGTCTGACCACGCCTCGACCGGCTACGTCTTCGCGCGCGATGCGTGGGGAAAGGGCTACGCCACCGAATGCCTGCGCGCGATGCTCGATGTGGCGGTGAGGGCGGGCGTTCAACGCGTCACCGCGGAGTGTCATGCCGGTCATGCCGCGTCGAGGCACGTCCTCGACAAGTGCGGGTTTCAGCAGGAGGCGACGTTGAGGCAGATGGTGTTTCCGAATCTGTCGCCAGAGCCGCAGGACGTGTTGCTGTTTAGCCGTAGTGTCCGGGTGTAGGCCATTCTTCTGACCGATCTGCGACGGGGTTATCATGAGCCTCCCGTTATCGCGGAGGCAGGATGAAGAATCTCTTTCGAATCCTGGGGGCGGCCATTCTCGTGGTCGGATTGCTGGCCGGTGTGGCACTGACCGCGCAGTCTCCGACCATCACCGCCATCACCTTCCACAAGGACGTCGAGCCGATTCTCCAGAAGAACTGCCAGACGTGCCACCGGCCTGGTCAGGTCGCGCCGATGTCGTTCACGACCTACGACGCTGCCCGGCCGTACGCCCGGGCGATCAAGAACGCTGTGCAGTCGAGGAAGATGCCACCGTGGTTCGCCGACTCGCAGTTCGGCCCCTACCTGAACGACCGCTCGCTCAGCCAACGCGACATCGAGACGATCGCGCGCTGGGTCGATGTGGGCGCGCCCGAAGGCGACGCGCGCGACGCGCCGCCGGCGGTGCACTGGCCGCAGGGCTGGTTCATCGAGCCCGACATCATCGTCGACGGTCCGACCACCGACGTCCCGGCCCACACGAAGAACGACGTCGTCGAGTGGATCACCGTCATCATGCCGAGCGGGTTCACCAAGGACACGTGGGTGACGTCTGTGCAGATCAAGCCCGAGTTCCCGGAGGTGACTCATCACCTCTGCATCGGCTACATCGCGCACAACCCGCAATACAAGTACGGCGTCGCGTACTGGACCGACAAGGAGCGCGACAAAGACGGCGCCGCGCTGCCGGATAAGGGGCCGACGTTCCTCGGGCCCGGCGCGACGCGGAGCACCGACGACGACCCGACGCCGATCAAGATTCGTGAAGGTCTCAGCATTCCTCCGCCGGCGGTCGCGGAAGACTGCTACCTGCCGGGCAACTTCGCCGCGGATTACCGGCCGATCAACGCCGCGAAGCTCATTCCTGCGGGCTCGGATATCACCTTCAACCTTCACTACACGCCGAACGGCAAGGCAGTGACGGATCACGTCAAGGTTGGCTTCACGATCTCTGACAAAGCGCCCGAGCGCCGCTACCTGTCGTTCCTCACTTCGTCGCCGACCGACCCGGCCCGCTTCGCGATTCCGCCGAACGTGTCGAATTGGCAGAGCCCTCCAGCGGAAGTGACATTCCTGCAAGATGCCGAGCTGGTGTATCTGATGCCGCACATGCACGCACGCGGTAAGGACATGACGTATTCCCTGGAATTCCCCGACGGCCGCCGGCAGGTGATCCTCAGCGTGCCGCGCTACGATTTCAACTGGCAGCTCGGCTACAACGTCTCGATCAACGTGCCGAAGGGCACGAAGCTCCACGTGGACGCGCACTTCGACAACTCGGCGAGCAACCGATCGAATCCCGATCCGAACAAGACGGTGTACTACGGATCGATGACGTGGGAAGAGATGATGAACCCGTTCTACAGCGTCGTCGTTCCGGTGAACGTCGATCCGCGGAACGTCGTGCGGAGCAGGTATCAGCAGGTCGGAGGAGGAGGTTAGAAAGAGGACGACTCTCTCATGCGTGCATACGCTCGTCGGCGATATCCTGAGCAACGCGCGCGATGATGCGATGCAGCTGGTACACGCCTTCGGTGATCGCCGCCGGTCCGGGCTGCAGGATGTAAGAGGACTTGATCTCGTAGATGTGGCCGTCCCGCACCGCGGGCACGTCGCTCCAGCCTGGCCGCGCCGCGATCTTCTCGGTGCGCACCGCCTTGCCGCACCACGACGCCACGATCACATCGGGCCTGCGCTTTCGCACTTCCTCCGCCGACACGATGCGATCGCGACCGAGCTTGGCGTCGCGCAGCTCGGGAAAGATTGAATCGCCGCCGGCAATCTCCACGAGCTCCTCCACCCAGCGGATACCCGAGATGAGCGGATCGTCCCACTCCTCGAAAAAGACCTTCGGCCGCGTCGGCAGCCGCATGGCACCGGCGCGAATCGAGTCGATCTCGAGCTCGAGACGCGATGCCAACGCGTGACCACGCTCAGGGCATCCAACGAGCGCGCTGAGCATCCGGATCATCTGCAGGATCTCGGCGACGCTGCGCTGATTGAACGCCATCACCGGGTAGCCCCGCTTCACGAGCTCGCAGGTGATGTTGGCCTGGAGATCCGAGAACGCCAGGATGAGGTCGGGCTGCAGCGCTTCGATGCGGTCGTACTTCGCACTGATGAACGCCGAGACGCGCGGCTTGCGCCGCGCTTCCGGTGGACGCACCGTGTAGCCCGACACGCCGACCACACGATGGCCTTCGCCGAGCAGGTACAAAGTCTCGGTGGTCTCTTCCGTCAGGCAAACGATGCGTGAAGGGTACGTAGTCATGAGGCCAGTTGCTGGTCGCGCCACACGAACGGTTCGCGGGTCACGATCTCGCCAGCTTCGAGACGGAGAGGGGCGCGGAACATCGGGCCTGCGTACACACACGAATGAAATTCGCCCTTCTCGCCGCACGGGTCGATGCCCTGCGGAAGATCGGAGAGCAGCGCAGCATCGAACTCGCGTCCGACGAACGACGCATCGAGCACACGCGTGTCGACGCACGCCAGACGGGCACGCAGGCCGCCGGCGATCATGTCGTTGGCGAGCGCTGTCGTCGGAATGCCCCACACAGGAAACAGCGGCGTCAGCCCCGATCCGGCGAGCCGATCCTCGCGGTACTTGCGGACGTCCTCGAGAAACAGATCTCCAAAAGCCACGTGAGTGAATCCCGCGGCTACCGCAGTCGACACCGCTCGCCCCATGCGGGCTTCGTACTCCTCGTTCGAGCACGGATGCGGAATCGGCACGACGATGAGTGGCAAACCCGCTGCCGCGGCCTGAGCCTCCAGCACCTCTCGCCTCACCGCATGCATCGCCACTCGATCGACGGCCTCATTCACCGTCGTCAACAGACCGGCCACCGCGCCGGGATGCTGCTGGTTCAGCACGTGAAGCGCCCACGCGCTGTCCTTGCCGCTGCTCCATGAGAGAAGGATCTTCATCGCCTACTTGAACGCCTCGGGGTGAATCAGTCGAGCGATCGCCTCGGCCGCCTGCGCCACTCGCGGTCCCGGCGTCACGAGATAGTCGTCGGTCACGATGCGAATGCGTCCGTCGCGCACGGCCGGAATCGACGGCAGCGAGTCCCACACCCGCCGCTCGTCCGGAATCCGTTCGCGGGGCAAGCCGGTTGGCCGGACCTCGAGAATCGCGCTCGGGGCGCGCGCGAGGATGGTCTCGACCGATGGTTGCACCGCTTCGCGCGGCACATCGGCGAACACATTGGTCCCGCCGGCGATCAGCAGAATGTCGTGCATGAACCCCACGCCGCCGCTCGCATAGAGGCCGCGCAGCGATCCCAGGTCGCGCTCGAAAACGAGCAGCGTGCGAATCTTCGGTTGCGTCGCAACTCGCGCCTGCACTGAATCGAGCCGCTGCTGAATCTGCTGTGCCAGCCGCTCGGACTCTCGCTCGCGACCCACCGTGCGCCCGAGATCGCGGATCGTCGAGAAGATCCCAGCCAGTCCTGCGTGCCGATAGTTGTAGGCGCGGATGCCGGCGCGCGCCAACTGCGTTTCGACCGTCGTTTGCGACCCGTAGACGATCACCAGATCGGGGCGCAGCGACAGAATGCGCTCCATGTCGGGATCGACCAGGGCGCCGACCCGCGGAAGCGATTTCACCTGTGGCGGAAAGTCATCGAAGCTGCTGACGCCAACGACCTGCGGCCCCGCTCCGATGGCGTACAGCATTTCCGTGAGCGCCGGCACCAGCGAGACGATTCGTTTCGGCGCCTCCGCCGCGCGCGGGTCCACGCCGCGCGCGACGATCGCGGCGCTCGCGATCAGAACGACGACCGCTCGCCGCGTCAGCCTCGTCGAACCAGCAGCCATAAGAAGAAGGGACCTCCGAGCAGTGCGGTGATCACGCCGACGGGAATTTCGAGCGGTGCCAGCAGCGTGCGTGCACCGACATCGCAGGCGACGAGAAACGCGGCTCCAAACAGGGCCGACGCCGGCAGCACGACGCGATGATCGACGCCGACCAACAACCTGACCAGATGCGGCACCACGATGCCGACAAAGCCGATCGGGCCAGCGAGCGACACTGCGGCAGCTGTCGCCAACGATGCGCTCACGAACGACAACCGCTGTGCACGCGCCACATCCACACCGCGTGCGGTGGCGGCGTCGGTCCCGACGCTCAACAGGTTGAGCGATGAGGGCAGGAGTGCGAACAGCACAAACGCGATCACGATCAGCGGCAGCGCGGCGAGGACGGGTTGAAAGCTGCCGACGTCGAGGTCGCCCATCACCCAGCGCATCGCTCGATACACCTGGGCGAAGTTGGCGATGTACTGGAGGAACAGAATCAGCGCGGAGAAGAACGAATTCAGTGTGACGCCGGCCAGCAGCAGCACCGTGGTCGACATCGCGCGGTCGCGCAGCGTGGCCAGGCGATAGACGATCGCGGCGGCAATGGCCGCGCCCAGGAGACTGGCGAGCGGAACGACGGCGATCGGCCCGAATGAAACCGCCGCGCCGAGGACGATCGCGCTCATCGCGCCCAGCGATGCCCCGGCCGACACACCGAGTGTGAACGGCGTCGCCAGCGGATTGCGCAGCATCGCCTGGAAGACCACACCAGCCGCCGCGAGCGCGGCACCGGTGACCGCGCCGGCCAGTACGCGCGGCATGCGCGCAATGAAGAAGATCTGTGCGTCGACGTTGTCGCTGAATGGAATCGATCGATCGAAGACGCGGGCAAGGCTGATCGACGTGCTGCCCACGAGCGGTGCGAGCAGACACGTGACAATCGTCAGGGCGCCGAAGCCGAGCACGGTCAGCGTCAGGCGCGCCCGAATCGGGCGAATCGCGGGCGCTCCGACCGAGACCGTAGACTCGACCATGTTCATTGCGCTCTCGAGACGGGTGTCACCGTCAGGTGGCCCGCGCGCTCGTGATGGCGCACGTCGGCGACGACGCCGTAGATATCGCGCACTCTGCTTGCCGTCAACACATCGGTCGTCTGGCCCTGCGCGATCACGCGTCCCTCACGCATCAGGATCAGGCGATCGCAGACGGAGGCGGCAAGGTTCAGATCATGTGTCGCGAGCAGCATCGTCACCCCGCGCTCGCGATTGAGCTCGGACAATAGCGACGCGACATCGAGCTGATAGCCAAGATCCAACGACGCCGTGGGCTCGTCGAGCAGCAGCACATCGGAGGACTGCGCCAGCGCGCTGGCAATGACCACGCGCTGCTTTTCACCGCCGCTGAGCGTCATGTAAGCGCGATCGGCAAGATGATCCGTGCCCGTGGTCGCTAACGCATTGTGCGCGACGCGCAGATCATGCGGACCCTCCAGCTCGAACAATCCCAGGTGCGGGTGGCGGCCCATCAACACCATCTCGAGCGCCGTGTAGTCGAAGGCCGGATGGGTCTCCTGCGGAACGAGAGCGAGCTGTCGTGCGATCTCGCGTCGCGAGAGATCCTTGAGGGGGCGCTCCTTGAGCGTCACCGTCCCCGACTCTGGCGTCAGGATGCCGGCAAGCAGCCTGAGCAGCGTGGTCTTTCCGCAGCCATTCGGACCGAGCAGCCCCGTCAACGATCCTCGGGGGACCTCGATCGTCACGTCACGCAGCGAGAAGCCGCTGCGGTCGCGTCCGCGCGCGTATCCGTACGACAGATCAGATCCGCGCAGCACCGGCAGCGTCTCCAGCGAGTTCGCGCTCGCCGAGCAGGATATCGATCGCCCAACAGCCGTCGTGAGCGACGGTCTGACCGATCGTTGCGTCGATCGGTGTGGAGAACAGAGGCGCATCCACGACGACGGTGTGGTATTCGCCGTGTTCACCGCAGGCATCGACGCCGAGTTTCTGTAACTCGGGCAGCAGTTCAATCGTCAGCCGCCGGCCCAGCCACTCCGGGCTCATGAGGTCGCCACGCACGGTGACGATCTGCGCGGCTGCGCCGGTCGCGATGAACTCCCGATAGAGCGCATCAGTGGGCTCGCCCCACAGCGGTTCAATCGCGGCGAGTCCTTCCGCCGCGCACACCCGCTCAGGGAAGGCGCGGTTCGATTCGTACATGATGTCGCCGAAGATCACGTGGGTCACGTCGAGCGATCGCAACTCGCGAAGCGCGGCGCGGTACGCGTTCTCGTACGTCGACCATGACGCACAGCCGCGCACATGCGCGAGACCGAGGCGCTCGGTCTGCGCGGCGACGACCTCGGGTCGAAGCCCGTGCGAACGGCTCCGCGAGCCGTCGTCGTTGAACATCGTGATTGCGGCGACGACGTCGAACTGCGACAGCGATCGATGGAGGGCAAGGTAGCTGTCCTTGCCTCCGCTCCAGGACACGGCGGCGCGAGGCTTCACAGGCCTGGCCGGTTGAATTGAACGCGAGTTCGAGAATTCATCACGTCTCCTCCTCGGCGTCCATCGCGCCGGGCCTCGTCCGAACCGGTCCGGCTAAAGCCGGACACTACGTACGAGTGTGAAGGGACAGAGCGCCGGGGCAGGTGTCCTGACTTGCTCGCCGTTACCCTTTCGAGCTTCAGCGCGCTTACAGTGGCGGGACCGCGTGGGATTCGCACCCACTTCCCCTGAGTCACCCGGGCGGTGTCAGTTGTTGTTCGCAATCATAGCACGCTAAGATCG
>Ga0075434_100002454_pt1 | contig 16325 bp, 22 predicted proteins | sample RhiMethybrSRZTD3_FD_75298 | JGI IMG/M metagenome (GOLD analysis project Ga0075434, IMG submission 75298) | Populus rhizosphere microbial communities from Tennessee, USA - Rhizosphere MetaG P. TD hybrid SRZTD3 | ecosystem: Host-associated > Plants > Roots > Rhizosphere > Soil | place: USA... | reverse complement strand
CTTTGCGCGCGCCGTCGGCCGCAACCGCGGAGGCCGCGACCACGCTGCCTTGCTAGCGCACTTTGCCGAATTGGTGCGACCCGAAACACCGAAAGTGCCCGACAGCCTGGTGGAACATCTCAGAGCACTGAAAACGCGTCGGGACTGCGTTATGGAAATGCTGGCATTCGAACGGCGCCAGGCGGACAGTGAATTTGGCGCAGTCCACAGAGATGTGCGGAATCATATTTTCTTTCTAGAGCGAAGCGCCTTTTCCCTTAGCGAAGAAATCAACCGGATGGTGAAGACCAGTTCGATGTGGCGGTAATTGGCATACCTCGTGCCGACAGGTGCTCCGTGAGATGTTGATGCTTACGGGGCATTGACGGCACGATGGAAATCACGGCCGCGGAAGTGAAGTTCAGCCGTATCGCCCGGAACCGCGCGCATCTTGACCGCGTTGGCGACTTCGCGAAAATGCTCGAGCGGGACCACACTCAAACTTCGATAGAAGGCCTAAGGCAGAAGCCGGGCACCGACATCACCGCAATTATTCCTTTAAGTAAAAAGCACGAAAAGAAAGTCGATCAGCTCAGCCAGCTGTCGGGGGAAGAGTTTGATCGGATGTTCATCGATGCCATCATCAAGGATCACAAGGACGCCATTGGTCAAGCCGACCAGGAAAAAGAACAAACGCGGGCTAAAGCCCGCGACTACGAGCGTGCTCAACAGTTCAACACGTAGTCGCGGGCTTTAGCCCGCGTTCTTTTCCGATCCTCTAGTTAATCGCGAAGCAATAGAAGTTGCCCGCACCGCCCGTGCGGACGAGAGACATTGCGCTGCAACCGGCGCTGGGATGCGCTGAATTCCACGACACGTTCGGCCCGCCGGTGCGGTCGAAGTGGCCGAGCATCGCGGTGCCCGGGTCCTTGTCGTTGGTCCAGTTGGTGCAGGTGTGGTCCATCCCGTCAGTAAAAGCGCGTCCGTCGGGCTGCGAGCCAGTCAACATGTCGTGTTGATTCGGCATGTCGCCGACGCCCTTCAGCGCCTCGCCTTTCGCCGTGAATGCAGTGGCCTTCGTCAAACTGTTACCGACGCGAGCCTGCTCGAGCGTGTCGCCGTGCAGGATCGAGAGGTTCATGGCAATGAGCGCGCCTTTCGGTCCATACCACGGCCCCTGACCAATACGATCGCGGGCATTGACCGCGTTCGCGCCTTGAGTGCTCATATATGCGTGAAACATTTTCTGGCTTCCAGCTTCCATTGCCTGCGCCTGGCAAATCCGGTCGGCGCCTTCGAGTCCGCCAAGATTCCCCGTCCCTGTCGGATTGACAGCGACAAAGAAGCTCATTGGTTGTTGGGGAGCGCGTTGACCCTGCGGAGCGTTTTGAGCGAGGACGACGAAAGAACCGACGAGCGCCATCGCAACAAGAACGCCAACTGTCTTTTTCATAGCGGTTTCCTTTCTCATGAGGGGTTGATCGGCTGCCTATTCTGACACAACATGGACCTCGGGTAAATCCTGCTTGACTGCGCAGGGCTGCTGGAATAGCTTGGCTTCCTTCACGTAAAAGGGAGAGGAAGCATGTCAAAGAAGATCATCATAGTTCTGCCGTGTCTCCTGCTGTGTGTCGCGCTCGCAGGATTAGCGCAGGCGCCGGCAGGCCAGCGCGGCGAACGGGGAGCCGGTGGCCGTGGAGCCGCTCCAGCTCCGAGGCCGGACAATCCACAATCGCTGGAGCACATCGCTGCTGCGAAGAAAGTCGCCGGCAATGATGCATATTTGAAGTATCCCTACGATTTCTTCTGTGTGCCGGCAAACACCAGGGCGAACAATGCCAATGCTCCGGAACTGGAACCGGTCAAGATCTTCGACAACCTTTACGCCGTCGGCAACAGTGAAACGACCATTTACGCGCTGACCACGTCCGACGGAATTATCCTGTTTGATTCCGGCTACGCCGACAGAGTCGAAAGCGTTGTCGTGCCCAGCCTGCAGAAACTTGGTCTAGACGTCACGAAGATCAAATACATTCTTCTCGGCCATGGCCACGCCGATCACTTCGGCGGATCGGCGTACTTCCAGGAAAAGTACGGGACGCACGTGGCCACGACAGCCGCAGACTGGGACCTGATGTATCCCGCGAATCCTGCACCGAATCAGCAGAATCCTCCTGGCCGTCCAAAGAAGGACATGGTTATTAAAGAAGGACAGCCAGTCAAACTTGGCGATGTGAGCGTCACAGTCGTCGAGATTCCGGGACACACACCGGGTTCGACCGCATACATCTTTCCGGTAAAGGATCACGGCAAGACCCGGATGGTCGGCGTGTTCGCCGGGACCATTCTCGCCGTAGACCGCATTACGACCGATGGCTTGAAACAATACGTCGCCTCGATCGCGCACTATCTCGACACGGCCAAAAAGATGAAGGTCGAAGTCGAAATTCAGAATCACCCGATTTTCGATGGCTCTCCGGACCGCATCGCAAAAGTGAGAACCTTGAAAGCGGGAGAACAGAACCCGTACGTCGTCGGTACCGACCGATACGTCAAGTTCTGGAACATTATTTCCGAATGCATCCAGGCGGAGATCGCTCGCCGCGGTACCGCCAGCAACTAACTGTAGAGGCGGTCTACGACCGCCGCTACAGGTTCAATGAGGAGGGTCATCGTGAAGCGTTTGCTAGTTTGTCTTTTGCTTGTATTCGCTCCGGCTCTTTACGCGCAATCTGTTCCCGAGATCCCATTCGACACGAACATGAACTTCCTGAAACTTCCGCCCGACCTCCATCTCGGCGAAGTTTCGGGGATCGCAACGAATTCCAAGGGACACGTCTTCGTGTTCCATCGCGGGACAACGACAGGCCCGGCCTATTCCGCTACGGCCGCCCAACTACTCGAGTTCGATCAGACCGGCAAATTCGTCCGCGAAATCGGGAAGAACCTTTACGCCTGGTCGTTTGCGCACATGATTCGCGTCGATAAGGATGACAACATCTGGGCCATCGACAAGGGCTCGGACATGATCATCAAGTTCACGCCCGAGGGCCGCGTCTCCATGGTCTTCGGACGCAAGAAGGAAGCTTCCGACGAAAATTCCGAACCGTGGAAGCATCCAAATCCGCCGCTGCCTCCGATCAACGGCCAGTTCCGCCAGCCGACGGATGTCACGTGGGACACCCAGGGCAACATCTTCATCAGCGACGGCTACATCAATTCACGCGTCGCCAAGTTCGACAAGAATGGCGACTGGGTGAAGTCGTTCGGCGAACCGGGCTCAGGCCCCGGCCAGCTCAACACGCCCCACAGCATTGCTGCGGACGCGCAGGGGAATATCTATGTGGCGGATCGCGGTAATGTGCGAGTCCAGGTTTTCGATCCGGATGGAAAGCTTCTCCGCCAGATCAAGATCGACAACCAGGTTCCGGTTCCGCCGGGAGCAATGCCGGCTATCGGAAACCCGCAGCCCCCGAATGCAACACCGGGCACGCAGAGCAATGGTGCACCGTGGGTGCTTTGCATCACTCCGGGTTCGACCCAATATCTCTACGTTTCTGACTCATTCCCGGGCAGGATTTACAAACTGACGCTCGATGGGAAAGTTGTCGGCGTTCTCGGTAAATCCGGCAAGCAGCCGAAACAGTTCGGATGGATTCATGCGATGGCGTGCCCGACGGAGAACGACCTGTACGTCGGTGAACTTCTCAACTGGCGCGTGCAGAAGCTGACGTTGCGTCCGAACAATCAAGGAGTGACGAAGACGTCCAGCCGTTAAAATTACGGTATGGCATTTTCGGGCGTCGACTTTTACCGCATCGACGACCTGCTCAGCGACGAAGAACGAATGGTTCGCGATACCGTTCGGCGCTTCGTCGATGAGCGGGTCGTCCCCATCATCGACAAGCACTTCGAAGACGGTACTTTTCCAAAAGAACTTATTTCCGAAATGGCGCAGCTCGGCCTCTACGGCGGTAATCTGCCCGAGGAATACGGCTGCGCAAACATGAACAACGTCGCCTACGGCCTCGTCATGCAGGAGCTCGAGCGTGGCGACAGCGGCCTTCGAAGTTTCGTCAGCGTTCAGGGCGCGCTGGTCATGTATCCGATCTTTACGTTCGGATCGGAAGAGCAAAAGAGAAAGTGGCTGCCACTTCTAGCGAAAGGAGAAAAGATCGGGTGTTTTGGTTTGACCGAACCGGATCACGGCTCCGATCCCGGCGCCATGGAAACGCGCGCAAAAAAAACCGACAAGGGCTGGGTCTTGAACGGAACCAAGCGGTGGATCACCAACGGAACCATTTCCGACATCGCGATCGTCTGGGCGAAAGCCGGCGATGACATTCGCGGGTTCATCGTTGAAACCAATACGCCCGGATTTCAGGCGCCGGAAATCAAAAACAAACTTTCGCTCCGCGCATCCGTCACTTCGGATCTGATCCTCGACGATGTCATCGTTCCTGAATCCAGCCTCCTGCCGGGCAGTGGCGGATTGAAATCGCCGTTGATGTGCCTGAACCAGGCGCGATACGGCATTGCGTGGGGCGGCATCGGCGCCGCAATGGCGTGCTACGAATGGGCCGTGAACTACACAAAGGGCCGGACCCAATTCGATAAGCCGGTCGCTGCCTTTCAGCTTGTCCAGGAAAAGCTCGCACACATGCTGACGGAGATTACGAAGGGCCAGTTGGTGGCGTGGAGACTCGGGCGGCTAAAGGATGAAGGCAAACTGCACTTCGCGCAAACATCGATGGCGAAGCGAAACAACGTCCGGGTCGGCCTCGAGACCGCCCGGCTCGCGCGCGACCTCATGGGTGCGAACGGAATCACGCTGGAGTATCCGGTGTTCCGCCACATGTGCAACCTCGAATCGGTCTACACATACGAGGGAACGGACCACATTCACACGCTGATTTTGGGGGAATACATCACGGGATTACCCGCCTACAAGTAAGCCTCGTATCAGCCATCAGCAATTTCGCAATTCCGCAATTTGTAATGAAGATGTTCGGATGATTGGATATAGATGCTGAGGATATAAATTCCAAATCAGGAGTTTTACATCCTCAACATTGATATCCAATCATCCGAACATCTTCATTACAAATTGCGGAATTGCGAAATTGCTGATGGCTGATCTATCGCGAGGAAGTTACTACTTTTTGGTCTGAGGAGCCATTCCCGAGCCGGTTGCAAACAGCGTCTTACCGTCGGCCAGGCGCACGCTCTTCGCACTCAGGGTTTTCGAACCGTTCTTTGCGGGGAAGCCCTCGATCGCGACCTCGGTACCGGGCTTTATGGTGGTCTTGTCCCACCCCTGAACCTGCAAATCACGAATCGGACCCAGCTCAATTCCCCAGCTGATTAACGCGCCTTTAGCGTCCTTAACATTGATATACAGCCAGGAGTGTGGGTTCACGAGGTCGAGCATCATCACCGATCCCTTAAGTGTGATGGCCTTTTCGGTATCGTATTGTGTCGCAAAGGAATGATGCGCAACGAGTGGAATGGCTGAAAGAATAATGAGGAAGACACCCATCAACACGGTGGGTTTGGTTTTCATAATCGCTCAAAGAGTACCTGCTCCGAAGCGGACTGGCAAGATCTATTGCAGGTTCATGAGGATCGTGGCCCCAAGATAGAGGCCAAAAAGGCAGCTGAAAACCCCGGTTCCGACCTGGATTGGGCGCATGGCGCCCGCCATGCGTTCCCGAGCCAGGTTCAACGGGACAGCCAGAAGCAGGCTTATCACGACCATGCCGACCATGCTTCCGATACCGAAAATCACGATATAGAGCAGGGCGTGGACGGTGGACGAAATCGTCGAAAGGACCAGGAGCGTCAGCGCCGCACTGCCCGCCGTTCCATGAACGATTCCCACCAGCAATGGACGCAGACCCAGGCGGGTCCATTCGAACTCGTGGTGATGCTCATGCCACTTGGAGTGAACGGTTGCGATCAAGCGCGCGCCGAGGACGATCAGCATGACCGCAACCCCGAGCTCGAGCCGTTCCGCCAGCCATTTCGACATCGGGATCTTGAGGCCGACCACTGCGAGACCGACGATCGAAAGCGCAAGGGTGTGACCGAGCCCCCAAAAGAGGCCAATCGCGCATCCACGTGCAATGCGCTTTTCTTTGCCGATGAAGGTTGTGACCGCGACGATGTGATCGGGATCAGTCGCATGCTTGAGCCCAAGCACGAAACCGATTCCGAGTACGAGCAGAATTGACGTTTCGTACATCAGCAAATCCTTGGAAGTTGTTCGCCCGACAGCATGTCGACAACGCGGCTTCCACCGATACGCGTTTTCATGACGACGACTCCCGAATGATCTCCGGAAACTTCCCCGATAACAACAGCTTCTTTTCCGAGCGGATGGTTTCGCATCGCCGTGAGCACCTCTCGCGAATCCTCAGGTGAAACGAACGCGATCAGTTTTCCTTCATTCGCCACGTACAGGGGATCAAGGCCGAGAATCTCGCACGCACCCTGCACATCGCTTCGGATTGGAATCGCAGCTTCATGGATGACGATTCCCCTTTTGCTCTGCTGCGCGATCTCGTTCAAGGCACTCGCCACGCCACCACGCGTCGGATCGCGCAACACGCGAATGCGACGGCTGGCGCTGAGCATAAGTTCAACAAGGCCGTTCAGCGGTGCAGTGTCGCTTTCAATTGGAGTGTCGAACTCCAGACCTTCGCGTACCGACATGATCGCCATTCCATGCGACGCAATCGGCCCGCTAAGAATGATTACATCACCGGCACGTGCGCTCGCCGGATCAATGTGAATGTCCTCCGGCACGATTCCAATACCCGATGTATTGATGAAAATACGATCGCACTTTCCGCGGTCCACGACTTTAGTATCGCCGGTCACGAGCGAAACTCCGGCCCGATCCGCCGCATCTTTCATGGAACACACGATCTTCCAGAAGTCGTCGATCGCAAGCCCTTCTTCGATGATGAACGATGCCGACAGGTAACGCGGTGTGGAGCCGCACATGGCGAGATCGTTCACCGTGCCGTTTACGGCGAGGTCTCCGATATTGCCGCCGTGGAAGAAGATTGGATGCACGACATAGGAATCGGTGCTGAACGCCAGCCGCGCGCCGCTCGCTGAAAAGATGGCGCCGTCGTGTTGCGCATCAAGCAGGTCATTGCGGAATGCGGGCAGCACGATCTTTTCAATCAGCTGCTGACTGAGCCGGCCGCCACTGCCATGGCCGAGGACGATGTGCTTGTGGTCGAGGATAGGCGCCGGGCATGTACCAAAAATCATCAGATCACGTCCTCCTCTCCGAGGGATACGTGAACGAGGTCCCAGAGCACGTGAATCAGCGTCGCGTGGACTTCCTGAATCCGATGAATGCTGTAGGAAGGAACGACCAGGCAGTGGTCTGCAACGTCCGGAAAGCGCCCACCGTCCTTGCCGGCGAAGGCGATCGTCATGAGGCCTCGGCTTCGCGCCGCTTCGAGGGCATATATCAAATTGGGGGATTTGCCGCTCGTGCTGATTGCCAGAGCCATGTCGCCGGGCTGACTGACGAGGCGGAGCTGGTTGACGAAGATACGCGAGAAATCGAGGTCATTGCTGATGGCCGTTAGCGTCGCGATATCTGCCATCAATGCTTCGGCTGGCAGAGCACGGCGCTTTTCGATAATGGGGTGCTTGAATTCGACGGCGACATGAAGCGCATCGCACGCGCTCCCGCCGTTGCCCATGACGAGGAGCTTGCGCCCTTCGCGGAAACGCTGCGCCATCTGCTCGCAGAGCACGCCGATTCGGTCGGCGTTCTCGGTGAAGAATTTCTCCTTCATTGCCACGCTCTCGCCAACCTTGCGAAGAATGCTTTCTTTTATGTTCATATTCATCAGCCGCGGATTACGCGAATTACGCAGATTCAATCCGTGCCATCCGCGCAATCTGCGGCGGATCTGTCCTCCGCCTGTACGCGTGATACGCTGCGCACGCGCCTTCAGAAGAAACCATCGTGGCCCCCAGTGGATGTTCGGGTGTGCACTCCTTCCCGAAGGCGGGACAATCGTGAGGTTTTTTCACGCCCTTCAAAACCAGCCCGCTGATACACAGAGGCGACTCCTGCGTATCGATCTCTTCAACCTCGAACAATCTCTCGGCATCGAACTCGCGAAACTCATACCGAAGTTTGAAACCGCTCTTCGGAATCGATCCCACGCCTCGCCACTTGCGATCGCAAACGTCGAAAACCTGGTGAATCAGATTTTGCGCGGGCTTGTTTCCTTCACGCGTGATGACTCGGCTGTACTGGTTTTCGACCTCCGCGCGTCCGGCCTCCAGTTGCCGCACGGTCGCGAGAATCCCTTCGAGCAGATCTGCCGGCTCGAATCCCGTGATCACGATCGGCACCTTGTATCTGGCGCTGATCGGTTCATATTCCCGATAGCCCATCACCGCGCAAACGTGTCCAGGTCCGAGGAATGCCTGGACGCGATTCAGCGGCGACTGCAGTATCGAACTCATCACGGGAGGAACGAGAACGTGCGAAACCAGCAGTGAGAAATTGCGAATACCTTCCCGCCTCGCCTGCCACGCGGCCATCGCATTGGCCGGCGCAGTCGTCTCGAAGCCAATTGCGAAGAACACGACCTTCTTCTCGGGATTGGCCTTCGCAATTTTCAGGCAGTCCAGCGGCGAATAGACGATTCTTATATCCGCGCCGCGCGACTTCACAATCAGCAGATCGACTTCTGAGCCGGGCACGCGCAGCATGTCGCCGAACGAGCAAAAGATCACGTCAGGACGTTCGGCAATTCGATGCGCCTTATCGATCATTTCCAGGGACGTCACGCAAACCGGACAGCCGGGTCCATGAACGAGCTCGACTTCAGGAGGCAGCAGGTAATCCAGTCCGTACTTCACGATGCTATGCGTCTGGCCCCCGCAGATTTCCATCAGCACCCAGGGCCTGGTAACAGTGCGCCGAATTTCATTAACAAGCTTTTGGGCAACCGCGTAGTCGCGATATTCGTCAACGTATTTCATCGAGCTGTCCGAGTTCTTCGAGCAATTTGAAGGTTCGCTCCGCTTCTTCCTGGTTCACGCGGCTCAGCGCGAATCCCACGTGCACGAGCACGTAATCTCCAGGCATGGCATCCGGTGTGTACGCGAGGCAAACACTCTTGAGCATTCCGCCGAAGTTGACCTTCGCCATCTTCATGCCGTCCGCTTCGTGTATTTCGACTACTTTGCCAGGAATTGCCAGACACATGAATTTTCTCCAATTACCGACAATTGCCGCGCGGCGGCCATTATCTGGCCGAGCGAGATGCCGCCGTCATTCGTTGGAACGCGTTCGTGCCAATAGACGGCAAATCCACAATTCTTGAGCCGGTGAACCGTTCGTTCGGTGAGATATCGATTCTGGAAACAACCACCTGTTAAGACGATGCTGGGTTCGCCGATGCGCTCCGCGACGTCCGCAATGATTTCGGCAAGGGTGTTGTGAAATCGCGCGGCGATGATTCCAGCCGGAATGAGTTCCCGCGCATCGGCGAGGATCGTTCGCAGCATTGGCTCCCAATCGACGATCAGTGGCTTGCCCACGCGGATTGCGTACGGATAAAACTCCTCCGCATCCTCGGCTGCGACAAACTCCATTTCCATTGCCGCCTGACCTTCGAACGAAACCTCATTTCGAATTCCGACAAGCGATGCGACGGCGTCAAAAAGCCGGCCCACGCTCGACGTTCGTGGGCTACGAACATTTGTTTTAAGCATCTGCCGAAGCAATGGCGGCTCACTCCCATCAAATGCTTGATCTCCGAGTATCTCGTAGAGCAGGCCAATCGCGGTGTGTTTGGGTTTCCGTGCGGCAGCATCGCCGCCGGGCAGAGGGAATGTGCGGAAATGCGCGACGCGATCAAACGAGTTCCGAGACGCCAGTAGGAATTCGCCGCCCCAGATCGTTCCATCGAGACCGAACCCGGCTCCATCCCATGCAACACCCAACGCCGTCGTGTCGAGGTTGTGTTCTGCCATGCACGACAAGACATGCGCCCAATGGTGCTGGACTCTTTCTGTTTGCCCGGCCGCGTAAGGTGATGATGGAAAATCCGGATGCAGGTCACGCGCTATCACGATCGGCCGGACTTCATACAGACGCTGCAGGTCATTGATCGCCGCATGGAAGGCGCCGGATGCTTCTTTCGTTTCGAGATCTCCAATGTGCTGGCTGATAACAATACTGGTGCCGTTATCGGTCGGGACAGACAGCGCGACCGTGTTTTTCAAATGCGCGCCTGCAGCAACAGTTGCAGGCAGCGTAGCGTTTACGGCAATCGGCAGCGGCGCATAGCCCCGCGCGCGGCGGATGATTTGCGGCCGTTCGAGGAGATCGCGGACGATCGAATCATCGACGTGGCGGCGAATCGGCCGGTTGTGCACAAGGAAGAGATCTGCGATTTCGCCGAGACGTTCGAGTGCATCGTACTCATCGATCGCGATCGGCTCGTCAGAACGGTTGCCGCTTGTTGCGACCAGAGGCCGAGCGACTTCGTTCATCAGAATATGGTGCAACGGCGTGTATGGAAGCATCACACCGAGGTTGGGATTGCGTGGCGCAACCGCGGCAGCGACGTTGTTGCCGGCCCTGCTTCGAAGGATAACGATCGGCGACTCAGGCGAGAGAAGCAACTGCTCCTCACGTGCATTCACCTCGCAAAGGTTCCGGACCGATTCCAGTGAAGGCGCCATGATCGCAAATGGTTTTTCCTCACGATGTTTCCTCTCGCGAAGCCGGCTGATGGCGTCTTCATTTGCCGCGTCCACCATCAGATGAAAGCCGCCCAGGCCCTTTACTGCGACGATCATGCCGGATTTGAGCGCAGCGGTGGTTGTCGCGATGGCATTTTCAGGAATGCCGCAGATGTGGCCGTCGCGGTTCCACAGTTCCAGACACGGCCCACAGTCACGACAAGCGTTCGGCTGAGCATGAAATCGGCGGTCGAGCGGGTTTTCGTATTCCGTGCGGCAGTGTTCACACATCGTGAACTTGCGCATTGTTGTGTTCCCGCGATCGTAAGGCAGGTTTTCGATAATCGTGAAGCGCGGGCCGCAATGCGTGCAGTTCGTAAACGGGTACAAATAGCGGCGGTTCGTGGGATCGAGGATTTCCCGGAGGCAATCACCGCAGGTCGCGATGTCGGGAAGTATCGCGGTGTGCTTCGGTCCGGAGTGTGCACTGTGGCGGATTTCGAAACTGCTGGAGCCGAGCGGGTTCAAGGGAAAGTGCTCGATCAGCGAGATGGATGCGCGAGGAGGGTGCTGATGCTTGACGCGAATCATGAACGCATCAAGGTGCGCCTTTGGACCTTCAACCTCAATCATCACACCTTGCGGAGAGTTCGAGACCCATCCCGTGAGGCCCATATCTGTAGCGAGACGATAAATAAAGGGACGGAACCCGACGCCCTGAACGGCGCCGCGAATGAGAACTTGGATGCGACTCACGTCGAGCATTTATGCTCACCCTGCGCTTCGCGCCGGCCTCTCCCATCGTGAAAGGCGTTGGAGCAGTGCTTCCATCCCAAAGCCCGTCTTCGCGGATAGCGGGTAGACGTTCATCCCTGGCCGGACGGTCTGGATGTTGCGTTGAGCGGCGTCCAAATCGAATTCCACCGCGCTCGCGAGATCCATCTTGGTAATGACTGCAATATCCGCGGAGTTGAAGATCGTAGGGTACTTCAAAGGTTTGTCTTCGCCCTCGGTGACCGAGAGCGCAACCATCCGCAGATTTTCCCCAAGGTCGTAGCTTGACGGGCAAACCAGATTGCCGACATTTTCGATGAAGATGATGTCGAACTCGCGGAGCGTCCATGCCGACAGGGCATTCGAAACCATCGCAGCGTCGAGATGACAAATCGTGCCGGTCGTGATTTGTTTTACCGGCGCACCACTGCGCTGAAGTCTCGCGGCGTCGTTCTCCGTTGCGAGATCCCCGACGAGCGCTCCAACACGTTGGCTGTGGCGCAATCGTGTTAGCAATTGTTCGAGCAGTGCGGTCTTGCCGGATCCTGGACTGGAAACCAGACTCACGACGTGAACACCCGCTCGCCGGAACTCGCGCCGCAGTTCCCTGGCAAGCAGGTCGTTCTGCTTCAACACCCGCTCGCGGACTTCAACGATTCGAGGTTCGGAACTCATTCATTCGATCTCCAGAGCGACGACTTCAAGGTCTGTGCCTTCAGTGTCGTCTATCAGCAGTTGAGAGCCTTCGAGGGAAGTCCCTTCGCACGCTATTCCGTAGGAAAACCGCAATGCTTCTTTCGCCACTCCGGCAAGCGAGCCGAGGCGCAGACGAACGGTACGTACATGAGTGGCATAGTTTCGGACTGCCTCGTCCTGGGCAACTTCGATGATACTCAGGGCAATGGAAAGTTCATGCATAAGCGAAAGGTGTCCGGAAAACTCCTCGCACCCCTGCCGGGGTGCGCATGCCCGGCCTGAATTTGCCCCCGGGTGTCGCAAAAGACGCTCCACCCGGGGCTAATATCCCAGCAGCCCTTCGGGCTGGCCACGCCGGAGGCGTGCAAGTACGTTAGCCCCGGGTACGCGCCTTTTGCGTACCCGGGGCTAACATTCGAAGCGAGGAACGCACCCCGGAGTGGGTGCGAGGCATTTTCCGTATTGCTCATTTCACTTCCCTACATCGTGCTCATTCGGATGTAGCGAACCAGTGCTTTCATATTCAACGCAAGCAGGGTTGCCACCGCCGCGATCACAGTTCCGCCGATGACCTTGGATTTCGTGTTCATACGAATGCCTCCTCAATTAGCGATTCAATGATTCGGATCGCCTCATCGACAGCTTCGCCGACCTCCGGGCTGAGGCCAATGTAGCCGTCTTCATGCTCGAGTTTTGCCGGTTCACAGCCAACGAGTCGGACATTTTTCAGATTTGCGCCCATGCCTTGTGCGACAGCGAGTACACGCATCGGGTCCATGCTATGAGCTTCCATTTCAGCGTTCGTGTTGCTGAGTTCGTCCAGATCGGGCTCGATCGTGTACAAGGTTCCTGGAGCCCCGCCTCGTGGTGTCGCATCGATCAGGATCACGGCGTCGTAACCATCCAGCAGCGCGTACACGAGATCGAGGCCTCGGATGCCGAAGTCCACGACGTGAACATGTTGCGGAACGGGCCGATAGGCGAGCCGCCGCGCTACTTCACTGCCGAACGCGTCGTCGCCGAAAAAAATATTTCCGATTCCTGCAACGAGGATCATGGGAGAAGCTCCATTTCTTCAGCCGAGAAAAAGAAACGGTGTCCCGGCTGGCGCATGAGTCCGAGATCGCGACCGGGATCGTCTTCGATAATGACCGCTATGTGCGTCCGATCCTCGAAGTCCTGTTCGACAGATTCAACAATGGCCGTTCGTCCATTCAGCACGATGTCGAAGACGTCGCCGCCGGGTTTTGGCCGGAGGCGCACGCGATCGCCGCGTTTCAGTGGAAGCCGGACGTCGCGCATTTTTCCATGCAGTGTCAGCAGTTCTTCGGGAGTGAGGGACTCTGTACGTTCGAGGATCCGCCGTGCGCGCTCGTCGCCATTCCGCATTTCCTCCTTCTCCTCATCGCTCAGCGTCAGGACACGGAGTGTGAGGATTTCGTCGATTTCCAGCGAATCGAATAAGTCTCCGGCGCTCTCGGGCGCGACTTGCGGGTAGTCATAGAGGATGATCGGCGATGAAAGCATGCAGTCATGTTCCGGCTCGCGCCCGACGAGGACGGGCCACGTTCCGACGTTTGTGCAATTGAGCGCAGCGTTACGAAATTTCTGCGGAGGATCGATCAGGGAGATGAACTCTCCGTGTTCGACCGTAAGAATCGTGTGCGTCGAGATCAGCGATCGTCTCAGCACGGCATCGCGTGAAACATAGTCGTTTCCATCCCACGCCGTGAGGTTTGCAATGACAATCCGGTACCTCGAGAGTTGAGGGCCCACTGACGTGGAGCTGATTTCGACCACGGTACTGAGATCACCAAAGGAAGCGCACAAACTCCGGTTTTCCGGTGAAGAGGGAATCTGGACCCGGCGCTCCATTGTTTCAGGCCCGACAGACTGTAAGAAACGTACCTCCACAGCGACTGCAGGCTTTTCGCCGCTAACCAGGCACTCGGTCGTCATTGCAGATGGCTCAGAGTTGTAGCCTTCTGGATACACAATGCCGAAATTCCACCGATGATGATTTTTGATCGACGAGTTCCGGTACGGATACAGCATGTATCCCTCATAGAGAACGGAATTGACGATCTTTTCAATAAGAGCAGCGTTCATGGGACCACTGTCTCCAGCGCCTGCTCGAAAGTCGGAATGCCGTGCCGAACTTTGTACGCATACAGTTTGTCGAATGCGTCCCTGCGGAGGCAGAGCCAGGCGGTGTTGGGATAGTAAGCGTTCATCATGTCGCGCCAGACCTGCACGGGCATGTCGTAGCTTGCTTCCTTTTCCCACGAAATCTTTTCGACCTGGAGCTCTCCGTTTTCTCCCGCAAAAAAAACAGTTCCGCTGAAATAGAACGTCACGGGAATGTGACCTTCATCGAGTCCTTCAAAATATTTTGTTACAGCGACGTTGAAATCGAAGGTGCACGGTACATTCAGGCTGACGACTGTGCTGCCATTGAACCCAGGAATGATGAGGTTCGTGTTCGTCCAGAACATGGGCCGCAAGGTTTCGTTCCATTGCGACGGCGGCCCGAAAAGGTCGCTGAGTCGCTGTTGCTCGTTGGCTGCATAGTGGCGTCGAGTCACATCCAGATGAGCCTGGCATTGAAGAATGACGTTGTAGATATTCATGCCTGGCGCATCACTCACCCGCAAAGTGAATCCGATGTGCGGACTTGCCGCGAAGCGAAGCGGCTCGGCGCCTTCAATTGTAAAATTCAGATTCGGCATGTTGTCTCAGTACGGACAGAAAAGTTGCTACCTGTTCCCATACCGTGTATCCACCGGATATCCCTTTCCAGTGAGTGCGAATGATTCCCACGAGCTTGAAGCATTCATCGATCGGGATGAGGTAATAGTCGCGCGCCGACCGGATACGGTGGATCAGCAGGCCTTCGACATCCGGCTTCATTTCACGAACCTGCGGATTATCGTTGGCGATTTCTTCCCATGATTGCAGGGGAAGTAGTGATTCAATCGGACCGCCGGGACTCGGGTACAACGCGACCACCTTGTTGTCGAGGCTGCTGTAGAAGAGAAACGCCATTCCGATCGGAATCGCAAGGGCTTCCCACTGCGCATCGGTCATTCGGAAGTCTGCCAGGGCTCGAACGCGTCGCGGCACGCGCTGATATTTTTGTCCCTGGTTCGTAAACAGAATCGCGCAGCCTCTACAAACGCATTCCATTTTTCGCGTTGCAATTTCCAACAGGTGCTCGTGGTGTTGCGGCAGTTCAGCGGCACAGAAACCGCACAGTTCCACTGTCCGGCGGTTCGCGGCGAACTCGCGTAACCTCACCAACGAATTGAATACTGAGGACGATCCCGGGCTCATTGCGGCGGTATATACGGCATCTCCGGCAGGATCGGTTTCATTTCCTCCGGGTTGATCTTCGTTACGTTGTGCGGCGACCGCTGTGTCGTGATATGGATCGCTCGTTCTCGAATGAACTTTCCTTCCGGTTTGATTACAGGTTGCGTGTCCCGGCGGTGCCTGGGACGTCGTTGCTCCAAGGGATATTTTGGTTCTCGTGCCATTTATGATTCCTCCTACTCGATCGAAACTACCTCCGGCGCAGCTTCGCGAATCGCTTTCTCGATCGCGCCTCGCAGCGTTGCCGTCGAAGAGGGACAGTCGCCGCAGGTTCCAATCAGCCGCAGCTTGACGACACCGTCTGCAACCTCAATCAGCTCGACGTCGCCGCCGTGCGAATTCAGATACGGACGGACACCGTCCAGCGCGGTCTTGACGCGCTCATCGATGCCAAGCGGATGCAGGCCATGAAGCAGAAGCATGTTCGAAACAAGTTCGTCGGCGGCTAACGTGCCGATGATGTCGAGGCCAAGTTGATCGGTGTCCGCAACGATTTCCATCATTCGATCAATTGCGGCTCGGTGAAAATCCATCATCGTCTGTACGAGTTCAATTGCGGCCGGCGAGTGCACCTGCTCGACGAGTTTTCCGATCCGCTCAATTCGTGCCTTGAGTTCGTTGTCCATAAAGGTTCCCAGTTAATTTCCTCGCACTCCTCCGGAGTGCGATTTCATTTGGGGTGTTTTACCCCGGGTGTCGCAACAAACGCTCCACCCGGGGCTAATTTCCACGCAGCCCTCCGGGCTGGCCACGCCGGAGGCGTGCAA
>Ga0075434_100002453_pt1 | contig 16327 bp, 17 predicted proteins | sample RhiMethybrSRZTD3_FD_75298 | JGI IMG/M metagenome (GOLD analysis project Ga0075434, IMG submission 75298) | Populus rhizosphere microbial communities from Tennessee, USA - Rhizosphere MetaG P. TD hybrid SRZTD3 | ecosystem: Host-associated > Plants > Roots > Rhizosphere > Soil | place: USA... | reverse complement strand
GGGCCGGTGGAGATCATGCCGATTTCGATTTGCAGGAAGTCGCTGATGAAGCGGAGATAGTCTATGGCGGACTTGGGCAGCTTGGCGGCGTCTTTTACGCCGTAAGTATCCTGGCACCAGCCGGGGAGACTTTTGTACTCGGGGACGACGTGCTCGTACTCTTCGGCGAGCGCGGGCATTTCGTGGATGGGCTTGCCCTTGTACTTGTATCCGGTGCAAACCTGAATTTCGCGTTGCGTGTCGAAGACGTCGAGCTTGGTGATGACCAGCGAGTCGATACCGTTGATCATTTTGGCGTAGCGGAGGACGGCGAGGTCGAGCCAGCCGCAGCGACGCGGGCGTCCGGTAACGGCGCCGAACTCTTTGCCGCGTTCGCGAACTTCCTGGGCTTCGAGGTCGGGCATTTCGGTAGGAAACGGACCGCTTCCCACGCGCGTGGTGTAAGCCTTGGAGATTCCCAGCACGTGCTTGATTTTTGTGGGCGGAACACCGGCACCGGTAGTCGCTCCGCCGGAAGTAGCGCTGGAGCTGGTAACGTAGGGATAGGTGCCATGGTCGATGTCGAGCATAGTGCCTTGCGCGCCTTCGAACAGGACGGACTTCCCTTCACCGAGCGCGCGGTTGACGAGTTCGGCGGAGTCGCAAATGTAGCCGCGGATTTTCTCACCGAGTTTGAGGGTTTCGTCAACTTCGTGGGAGAAGTCGATGTCGGCTCCATAAGCTCCTTTGGCGAGGCGATTTTTTTCGGTGACGACGCGGGCGGCTTTTTCGCGGAAGAGCGCGGGATCGAGAAGGTCGCACATACGCAGGCCGCGGCGGGCCATCTTGTCTTCGTAGGCCGGGCCGATGCCGCGCGACGTGGTGCCGATTTTGTTGGCGCCGCGAGCGGATTCGGCGGCTTTGTCGAGTTCGCGGTGATACGGAAAAATCAGATGGGCGCGATTGGAGATGTGCAGGCGCCCGGTGACGTCGATGCCGGACTTGGCGAGCATCTCGATTTCCTTTACGAGAGCGACCGGATCGACGACGACGCCCATGCCGATGACGGCGTGCTGCTTGGGACGAAGAATGCCGCAGGGGATGAGCTGGAGAACGTGTTTCTCTTTGCCGATGATGACGGTGTGGCCGGCATTGTGGCCGCCGGCAACGCGAACGATGTAGTCGAACGAGCCGGCAAGGTAGTCGACGACTTTACCTTTGCCTTCGTCACCCCACTGCGCACCAACCACGACAACTGATTTCATTCGCGACCTTTCCGGTTCCCGCTAACACCGCGCGGCACAGTACTGAAGACTGTGCTATCTCGCTCTTTACCCACACACCGCTCCTTGGGCAGCGAAGAGGAACGGGCTTTCAGGGAAAAGAAGAAAGAAAATCGTACGACGGACGAATGCGGCGACGCAAGCCGGAGCGGCTGGCCACGGATTTGGCGAAATCCAAGGACCGATGGGACAATAAAACTCTATGAGAAAACACTTTTCTTCAACGCTGGTAGTGGCCGCGACGGCAATCCTTTTTGGCGGTGCAAGCGCGCAGCAAAGCGCGGCACAGACCTCGACGCAAGCGCCCGCGAGCCCGACGCCCAAAGCTTCCGCGGCGGGACAAAGCACGGCCGCGGCGAAAACCGGCCAAGCCGGCGCAACGGCTAAAAAGCCGGCAGCGGCCGCAGGAACGGCGACGCTTTTAAAAACGGACAAAGACAAGCGCAGCTACGCGATCGGATTGAACATCGGCGCGAAGGTGGCCGGTGAACTGAAGTCAGGCGGCGTCGATATGGACTCGGCAATTCTGGCGCGGGGCATTCGCGATTCGCTGACCGGCGGCAAGCACCTGATGACCGACGAGGAAGTAAAAATCGCGTTGACCGCGCTGGAAACTGAACTGCGCGAAAAAGCTCGTGTGGAATACGAAGCGATGGCGTCGGCGAACAAAAAGGAAGGCGACGATTTCTTGGCGACGAACAAGGCGAAAGAAGGTGTGCAGACGCTGCCCAGCGGATTGCAGTACAAAGTTTTGAAGGCAGGGACCGGCCCGAAGCCCGCAACGACGGATAGAGTGTCGTGCAATTACAAGGGAACGTTCCTGAACGGAAAAGAATTCGACAGTTCGGAGAAGCATGGCGGCAAACCGGTGACCTTTGGCGTCAGTGAAGTCATCAAGGGCTGGACGGAAGCGCTGTTGCTGATGCCAGTGGGCTCGAAATGGCAGTTGTTCGTTCCGTCGGACATGGCCTACGGAGCGCGAGGAGCCGGGCAGGAAATCGGTCCGAACACAGCGCTGATTTTTGAGGTAGAGCTGGTTGCGATCGCGCCAAAGACTGAAGAAGCAAAGCCCGACGCGGCGAAACCAGATGGCAAGCCAGAAACCAAGCCCGAGGCAAGCAAACCAGAGGCGAAGCCGGAGAGCCAACCCAATTCGAACTGAAGAAGTTTATTTCAGCGAGTAGTAGCGAAAGCAGGTAATGGCATGATCATTAACCATGCCAATGGCTTGCATGAAGGCGTAGCAGATCGTCGAGCCTACGAAGCGAAATCCACGTTTCTTTAAATCCTTGCTTATGGCGTCCGACTCCGGAGTTTTCGCGGGCACTCCACTGCGCACCGTCCAGCGATTCTGTTTCGGTCTTCCCCCGACAAATTTCCAGATATAAGCATCGAAGCTACCGACCTCTTCCTGTACTTTAAGGAATGCGCGGGCGTTGCTGACGGTGGCAGAAATCTTGAGCCGATTGCGCACGATTCCGGGATCTCTTAATAACGAGCGGACTTTCTTTGCATCGTAGCGCGCGATGCGCCTCGGATCGAAATTGTCGAAGACTTCGCGATAGCGGTCGCGCTTGCGGAGAATGGTGTCCCAGCTGAGACCGGCCTGAGCACCTTCCAGAATGAGAAATTCAAACAGCACCCGGTCATCGTGAACGGGAACGCCCCATTCCCGGTCGTGATACGGGATGTTCCATTCGTTGGAAGCCCACCGACAACGCGTCACAGGATCTGCAGCAACCTTTGGTCTGGTAGACATGGTCCCCCTCCTTCTTCACTGCTTAATAGCGGAAGGCATGGCCACGGCGCTGCAACGGCCCTTCGAAATAAATCCACGACAGCTTGGCGATGCCGTATGCGACGAAAATAGCCAGCACCGTGACCAGCACGCCGCCGAGCGTCGAAATTCGCGGCGAATGCTGAAGCAGCAACGCATGCAGCGTCACATTGGCGACCAGATGCACCAAATACATGCAATAAGAAACCGAGCCGAGTTCCAGCAACAATGGCGTTCGCAAAAAGCCAGCCAGCCAGCCGGAGCGGTTCTGCACGGCCAGCAAGAGCAGGACGGCATAGAAGGTGGCCATCCAGGTGAAACCGATGGTTTGCATGCCGCCGGTCAAGGAGCCGTACGAGAAGAAAGAGAACAATACAACACCCATCGTCAAAAGAGCGAGAATCACGCGCAGTGCTGCGAGATTTTGTCCGAGCCAGCGGCGGCCATTCTCCGAACGAACCAGAATCGCCGCGAGCATGCCGACGGCGAGCGCGTCCATGCGAGAAGGAGTGCGCGTGGTGACCATGGATAACGGCATGTGGTGAACGAACCGAAAATACATACGAGCCAGAATTGCAAGCAGCACCACCAGTGCGACAACCCATTTCAGGTAGCGCGGTGGAACCAGGCGTACTGCCAGAGGCGCGACCAGATAAAACTGTTCCTCGACCGCCAGTGACCACAAATGGCCGAACCAGGCGCCGGCTAACCCCACGAACTGAGCGCCGAACGAGTTCTGCAAGAAAAGAAAATGTGACCATATAGAAAAATCGAGTCGCGGCCGCAGACCGGAATTCGAGAACTTCACGACTATATCTGCCGCGAAGCCGGCGACCAGAACGTAGAGCAGCACCCAGGCAAAATAAACCGGAACGATGCGAAAAAAACGGCGAGCATAGAAAGTTTTGAAATAATTGCGCGAATCTCGCGCGTCCATCAGGATGCCTCCAATCAGAAAGCCGGATAGCACAAGAAAGAGATCCAGCGCCGTCCAGCCCAAGCCGACGGAACGCTGCAAGTAGAAAAGGAATGTTCCGGCCGGATACTCCCCTTCCTGCGAAACACAGTGGAATACGAGAATCATGATCAGAGCAAATCCGCGTAAACCGTCGAGTTCGATGAGGCGCTGCTTGGGGAAAGAGCCGGACATTCGCGTCTGGGCAAAGTAGCAAGAGGCGACGAGCGGGGTCAAGGAAGGCCGAACACCGAGGAAGACTTAACAAAAAAGAGCGGGCGAGCTTTGCACCCACGCGCTCTTCCGGAAACCTGTCGAGCCGTTGAAGAGCCTTGAAAAAACGAAAGCTCAGCCGACGTGGCGATCGAGGGCCTTGGTGATCTGGTCCTTGGGAACGGCGCCGACGATCTGCTCGACCACCTGCCCGCCCTTAAACACGAGAATCGTGGGAATGCCGCGGATGTTGTAGCGGCCGGCAGAGTTCATCGCCTCGTCCACGTTGAGTTTGGTGACTTTGACCTTGCCCGCGTAGTCGTGGGCGATTTCCGCGACCGTTGGGGCGAGCATATGACACGGGCGGCACCACTCCGCCCAAAAATCGACGACCACCGGCTGTGCGCCGCTGGCGTTAAGCACCTCGGCTTCGAAGTTCCCGTCATTCACCGACTGAATGTTGTTGTCTGCCATGTTCTTTGCTTTCAGCGGGTTACCGGCTTTGCGGCTTCCCGCTGGTCTCCTTGTCCGTTAATTAGATGTTGCAACAGGTAATTGGTTTCCTGCGGGCTGACCCAGCCCACGGGCGGCACGCGCCGCTCCATACAGTTTCGCGTATTCCGCTGCAGGTGTCTTCCAGGAAAAATCCTTGGCCATACCGTTCAGCTGGATGCGCTTCCAGATGCGCTCGTCAGAGTAGTGATGCAAGGCTTGCCTCACGGCGTACAAGAACGCAGTTCCCGAGTACTCGCTGAACTTGAAACCTGTTCCAGTGCCGTGCTCGAGGTCGAAATTCTCGATGCTGTCGTCGAGACCACCCGTAGCGCGCACCACCGGTACCGTACCATATTTTAAGCTGTACATCTGATTGAGGCCACTCGGCTCATAACGGGACGGCATCAGGAAAATGTCCGAGCCGGCCTCGACTTTGTGCGCCACCACGTTGTCGTAGGCGAACTTGAATCCAACGCGACCCGGGTAGGCGCTGGCCAGTGCGCGAAACAGGTCTTCGTAACGGCGGTCGCCTGTTCCCAACACCACCAGCATGACGTCTTCGCGCAAGATTTCGTGAGCACGATCGGCGATCATGTCAAAACCTTTTTGATCTGCGAAACGCGAAACAATGCCCATCAGCGGGCGGTGCGGGTTGTCGGTGGACAATCCATAGAGCTGCAACAGATCCTGCTTGCAGAGCTGCTTACCACTGAGATCTTTGGCTGAATACTTTGCCGCGATGAGCGAATCTTTGGCGGGATTCCACGCCGTATAGTCCACTCCGTTGAGGATACCTACGATGCGGTCGGCGCGGCTGCGCACCACGCCATCCAGGCCGTATCCGAATTCCGGGGTCTGAATTTCTTGCGCGTAACGCCGGCTGACCGTGGTGACGTAATCGGAATAAACCAGGCCGCCTTTGAGCAGGTTTACGTTGCCAAAAAATTCGAGAGCACCTGGATTGAACAGTGTGTCCGGAATTCCGGCGCGTGTGAGAACGTCGCGACGGAATTGTCCTTGATAGCCAATGTTGTGGATCGTAAAAACCACCGGCAGATCTCTGACTACGGGATCATCGCCATAAACTGTGCGAAGCAGAACCGGCAGCAAGCCGGTCTGCCAATCGTGGCAGTGGAAAACGTCGGTCGGCCACGCGTGTTTGGAAAGTTCAATGGCGGCACGACAGAATTCGCTGTAGCGCTCGGCATTGTCAGGATAATCGCCGGCGGCGGTGCCGTAGAGAGAATCGCGATCGAAGTATGCCGGGTCGTCGACAAAAAAATAGCGCACGCCATCCAGAAGTGTGCCGTCCGCGATGGCCGGAAAGCGAAGACGGTTTCCGAGAGGGATGGTCAGACTCGGAATAATTGGCGTGTCGGCTTTGCTGCCGCGATAGCGCGGCAGGACGACAGCAACTTGGTGGCCTTGCGCAACCAGTGCTTTGGGGAGAGCTTCAACCACGTCGGCGAGACCGCCGGTTTTGGAAAATGGCAAGCCTTCGGAGGCTACGAAAAGGATTCTCATCCAGGGTTTGGCTAAGCAAAGCTCCGCCTTTGTACGCTACCGAAGCAGCGGCGAAGCGTCAAGCGAACGCGGACCGCTTTGCTACAATTGAAATTTCCATGGCCAGACAGAGATTGGGGCAGCATTTTCTGCATGACGCGGGATGGCGCGAACAGATCGCACGCGCTATTCGCGTGTCGCGGCACGCGCCGGAGCGACACGAAGAGCGGCCTTACTGCTGGATCGAGATCGGCGCAGGCCATGGCGAAATGACCGAACACCTGGCTGGGACAGGCGCTTCTGTATACGCGGTCGAACTCGATTCACCGCTGGTTGCCAAGCTGCAAAGACTGGCCACCAGATATCCCAATTTGACGGTAATGTCCGGCGACGTGCTGGAAACGGACCTGGCGGCGATTGCCGCCGGGCGCCGCATCAAACTGTACGGAAATTTGCCGTACTACATCACGTCGCCGATCCTGCATCGATTTTTCAAGAGCGCCGAACTGATCGACGAAATCCACATCGTGATTCAACTGGAAGTTGCGCTGCGTTTGGTAGCGCGGCCAGCGTCACGCGACTACAGTTATCTTTCCGTACTAACGCAGTATTTTTCTCGGCCCATGATTGCGCTGAAGCTCCCGCCGGATGCCTTCCAGCCACCGCCTGAAGTTGATTCCGCTCTGGTCTCACTCAAGTTGCCCGGGGAGAATGCGAAATTGCGGCTCGCGAACGGCGACAAATTCCTGGCGTTTGTGAAGACCTGTTTCGCACAAAAGCGAAAGACGCTAGTGAATAATCTGCGCGGCTCGGCAGAACCGCAACGCATTCAGCTGGCGCTCACGGAATTGCAGCTAAGCGCGACGGCGCGGGCGGAAGAACTATCGGTAAGCCAAGTGGCCGAACTTTACGGGAGACTGCGTTAATCAAGCGCCGGTGGCAGCATCGTTGCGCCGAGCCAACTCCAGCAGACGGTCCGGATAATCCGAAATGATTCCGTCTACGCCGGCTTCGGCCAACAACCTCATGTGCGCCGGTTGATTCACGGTCCAGCAGACAATCTGCAAATCGCGCTTGCGCGCATCGTGCAGCAAGCGCGGCGTCACCAGGTCCCCGCGAACGGCAATCTGTCGCGCGCCGATCTCAAGGGCCTTCTCAAGCGGTTCCGCAATTTGTCCTTCTACCAACAGACCTGTCATCAAGGTGGGTTCGATTCTTCGTATGCTGGCCAAAATCGCTGGGTCGAACGAAATGATCACCGTGCGCGCAATTTCGCCGGCTTCACGAAGCGCACTGATCAAGGCGTGTTCTCCTCCCCACGACCCAAAAGGCTTCAATTCCAAATAAAAAACCACATCATGCTTTTTGGCGAATTCCAGTATCTCTTCCACCGTCGGAATGCGCTCTCCGGCGTATTCGCTGCCGAACCATGAGCCGGCATCCAGTTTGCGGAGTTCGGCGAGCGTCATGTCATGGACGGCGCCCTGGCCGTTGGTGGTGCGGTTGACCGTAGCATCGTGAATGGCCACGAAGCGGGCGTCGCGCGAGAGCTGCAGGTCCGTCTCAATAAAGCCCGCGCCCATGGCCACGGCCTTCCGATAAGCGGCAAAAGTATTTTCCGGAGCGTAGCCGGATGCACCTCGATGAGCTATGGCTAACAAACTGTGGCTCCAAGGAGAACCAAGATCGGGACAACCTGGCGGCGGGCCGAAATCCAGTTGCTATCCTACCATCCCTCGCCAGCAGAAACATCCGTTGCGCGGCATGGATTTTACTCATGCGTTGATAGAACGGCTCCCTTAGCCTTTACCAGAAAAGTGGTATCGCTCCGTAACAATAAATTCGACTTAAATAGCAGCGTAGTAGGGCCTATACTTCCCGCTCAAACAAGCACAGAAAGGACGCAGCCATGCGAAATCATCCTTGGCCAGCTGTGGCGCTGGGGACCCTTTTGCTTCACTTCGCAGTACCCGCCATCTCTGCAACACACCCACAAGACGACACCCGGCACCGTAACGAAAGAAAGGTGCAGGAGAACCTCACGAGGGAAGTCCGCCACCAGTTGCTCCTCCTTCCCTACTACTCGGTGTTCGACAACTTGATGTTCAAGGTGGACGGCGACAAGGTCACCCTGCTGGGCCAAGTGGTGCGCCCGACGCTGAAGAGCGACGCGGAAGCCGCAGTGAAAGGAATTGAAGGGGTCGCGTCGCTGGACAACCAGATCGAAGTGCTGCCCGTTTCGCCTATGGACGACCAGCTGCGGCGAGCTGTTTACCGCACACTTTACGGTGATGGGTCGTTGTCCAAATATGGATGGTCCGCGCTGCCCTCGATTCACATCATCGTGAAAAATGGCCACGTCACCCTGGAAGGTGTTGTGGATTCGGAGTCGGACAAGAACTTGGCCAACTTGCGAGCCAACGGCGTGCCGAACGTTTTTTCGGTGACGAATAACCTGAACGCCGCAGGCGACTCGAAAAAGTAAGCTACTTTTGACTTCACCACACCTTGTAGATTTGGCCGGTTTGCCGGCCCTCGACGCTCTTGCGGTATGCCAGAGCTACGTCTGCTGCAGGCACCGGTTTATAGCCCGGAAAATACGGGCCATACGCCGGCACCGACTCTTGCAAAAGAGTGGGGCTGACGATGTTAATGCGTAGCCCTCTCGGCAACTCGATAGCCGCGGCGCGAACGAAGCTTTCCAGTGCGCCGTTCACCAGCGAGGCGCAAACACCCAGGCGAATCGGGTCTTCACTCAAGATTCCGCTCGTCAATGTGAACGACCCGCCGTCAACCAGCGCGTCTTGCGCCGCCAATACCACGTTTACCTGGCCCATCAATTTGTCGCGCAGGCCGACGTCAAACTTTTCGGGTGTCAATTCGCCCCACGGACCGAAATGAACGCTGCCCGCGGCACAAACGACGGCATCCAGCTTGCTGGTCTTTTGGAAAAGCGCACGTACGCTCTGCAAATCGCGCATGTCACCGCGCAAATCTCCGCTTTCTCGACCCACACTCACGAGGGAATGGCGGCGCGTTAATTCCGCCGCGATGGCTTTGCCCAATGTGCCGTTTGCGCCAATCAAAACGATTTTCATCTTCGTCCCCGTCGTTTTCGTAAAATTCGACACTTCACGTTATACTTTTTTATGGCCCGACGCACTTGGCGCGTACCGTTCACATCGTTTTTTGCCGGACTTTTTCTCCTGTTGCTCCTCGCGTTGCCGGCGTTTTCACAGGCGCCAGACTTCGCAAAAGAAGAGCTCGCCTGGCGCGCGCAACACGTCGGCGAGCTACAGAAGCCCGACGGTTGGCTATCGCTCATCGGTCTGGAGTGGCTGCAACCTGGCGAGACAACCATCGGCTCGGCCCCGGACAACAAGATTCACCTGCCTGCCTCGGCGCCCGCTCACCTGGTGGTTTTGAAGCTGGAAAACGACGTTGTGCAGCTGGTTGCTCCCAACGGCGGCTTCCCTTCCGGTTTGCAAATGAACGGAGCGCCCGCTACAGAGCAGGCGCTGCGTGCCGAGCCCGATCACGACAAGTCCAATCCGCGAATGACGTACGGCACGCTCAATTTTTATGTGATTCGACGCGGCGATCGCTTTGCTGTACGCCTAAAAGACGCAAAATCGCCGTCTCTGGCGGAATTCCATGGATTGAAATGGTACGCGCCCGATGCAGATTACAAGGTCACGGCAAAGTGGGTTCCTTACAATCCGGGCAAAAAGGTTTCTCTCATAACCCTGATCGGAACCAGCTACGACCAGCCGGTACCGGGGTATGCTGAGTTTACGCTGCAGGGAAAGAGCTATCGTCTGGAACCCGTTCTGGAAGATCCACAAAGCACCAAACTCTTTTTCATTTTGAAAGACCCGACTAGCGCGGACACGACTTATCCGGCCTGCCGATTCTTGTACACTCCGTTGCCCAGCCGTGGCGTTACTCAGGAAGGCGAGTTGGTGCTGGACTTCAATCATCTCGAAAATCCGCCTTGCGCTTACACTCCCTATGCCACCTGCCCGCTGCCGCCTGCGGGCAACCGGCTGCCTGTAGCTTTGCCGGTCGGCGAACAGCGATACCATAAATAATGATGTCCGGATCTCCCAACACATTGCATCGCGAAGGCGATGACGACGGCGCTCGCGAAAAGCTGGTCGCCCTGCGTGGCGCGCTGTTGCGGCTGCACAAGGCGTTGATAGATATGGAGCGCCGCGATTACGAGCGTGAACATGGCGTTGTAAACGTTGGCGAACTATTTCGACTGGTGGTGGACGACCCGCAGTTCAGTTGGCTGCACAATATTTCTGAATTTGTGGTTCGGCTGGACGAAACGCTGACCGGGAAAGCACCCGTCGCCGCACCGGACGCCGACACTGCCTTCGACCTGGCACGAAAAATGTTTACGCCGACCGAGGCGGGTGACGGTTTTCAGAAGCAATACTTCGACGCGATCCAGCGCGACCCCGCGGTCGTAATGGAGCATGCGGAATTGGCCCGTCTGTTTGCGCAAACGTTGCGCTCGGAAGCCAAGGAATAGCTGGCCGCCGCACTTGTTGCTCTTCTGACTTCGTCATGAACCATTTCGACGACATTTCATCGGCACAGGTCGTTCACAACTCCGCCGCGCAACAATTCGAAGTGCGCGTCGGCGATTTGCTCTCCCTGCTGCAATACCGCGTGGCGGGCGCGAAGATGATCATTTTCCACACCGAAGTGCCGCCGGCCGTTCAGAATCGCGGACTGGCCGAGCGCTTGACCAAAGCGGCCTTTGAGTTCGCCCGAGCTGAAAAGCTCACAGTAGAGCCGCGTTGCCCCTACACCGCTGCGTTTCTCCGTCAGCACCGCGAATACTCCGATCTGCTGTAGTTCCCAACAGCTTTTCCCAGCGCTGAAGGATCTGCGGGTGAACCGGTACTCGCGGGCTAATCCAGTTTTCGCGTTTCTGCGTATAGTCCTATCAACTGCAAAGGCTCAACGGAGTTTCAACCCCGTGGTTCAAGAAAAATACTTCGTGTTTGTCACTGGCGGCACTGGATTCATGGGGCGTAAGTTGATCACGTCTCTCCTCGAGCGTGGCCATCGCGTCAAAGCGTTGGTTCGCGAAGGGTCGCAGCAGCGGCTTCCTCCGGGCGCCGAAGCCGTCATCGGCGATCCCTTGTCGGCCGCGTCCATCGCGCCTCATGTGACACCGGCGCACACCTTTGTGCAATTGGTCGGAGTCGCGCATCCCAACCCCTCGAAGGCTAACGAATTTCGCGCCATTGACCAAACCGCCGGATGCGCCGGGGCAGAAGTCGCCGGGCTCTGCAGAGTTACGCACTTTGTTTACGTCAGCGTAGCGCAACCCGCCCCGGTGATGAAGGCGTACATCATGGCGCGCTCAGCGGTGGAAGCGCGCATCTACCAACTGCGGTTGGATGCAACGATACTCCGCCCGTGGTATGTGCTTGGACCGGGCAGACGTTGGCCGATTATCCTGAAGCCGTTCTACGCTTTGCTCAGCCTGTTCCCGCAAGCCAGAGCAAGCGCGAATCGGCTCGGCCTTGTTACCTGCGAACAGATGATCGCCGCCCTGGTCAACGCAATCGAAAATCCCTCACAAGGAATGCGCATCGTCGAAGTTCCGCAAATCCGGCAGTCCGTACTTGGATGAACGCCAATTCGCTCCGTTCGACTACCGCCTACATTCCCTGCCAGCTTGGGCCATGAACGTGTATGCGATACTCGATGAATGGCGGTTTCCCATTCCGGTCGCACCAAAGCATACTTTGCTTTAACCGCGGGCATCCTATGCATCGCGTGGTCGGCGATTTTCGTGCGCTGGACCTCGATCCCTGGGCCGGCGTCGGCATTTTACCGGCTGCTGATCCCCGCGATTGTCCTGCTTCCCACTTGGCTTTTGCCCGGTCAGCGAACCAAATTGAACGCGCGCAGCTTCGCCATCATCGCGCTGGGGGGCCTTTTTTTCGCGCTCGATCTGGCCTTCTACAACACCTCCATTTTGCAAACCAACGCGGCGAACGCCACGCTGTTGGGAAATAACACGCCGATTGTTGTTGGGCTGCTGAGCTGGCTTATCTTCAAGAAGCGACCCAGTTGGTCGTTTTGGATCGGGTTGGCTCTCGCGGTGACGGGCGCTCTGGTTATTCTGGCGAGCGATCTCAGCAGGCACGCGCGATTCGGCCTGGGCGATGCCATGGCCCTCGCCGCCGCAGCATGCTTCGCGGTCTACCTCATGGCGACGGAGCAAATCCGCGAGCACACCAACACGCTGGAATTCCTGCGCCTGGCGATTCTCTTCAGCACCATCTTCATGTTTCTTTTCGCCGTAGCGCTTCGCGTGCCGCTGACCATTCCCGATCGCCGGTCGTTCCTCGCGCTGCTCGGCCTCGGTCTTGTCTCGCAATTGGGCGGCTATCTTGCGTTAACCTATGCCCTCGGCCACTTGCCCGCGACAGTTACCTCGGTGAGCTTGCTGTCGCAAGGGCCGCTCACCGCCATCCTGGCTGCGCTTCTCCTGGGAGAACCCCTAACCGGCCCGCAGATTCTGGGTGGAGCGCTGGTTCTTGTGGGTGTGGGCATCGCCAATCGTCTCGGCCGCCCCGAAGAGGAGGCCAACGCTATTTTCTGCGACCCCGCTGCTTCCAATGAATCCGAAGCGTCCCAGTGAATTGCGCGTCTATACTAATTAGTCCGGGGCCAATTCGATGAGCGACTCCCTGCAAACCGGTCAATTCTACGGCAAGCCTCAGCGCCGCGTTGAACTGGCCGGCGTGGTCTTGACGGAACTCAAGCATCGCATCGGTCGAAAACTTCCCCAACATACCCATGAGTCGGCATACTTCGGCCTGCTGATCGACGGCAGCTATTCCGAGCGCTGCAGTTCCCGCAACGCCGAGTACTCCCCCTTCACCATGGGCTTTCATCCTCCGTCGCTCACCCACTCCGATGAAGTTGGCGCCTCCGGTTCGCGAATGTTCTGCGTCGAACTTCGCGATTCTTTTCTGAACCAGACCCGGCCGTATCTAACCGCGCCGGTGTTTGTGCCGGACCTGTGCGCTACCGAAGTAACCTGGCTTGGATTGCGTCTATTTCGTTCTTTCGCCAAAGGAACAATCTCCGCTCTGCAGACCCAAGAGCTTTGCGGCGATATGCTGGAACGCGTCAGCGGTGCCGCTTTGCAAAACGAATTGGGCCAGCCTGCATGGCTGAAACGCGCGACCGACCTGCTGCACGGCTGCTTCCGCGAGTCATTGACGCTGGACGGCATCGCACAACAGGTGCAAATTCACCCCATCCACTTGTCCCGCGTGTTCCGCAAACGCTACCGCTGCACCATAGCGGAATACATGAACCGCCTGCGTGTGCAGTTTGTTTGCCGCGCTCTCCAGGCCGGATGGGCCGACTTAGGCGGCCTCGCGGCCGACGCCGGCTTCTCCGACCAGAGTCACATGGGCCGCGTCTTCAAGCTCATAACAGGTCAAACGCCAGGCCAGTTCCGCAATTTCCTTCATTCGGATCGCTCCCATCGCCTAGTTCGCCCGTCGCACCGCGATGTTTGTTTTGTTCTATACGCCCCACTTCAGATCAGGCAAACTTTTCCTCCAAATACTGTGCGTTGGAGGGAATGGCATGCGTCGTATTTTTGTGTTGGGAACCCTATTTGCCGTGATCGCAGTTCTTGCCATCGAAAGGCGTTCTAGTCTCGCCGCCGGTTCCGCTCTGCCAGTTGACGGCGCGCAATTTACCGCCGAAGGCAAACTGGCGAGGCCCGCGAATTACCGTAAATGGGTTTTCCTCTCCTCGGGATACGGCATGAGCTATTCGCAAAAAGCTTCCGACGATCCCGACCACCTGATGTTCACCAACGTCTTTGTTCCACCGGCCGATTACGACTACTTTCTCCAGCACGGCAGCTGGCCCGACAAAACCATGTTTGTTCTGGAAATCTACGGCTCGCAGTCCAAGGGCTCCATCAACCGGCGCGGTCATTTCCAAACAGAGTTCATGGGCTTGGACGTCGAAGTGAAAGATGCCTCGCGCTTTCCCGAGAAATGGGCATACTTCGCCTTCGACAATACCCAACCGTCCAGCGAGCCGATCTCTCCCACCAAAAATGACTGCTGGAAGTGCCACGATCAGAACGCAGCGGTCGAACATTCCTTCGTGCAGTTTTATCCGCAGTTGCTATCCATCGCCAAGGAAAAGAAAACCATCAAGGAAGGCGTGCACCTTCCCTAACCAGCAAGAGCAATCGCGAACTCACGCGCTTTAAGATTTCGCGCCGGCGGGCGCAGGAAGCGCCAGAATCTCCACATTATTTCCGTCAGGATCCTTCAAATACACCGATGACGTCCCGTCACGATGCTGCTTCGGCGTCCCATAGGCCGACGGATCGCCCTCCAGCGCAATGTGTGGCGGGTGTTGCTCTTGCAGCACAAAAGCCAGCCGCACATTCGCAAATGCCAGCATCGCCCACGTCGCATCCTGGTACTCCACTTGGCACTTAAAACGTTGCGTGTACCACTCCACCGCGGCTCTTACATCCTTCACCCGCAATGCCGCGTGGTGCAGAATATCTAATCCCGCGCTCTTTCCCGTCATGTCGTCCCCAGTTTCCCTTCGCGAAGGAATCGGATCCGGCCGAGACTTCGCAAGGACAAGTGTAACCGCTTCATGCGTGCCTAACGCCGATTTGTCGCTCAACGCATTGTCAGTAGAATGGTTGGTCCCGCCGTGTCCTAACACCCTGAGGGGGCCACGATGATTCGTTACCTTCGATTCATTTGTCTCTTGTTGTCTTTACATTTCTTCGTCGGGAACCAGTCGGCGAAGACACAGGAGAAGCCATCCGCTGAGTCCGCCTCAAGCGCCCAGTCGAAACCACACCCACGCCCCAAGATTGGCGTCGCGCTCGAAGGCGGCGGCGCCCTCGGTCTCGCCCACATTGGCGTACTGCAATGGTTCGAGGACCACCACATCCCGATCGACTACATCGCTGGCACCAGCATGGGCGGCCTGGTTGGCGGTCTCTACGCCACCGGCAAATCTCCGCGCGAACTCCAACAGATCGTCGCTGCGCAAAGCTGGGACATCATTATTGGTGGCCAGACTCCCTATGAAGACCTTTCCTATCGCCGCAAAGAAGACTCCCGCGACTATCCTACGTTCATTCAGTTCGGTCTCAAGAGAGGACTTTCTCTTCCCGCCGGACTGAACGCCGGCCATCAAATCAGTCTGCTCATTGATAGAGAAACGCTTTCTTACGCCGAACTGAAATCCTTCGACGATTTGCCCATTCCCTATCGCTGCGTTGCCACCGATCTGGTCAGCGGAAAGGAAGTCGTCTTCAGCGACGGCAGCTTGCCGCTGGCCATGCGCGCCAGCATGTCCATTCCTGGCGTTTTCAAACCAGTCCGGAACGGGGACCAGGTCCTGGTGGACGGAGGCCTCGTTGGCAACTTGCCCTCTGCAGTCGTCCGTAAGATGGGCGCCGACATCGTTATCGCTGTCCATCTTGATGTCGTCCCCGTCAAGGCCGACGAAATCCAATCCTTCTTCAGCGTTCTCGGCCGCTCCATCGACGTCATCGTGCGCGAAAACGAGCTACGGGGCCTCGCCGACGCCGATCTGGTGGTGAAGGTGGACCTGCACGACTTCACTTCGATGAACTACGAAAAGTCCAAAGCCATTATCGAGAAAGGCCTTGCCGCCACTGAAGATAAGCGAGCAGTGCTCCAACCATTCGCTCTCAACGACCTAGACTGGCAAGCCTATATTTCTGCTCGCGACGCTCGGAAACGAGCCGCGACCCTGGTTCCCCAGTTCGTTCGCGTCGAAGGCACCGGCCAAGGCGCCGCGAAACATTTGGAGGATTTCCTGCAACCGCTGGTGGGCAAGCCGCTGAATACCGCGACACTCGACAAGCTCCTCACCCGCCTCACAGGCATCGGCAAGTTCGATTCTGTTGGGTATACGCAGATCCAGGAAAATGGCCGCACCGGATTACTGGTCACCGTCCACGAAAAGGCGTATGCCCCTCCAACCTTGCAGATTGCCTCCGAAGTGGATGGCTCCGAACCTCTCGACGTCACCTTCACCCTCGCTACGCGCCTCACG
>Ga0075434_100002452_pt1 | contig 16334 bp, 15 predicted proteins | sample RhiMethybrSRZTD3_FD_75298 | JGI IMG/M metagenome (GOLD analysis project Ga0075434, IMG submission 75298) | Populus rhizosphere microbial communities from Tennessee, USA - Rhizosphere MetaG P. TD hybrid SRZTD3 | ecosystem: Host-associated > Plants > Roots > Rhizosphere > Soil | place: USA... | reverse complement strand
CGTGTGCGAGTGCGGCAAGCGCCTCGACGTCGACTACAAGAAGCGCAAGGACGGCGAGGTGAAGTGCGGCCATTGCGGCAAGCAGTTCAGGCTCGAGGCGAGTCAGCTCTCGATCATTTGAGCCGCTCGTCGAGGAGCGCGAGGGCCTCGCGCGCGTCGCGAGGCGTCACCGCCTTCGCGTAGTTGTACGCCTTCAGGCTGTGCCGGCCGCCCAGCCGGCCGCGCAGGCTGACCAGGGGCTTGTAGTTGTAGGGCTTGCCGAGCTTGCGCAGCGCCTTCAGCTTGACGCCGCGCCTGCGGTCGGCGAGCGTGAGCTGCGACCAGTCGGGCTCCGGGTGGTCCTTGAGGCGTGCGGCAACGATGTCGGCGATGCGCTGGGTGGCGCGGCCGTTGGCGCCCGCGCACCATTTGTCGAGGTGTGCCACGCGGCCGGCGCGGTAGCGCTCCTGCCGCGGGTCGGCGAGCTCGCGCTCGATCATCGCCACGATCTCCTCGGGGCGCTCGCAGTTGGGCGAGAGCGCCGCGACCTCGGGGGTGTAGAACACCGGGTTGCGCTCGAAGACAAGCTCGATGGTGGGCTTGCCCGCGATCCAGCTCTCCATGGTGGTGTTGCAGTTCTCGCAGCCGATGGCCAGGTCGCACGCCAGGATCAGGCTGGTGATGTTCGAGCTCGAGTCCATGTAGACGTTGCGCCTCGCCTCCGGCGACAGGCGCTCGAGCAGGCCGCGGTAGACGTTGATGTCCTCGCGCGGGTGCGGCCGGAACACCACGTCGAACCGGCCCGAGGTCACGACCGCCTCGAGGAACAGCAGGAAGCGCTGCTGGGCGCGATAGTGAGTCGCGATCAGGCCCCACCAGTCCTTGTAGATCGGGATCCGGTCGGTCCAGGGCGCGAGCAGGCGCTGTCCTTCGGTGCGCGGCGCCGTGAAGAACTTCGCCAGCCCGAAATTCGTGCACATCAGCACCTTCGGCCTGCCGCTCAATGGCCAGCGGTAGTCGTTGAAGGCGCGCGACCACGGCGGCCGGTAGAAGTCGTAGCGCGCCGGCCCGACGACCTCGATGTGAGTGCGCTCGCCGAAGCCGTAGCCCTCCATCGCGCGCTTGAGCGGTTCGTTCCAGCAGAAGAAGTAGTCGATGTGGGCGCCGCTGTGGTGCTTGCCGGCGTTGAAGTTGCGCTCCTCGTCGTCGTAGCAGAGGCCCTCGTTCAGCAGCACCGCGGTCAGCACGCCCATCTCGCCGAGGCGCTTCGACCACGCCACCAGGTGCGCGGCGACCAGGTGGTTCGAGATCATCAGGTGCGGCCGGTGCGCCGCGAGCGCGCCGCGGTAGGCCTCGAGCGGCTCGAGGAAGCACTGCACGCCGCGTTCTCTCAGCTGCCAGACGAGCAGGCTCGCGACCATCAGGTCGCGGTTCTTGTCGTCGACCAGCATGACGACGCGTTTCGGTTCGGAGCTCAAGCGTAATTGCCGCCTTGGCGGCCGGTGATGGTCAGGTCTTCGGGAATTTCGTCGAGGGTCACGCGCCGGCCGCCTTGCAGCGAGGACCAGGCGCAGGCGAAGCCTAGCAGGTTGGCGAGCATGACCTGGGCCGGCGAAGTGCCGGTCGGACCCTTGCCATGCACCGCATCGCGCAGCGCCGCGAAGGCGCCCTGCGTGCCGGAAAGTCGCGGCGCGAAGGGAATGCGCTCCGCCTCGCCATAGGAGGGCCGGTCGGCGTGCGCGCGCTGCAGCCGCACCAGGCGCGCGCCGTCGGCCTCGATGGCGAGGGTGCCGCGCTCACCCGAAAGGCGCACCGTCAGCCCTCCGGCGCCGGTGATCGCGGCATTCAGCCCCGCTTCGAAGCCGACGAGCGCCCCTTCCACCAGCGGATCGGCGTCGATCGTGCGGCCCTGCACCGCGGCTGGCTCGATCCGGCAGCTCGCCTGCACCGAGGCCGCGCCCTGGCCCGAGCCGAACCATGCGATCAGGTCGAACGAATGAGCGTGCGTCCAGAGCAGCGCGGCGCGGCCGAACTCGATGGTGAGCTGCTGCAGGGCGCCGATTTCGCCGCCTTCCGCCCTGCGCTTCGCCTGCTGGAAGACTTCCATCCAGCGACGCGTGGCGCCGTAGGTCAGGACCGCGCCGGCCTTCTCGAGCGCCGCCATGGCCCGGCGGCAATCGGCGGGCGAAGACCCCAGCGGCTTCTCGATGTGCAGGCCGCGCACCTTCGCCGCCGCCGCGAACTCGACGATGTCGCAGCGGCCCTGCGTGCGGGTCGCGATGCTCACGATGTCGGGGCGCTCGCGCTCGATCATCCGGCGGTAGTCGGTGAACGCCGTGACACCGAGCTCCTGGCCGGCACGCTGCGCGACTTCGGGCAGCTGGTCGCAAGCCGCGACGAGCTCCAGCCCCGGCGTGCTGCGTACCGCCTCGGCGTGCGCGACGGGGATCCAGCCGGGCGGCACCGTCTCGCGCAGGCGATCCGGAGTCCGCATGCCGATCCTGCCGCAGCCTACCAGCGCGACCCGCAGCGCCGCCGTCATCTCGCCTTGGGGAGCAGGCGCTCAGCCTCGAGGAAATCGGCCTCGTGGTCGACGTCCACCGAGCGCTCCGCCGGCATCGGGTAGCCAAGGAGCGGCTTGCCGAAGTACGAGCGCGCCTTCTCGAAGGCCGCGACGTCGAGGATGTGCAGTGCGCCGTTCGGGCGCCAGGCGGCGGGAAGCTGCTGCGAGCGCTTGGCGCCGTGCTCGGGGAAAAAGGGCTTGAGCGTGCCGTCCTTGCGCAGGTCGAGCGCAGCGAATGGCGTGTGCGGATAAGGCCCGACGCTCATCAGGAATTTGCCTTTCTTTTTCGTGAAGAGGGCAAACGCGTCCTTGATGTCCTGCGCGCTCCGCAGCGGGCAGGTGGGCAGCATGATGACGAGCGTCTTGAACTCGGCGCCCTGCTTGCGCAGCGCCTCGAGCGCGTGCAGCGCGACTTGCACCACGCCCGCGGGATCGCGCGCGAGCTCGGGCGGACGCATGAACGGCACCTCGGCGCCGCAGTCGCGCGCGACGCGCGCGACCTTCTCGTCCTCGGTCGAGACCACGAGCCGGTCGATGACGCCGCTCGCTCTCGCGGCCTGGACCGTCCAGCACAGCATCGGCTTGCCGCCGAGCGGGCGGATGTTCTTCTCGGGCAGGCGGGTGGAGCCGCGCTTCGCGGGAATCAGGCCGAGGATCACAGGACCTTGAACACCGGGCTCTTGCGATCGAGCGCCGGGTCGCCGGTGGGCACCGGCGGGTTCTCGGGGTTGTAGTAGAGCTGCCGGTTCCTGGCGGCAAAGGTGCGGTCCTCCGACGGCTTCGGCCGGTGCGCGTCGGTCGCCGGCGTGCCCGGGTGCTTCCACACCGCGTCGGTCGGCTCCCATTCGCCGTGCTCTTTCGCCCAGATCTTCGGGTCGCGCATGCGCTCGACCAGGCGGTAGAAGTCCGGGCCCTTCATGTCGAGGAACTCGCAGTAGTGGCCGAGCGAGGTCGGCTCGGCGGCGTCGTATTCCTTCACCAGCTTCTGGCCTTCCTCGCGCGTGAGCCGCCCATGGCGGATCTCCATGCTCGCGTCATCGGTGGCGCGCCCATAGCCGAACTTCAGGTACTTCAGGTAGTCGTGCACGTCGTTGGCGTGGTCGTCGAGCTTGGCGTAGAGGTTGAAGGTGCGGTCGCGCTTGTAGGTGACGGTGTTGAAGCCCCATTCGGCCTTCATGTGCTCGGCCTGCTTCTTCGCGTCCCAGTAGAAGAAGTTGCTGAGGTAGATGCCGCGCACCTCGGTCTTCTGAATCTCCTCGTCGCTCGGGTAGACATAGGGGCGCAGGTCGCCGACCGTGATGCCGCCCTTGCCCACCAGGTCCTCGGGCTCGTAGCCGCGCATGTCGTGCTCCTTGCGCGTCCAGCGCGTGAACTCGACGAAGTCCTCGAGCGAGACGAGCCCCGTCAGCTCGGCGAAGCCGTGCTCGCCCCAGACGATGAGCGGGATGTTGTAGCTCACCGCGACCTGGAAGGGCACGGTGCGGATGCCGGCGTGGTAGTGCCAGGTGAGGTCGCCCACGGTCTCGAGCATGTGGCGCGAGACTCGCCGCACCGAGTCGACGCCCGCGACGTAGGTGATCAGGTCGCAGCCCGAGCGGTTCGCCAGGTTCTCGATGTTCTTCAGCCCCGCCGGGCTGTTGTAGGCATGGTTGAAGAACACCATCAGCGGGTTCAGGCCGTACTTTTTCTTCAGCAGCCAGACCTGGAAATGCGAGTCCTTGCCGCCCGACACCGGCACGATGCAGTCGTGGCTGTTGCCACGCGCGCGAGCGAGCTTGCGCGCGTCATCGAGGATCTCGCCGAGCATCTGCTGGCGCTCGCCCCAGTCGACCTCGAGCTTCATGCGGCTCTCGTGGTAGCGGCAGCCGCTGCAGACGCCCTCGTCGTCGAAGATGATCGTCGGCCGGGCGTTCTCGGGATAGAGGCAGCGCGCGCAATACCTCATGCCCGCTGCCCTTCCGAGCGCACCGCGACGCCGGCCTCGGCCAGGTGGCGCTTCGCCTTCATCGTCGCGTGCTCGGTGTAGTGGAAGATGTTCGCCGCCGCGACCGCGTCGGCGCCGGCGCGGATCCCCTCGAGCATGTGATCCCACTTGAACACGCCGCCGAAGGCGATCACCGGCACGTCGAGCGCGGCGCACACCGCGCGCAGCGTCTCGAGGTCGTAGCCCTTGCGCGCGCCGTCGTGGTCGATCGAGTTGAAGAAGATCTCGCCCGCGCCGAGCCCGACCGCGCGCTTCGCCCATTCGACCGGCGCCACGCCCGTCGGCCTGCGACCCCGGTCGACGACGGCCTGGCCATTCTGCACGTCCATGGAGGCGACCATGCACTGGCGGCCGAAGCGGCGAGCGAGCGCCCCCATCAGCGCCGGGTCGTCGGCGAGCAGGGTGTTGACCACCAGCTTGTCGGCACCGGCGTTGAGGAGCGAGCGCGCGTAGTCCTGGTCGGTGATCCAGCCGCCGACCGAGAGCGGCACGAAGCACTTCTGCGAGATGCGCTTCACCACCTCGGCGAAGCCGGCGCGCGAGCCGGCCTCGCGCGACACGTTGAGGATCACGATCTCGTCGACCGCCCACTTGTTGAAGCACTCGATCGCGTGCACCGGGTCGTAGTGGATGGAGTTGGTGTGCTTGAAGCGCACGCTCTGTACCACCGCGCCGTCGCGCAGGATCAGGACCGCGATCAGCCGTTTCTTCAGCATCTAGACGTTCTCGACAAAGTTCCCGAGCAGCTGCAGCCCGCCGCGCTGGCTCTTCTCGGGGTGGAACTGCGCGGCGCGCAGGTTGCCGCGCTCCAGCACCGCGGCCAGCGTCCCGCCGTACTCGCAGGTGCCGAGCACGTCGGAGGGGTCCGCGCAGGCCACATGGTAACCGTGGACGAAGTAGAAATCCGTGCCGTCGGCGATCCCGGCGACGAAGGGCGAGGCGCGCGTGAAGCGCACGCTGTTCCACCCCATGTGCGGGATCTTGAGCCCCGGCGCGGGCGCGATCGGCTTCACCTCGGCGTCGATCCAGCCGAGGCCCTGGTGCTGGCCGTCCTCGAGCGAGCGCTTGCACATGAGCTGCATGCCCAGGCACACGCCGAGGATCGGCGCGCCGGCGGCGTGGCGCTCCTCCAGGGCGCGGTCCATGCCGGTGTCGCGCAAGAGGCGCATCGCGTCGGCGAACGCGCCCACGCCCGGCAGGATGATTTTCTGAAAGCCGGCGAGCGCCGCGGGCTGGCTGACGAGCTCGCTCTCGGCGCCGAGCTCTACCAGCGCGTTGCGCACGGACCAGAGGTTGCCCATGCCGTAGTCGACGATGGCGATACGGGTCTTCACCTCAGCACCTCGAGGTGCTTGTCGAGATCCTTGTCCCACTTCCCGCTCGGGTCGCGCAGGATCCAGTTGATGCGCCGCACCGCCTCGCGGCGCGCGAACGCATCCGCACTCTCGCGTTCGGCGGCAGTCAGCGGATCCACGGCATGGTACGCGTCGATGAAGGCGGGGGAATCGCCGAAGCGGTGCGCGGCAAAGGCGACCGCCTGCATGCGGAAATCGGTGACGAGGGAGTCCATGTCGAGGATCGCGCTGACCTCGTCCCCGTCGAACAGCACGTTGCGCGGATGGTAGTCGTGATGCACCCAGCCGCGCTTCAATCCCGGCGAGGACTCGAGCTTTCGGATCTCAGCGTACCAGCGCGGCAGCTCCGGGAAGCGCTCGCTCGCCGCGGCGAGCTCCTTGCCGGCGAGGAAGTCGTAGTTGCCCGAGGGCCGGATCTCGCCCGGCACCTCGCGGATCGCGCGCTGCAGCTGGGCGAGCGCTTTCCCCGCCGCTTCCGGGTTTGTGCCGCTGCGCCCCGGCCGGTATTGCATCAGCCGCCATTCGCCTTGAACGCACACCGCGCCCTTGTCGGAAGGGACGAGCGGCGGCAGGAGGGGGCATAGGCGTGCGAATTCCACGTAGAGGCGGGTAACCTGGCCGCACGCGCCCTGCTTGAGGACGAAGCGCGGCTTGCCGTCGACCCTCACGATCCAGTTGCGGCTGTTGATCGCCGCTCCTTCGGCCGCCTCGAGTGCGAATTGTGGGCAGGACCGCGCGTAGTGCTCGCGCAGTACCGTCGCTGCTTCGCGGCTCACCGGAAATCTGTCGGGCTCAGGAACTCGCCGGCGGGGATGTCGCGCGCGGCCTTGCGGCCGACGATCTCCTCGTAGCGGTCGGCCGGCAGCTTGTTTCCCGGCCGACGGAAGTCGAGGTCCTCGAGGCGGATCGTCGCCCCCTTGGCGATGGCGCGCTTCGCCTGGATCGAGCGCCGGTGCTCGGCGTTGACGCGCGAGCTGAAGATGATGCGCGGGTCGCCGAGCGCCGCCTCGACCGCGCGCACCTCGCGTACGAACCCGGCGAGCTCTCGCGGCTCGAGCGACATGTAGTGCTCGACGGCCTCGGTGGAACGATCGGCAGTGATCGTTTTTTCGAGCAGATCCGCGCCGAGCGCGATCGCGGCGAAATTCATCGCCGTGCCGACCGAGTGGTCGGAGTAGCCCACCGGGTAGCCGAAGATCTCCTTGATGTGCCGGATGGCGCGCAGGTGAATGCCGGCGTGCTGCGCCGGGTAGCCCGAGGGGCAGTGCATGATCACGATGTCGCTCAGGCCCTGCTTCTCGCAGATGCGCGCCGCCTGCTCGACGTCCTCGAAGCGCTCGCGGCCGTCGAGGATCACGGGAATTCGCTTCCGCGCGATGTAGTCGATGAGCGCGCGGTGGTTGACGTCGGACTTCGACACCTTGATCGCAGCCGCGCCCATGTCGGCGAGGAGGTCGACCGTCTCCGGCCCGCTCGGCGTCGAGATGAAGGCGAGCTTGAGCTGGTCGCAGTGCTCCTTGAGCCGCCGCCAGTCGTCGAAGGAGAGCTCGCGCCGCTCGAGCGCCCCGCGCACGCTTTCGCTTTGCTTTCCGCGCGCGGTCTCGAACTCGATCTTCGAGTCCGCCGTCATCAGGTCTGCGGCGCGCACCGTCTGGAACTTGACCGCGTCGGCGCCGGCGTCGGCCGCGGCCTTGCAAAGCGCCTTCGCGTTGTCGAGGCCCGCGTGCGTCGCGCCGGCCTCGAACGAGATGAACACCGGATGGCCTTCGCCGACGCTCCGTTTCCCGATCTTGACGGTTCGCATGGGGGCGCGATTATCTCATTCCGCCGCTCGCCTCGTCCTCGCGCAGCGTCTGCGCGAGCTGGTCGCGCAGCTCGTTCGACACCGTGACGTGCGCGTCGGGCGCGCCCTTGTGCACGGCATAGAGCTTGGCCTGGACCACGTGGTCGTGCTCCTCGAAGGCCGTGGCGGCACGCCGTGCGCGTTCCGGATCCTGGGTCACCACCGCGAGAGCGGACTCGCCGAGCTTGAGCGCCGCAGGCCAGGTCTCGCGCTCCATCAGCTCGACGCCGATGTCCTTCAGCTCGAACATGTGCCGCATGTCTCGGGCGCGCGCGATGATGCGCAGCCTGGGGAAGTGCTTGCGCGCCGTGCGCGCGAGCCGTGTGATCGCATCCGGGTCGTCGAGCGCGATCACCAGCAGGTCGGCGGTGTCGGCGCCGGCGGCGAGCAGCAGGTCGAGGCGCGTCGCGTCGCCGTAGAACACGCGGAAGCCGAACTTGCGCGACTCCTCGACGTGGTCCGGGTCGTCGTCGAGCACCGTCGGGTGGTAGCCCGAAGCATTGAGCAGCCGCGCCACGACCTGGCCGACGCGCCCCAGGCCGGCGACGATCACGCTGCCCGCCTCGGGCATCTCCGCCGGGCGCCGCGCCGCGTCGGCGAAGCGCGGCGCGATCCACTTGTCGTGCGCCACGAGGAGGAAGGGCGTGGCGAGCATCGACAGCGCCACCGCGAGCGTGATCGCCTGCGCGGTCGACTCGGCCATCGCCTCGTTGGCCGCGGCGAGGCCGAGGATCACGAACGCGAACTCGCCGCCCTGCGCGAGGAGGAGGACGAAGAGCGGCCGCTCGCTCGCCGGCAGCCGGGCGCGGCTCGCGAGCACGAGGAGCACCGCGCCCTTGAGGGCGAACAGTCCCGCGATCAGCCCGACCACCACCCAGGGCCGCGCGAGGAGCACCGAGAAGTCCACGCTCATCCCCACGGCGATGAAAAACAGGCCGAGCAGCAGGCCCTTGAACGGGTCGATCACCGCCTCGATTTCGTGGCGGTATTCGGACTCTGCGAGCACCACGCCCGCGAGGAAGGCGCCGAGCGCCATCGACAGGCCGACCAGCTCGAACAGGATCGCCGTGCCGATGACGAGCAGCAGCGCGAACGCGGTGAAGATCTCGCGCAGGCGCGTGCGCGCGATGTGGCGGAAGACGGGGCGCGCGAGGAAGTGGCCGAGCACCAGCGTCGCGACGACCGCGGCGATCGCGAAGCCCGCGCCCGACCACGAGAACGCCGAGCGGCCGCCGGCTGCGCCCAGCAGCGGCAGCGCCGCGAGCATCGGGATCACCGCCAGGTCCTGGAAGAGGAGGATGGCGAAGGTCGACTGCCCGCCCTTGGTGCCGAGCGCCGCTCGCTCGGTGAGCGGCTGCAGCGCGAGCGCGGTGGAAGAGAGCGAAAGCGCCATTCCCGCGACCAGCGCGACGCGCCAGTCGGCGCCGAAGGCGAGCGCCGCGACTGCAATGGCCGCGATCGAGCCCAGCACCTGCGCGAGCCCCAGCCCGAGGAGCTTGCCGCGCATGTTCCATAGCCGCTGGGGCTCGAGCTCCAGGCCGATGACGAAGAGCAGGAACACCACGCCCAGCTCGGCGAAGGACTGGATCGTTGCGGGCTCGCCCACCAGCTTGAAGCCCCACGGGCCGATGGCGATGCCGGCAAGGAGGTAGCCCGCGACCGAGCCGAGTCCCAGGCGGTGCGAGACCATGACCGCCACCACTGCCGCTGCAAAATACACGCTCGCCTGGAGGAAAAAGGTGTGCCCGTGCTCCACCGGGCAAGTATAGGGGTATGGGGGCCGCTACCCGGGCCCGTTCCTTGCGGCAGCGGGGACATGAAACCCGCACAGCTGGGAAACCTCAACGCGGAGCTGCCATCGATCGAGGACGACCTGGCCGCCCGGCTCGGCGTGATTTTCGAGCGCTGCCCGCAGCTGCACGGCTTCACCGTCCAGGATTCTTCGGCGCTGCCCGAGGAGCTGCGCTCGCTCGCTCTCGAGAAGGAGCTGGTCGTCACCGACATCGGCGTCTACCCGTTCATCAACGCCGAGCAGTGCGAGTCGATCTACAACGAGATCGCCGTGGCGCTGCTCGATTTCATGTTCGAGCGGCCGAGCGCGAAAGAGGTCCTGCGCGGCCGTACGTTCGTCCGCGTCCTGCACTAATAGAATTCGGGCTCTGACCCCGAATTCCATTACCCCCTTCTCGAGCGCAGTGGAACTCGCCGCCGCGGTGCGCGCGCGCCGGGTGAAGGCGGCCGAGCTGGTCGAGCTTTATCTCGAGCGCATCGCGCGGCATAACCCCAGGCTGAACGCGGTCTGCACGCTGGATGCGGACGGGGCCCTTCGTCGTGCCCGCGAGCTCGACGAGAGGGAGCCGGCAGGACCCCTGCATGGCGTGCCCATGACCGTCAAGGACGCGCTCGAGACCGCCGGGGTTCGCACCACCGGCGGCCATCCGCCGCTCAAGGACTACGTGCCGGCGAAGGACGCGCCGGCGGTGGCGCGGCTGCGCGCCGCGGGCGCGATCCTCCTCGGCAAGACGAACGTCCCGCCGCTCTCGGCGGACTACCGCGCCGACAACCCGATCTTCGGCCGCACCAACAACCCGTGGGACCTCGAGCGCACGCCGGGCGGCTCGACCGGCGGCGGCGCCGCTGCCGTGGCTGCCGGCCTCTCGGCCTTCGACGTCGGCAGCGATCTCGCGGGCTCGGTGCGCACGCCCGCGCACTTCTGCGGCCTCTTCGCCCTGAAGGCCACCGAGCGGCGCATCCCGAACACCGGCCACATCCCCGAGCCGCCCGGCCAGCCGCGCGCGGTGCGCCACATGAACGTGCTCGGGCCGCTCGCGCGATCGGTCGACGATCTGGCAGTGCTCACAAAAATCCTTTGCGGACCCGACGACGCGGAGTGGGACGTGCCTCCGGTGCCATGGACCGAGGCCGCCCCCAGGCAGCTGAAGAACTGCCGAATCGCCTGGAGCACCGATTTCGAGGGCATCCCGATCACGCGGCAGACGCGGCAGGCGATCGAGAAGGTCGCGACCGAGCTGGCGCGCGCGGGCGCGCGGGTCGAGAACCGCAATCCGGAGGGCTTCAGCTTCGAAGCCGCGTGGGAAGCGTGGGGCGAGATCGCGATCGCCGAGCGCGCCGCCACCGGCGGCGAGAGGAGCAAGGAGCGCGTCGCCGCCCTGAATGCGACACTGGGGGAGAAGTGGGCCGTGGCGCGCGGCTCCGCCAGAGGCATGCACGCGGGCGTGGCGGAGTACATGGTCGCGCTCAACAAGCGCGATGGGCTGATCAGTACTTTGGAAAAATTTTTCGACGGCTGGGACGCGTTCCTGTGCCCGGTGACGGTGAGCCCGGCGATCCCGCACGTGCCCTTCGGCACGCCGATCGACGTCGACGAGAGAACTGTGCCTTACTTCATTGCCGGCACCGCCTATACCTCGCCCTTCAACCTCACCGGCCATCCGGCGGTGGTGGTGCCGCTGCGCAGCTCGCCGCTGCCGATCGGCATGCAGATCGTGGGCAGCCGCTGGAGCGAGCCCGCGCTGCTTCAACTCGCGAAGCTGATCTCCTCCATCACCGGCCCGTTCGTGCCGCCGCCGGGATTCAGGCCGTGAAGATCGATTGGGACGTTCCGATCCGGATGGACGACGGCGTCGAATTGCGCGCCGACGTCTTCCGACCCGACGATCCGGGCAAATACCCAGCGCTGCTCAGCTACGGCCCCTATGGCAAGGGCCTCGCGTTCCAGGAGGGCTACAAGAGCGCCTGGGAGTTGATGGCGCGCGACAACCCCGACGTTCTCGCGGGCTCGTCCAACCGCTATCAGAACTGGGAAGTCGTCGACCCCGAGAAGTGGGTGCCCGAGCGCTACGTCTGCGTGCGCGTCGATTCCCGCGGCGCCGGGCGCTCGCCGGGCTACCTCTGCCACAACAACGCGCGCGAGACACGCGACATCGTCGAGTGCATCGAGTGGGCGGCGCGCCAGCCCTGGAGCAACTCGAAAGTCGGCATGAACGGCATCTCGTACTACGCGAGCAACCAGTGGCGCGCGGCGGCGATGCAGCCGCCGCACCTCGCCGCCATCTGCGTCTGGGAGGGATGGAACGACGCCTACCGCGAGAGCGCGCGCCACGGCGGCATCATCTGCAGCTTCCGCAAGAACTGGCAGGACATGCAGGTGAAGACCGTGCAGCACGGCTTCGCCAGCGGCAAGAAGAACCCCAACACGGGCGTGCCGGTGTGTGGCGACGAGGTGCTCTCCGAAGCGCAGCTCGAGAACAACCGCGAGAACATGTGGCAGGCGTTCCTTTCGCGCGAAATGGACGATGCCTATTACCGCGAGCGCAGCGCCGACCTGTCGAAGGTGAAGGTGCCGCTGCTCACGTCGGCGAACTGGGGCGGCCAAGGGCTGCACACGCGCGGGAATTTCGAAGGCTTCATGCGCGCCGCCTCGCCGCAGAAATGGCTGGAAGTCCATGGCGGCTCGCATTGGGCGCCGTTCTACACCGACTACGGGCGGGGCATACAGCTCGATTTCTTCGATCACTTCCTCAAGGGCAAGGACAACGGCTGGGACAAGCACTCGCGCGTGCTGCTCAACGTGCGCTCGCCGGGCGAGCGCTTCGTGATGCGCGTCGAGAACGAGTGGCCGCTCGCGCGCACGAAGTGGACGAAGTTCTACCTGAAGAAAAACCTCACGCTGGACCGCTCCCCGGGCGAAGAAAGAGGCGAGCTGACCTACGATCCGATGGGCGACGGGCTGACGTTCACTACGCCGCCGCTGAAGGGCGAGATCGAGATCACCGGCCCCTCGGCGCTGAAGCTCGTCGTGTCCTCGGCGACGGGCGACGCGGACCTGTTCATCGTGCTGCGCGTCTTCGACCCGGCCGGCAAGGAGGTCCTCTTCCAGGGCGCGCTCGATCCGAAGACCCCGGTCGGGCAGGGCTGGCTGCGCGCCTCGCACCGAAAGCTGGATCCCGAAAAAAGCCTGCCGTACCGCCCCTGGCATACGCACGATGAGCTGCAGAAGCTCACGCCCGGAAAGCCGGTGGCGCTGGACATCGAGATCTGGCCGACCTGCATCACCGTCCCGGCGGGCTACCGGCTCGCGCTCAGCATCCGCGGCCGCGACTACGAGCACGACGACGCGGCGGCGACGCTTTCCAACATGAAGCACCCGATGAGGGGTTGCGGGCCGTTCACGCACGACGACCCGACCGACCGGCCGCCCGCCGTGTTCGGCGGCAAGGTCACGCTGCACTTCGAAAGCCAGCCCTACGTGCTGCTGCCGGTCATTCCAGCTTGAGCGCTCTTACGAGCGGCGCCCACTTCTCGGTCTCGCTCTTCAGGTACGCCGCAACCTCGGCCGGGCCGGCGGGCGCGGGCTCGAGGCCGCGCTCGAGCAGCGCGTTGCGGATCTCCGGCGTTGCGAGGGCGGCGGCGATCTCGGCGTGCCAGCGCTCCACGATCGGACGCGGCAGCCCTGCCGGCCCCACCAGGCAATAGGAGCTCGTCGACTCGAACTGCGGCCAGCCGCTCTCGGCCACGGTTGGCACGTCCGGCAGCGCGGCCGAACGCCGGCCGCCCGAGACGGCGAGCGCGCGCACGCGACCCTGCTTCACGTACGGCACCGCGGTCGAGACAATGGCGACGAAGCTCTCGATCTGGCCGGCGAGGAAGTCGGTCATCGCCGGCGCGCCGCCCTTGTAGGGCACGTGCACCCAGTCGATGCCGGCCATATGCCTGAAAAGCTCGCCCGTGAGGTGGCCGGCGCTCCCCGTGCCGGGCGTGGCGTAGTTGAGCGAGCCGGGCTTCGCTTTCGCGAGCGCGACGAACTCGCGCAGGTTCTGCGCCGGCAGCGAGTTCTGCACGAGGAAGATGTTCTGCACCTCGACGATGCGCGCGATCGGCGTGAAGTCGCGCGCCGGATCGTAGGGCACTTTCGTCATCACCGGCGTGATGACGAGCGAGCCGTGGTTGGTGATGTTGAGCGTGTAGCCGTCGGGCGGCGCCTTGGCGGTCAGGTCGGCCGAGAGCACGCCGCTCGCGCCCGGGCGGTTCTCGATCACGATCTGGCGCTTGAACGCCTGCTCGAGGCGCGGCTGAAGGATGCGCGCGACGAGATCGACCGCGCCGCCCGGCGGAAAGCCCACCAGGATGCGCACCGGCCTCGCCGGGTAGTCCTGCGCCGCTGCGAATCCGCTGGCAAGAAGCGCAGCCACGGCTAGAATCGTCCGGATCATGAAACGCATCATCTTTTGGGCGCTGCTCCTCATTGTAGGGAATGCCGGGGCGCAGCCCTATCCGTCCAAGCCGGTGCGCATCGTGATCCCGTTTCCGCCGGGCAACACCACCGACATCATGACCCGCCTGATCGCGCCGCACATGTCGGAGCGCCTCGGGCAGCAGGTGGTCGTCGACAACCGGCCGGGCGCGAGCGGCATGCTCGGGCTGGACCACGTTGCCAAGGGGCCGGCCGACGGCTACACCATCGCCTGCGTGCAGGGCGGCAACATGGTGGTGCTGCCGCACACGAGCAAGAGCATTCCCTACGATCCGCTGAAGGATTTCGCGCCGATCTCGGTGACGACGTTCAACTACCTGGCGATCGTCGCCAACCCGCAGGCGCCGTTCAAGACGGTGGGCGAGATGGTGCGCTACGCCAAGGCCAACCCCGGCATGCTGACCGTCGCCACCAACGGCGAGGGCGGGTTCCCGCACCTCGCCTTCGAGCACCTGCGCACCATGGCCGGCTTCACCTACACGCACGTGCCCTACAAGGGCTCGGCGGCGATCGCCACCGACATCATCGGCGGCCAGGTCATGGTGGGGATCGACGGCATCACCGGCATGACGCCGCACATCAAGTCGGAGCGATTGCGCCTGCTCGCCACCACCAACAAGACGCGGCCGGCGCTGTGGCCCAGCCATCCGGTGGCGGCCGAGGACGTGCCGGGCTACGAATCGGGCGGCTGGTTCGGCTACGCCGCGCCCGCGAAGACGCCGCGCGAGATCGTCCTCAGGCTGAACGAGGAGATCAACCGCGCGATGCGCGCCCCCGAGGTGGTCGAGAAGCTCGAGGCGGCGGGCCTCATCATCCGCACCGAGTCGCCGGAATTCTTCGCCGAGGTGCTGAAGGCGGACTACGAGAAATACGGCCGCCTGGTGAAGGCGATCGGCTTCATCCCCCAGTAAGCGAGACGCAGGCTTCCTCGTACTTGCCGGCGCCCATCGCGCCGGGCTCGAAGATGTTGCGCGCGCGGATCCACTCGAAGGACTCCTCGAACACTTCCTTCGTGTACGGCTCGAACACGATGCGCTCGCCCGGTCCCCAGCGGCGGGTGTCCATCTGCTCGAGGAAGCGCTTCGGGAACTCCTTCTTGTAGTAATGCGTGTAGAGCTCGGGCCGCAGGTCGATATCGCGCTGGGCCTTCTTCAGCGCGCGATAGTACTTGCGCACGTCCTCCGGGTCGGGATCGTTGTTGAGCATCGCGGCCATCATGAACGTGCTGTCGATGATCTTGCGGAAGCCGAGCTGCTCGAGGAAGTAATAGGGGCCCGAGAACACCGCCGCCGCCGGCACCTTGCGGTCGATCAGCTTCTCCATGCGGCCGAAGAGGATGCCGTCGGCGAACGAGAGCTTGATGTCGGAAAGCGGCATGTACTGCTCCAGCGCCTGGATGGTGGAGTAGTGGCTGCCCGACTGGTGGCCGACCGAGATCGGCACCCCGCGCAGGTCGTCGGGGGTGCGGATCTGCGACTCGGGCGGCACGAACACCGCCGAGGGCGAGAGCGAGTAGGCGTCGGCGTACATCTTCGCGTGGCCCTTGGAGGCGGCGACGTTGACGGTCCAGTGGCACGCGCAGCTCACGTTGCTGTCGCGCCCCGCCGCGATGTTCTGGTAGGCGCCCACCTTGTCGGGCGTGGCATGGGCCTTGGAAAGATCCTGGCCCTTGAACGCCTCGCGGAATTCGTAGTCGAGGCCTTCGGCCTTGAAGTAGCCCTTCTCCTCGGCGACCCACTCGTGCAGCCGGAAGTGCGGGGTGATCAGGAACTTCGCCATGGGACTCCTCCTGTTCAGCAGCAGATCAATTTGCGGGGAGATTCGCTCAGCCGGCGCTCGCGGATCATGCCGACGTGCTCGTCCATGAAGGCACGCGCGCCCGCGGCGTCGCGTGCCGCGATCAGCTCGACCAGGCGCCGGTGAGCGCCGAGGATGCGGCGCGCCACGGCCGGGGTGAGCGTGCGGTTGCGCGTCGGCCAGGCTACGTGCTGCAGCGACACCAGCTGGTAGTGCAGCACGCGGTTGTGCGACGCGTCGGCGATCGCCAGGTGGAAAGCCAGGCTCGAGCGGGTGAAGGCGTCGGGATCCTCCAACAGGCCCTCCGCCTCGGTCACGAGCTGGCTCAGCTTCTCGCTGTCCGCCTTGGAAGCATTGCGCGCCGCGAGCTCGGCCGCGAGGCATTCGACGGCGCCTTGAGCGGCGAGGATCTCCTCGCGCTCGATGTCGGCGAGCTCGAGCTGCACCGCGAGCGCCTCGGCGAAGAGCTGGGGGTTGCCGCGGCTGATGCGCGCGCCGCCGCCGGCGCCGTTGCGGATCGCGACGATGCCGAGCGCCTC
>Ga0075434_100002450_pt1 | contig 16337 bp, 15 predicted proteins | sample RhiMethybrSRZTD3_FD_75298 | JGI IMG/M metagenome (GOLD analysis project Ga0075434, IMG submission 75298) | Populus rhizosphere microbial communities from Tennessee, USA - Rhizosphere MetaG P. TD hybrid SRZTD3 | ecosystem: Host-associated > Plants > Roots > Rhizosphere > Soil | place: USA... | reverse complement strand
CGGCATTTCCTTGGACGGCCCCGCGCGCGTTCGCCGCGCTCACTCCCCGACGATCAGCAACTGCGGCCCGCGAACTCCGCTCTCGCTCGACGCGAACGTCGCGCTCGCGCTCGTATGGGTACGCCTCACGACCGCGGCTCCCGCCCCGTTACGATGCGCGATGGACCGCGGCGCGCGCCTTACGTTTCTCGCGAGACCTCGCGCATCAGGTCGGCCACTTCGCCCTTGGCGGCGGCGCCGCGCGCGATGTCGGCCTGCGCGATGATGCCGGCGCAGCGGCCGCTCTCGTCGACCACCGGAACCCGCCGGACCTGGCTCTTCTCCATCGTATCGATCACCTCGTCGAGCGTCGCGCTCGCCGGTACGGTGACCACAGGCGTCGTCATGCAGATCTGCGCGGTGTAGGCCATCGGATTCCTGCCCTCGGCGACGACGCGGCAGACGATGTCGCGATCGGTGACGACGCCGATCGGACGTTCGGCCCCGTCGATGACGGGGATTTCGCCGCAGTCGCTCTGCACCATCATCTTCGCGACCTGGTCCAGCGGCGTTTCGGGCGTGCAGCACGCAGGGTTCGGTGTCATCACGTCTCGGGCGTGTCTCATCATCGCGCGCTCCTGTTGAGTGTTGCCACGGATCCGTAGCAGCAAAACGGCAGCCAGCTTCCTTTTGCCGCGATGTGACGCCGTGTTTGTACGCCGGCAACACCGTTCGACCACGATGCCTGCGGAGGACAAAACTCATGCACCGATTCGTGCGTTCATGTGCCGTGGTTGCGGGTCTGGCGGGCGTCGCCGCATCGTTCGGCGCTCCGGCGGCGGCGGACGACCGACGCGCCGATTTCGGCCAATTCGTCGCCAGCCAGCTGCGCGAGCACGCGCCGGAACTGTTCGGTTTCCATCACCCGCTCGAGCAGAGCGCCCTCGGCCCGTTCGACGGCCCGAGCGTCAATGCGCTCGAGCTGGCCGGCGGACTCAAGGCGACGTTGATCTCGAGCGCGGTCGAGAACGCCGCCGATCAAATCGCCATGTGGCCAGACGACGACCACCCGACGCACCTGTTCGTCTGCGACGAAGAGACATCGAATCCGGCCGTGCAGCGCGTCGATCTCGGCCAGCCCGCGAGCTCGAACGCCACGACGATCGTCACGGGCCTCGTCTCCTGCGATCCCGTGCGCCGCACGCCGTGGGGCACGATCATCGTTGCCGAAGAAGCCGGCGCGAACGGCGGGCTGTACGAGATCTTCGATCCGGTCCACGTCACGACGCCGATCAACGTGACCGATCGCAGCCACGGCACCACGAGCGATCCGCTGCACCTGGTGAAGCGCCAGGCGGTCGGCGCGCTCTCCTTCGAGAGCTTCGCCATCCGTCCCGACGGCACGATGATCTACGGCGACGAGCTCGCGCCGACGGGCGGCAACGCCGGCGGCGGCCTCTACAAATTCGTACCGGCGGTTCCGTTCGCCGGCGGCGCGCCGATCATGGTGCCCGCCCAGTCGCCGCTCGCGTCGGGCACGATCTACGGCCTGCGCGTCGCCGCGTCGGGTTCGTCGAACTGGGGCCAGGGCGCGGAGGTCGGCAAAGGCGCGTGGACGCCCGTCAACCTCGCGGGCGCGAACGTCGTCGATGCGGCGGGCAACGTCATCCTGCGCAACGCGCAGCTGCTCCAGCGGTTCACGGGGTTCTACCGGCCCGAGGACATGGACATCGATCCGATCGCGCGCGCGAACGGCGTCTTCCGTGCGTGCTGGGCGAATACCGGGCGGACGAACTTCGCCGGCGGCAGCGCGGTCGAGAACTCCGCGGTGAACGGCGAGATCATGTGCCTGACCGAAGAGCCGCCGAGCGCCGCGGTTCCGGCGCCCGCGACCGGCACCATTCCGCGCGTCGAGCGCTTCATCGTCGGATCGCCGCGGGCGGCAATGTTCGACAACGTCGCGTTCCAGCCGCACACGGGCAACCTCGTGGTCCTCGAAGACGGACCGACGAGCATCGTGCTGCCCGACGGCACGGTGCAGCCGCGCGGCAACGATCTGTGGATGTGCCTGCCCGACGGCGACGATGACGACACGCTGAGCGACGGATGTGTGCGCTTTGCCTCGCTGCGCGACACCTCGTCGGAGCCGACCGGGTTCATCTTCCTCGGTTCCGGCGAAGCGGCGTTCGTCAACCTGCAGCATCGAGACGTCGACGCCGCCAACCATCGCGGATCGCTGATGATGATCTCGGGATTCACGGTGAGAGGACGAGACAGGAACTGAGAGCGCCGGCCGCCGGGGGGTCGGGGATCGTTTTCGAACGGCGGGCAGATTTCCACAATAGGTAGTGGTTCCGCTCAGGCGGTCGCGGATTTCCACAGGGGGTCGGGGATCGTTTCGCGATCGTCTCCGATCGCAAAACGATCCCCGACCTCCAAACGCGCGATCGTAGGATCGGAGACATATGGCCGCCGGGACGCGCGTCGCGCTCGTGCTCAGCGCCGGCGGCCTGCGCGGCGCCGGGCACGTCGGCGTGCTGCGGCGGCTCGTCGACAACGGAATCGCGATCGACGCCATCGTCGGCGTGAGCGCGGGCGCCGTGATCGCCGCGTACTACGCGGCCGTCGGTCTCGACATCGACGACCTGCTCACCGACGCGGCCGCCTTCCGCGGCCGCCATCTCCTGATGCACAGCGTCAACGTCCGCCTCGGGAACCGGTTCGACGCGCGCCTGCGCCGGTGGTGCGGCGTGATTCCCGATCGTCTGCGTCAGCTCGAATCGGCGCGCTTCGATCGCCTGCACCACGCCGTCGGCCGTCTCGGCATCGTCTGCCACGACGTGGCGACACGACGAGCCGTGTACTTCGCAACGGCGGCCGATCGCGGCGTCGCGCTGGCCGACGCCGTGCGCGCGAGCGCCTCGATCCCGCATCTGTTCCCGCCCGTCTGCGTCGCGTGCGGCTCGACGACGATGAACCTGACCGATGGCGGCGTCGTGGATCCGGTTCCGGTCGCGTTCGCGCGCAGCGCGGCCATCGGCGCGACGCACGTGATCGTGTCCGACTGCCGGTGGCTCGGGCGCGTGCCGCGCACGGATCCGGCGACGATCTGGATTCGGCCGCGCATGTTCGACGCCGGCACGTTGTGGTCGCCGCGCGACGGCCTGTCGTCCGCTGTACTGCGCGCGGAGGCGGCCGTGACGGATGCGGTCCTCGATCGCATTCATGCATGGCGCGCCGGCGATCGATCCGCGCGGAGCGCGGCCGTCAGATTGGTGTAGCGCGGAGGCTTTCCCCGAGCGTAATCGGGCCGGCGGCGATGGGCGCCCGGCTCAAAGCCTTCGCGCTGCGTCGTTCTACCTGCACGAAGAGCCGATCGTCTTGATCGACTTCAGGCCGAGATAGGGCAGGAAGGTCGCGTCGCCCTTCGTCTCCACCTTCGACTCTGACTTCTCGCCCGATGTGCCTTCGGCCTTGTGCTCGATCTTGACCTTGCCGTCGCCGCGATCCGCCGCGCGGCCTTTCACCTCGACGCGCTGGTTGACGTACTTCGAGAGATCGTCGTTGGTCACGAGCGCATACAGGAGGCGGCCCGAGTCGTCGGCCAACACGTAGTCGGTCGAGGCGCCGCTGCGCTCGAGACAACCCTTCTTCGTGACGTCCTTTCCGCCCTTGATCTCGATCTTCGTGCGCTCGGTCCGTTCGGTCGTGCCGGACTGCGCCGCCGCTCCGGTTGCCCACATGAGCCCGGCGATTGCCGCGGCTGAGACGATGTGCCGCATACGCATGAGGAACCTCCCGGGCTCTTCGATGCGACTTTCATGCCCCGCCATGTGGGCGTCTGGATTGCAATGGAAATCCACGCATCACCAGGAGGGAACCGATGAGAATGCTTTTCGCGCCGCTCGGCTTTTTCGCCGCGGCCATGCTAATCGCTCCTGTCGTTGCGGCTCAGCCGCCGGTGAACGGGGAGCCGGTGCGCGTCTCGGTGATTGGCTGCGTGCAGGCGACGCGTTCGGCGACCGACACCACGGCGACGACCGCGATTCCCGCGGACGAAACGAAGTACGTGCTGTCGAACATCACGCTCGTGGCGCCGGATCGCCCGAGCGGCGGATCGCCGGCGGACGCCGTCGAGCAGTCGGTCAGGATGTATCGGCTCGACGATGCGGGCGCCCCGCTGATCGCGCCGCACGTCGGCGATCGCGTGCAGGTGACCGGCACCATCGTGCAGCGGCCGGCCTCGCCGACGGGCACCAGCGGCCGCGTCGAACCAACGCCGGGCGCGTCGAAGGCGCCGACACTGCGCGTGGAATCGCTGCAGAAGGTCTCGTCGGATTCGTCCGTGTGCCTTGCGCGTTAGCGTCTTCGTGCCTTCTTCGCGGCTTCGTGTGATTCGTCACGTCCCCGTGTGCGCCGTCACGATCCGAAATCCGGCTCCCAGTAGTTCGTGCGCGGCGACGCGATCGCGCGCTCGAGCGCGGCGCGCGCGCCCGGCAGCACGGCGCTGAGACGCGCGTCGCGCAGCAGCGCCTCCAGCACGTGCACCTGGAACGTCTCCTCCGCGTGCTCGCCGTCGCTCATCGCGCGATCGTCCATCCCGAACGCCGACGTCTCCGACGCGTCGATCACCGGAAAGCCGCGGCGGCGGAACACGTCGGGCACCACGCGGCGGAACTCGCTCCAGAAGCGCGCGTGCCGCGGATCGCTCCCGAGGACGGCCACGACCCCAGACGCGAACGGCGGCAGGTATCCGACCACCGCGACGTGCCGCTGCTGCAGCCGCGCGAGCGTGCGATCGAGCAGCGCCAGCCGCTCCGCCGACACGCGATCGGCCGGCGGAAAGTTCGCCGACGCGCTCCGGACGCGGTCGATGATCGCCGGCGTCTCGCGATCGACGAACCGCCACTCGCTCTCCGATCGCGGCGCGGGCACGCGCGACTTGAAGCTGCCGTCGGGACGAAACCCGCCGCCGCGCTCGCGCGCGCTGATCCCGATCGCCGGTCCGGTCCGGCCGCGCAGCATCGACAGCGCTTCGACGGCGAACGACCGCGGCTCGCCGATCAGCCACCGCATCGCGACGATGTGCTCGTCGACTCCGGTGCCCTTGACGATCTCCGACTCGAAGCGATACACGGGCTCGACGAGATCGTTCAGCCACCATAGATCGACGCCGAGCAGCAGAACGTCCGGCGTGCGCGACGAGGGGAGCAGCATCGCGAGGTCGTGCGCGTCGCGCAGGCTGTTGAGGATGCCGCCCGCGTTGTAGAAGTCGCGCGCGCGATCGCCGAACATCTCCGCGCGGAACTTCATCGTCCTCGACGATCCGGCGACCAGAATCGCCGGATGCCGCGCGACGATCGCGCGGTACTTGTACGCGTAGAAGACCTGGTCGGTCGCGCGCAGGAACAGCGCGTCGGGATGCGCGCGCTGGTACTCGAGCACGCGATCGATCGGCCAGAGCTCGCCCGACCACTGCAGCACCGCCTCGCCCAAGAGAAACACGAGCGCCGGAAGCGCGCAGAACGTCAGCAGATGGCGGAGGAATCGTCGCAACCCGGGCCTTGTCGGATATGGAGCGTCATCCTTGTACCGCGTCCCCGCCGCGTGTGCCAAGCGCCGACCATGATCCGGGTAGAGGTCCAGTTTGATTCCGTGCCCTCGGCTTCTATACTCGGGTGGGGTCTGCAGACCCCAGGAACGGTCGGCTTCACGAAAAGCCCGCAAGGGTAGCCTACGAGGAACGGCCGTTCCGGTTTAGCCGCAGCCTTCCCGGGTCATCGCGCGATGCCCAGCAGTCAAGTCACCCAAATCAAACTTGGCCACTGCCCATGAACCGTTTTCGAAGCGCGTGTGCCGGTTCAACACAGCTTTAGCTCGTTTTCCGCCCGCCGCGGCGTCGAGTAACTGACTGAAAACAAGGAATTTAGACCAGGCCGTGAGGACTGGAACAGTGCTTGCGACTGTATAGGACATTATGGTGCATTATCAGCAGGACCGCCGGATCACCGAGGGCGGCGCGCTGCCCCGGTGTCCCAAATGCCGCAGCCACCGGATGGAGATGATTGGCATGTCCGCGGATCTCGCCAGCGCGTACCTTCGCTGCGCCGCATGCGGCGGCCGCGCGGAGCTTTCAATCGGAGAACCGCGCGACGCCGTCGCCACTGATGGATAAATCGATGCCCCACGCCGCCGAGACCCTTGTCGATCCGATCGCCGACGACTTGTCCGCTGAGCTCGACGCCATGCGCACCATCGGCGCGGCGCTTGCGCGCGTACACGATCCGCTCGCGCGCGCCCGCGTCTTGCGCTGGGCCGCCGAGCGGTTTCAGACGCCGCCGATTGCCGCCGCCGCGGCGTTGCCGGTGTCGCCGATCGCCATGCCGGCGCTCGTCGACGACCCGACGCTTGGGGTGGAAACGCTGCACGAGCTCTTCGACGCGCCCGTCGAAGACGACCTGCACGAGATGCTCGAGCTGCCGAAGGCCGCAGCGGCGCCGCACGCCGTCGACGCCTCCGACTCGTCGCGCGCGCCGCGCACGCCGCGCGAGGAGCCGGCGCGGCTCGACGCGCTCGTGCGCGGGTTCGCGGCGGAGTTCCAGCGCCTCGCGATCGAGTGGCAGCGCGCGTAGCGGTCTGTCCGCCCGCGCGCCGGCCGGCCGCACACGCCACGCGATTCGTGCTATCTAAGATCGCATTCAGCCTCCTGCACGCTGCGACGTTGCGATCGTAGGCGGCGGCGCGGCCGGCCTCGCGGCCGCGATCTTCACGCGCCGCTTCAATCCGTCCATCTCGGTCCTGCTGCTCGAGGGGGCGCGCGCGCCCGGCGCCAAGATCCTCGTGAGCGGCGGCAGTCGCTGCAACGTCACCAACGCACACGTCACCGAGCGCGACTTCTGGGGCGGACCGCCGGCGATCGTGCGCCGCGTGCTGCGCGCGTTCTCCGTCGAGGACACGATCGCGTTCTTCGAGGAGATCGGCGTGCGGCTTCGCGAAGAAGCCGGCGGGAAGCTCTTCCCCGTCAGCAACCGCGCACGCGACGTGCTCGACGCGCTGCTGCGCGAGACGCGCCGCGTCGGCGCGCGGCTCGAACCCGGCCGGCGCGTCGCGCGCATCGATCGGTCCCCTGCCGGCTTCCACATCACGGCGTCGACGCAGGACGTGATTGCCGCGCACGTCGTGCTGGCGACCGGCGGACAGGCGCTCCCGAAAAGCGGCAGCGACGGCGCGGGCTACGCGTTCGCCGAGCGCTTCGGGCACACGATCGTGCCGACTACGCCCGCGCTCGCGCCGCTGGTGCTCGACGCCGCGGATCCGATGCACGCGGCCCTCTCCGGCGTGTCGCACGACGTCGAGGTGACCGTGCGGGTCGACGAAGCCGCCGCCGTTCGTCTCTCGGGCGCGCTGCTGTGGACGCATTTCGGGATCAGCGGCCCGGTCGTCCTGAACGCGTCGCGCCACTGGCTGCGCGCGCGGATGGAAGGACGCGCCGCCGCGTTGACCGCGAGCTTCTGTCCGGGCCGCCGCTTCGAGGATGTCGACGCAGACTGGCAGGCGCGCGCCCGCAGCAGCCCGCGCGCGTCGCTCCACACGACGATCGCCGCGTTCGTTCCCGCATCGGTCGGCGCCGCGATCCTGCGCCGGCTGGATCTCGACGGCGCGATCACGCTCGCGCACCTCGCGCGCGACGATCGCCGGCGCCTCGCGCGCGCGCTCGTCGACTGGCCGCTGCCGGTCGTCGGCTCGCGCGGCTACACGTTCGCCGAGGCGACCGCAGGCGGCGTCGCGCTCGCGGAGGTCGACGCGGCGTCGATGCGGTCGCGCATGTGTCCTGGTCTCTCGTTGGTCGGCGAGGTGCTGGACGTGGATGGAAAGATCGGCGGGTTCAACTTTCAGTGGGCGTGGTCGAGCGGGTTCGTCGCGGGACGCGCGCTTGCGAAAGGGGCCGCTCGCGCGTGAACGAAATCGCGACGTGCGGTCGTGCTTACCGTTTCCCCTGCTGGCCGCCGCCCTGCTGGCCGCCGCCCTGCTGCCCGCCAGGCTTCTGACCGCCCTGGCCCGGCTGGTTCGAGCCCGGCTGGTTCCAGTTCTTGTCGCCGCCCGCGCCCTGCTCCGGACGCTGACCGCCCTGCTGCGGGTTCTGCTTCTGCGGATCGTTCTGGCTTGCGTTCTGATTCTGATTGTCCATAACTGCTCCTAGCGAGTCGGCCCCTCTTCGCAATCGATGCAAGCGCGGGACCGGGGATGCGCATTGACGCGGAACGCCGCTGTCGCTACGCTCGACCATGATGGACGCGCGCTTCCTGTTCCGCGGATTCAAGTCGTCGCGCGAGATCTTCGAGAGCCGCCTCGGCACGCTCGAGCGTGAAGTGATGGAGATCGTCTGGGGCCGCGGCGAGATCAGCGTACGCGACGCATGCGAACGGCTGGGATCCGGCGTCGCTTATACAACGGTCATGACGACGATGGACCGTCTCTACAAGAAGCAGCTGCTCCTGCGCCGCAAGGTCGGCCGTGCGTTCCTGTATCGCGCCGCTGCGTCGCGCGACGAGCTGGAGGGCGCCGTCACGGCCGAGCTCGTGCACGGCCTGCTTGCGCGAAACGCAGACGAACCTCTCCCCGTCCTCTCGTCGCTCGTCGACGCCGTGAGCGATCGCGATCGCGCGCTGCTCGACGAGCTCGAGCGCCTCGTGCGCGAGAAGCGCCGCGCCATCGCGCGCGCGAAGCCGAAATGAGCGCCGCCTATCTCGTGCGCGGCGCCCTCATCGCGCTCGCATGGCTGGCGGTGGTCAACGCGGCGGCGACGATGGCCGTGGTGATCGCGGCGCCGCGCGTCTCGCGCGGCCGCGGCGCCGAGCGCTCCGCCGCCGTCTGGTTGTCGCTGCGCCTGCTGCCGTCCGCCGCGTCGCTCCTCTTCGTCGCCGTTCTCTTCATCCCGTCGTACTTCCGGTACGAGCCGCGCGAGCTCGGCGAAGGCGTCGACGTCACGCTCGCGTCGCTCGCGCTCGTCTCGGCCGTCGTCGTCGGCACGGCTGTCGCGCGCGGCATCGCGTCGTGGCGCCGCGCGTCGCGCCGCACGCGCGCGTGGATCGCCAGCGCGCGTCCGATCGCGCTCGCCGGCGCGCCGATCGACGCCTACGAGATCCCGATTGCCGCGCCGTTCATGGCGCTCACCGGCGTCGCCCGGCCGCGCCTCGTGCTGACGCGCGGCGTCGTCGACGCGCTGACGCCGGAGGAGCTTCGCGCGAGCGTCGCTCACGAGGTCGGCCACTGGCGCGCGCGCGACAATCTGAAGCGCCTCGCGATGCGCGCGGCGCCCGATTTTCTGTTCGCCACGCGCGCGGCGTCGGCCATCGAGTCGCGATGGGCGGCCGCCGCGGAGCATGCGGCCGATCGCCGCGCGGGCGCCGACGCGCATACCCGGTGCGCGCTCGCGTCGGCGCTCGTGAAGGTGGCGAAGCTGACGCCGCCGCCGACGCCGCTCTCCGATCCGATCAGCACGCTCGTCGACGGCGGCGAGGTCGCGTCGCGCGTGCGCCGCCTCCTCGACGATGCCGAGCGGCCGCGATCGCAGCCGCGATGGCGCGTCCCGCTCGCCGCGCTTGCGATCGCGGCGCCGCTCGCCGCGGCCTATGCCCCGCTCCTCCGCATCGTCCATGAGGCAACCGAGCTGCTCGTGAACGCGTTGCCGTAGGAGGGCGCCGACCATGGGTGCGTTGCATCCGCTCGAGACCCTGTCGCAGGACGTCCGCTACGCGGTCCGCACGCTCGCGCGATCGCCGGGCTTCACGCTCGTCGCCGTCTTCGCGCTCGCCGTCGGCATCGGCGCCAACACCGCCATCTTCAGCCTGGTCGACGCCTCGCGCGCGCGCGCACTGCCGTACGCCGATCCGTCGCGCCTCGTCCTCCTGTGGGGGAACGTGCAGCGTGCGCGCGTCGAGCGGCGGGGCGCATCGTATCCGGACTATCTCGACTGGCGCGCGCGGGCGAAGAGCTTCGAGGACGTCGCCGCGTTCGACGGCCAGACGCTGACGCTCGTCGGCGGCGAAGAGCCGGAGCGGATCAGCACCGAGTTCGTCTCGGCGCCGTACTTTGCGCTGCTCGGCGTACAGACGGCGCGCGGCCGCACGTTCCGCGCCGACGAGGACGAGGTCGCGAAGCCGCAGCAGGTGATCGTGCTGAGCGACGGCCTGTGGAAGCGGCGGTTCGGCGCCGATCCGAACGTGGTCGGCCGCAGCGTGACGCTCTGCTGCGCGCCGCGCGCCTACACCGTCATCGGCGTGATGCCGCCGGGATTCAAGGGACTGACGGATGCCGCCGAGCTGTGGGTGCCGTTCGCGATGTACGCGCCGCCCGACGTCATGGCGTCGCGCGGCACGCGCGGGTTCGCCGCGCTCGCGCGGCTCGCGCCCGGCGCCACGCTCGAATCGGCGCGGCGCGAGATGGACGCCGTCTCGCGGCAGCTCGAGCGCGAGCACCCGGACACCAACGAGAAGCGCGCCGCCGACGTGAGCCCGCTCGACGTCGAGCTGTTCGGCCCGCTGCGGCCGGCGCTGGCGACGCTCATGGCCGCCGTCGCGTTCGTGCTGCTCATCGCCTGCGCGAACGTCGCCAACCTGCTGCTCGCGCGATCGGAAGCGCGGCGCCGCGAGATCGCGGTGCGCACCGCGCTCGGCGCGGGACGCGGCCGGCTCGTTCGACAGCTGATCACCGAAGGGTGCGTCCTGACGTTCGCCGGCGCGGCCGTCGGCCTGCTGCTCGCGCGCGCCGCGATCGCGGCGCTCGTCGCGCAGAGCCCGGTGCCGTTCCCGAGCTTCCTCGCACCGGGTCTCGATCCGCGCGTCGCCGCGTTCACGATCGCCGTGTCGATGGCGTGCGGCGTCCTCGTCGGCCTCGCGCCGGGTCTGCAGGCGCTCGCCGTCGATCTCGGCGCGTCGCTGAAGGAGAGCGCGCGCGGCAGCGACGGTCCGCGATCGCAGCGCATGCGGGGCGCGCTCGTCGTCGCCGAACTGTCGCTGGCGGTGGTGCTGCTCATCGGCGCCGGGCTGATGATTCGCTCCGTGCGCAACCTCGCCGCCCTCAGCCCCGGCTTCGATGCGTCGTCGGTGCTGACGCTGCACGTGAGCATTCCGCGCGCGCAGGCGCCGCCTCCGGCCGCCGGCGCGACAGTGGGGCCGCCGCCGCCGGTCGTCTACGGCCGCGCGCTGCTCGACCGGCTGCGCGGCGTGCCGGGCGTCGTCGCCGCCGCGCTCGGCACCGACGTGCCGCTCGACGGGACCGCGGCCGCGAACTTCTACAGCGCCGAGGGACAGCCGCCGACCGACGCGACGAACGCGCCGCGCACCTACGTGCACCGCGTCTCGCCCGACTTCTTCGCGACGCTCAGGATTCCGCTCGTCGCCGGACGAGCGTTGACGGACGCGGACGCCGCGCCGGGCGCGGCCGCCGCGACGGTCGTGAGCGAGCGCGTCGTCAGACGGTTCTGGCCGGGCCAGGATCCGATCGGCAAGCGGATCAAGTTCGGATCGCCGGCGTCGAACTCGCCGTGGATGACGATCGTCGGCGTCGTCGGAGAAGTGAAGTATCGCGGGCTCCCGGACAACCCGACCGCCGATCCCGACGTCTATCTTCCCTTCGGCGATCGCAACTCGCTGGTGGCGCTCGTCGTCCGGACCGCGGTGGCGCCCGCGTCCATCGTGACGCCAATCCGGAGCGCGATCCGCGCGGCGGATCCGTCGATTCCCATCTACGGCGTCGCGCCGATGGTCGATCTCATCGCCGGGCAGACGGCGCAGTCGCGCTTCACGATGTGGCTGATGGGCGTGTTCGCCGCGGCCGCGCTGATGCTCGCGGCGGTCGGCATCTACGGCGTGATGGCGTATCTGGTCTCGCAGCGGACGCGCGAGATCGGCATCCGGCTCGCGCTCGGCGCCGAGGGTGGCGACATCCTGCGGCTCGTCGTCGGCAGCGGCGCGCGGCTGATCGCGTTGGGGATCGCGATCGGCGTCGCGGCGGCGTTCGCGCTCGAGCGTCTCGTGGCGTCGCTGCTGTTCGGCGTCACGGCAGCGGACGCGGCGTCGGGCGTCGCGGTCGCGGTGCTCGCCGGCGTCGCGCTGCTCGCGTGCTACGTGCCGGCCGTCCGCGCGTCGCGCGTCAACCCCATCGGCGCGCTGCGGCACGAGTAACGGGACCACGAAGGCGCATTCCTTTCATCCTGCGTTCATCTTCGGCGCGCTATAGTTCGCGGCTGTACGCGTTGAGGAGGACGACATGCGACGATTGATCTGCACGGGCCTCGGCGCCCTCGTCGCGGCCGCGGCGCTCTCGGCGGCCGCGACCGGCTATCACGTCATCGGCGAGATCCAGATCGGCGGCGAAGGCGGCTGGGACTACCTCACGGTGGACAGCGCGGCGCGGCGGCTGTACGTGTCGCACGGCACGCACGTCGCGGTGGTCGACCTCGACTCCAACAAGGTCGTCGGCGACATCCCCGACACGCCGGGCGTGCACGGCATCGCGATCGCGCCCGAGCTGAACAAGGGTTTCATCAGCAACGGCCGCGGCAACAACGTCACGATCTTCGATCTCAAGACGCTCAAGACGCTCGGCACCGTCGCGACCGGCGAGAACCCCGATGACATCTGCTACGACGCCGGATCGAGCCGCGTCTTCGTCTTCAACGGCCGCTCGAAGAGCGCGACCGTGATCGACGCGAAGGGCAACAAGGCGGCCGCGACGATTCCGCTGCCCGGCAAACCGGAGTTCTCCGTCGCGGACGGCAAGGGGAAGATCTACACGAACATCGAGGACACCAGCGAGATCGTCGAGATCGACGCGGCGAAAGCGGCGGTCGCGAAGAAGTTCTCGCTGAGTCCCTGCAGCGAGCCGTCGGGGATGGCGATCGATACGAAGAGCCGCCGCCTCATGTCGGTCTGCTCGAACCGCGTGATGGCGATCTCCGATCCCGACGCGGGCAAGGTCGTCGCGACGCCGGCGATCGGCGCCGGCTCGGACGGCGCGGCCTTCGATCCGGGGACCGGCTACGCGTTCAGCTCGAACGGCGACGGCACGCTGACGGTCGTCCAGCAGACCGGCGGCAAGTGGGACGTCGTCGAGAACATCGCGACCGAGCGCGGCGCGCGCACGATCGCCGTCGACGAGAAGACGCACAAGATCTACCTGCCGACCGCGAAGACGGCGCCCTCGCAGGGCGGCGGGCGCGCGACCTATCTGCCGAACACGTTCAAGGTGCTGGTCGTCGGCAAATGACTCGACGACTCGTGCTCACCGCCGCCGCCGCGGCGCCGCTGCTCGCCGCGCCGGCGCGCGGATGGGCGCAGCAGCCGCCGGCGGGGCCGCCGCTCGCGCTGGTCCATCCCGACGCGCCGGCCGCGCCGCCGGCAACGATCACGCTGCAGGACGCGCTCGATCGCGCGCGCCAGAACGACGCGCAGTTCCAGTCGGCGTCCACCGACGCGCAGGTCGCGCGCGAGGACCGCGTGCAGGCGCGCGCGTCGCTCCTCCCCGCCGTCAGCTACTCGACGCAGTACCTCGGCAACTCGCCGAACGGCGTGAACCCGAACGGCCGCTTCGTCTCGCTCGACGGCGTGAAGATGTACCGCGCCTGGGGCATGGTCCGGCAGGAGCTGTCGCCGAACGTGCTGATGCTCACGCCGCTCCGGCGCGCGCGCGCCGCCGAAGCGGCCGCCGAGGCGAAGCTCGAGGTCGCGCAGCGCGGCCTCGCCGTCACCGTCACGCGCGCCTATTACGCGCTCGTCGTCTCGCAGCGGAAGTACGCCGCCGCGCAGACCGCCGCGCAGACGGCGAACCGGTTCTTCGAGATCGCACAGCAGCAGCAGCGGCTCGGGCAGGTCGCGCGCAGCGACGTCATCAAGGCGGAGATCTCCTACCAGCAGCAGCAGCAGGCGTACCGCGACGCGCTCGTCGCGATGGACAACGCGCGGCTCGCGCTCGCGGTGCTGCTGTCGCCGACCTTCGACGAGAACTTCACCGTCGTCGACGACCTCGCGCCGGCGCCGCCGCTGCCGCCGTTCGACGACGTGCGCGCGATGGCCGCGCGCGGCAACCCGGACGTGCGCGCCGCCGAAGAGACGCTCCGCGCCGCCGGCCACGACGTCCGCGCGGCGAAGAACGCGTTCTACCCGAACGTCGCGATCGACGGCGTCTACGGGATCGAGGCGAACGAGTTCGCGCTGAACAGCCGTATCGCGGCGCAGCCGGAGCTCGGCGTGCTGCCGAACCTCGGCTACTTCCTCACGGTCAACGTCACCGTGCCCGTATGGGACTGGGGCGGGCTGCGCAGCAAGCTGCGCCAGAGCGAGACGCGGCAGCATCAGGCCGAGGTGACGCTCACGCAGGCGCAGCGGCAGCTGATGAGCAACCTGTACGCGATGTACAACGAGGCAATGGCCGCGCGGGCCGGCGTCGACAACCTGCAGCACGTCGCCGACCTCGCGGCCGAGAGCCTGCGCCTGACGACGCTGCGCTATCAGGCCGGAGAATCGACGGCCCTCGAGGTGGTCGACGCGCAGAACACGTTCGTCCTCGCGCGCAACGTCATCGACGATGCGCAGGTGAGATACCGGGTCGCGCTGGCCGAGCTGCAGACGCTGACCGGGCGGTTCTAAAATGAACGCGGCGGTCCCTTACCGGTCGCCTCGAGGATTGGAAATGCCCGCGCGTCACGTTCGGTTCGCGATCATCGCCGCGCTCGCGTGCACGTCGCTCGCGGGCTGCCGGCACAAGGACGAGCAGGAGGCGACGCCGGTCGTCACCGTCGACGTCGCGCCCGTGCTCCTCGCCCAGATCCAACGGACGATCCGCGCCGAAGGGCTGATCTACCCGCGCCAGCAGGCGGCCATCGTGCCGAAGATCGCGGCGCCGATCCGGCGGGTGTTGGTGCAGCGCGGCACGCGCGTGCGCGCCGGGCAGCTGCTGCTCGAGCTCGAGAACCGCGATCTCGCCGGCGCGAGCGCCGAGAGCCGCGCCGCGCTCGATCAGGCGCAGGCCAACTACGAGACGGCCGCGCGCGCGACGGTGCCGCAGGAAGTGCAGAAGGCGGAGCTCGACGCGCGCGCCGCGAAGGACGCGCTCGACGCGCAGCAGGCGATCTACGACAGCCGGCAGCGCCTGCTGCAGGAAGGCGCGATCGCGGAGAAAGAGGTGAACGACGCGCGCGCGAACCTGAGCCAGGCGCGCGCGCAGTACGAGACCGCGCGCAAGCGCCTCGAGGATCTCCAGGGGTTCGCGCGCGACCAGGAGCTGAAGGCCGCCGCGGCGCAGCGCGACGTCGCGAAAGGCCGCCACGAGTCGGCGGAGGCGCAGCTCGGCTACTCGCGCGTCACGAGCCCGATCGACGGCGTCGTCACCGATCTGCCGCTCTATCCGGGTGAGATGCCGCCGAGCGGCCAGCCGATCGTCACCGTGATGGATCTGTCGCAGGTGATCGTGCGGACGCACGTGTCGCCCGCGGAGGCGGCGGAGCTGAAGGTCGGCAACGACGCGAACGTGATCGGCCCCGGCGGCGCGCCGATCGCCGCGAAGGTGACCCAGATCAGCCCGGCGCTCGACGCGTCGAACACGACCGTCGAAGTGTGGATTCTGGCCGACAACAAGGACGGCGCGCTGCGGCCCGGCACGAGCCTGAAGGTCGAGATGATCGCGCGCACCGTGCCGAACGCGCTCGTCGTGCCGCAGGCGGCGATCCTCACGAGCCCCTCGGGCGCGACGTTCGCGATCGTGATCGACAAGGACGACAAGCCGCACCGCCGCAAGATCGCCGTCGGCGTCCGCGACTCCGGCAAGGCGCAGGTCACCGACGGCCTCGAGAGCGGCCAGCGCGTCGCCACGACCGGCGCGTTCGAGCTGTTCAAGCTGGAGCCCGAGGTCCTCTCGAAGGTGAAAGTCCAGATCGCGCCGGCCAAGGAAGAGGAAGAGCCCGAAGAAACCTAAATGGCAGCCGCGCAAGACGAACGGTCCGACGACTACTGGTTCGCCCGCCACTCGAAGTCGATCATCTTCCTGATTTGCATCCTGGCAGTGATCGGCGTCTACGAGGCGCTGACGCTGCCGGTCGCCGTGTTCCCGACGACGAATTTTCCGCGCATCATCATCGGCGTCGACAACGGCGTGACGCCGATCGAGCAGATGGAGGTCTCGATCACGCGGCCGATCGAGGAAGCGGTGCGCGAGGTTCCGGGCCTCGAGGACGTCCGTTCGGTCACCAGCCGCGGATCGGCCGAGATCGATCTGTTCTTCAACTGGAGCGTCGACATGCTCGAGACGCTCCAGCTGGTCGACGCGGCCGTGTCGCGCGTGCAGCGCGCGCTGCCGGCGAC
>Ga0075434_100002448_pt1 | contig 16339 bp, 14 predicted proteins | sample RhiMethybrSRZTD3_FD_75298 | JGI IMG/M metagenome (GOLD analysis project Ga0075434, IMG submission 75298) | Populus rhizosphere microbial communities from Tennessee, USA - Rhizosphere MetaG P. TD hybrid SRZTD3 | ecosystem: Host-associated > Plants > Roots > Rhizosphere > Soil | place: USA... | reverse complement strand
AGGTGAAGGCGAAGGCGATCGGCCAGGAGGTGATCAAATCTGTCACCCCGGGCCAGATGGTGGTCAAGATCGTGCACGACGAACTCGTCGGCATGCTGGGCTCGGACGCCTCACCCATCGACCTTGCCGCCCAACCGCCGGTGGCGATCATGCTGGTCGGCCTGCAGGGCTCGGGAAAGACCACCACGTGCGCCAAAATCGGCTATCGCCTGACCAACCGCGACAAGAAGAAAGTGCTGATGGCCTCGCTCGACACGCGCCGGCCGGCGGCCCAGGAGCAGTTGCGGGTGCTGGGCGAGCAGGCCCAGGTCGACACCTTGCCGATCGTCGCGGGCCAAACGCCCCAGCAGATCGCCCAGCGCGCGCTCGACGCCGCGCGCCTCGCCGGCTACGACGTCGTGCTGCTCGACACCGCCGGGCGCATCCATATCGACGAAGCGCTGATGCAGGAATCGGCCGAGGTGGGCCGGATCGCGCGTCCGCACGAGACCCTGCTGGTGGCCGATGCGCTCACCGGCCAAGACGCGGTCAAGCTCGCCAAGAGCTTCGATGAGCGCGTGGGCATCAGCGGCATCGTGTTGACGCGGGTCGATGGCGATGGCCGCGGTGGGGCCGCGCTCAGTATGCGCGCGGTCACGGGCAAACCGATCAAGCTCGTCGGCGTGGGCGAGAGGTGGGATGCGCTGGAAGACTTTCACCCTCAGCGCATCGCCGGTCGCATCCTGGGCATGGGTGACGTCGTCAGCCTGGTGGAGAAGGCGGCGCAGACCATCGACCTCGAGAAGGCGCAGAGCATCGCCGAGAAACTGCGCAAGGGCGCCTTCGATTTGGAGGACCTGGCCGACCAGCTAAAGCAGATGGAGCGGCTTGGCGGCATGTCGAGCATGCTCGCCATGCTGCCCGGCATCGGCAAGATGAAGCGGCAAATCGACGAGGCCAACCTCGACAACAGCATCATCAAGCGCCAGCGCGCCATCATCTCTTCGATGACACCGAGGGAGCGGCGCAACCCCAAGCTACTGGACGGAAAGCGCAAGCGACGCATTGCGGCCGGGTCGGGCACGCGCCCCGAGGACGTCAACCGTCTGATCAAAATGCACCGCCAGATGGCGGACATGATGAAGCTGATGGGCAAGCAACGCGGCGGGCTGATGCAGCGCATGATGGGCTTTCCCGGCGGCGGCGCGGCGCCGAGCCCGGCGGAGCTCGACAAGATGCAGGCCGACCTGGCGCGTCTCGATCCCAAGGTTCTGGAGAAGCTGCCCAAGGACCTCAAAGGCGGTTTGCCCAAAGGGCTGCCGGGCCTCAGTGGCGGCGGACTGCCGAAACTGCCGGGCTTGCCGGGCCTGGGAGGCGCCGGGCCGCCCCGCCTGCCGGGCTTGCCCGGCGCGCCGGGCAAGAAGAAGTAAACGATGCGCCACCCCCATTATCGCCCGAGCGCGCTCTCAAGCCGACCCCGCAGGGAACGCGTGTCGGGGCTGACCGCTCACGTTAACTCGAGACTTTCAGCTTTTGTTCGTTAGGAGACCAGCATGGCCGTGAAAATCCGCCTCTCGCGTGGGGGCACCAAGAAACGACCCTACTTCTACATCGTGGTGGCCGATTCCGCCTCGCCCCGCGATGGTCGCTACATCGAGCAGATCGGCACGCACAACCCGCTCCTGCCCAAGGACAGTGCCGATCGCGTCAAGCTCGACGTCGAGCGCGCCAAGCACTGGCTTGCCGTCGGTGCGCAGCCGACCGATCGCGTTTTGCGCTTTCTCGACGCCGCCGGCCTCGCCAAGCGCACCCAGGGCGACAACCCCAACAAGGGCAAGCCGAAGAAAAAGCGCCTCGAGCGTGAGGCCGCGGCCGCCGAGGCGGCGGCCAAAAAGGCCGAGGCGGACGCCAAGCCGGCATGAGGCGTATCGTGGCCGAGGACACCTCTGCCCGCATTCTTCTCGGTCGCATCGCCGGCGCGCACGGACTCAGAGGCGAGGTGCTGATCCACTCCTTCGCCGAGGACCCGGAAAGCATCGCCGCCTACGGGCCGCTGTCGGACGCGGCCGGCCACAAGAGCTTCAGCATCAGCCGCGCCAAGGCGACCGCTAAGGGCGTCGTGGCGCGGCTCGCTGGCGTTGGCGACCGCACGGCCGCCGAGGCGCTCAAGGGCCAAGAACTCTACGTGGCCCGCGATCGTCTGCCGCCACCGGCCCAAGACGAATTCTATCACGCCGATCTCATCGGCCTCGCCGCCGTCGATCCGCAGGGTCGGCCCCTTGGCCGCATTGCCGCGATCCATAACTTCGGTGCCGGCGATCTCATCGAGATCGCCTTGGCGGGCTCGGCCAAGACCGAACTCATCCCGTTTACCGAGGCGACCGTGCCGAACTTGGATATGTCAGCGGGCCGCGCGGTGATCGTTCTGCCGCGCGTGCACCAGGCAGCGGCGCCGACCGACTAAGCTGCCGTCCAAGGCTTGGGCGGGCTCAGCCGGCCTTGCCTTCGAAGAATTCCTTCATCTTGGCAAAGAAGCCGGAGGAATGCGGCGAGGTCTCGCGATTGCTCTCGCGCTCGAATTCCTCGAGCAGCTGACGCTGGCGCGCATTGAGGCTCTTGGGCGTCTCGACCTCGACCTGAATGTACATGTCCCCCGTCACCTTGGAGCGCAACACCGGCATGCCCTTGCCCTTCAGGCGGAACTGCTTGCCGCTTTCGGTCCCCTCCGGCACTTTGACCCGCGTCTTGCCGTTATCGATGGTGGGAACATCGATCTGGCCGCCGAGCGCCGCCGTGGTCATGGAAATCGGCACGCGGCAGAAGATGTCGGCGCCGTCACGCTGAAAGAACTCGTGCGGCTTGATGGACAGGAAAATGTAAAGGTCACCGGCCGGACCGCCGCGCAGACCCGCCTCGCCTTCGCCCGCCAGCCGAATGCGCGTGCCGTCTTCGACGCCAGCGGGAATGTTGACCGAGAGCTGTCGCTCCTTGACGACGCGCCCCTTGCCGCTGCAGTCGCCGCAGGGGTCGGAGATGATCTCGCCGCGGCCATGACAGCCGGGGCAGGTGCGCTCGATGGTAAAGAAGCCTTGGCTGGCACGCACCTTACCGATGCCGCCGCAGGTCGGGCAGGTGGAGGGCTTGGTACCCGGGTTGGCGCCGGTGCCGGTGCAGCCCTCGCAGGTGACGCTGGTCGGCACGCGAATTTGCGCGGTTTTGCCGGTATAGGCCTCGGTCAGGGCGACTTCCATGTTGTAGCGCAAATCGGCGCCGCGTTCGCGGCCAGAGCGCCGCGCGCCACCGCCGCGCCGGCCGCCCATGAATTCACCGAACAGGTCGTCGAAGATGTCCGACATCGAGGAGGCGAAATCCGGCCCGAAGCCGTGGCCATGGCCGCCGCGCCCGTCAAACGCCGCATGGCCGAACTGATCGTAGGCCGCCCGCTTCTGCGGGTCCTTCAAGGCCTCGTAAGCCTCGTTAAGCTCCTTGAACTTTTGCTCAGCACCCTTGTCGCTGGCGTTGCGGTCCGGGTGGCAGTCCTTGGCGAGCCGGCGGAAGGCCGACTTGATATCCTGCTCGCTTGCCCCTCGGGTAATCCCCAGAACGTCGTAGTAGTCGCGCTTGGCCATGGGCCTGAGTTTCCAGTTCTCGCCGGGTGCCGCGGGCAGCTCCGCGTTCTCGGCGTACGTGAGACAAGCCCCCGCCCTTCCAGCGCATCGCCTCTATACGACGGCTGGCTGGACGAGGGCTTGCATGATTAATCCCTCGGCTTAGGCGGACTTCTTCTTGTCGTCTTTTACTTCTTCGAAGTCGGCGTCGACGACATTGTCGCCGGCAGCCCCGCCCTTCTTCTGTGCCTCGCCTGCCCCTGCGCCTGGCGCGCCTTCGGCAGCTTGCTGCGCGCCGTAGATGGCCTCGCCCAGTTTCATCGAGGCTTGCGCCAGGGCGTTGGTCTTGGACCTGATCGCTTCCACGTCTTCCAAGTTCAGGGCATCCCTGAGCTCGCCGATCGCGGCCTCGATCTTGCTCTTGTCGGCCGCGGCAACCTTCTCGCCCAGATCCTTCAGCGACTTCTCCGTCGCATGGATCATGGCGTCGGCGCCGTTCTTGGTCTCGACCAGCTCGCGCTTCTTCTTATCCTCATCCTTGAAGCGGTCGGCCTCCTCGGTCATGCGCTTGATGTCGGCCTCGGTGAGACCACCGGAGGCCTGGATGCGGATCGACTGCTCCTTGTTGGTCGCTTTGTCCTTGGCGGAGACGTGCACGATGCCGTTGGCGTCGATGTCAAAGGTGACCTCGATCTGCGGCATGCCGCGCGGAGCCGGCGGGATGCCGACGAGATCAAACTGCCCGAGCAGCTTGTTGTCGGCCGCCATCTCGCGCTCGCCCTGGCTGACCCTGATCGTCACCGCGTTCTGACCATCCTCGGCCGTGGAGAAGATCTGGCTCTTTTTGGTCGGGATCGTGGTGTTGCGATCGATCAGGCGCGTGAACACACCGCCCAGGGTCTCGATGCCGAGCGACAGTGGGGTGACGTCGAGCAGGAGCACATCCTTGACATCGCCCTTGAGCACGCCGCCCTGGATCGCCGCGCCGACGGCAACCACCTCGTCCGGGTTGACACCCTTATGCGGTTCCTTGCCGAACAGCTCCTTGACGATCTGCTGCACCTTGGGCATGCGCGTCATGCCGCCCACGAGCACCACTTCGCCGATCTCGGCCGCCTTCAAGCCGGCATCCTTGAGCGCCTGATGACAGGGACCCTTGGTGCGCTCGATCAGGTCGTCGACCAGGCTCTCGAGCTTGGCCCGGGTCAGCTTCAAGGTCAGATGCAGCGGCGACTGCGTCTGCGGGTTCATGCTGATGAAGGGCAGGTTGATCTCGGTCTGCTGCGAGGACGACAGCTCGATCTTGGCCTTCTCCGACGCCTCCTTGAGGCGCTGCAGGGCGAGCTTGTCGTTCCTGAGATCGATGCCGTTCTCTTTCTTGAATTCGCTGGCCAGATACTCGACCAGGCGCATGTCGAAATCTTCGCCGCCGAGGAAGGTGTCGCCGTTGGTCGATTTGACCTCGAACACGCCATCGCCGATCTCGAGTACGGAGATGTCGAAGGTGCCACCGCCCAAGTCGTAGACGGCGATGGTCTTGGAATCCTTCTTCTTGTCGAGACCGTAGGCGAGCGCCGCCGCGGTGGGCTCATTGATGATGCGCAGCACCTCGAGGCCGGCGATCTTGCCGGCGTCCTTGGTGGCCTGGCGCTGGGCGTCGTTGAAGTAGGCGGGAACGGTGATGACCGCCTGCGTCACGCTCTCGCCGAGCTTGGCTTCCGCCGTCTCCTTCATCTTCTGCAGGATGTAGGCCGAGATCTGCGCCGGGGAGTATTGCTTGCCGTGCGCCTCGACCCAGGCGTCGCCGTTCGGGCCCTTGATGATCTTGTAGGGAACGAGCTTCTTGTCCTTCTCCACCATCGGATCGTCATAGCGCCGACCAATCAGGCGCTTGATGGCGAAGAAGGTATTCATGGGATTGGTCACCCCTTGGCGCTTGGCCGGCAGGCCGACCAGGCGTTCGCCATCGTCCGTGAAAGCAACAATGGACGGGGTGGTGTTGGACCCTTCAGCGTTTTCGAGCACCTTGGGCTTGGAGCCCTCCATGACCGCGACGCAAGAGTTGGTGGTGCCGAGGTCGATGCCGATCACTTTGGCCATATGGTCTTTGTCCTCTCTTTTGCGGCAGACCGTCCGGACCCAAAAACTCGGCGTCCGGCGCCCATGGCCCAGATTGGAGCCTTGAGAACGGTCCCCTAGAGCTGCGATTGCTTGTCTGGCGTTATATAGTGGGGCCCTTTTGGGGCTGCAACGGTCGCGAGCCGACGACCGCGCGGCAATTGTGACGAAGCCTTTGATCGATGTACAGCAGCCACAAAATCGCCGCCAGGCCGGCGCCACCCACGGGCTTTTGCCATCTGCCGGGCCATTTTGGGGCGACCGAACAGGCCCTGCTGCTGGCCGAAATCTACGCCGTGATTCGGGCCGCGCCCCTGTTTGTGCCGAGGATGCCCCGCAGCGGCCGCGCCTTTTCGGTCCGCATGAGCAACTGCGGGGCCCTGGGCTGGGTCTCGGACCAGGCGGGAGGCTATCGCTATCAAGCGCACCACCCGGAAACCGGGCAAACCTGGCCCCCGATCCCGGCGCGCCTGCTGGCGCTCTGGGACGAGGTCGCCCCTGGGCAGCCGCGCCCGGAGGCCTGTCTCATCAACTACTACGCCGCGAGCGCCAAGATGGGCACGCACCGGGACACGGACGAGGCGGCAAAGACCGTGCCCGTCGTTGCCGTTTCGCTGGGCGATGCTGCCGTCTTTCACGTGGGCGGGCTCGAGCGCGGCGATCGCAAACACCGCCTGCTCTTGCGCTCGGGCGACGTCGTGGTGCTGGGGGGAGCCGCGCGCCTTGCCTATCACGGCATCGATCGCATCGCGCCAGGCAGCTCGGCGCTGCTGGCCGAGGGCGGCCGCCTGAACCTGACCCTGCGTCGGGTCAACCTGATCTAAACACCCCCGCACGCAACCCTGCCTAATCAACCGGTGCCGCCCGTGCCATTGGGCGGGGCGTCGTCGTTGGCGGCCGCCGGGCGCGCCTCGGCGGACCTCGGCTCGGCCTTGGCGACCACCACCATGGCCGGCCGCAGGATGCGATCTTCGATGATATAGCCGGGCTGGAACACCTGCACGATGGTGCCGGGCGCAACATCGTTTCGCTGCACCTCCATCATGGCCTGGTGAACGTGCGGGTTGAAGGGCTCGTCCTTGGGATTGAGGCGCTTGATGCCGTGCCGCTCCAGGATGTTGAGCAGCTCGCGCTCGGTCAGCGTGACGCCTTCCAGGAAGCTCTTCAAGGCGGGCTCCCGTTCGGCGGCACCGGCGGGAACCGCATCGATCGCGCGCTGAAAGTTGTCGCCCACGTTGACGATATCGCGGGCGAATTTGGTGATGGCGTACTTGGCGGTCTCGTCCTTTTCGCGCTCGTAGCGCTTGCGCACGTTTTCGATTTCCGCCTGGGCGCGCAGCCACCTGTCCTTATAGTCGGCAACCTCGGCCTGCAGCGCGGCGATGACGTCGTGCACGCTGCGTTGGCCCTCTGCTTCGCTGCCCGCCGCCGGGCCTGCCTCGGCAGCGGGGCCGCTCGGCGCCGTGTCGGAGCTCGGGCGGTTCGGGTCGGACTCGTCGGGCGATGGGTGATGCATCATGCGATCCGGAGCTGACAACCTACAAACCTTGCCGATGGCAGCCTTACGACCAGAGCGAGACCACGGGCAATGGGGGTTCGTGCCGATATCGTGCAGCACGCCAAAAAAATCAAGTCAGAAGGCGACCCACAAGCCTGGCCGTATAGTCCACCATCGGGATGATGCGCGCATAATTGAGGCGCGTGGGACCGATCACCCCAAGGACGCCGACGATTTGGCGCTGCTTATCCTGAAAGGGTGCCACGATCAGGGAGGAACCCGACAGCGAGAACAGCTTATTCTCCGAACCGATGAAAATGTGGACCCCCTCGCCGCGTTCGGCGAGCCCCAGCAACTGCACAAGCTCGCGCTTGGCCTCGAGATCGTCGAACAGCTGGCGGATGCGCGCCAGGTGCTCCAGACCATCGACGTCCTTGAGCAGATTGGCTTGGCCGCGCACGATCAAGCTTTTCTGCTCGCCGAGCGCGCCCGACCAGGTGGCAAGCCCAGCCTCGACGATCTTCTGCGTCAGGGCATCGAGCTCGGCCTTGGCGGAGGCAAGCTCCGCCTCCACACGCGTCTTGGCATCGCCCAGGGTCAAGCCGCGAATGCGGGCGTTGAGATAGTTGGCGGCTTCCGTCAGGCTGGAGGGGGGCAACCCCGCCGGCAAGCTGATCACGCGATTTTCCACGCTCTGGTCGTCGCCGACCAAAATCACCAGCGCCTTGCCGGGCTCGAGTTGTAGGAACTCGATATGCTTGAGCTTGCCGATCTGGCGGTCGCTGATGACCAGCCCGGCGCAGTGGGAGAGACCGGAAATCATTTCGCCGGCCTCGCTCAGCACCTGCTGCAGCGACTTTTCGCGCTTGACCCCGATCTGGGCCTCGATCTGGCGGCGTTCCTCGTCGGTGAGGTCGCCGATCTCGAGCAGCCCGTCGACGAACAGCCGCAGGCCGGCCTCGGTCGGCAGCCGGCCGGCCGAAGTGTGGGGCGCATAGATGTAGCCGAGGTGCTCCAAATCCGACATCACGTTGCGGATCGAGGCCGGCGACAAGGTCATGGGCAGGTTGCGCGCGAGGTTGCGCGAGCCGACCGGATCCCCCGTCGCCAGATAGCTCTCGACGATCTGGCGAAAGATGGTGCGCGAGCGGTCGTTGAGCTTTTGCAGGTCCGAGAGGGCCTCGAGCGACCCGGAGCGGCTGATCGGCTTGTCGGAGGGCATGCTCATCGAGATGTGAGGTTGCGCGGGCCCCGAGTCTAGGGAAGAGGGCCCACCCTCGTCAAACAAAGCTGCCGTTCTGAGGCAAGGGGTGTGGACCTGGCGTGCCCGCCGCGGCCCGGCCCGCTGCCTTCTTTCCACCCCGCGGCGGCGATGTCGCCGAGCGCAGCGGCGGGAAATGCTAAGCGACCTGAAGGCGCTAGAGCTCAGCGCCTGACATGGGCCCAGGCGGCTTGGCCCGCGCGGCAGCCCGGAGCAGCGCCGGCCAACGGCCATGCCCGTCGCGGCGAGGCCGGGCCGGCCGGCGGGCGCGGGTAAGGTGGCACGGCCGTGCCATCGCTCGGCGCTGGCGCCAGTGTCCCGTCCGCACCGCGCCCAGCGGCGTCGGCGCGCATCTTGGCGTCGGCTTTCGGCAGGCGTGCGGCTCGGGGCCGAAGTGCTTCCAATGCGCTTAATCTCGCTTTAGTGTGCGCCCCACAAATTTCCTCTGCTAGAGATCGAAGTGCGCCCAATGCGTCCCTCCAAACGCAAGCCCGACGAGCTACGCCGCGTCAGCATCGAGCGCGCGGTGTCGATGCACGCGGAAGGCTCCTGCCTGATCAAATTCGGCAACACCCACGTGCACTGCACGGCCAGCCTCGAGGAGCGCATGCCGCCCTGGCTCAAGGGCCAGGGGCGCGGCTGGGTGACGGCCGAATACGGCATGCTGCCGCGCGCCACCACCGACCGCACGCGGCGCGAAGCCACCGCCGGCCACCCCTCCGGTCGCACGCAGGAGATCCAGCGTCTGATCGGGCGCGCGCTGCGCGCCGTGGTCGATCTTCCCAAGCTTGGCGAGCGGCAGATTTCCATCGACTGCGACGTCATCCAGGCCGATGGCGGCACACGCACGGCCGCGATCACCGGCGCCTGGGTGGCTCTGCACGATTGCCTCAAGTGGATGCAGGCGCGCGACATGATCCGCGAGGGCGTGCTGCGCGACCATGTGGCGGCCGTCTCCTGCGGGCTCTATAAGGGCACGCCGGTGCTCGACCTCGATTACCCTGAGGATTCCGGCGCCGACGCCGACGCCAACTTCGTCATGACGGGCTCCGGCGGCATTGTAGAAGTGCAGGGCACGGCCGAAACCGTGCCGTTTACGCAAGAAAACTTCGACCAGTTGATGGCGTTGGCGCGCAAGGGCATCGCGGAACTGATCGAGCTGCAGAAGCTGACCGTGGCCTAAGCCAAGCGGAGAGCCAATGCTTCCGTCCGGCATTCTCGAGACCGTGCTCTATGCCAAGGACCTCGATGGCGCCGAGCGCTTCTATGCGCACGCGCTGGGGCTCATTCCCTTCGGCAAGGCGGCGGGACGGCACCTGTTTTACCGCTGCGGCAACCAGGTGCTGTTGATCTTCAATCCGGAAGCCACCCGCCTCGCCCCGGCGCCCGGCGCCTTGCCGGTGCCGGCGCACGGGATGGACGGCGAAGGCCATATTTGTTTTCGCGCCAGCGCCCCGGAACTCGACACCTGGCGGGCCGCGCTCGAGGCCAAAGGCGTTGCGATCGAGGCCGATTTCGAGTGGCCCGGGGGCGGCCGCTCCATCTACTTTCGCGACCCGGCCGGCAATTGCCTGGAATTCGCCGAGCCGCGCATCTGGAAACTGGCATGACGCGCCGCCTGCCGCCCGATACACGCCTCCTCGTCGCCAGCCACAATGCCGGCAAGGTCCGCGAGATCATCGAGCTGGTGGCGCCGTTTGGTCTTGCAATCGCCACCGCGGCGGAACTGGGCCTGCCCGAACCGGCCGAGACCGGGGCAAGCTTCGTGGCCAATGCGGAGCTGAAGGCGAGGACGGCAGCCAGCGCCGCCGGCCTGCCCGCGCTGGCCGATGATTCCGGGCTCGAGGTGATGGCCTTGGGCGGGGCACCAGGGATCTATTCGGCCCGCTGGGCCGGGCCCGGCAAGGACTTTGGCGTTGCCATGCAGCGGGTGCATGATGAGCTGGCGCGCCTGGGCGGCTGGGCGCCCCCGGGGCCCTTTGCCAATTTCACGGCGGCGCTCTGCCTGGCTTGGCCCGATGGGGAGGCGGCCGCCTTCGAGGGCAAGGTCGACGGCCACCTGGTGTGGCCACCGCGCGGCAGCATGGGTTTCGGCTATGATCCGATGTTCGTGCCGACCGGCGAGAGCTTAACCTTCGGCGAAATGGAGCCTGACGCCAAGCATGCCATGTCCCACCGCGCCCGCGCCTTCGAGCGCTTCGTGCGTGCCTGTCTCAGCGATGCCTAGCGGCGCTTTCGGGGTCTATCTGCATTGGCCGTTCTGCGCCTCGAAGTGCCCCTATTGCGATTTCAATAGCCACGTACGCGCCGGCGGCATCGATGAGGCACGCTTCGTCAGCGCCTATCGGCGCGAATTGCGCCATTGGGCCCAGCTCACCCCCGCTCGCCGCGTCGGCAGCATTTTTTTCGGCGGCGGCACGCCGTCGCTGATGTCGCCGGGCGCCGTCGGCGACCTGCTCGATGAGATCGGCGCGCTGTGGGCCATTGATCCCGAGGTCGAGGTGACGCTCGAGGCCAATCCCTCGAGTGTGGAGGCGGGCCGCTTCAGCGGCTACCGCGCCGCGGGCATCAACCGCGTCTCGCTTGGCGTGCAGTCGCTGTGTGATGAAGAGTTGCGCGGGCTGGGTCGTCTGCATACCGCGGCGGAGGCGGTGGCTGCCATCGAGGTGACGCGTCACACGTTTCCGCGCTTTTCCTTCGACCTCATCTATGCCCGGCCCCGGCAGACGCTTGCGGCCTGGCGCGCCGAGCTCGATCAGGCGCTTGCGCTCGCCGGCCAGCACCTGTCGCTTTATCAGCTGACGATCGAAGCGGGCACGCCGTTTGCCGCCCTTAGCACCGCGGGCAAGCTCCTCCTTCCCGATCCGGCGCGGGCCGCGGACTTCTATCAAGTAACGCAGGAGGCGACCGCTAAGGCCGGGCTTCCCGCCTACGAGATTTCCAATCACGCCGCGCCCGGCGAGGAATGTCGCCACAACCTTCTTTACTGGCGTTACGGCGAGTATGCCGGTGTTGGCGCCGGCGCCCATGGCCGCCGCATCACCAGCGATGGCCGCCACGCCACCAGCACCGAGTTGAACCCCGAGCGCTGGCTCGCCGCGGCGGAAGCTGCCGGGCACGCGCTGCTCGAGGACACCTTGCTGACGCCCGCCGAGGCGGCCGATGAGGCGCTGCTGATGGGGTTGCGGCTGAGCGAGGGGCTCGACTTGGCAGACCTGCACCGCCTGGCCGGCGTACGACCGCGCGCCGAGGCCGTCGCGCGCTTGGCCCGGCACGGGCTAATCGAGTGCAAAGGGGCGCGCATCCGGGTCATGCCCGCCGCGCGGCTCATTCTCAACGCCATTGTCGTGGAGTTGGCGCGCGCCTTGGAGCCGGTCGCTGCCGCCGGGGCTGACCGCTCAGTTGTTGAAGAAGTTGAAGAGGCCCGAGGCCACGCCTGAGGCGGCCGCTCCCGCCGTTGCGGGCGCGGAACCCAACGCCGGCGGCGGGTCGATGATACCCGCCCCAATTCTTTGCACCTCGAGAATGGCAAGCCCGCGCTCGGCGGTACCATCGGCGTGCAGCCGATAGCTGCCATCAATGCCCGTGAAACCGCTCGCGCGCGTGAGCGTGCCGGCGCCATAGCGCTCGGCCTCGTTGGCCGTGCCGGCGAGCGCAATTGCCAAGCTGACGGCGTCATAGGCGAGGCTAGCGATGCGCGGCGGGGCGGCGGCGTAGCTCTTCGCGAACTTCTGGGCAAACTCCTCCCAGCCGCGTGGATCGGGACCGGGATACCAGGCTCCCACCAGCCCCGCGTTGTGTCCGGCGTTGGCGTAATCCATGCCGCCGGTGCCCAACACCTTGACGCGGCTGGCGTCGATATCGGCTTGCGGCATCAGTCGCGCGATCCGTTCCAAATTCTCCTGCCCGCCGGGCAGGAACAAGGCGTCGACCTGGCCGCCTTCGCTGTCCTGGGCTGCGCGCAACACCGTGCCGACTTTGCGCATGGGCTCGAGCATGCCGTTGGCCGAGGCCGGATAGGTCTCGAGCGCCACGATGGTACCGCCGGCGCGCTCGACGGCGTCCCGGAAGGCGGTGCCGGCGAGCTTGCCGAAGGCGTCGTCCGGGATGAGAGCAGCGAAGCGACGCTTACCCTGGCGCACGGCGTAGCTGACGACGCGGTCGATTTCGGGCGCGGGCTGGAAACTCAACAGATAAACGCCGCGCCCGGCCACCTGGCGATCGTTGGAAAAGGCAACCACGGGCACGTTTGCCTGGCGGGCAATCGGCGCGACGGCGGCAACGGATTTGGCAAACAGCGGACCAACGATGAGCCTGGCACCATCCTTGATGGCATCGCTCGCCGCCACCGCCGCGCCTTCGGGGGTGCCTTTGTCGTCCTTGATCAGCAACTGCAGGTTTGGACTGTCGCGGTCGAACAGCGCGAGCTCACCCGACTGTTTCAAAGCCTTGCCGATGATCCCGGGCTGGCCTTGCGCCGACAGCGAGGCCAGCAGCGCCACCTTGACGGGGGCGCCCTTTGGCGCGGTCTCCGCTCCCGGCGTCGTGGCGGAGGTCGCGAGCGGTCCCTGGGTATTGGCGGCGCAGCCCACGAGGAGGAGGGCTGCGGCCACGCGCGCGAGGATGGCGAGCGGACGGTGACCCACTCGGGCTCCTGCGGGTGCCAGCGCTCCCCCCATAAGTTGTCGTCTCGCGCGCGTCGTCCAAACCCCTGTCTGCGAATCCCTTTCCGAGCAAGGCAGAGCCGGCGTCGTCGCGCAACAAAAAAACGCGCAACGGGATGGCGCTTTGCCGCCCGACAGCGGCATAACTGCCAGTATTCCAGGCGGCCAGAGGAGGGACCGTGACGCGACCTGCTCAAACTTTGCCCGGCGCTGGCGCCGCAACGGCCGAGCGTGCGGGCGCGCTGCTGGCGGCGGAGCTAGCGCAGGCTTTGCCGCCCGGCCTCTATATTGTCGCCACCCCGATCGGCAATCTGGGCGATATCAGTCTCCGGGCGCTGGCGACGCTGGCGCGGGCCGACCTCATCTACTGTGAGGACACGCGTCACAGCCGCACCCTGATGGCGCACTTCGCCATCGCCCGGCCCTTGCGCGCCTATCACGAGCACAATGCGGCGCGCGAGCGGCCGCGCCTCATCGGCGAGCTCAAGGCCGGCCGCTCGGTCGCGCTGATCAGCGATGCCGGCACGCCCTTGATCTCCGACCCTGGCTACAAGCTGGTGCGCGAGGCGCTTGCCGCCGGCATCCGGGTAACGAGCCTGCCGGGCGCCTCGGCGCTGACGGCGGCGCTCACCTCCTGCGGCCTTGCCACCGATACCGTTCTGTTCGCCGGCTTTCTGCCACCCAAGCAGAGTGCGCGCCGCACGCGCTTGGCGGAGCTCGCCGGCACGCCGGCAACACTCGTTCTATTCGAGGCGCCCTCGCGCCTGGCCGCCAGTCTTGCCGACATCGGGCAAGCCTTGCCGGAGCGCCCAATGGCGGTCGCCCGTGAGCTGACCAAGCTGCACGAGGAGGTGCGAACGGGGGAAGCGCACGAGCTGGCGCAATGGGCGTCCCAATCGGCGCCGCGCGGCGAAATGGTGATCGTCGTTGGCCCACCCGCCGCCGCGCCCAGCGTGGCCGACACGGCGATTGCCGCGCACTTGCGCGACCTGCTCAAGGACATGAGCGTGCGCGACGCCGCCAAGGCGACGGCGGAAGCCCTCAACGTCTCCAAAACGCGTGCTTATGAGCTGGCGCTGGCGCTCAAAAAAGACGAGGACAACTGCTGAGCGCCTGTCTCGACGCCCCACCTCATGCAGCGTGGCGGGCGACAGGCTCGGGCGCGTGCGGGCGTGCAATTCCGGTTGAACTTGCCAACGGAAAGGGCTTGCATGCCGTCTCGCCTGCGGCCGGGAGCGTGGATCCAATGCCCCTCAAAGTTGCCTGCCAGATGGACCCGATCGACCGCATCGACATTCGCGGCGACTCGACCTTTGCCTTGTTGTTGGAAGCCCAGCAGCGCGGCCACCAACTCTTCTACTACACCCCGCCGCACTTGAGCCTGTTGGCCGGGCGCCTGATCGCGCGGGGCGCAACCCTCAATGTCGAGGATCGGGTAGGCAACCATTACCGGGTCGGCGACGAGCGCGAGGAGGACCTGAGCCGGATGGACGTGGTGTTGCTGCGCCAGGATCCACCCTTCGACATGTCCTACATTACCACGACGCACCTGCTGGAGCGCATCCACCCCAAGACTCTGGTGGTCAACGACCCAGCCCACGTGCGCAACGCGCCCGAGAAGGTGTTCGTGCTCGACTTTCTCGACTTGATGCCGCCGACGCTGGTCACGCGCCACCTTGAACAGGTGCGCGCCTTTCGCGCCGTGCACAAGGACATCATCCTGAAGCCCCTCTACGGCAACGGCGGGGCTTCCGTGTTCCGCCTGACTGAGGGCGACACCAACCTCAACTCCCTGGTCGAGCTGTTCCAGACCGTGTTCCGCGAACCGTTCATGGTGCAACAGTATCGGCCGGAGGTACGCGCCGGCGACAAGCGCATCATCCTCGTCGACGGCGAGGTGGTGGGCGCCATTAACCGGGTTCCGGCCGCGGACGAGACGCGCTCCAACATGCACGTGGGTGGGGTCGCCACGGCCACGGAGCTGACGCAGCGCGACCTCGAGATCTGCCGTCGGCTTGGCCCGGAGCTCAAGCGCCGCGGCCTGCTCTTCACCGGCATCGACGTGATCGGTCCCTACCTGACGGAAATCAACGTCACCTCGCCCACCGGCATCCGGCAGGTGAAGGCCTTCGGCGGGCCCGACATTGCGGCCCTGATTTGGGATGCTATCGACGCCAAGGTGCGCCGCTAGCGGGCCCCGTTTTGGGCCGCCGCTTAGGACCCAAAAGGCCAAGCGCGCGCGAAATTCCTCTGCTCAGCGGCGCGCGGCGTTTGGCCCGCGCCGCGTCAGGCGGCCGGTGCTAGACGCCAACCTCAGGAGTTGGGCCTTGGTTTTTGGTACCGGCCTGGCGGCGGCCCTCACATGGTGGCGCCGATCTGCCAGGGTACGAATTCGTTATCGCCGTAGCCCAACAGCTCGCTTTTGGTTTTTTCGCCGGAGGCCACGCGCAAAATGGCGTCGAAGATCTCCTGACCCTTGGCCTCGATCGACACGCCGTCCAGGATATCGCCGCAGTCGATGTCCATGTCGTCCAGCATGCGCCGATAGACGTCGTGATTGGTGGCCAGCTTGATCGACGGCGTCGGCTTGCAGCCGTACGCCGAGCCGCGGCCCGTTGTGAAGCAAAGAAGATTGCAGCCACCGGCCACCTGACCCGTCGCGGCCACGGGATCGTAGCCGGGCGTGTCCATATAAACGAAGCCCTTGGCGGTGACCGGTTCGGCGTAACGATAGACCTCGTTGAGCGTGGTGGTGCCTCCCTTCGCCGCGGCGCCCAGCGATTTCTCCAAAATCGTCGTGAGCCCGCCGGCCTTGTTGCCGGGGCTTGGATTATTGTCCATGGAGCCATCGTTCCTGGCGCAATAGTCCTGCCACCAACGAATGATCTCGACCAGCTTCTCGCCGACCTGGCGATTGCGCGCGCGCCGGGTCAGGAGGTGTTCGGCGCCGTAGATTTCCGGGGTCTCCGACAGCACCGCGGTGCCACCATGGCGCACCAGCAGGTCGGCGGCGGCACCGAGCGCGGGGTTGGCGGTGATGCCCGAGTAGCCGTCCGAGCCGCCGCACTGGAGCGCCAGCGTGATCTCGCTGGCCGGCACGGTTTCGCGTCGGACCGCATTGGCACGCGGCAGCATCTCCTTGATGCGTGCCACGCCAGCCTCGATGGTCTTCTTGGTGCCGCCGGTATCCTGGATCGTCATGGTACGGAAG
>Ga0075434_100002447_pt1 | contig 16345 bp, 15 predicted proteins | sample RhiMethybrSRZTD3_FD_75298 | JGI IMG/M metagenome (GOLD analysis project Ga0075434, IMG submission 75298) | Populus rhizosphere microbial communities from Tennessee, USA - Rhizosphere MetaG P. TD hybrid SRZTD3 | ecosystem: Host-associated > Plants > Roots > Rhizosphere > Soil | place: USA... | reverse complement strand
CCTCGTCCACGCGCACTCGTACCGCGCCGACGAGATCCTCATGCTCCTGCGCGTCGCCGACGAGTTCGGCTTCAAGATCGCGACGCTGCAGCACGTCCTCGAGGGCTACAAGGTCGCGAAGGAGATCGCCGCGCACGGCGCCGGCGCGTCCACCTTTGCCGACTGGTGGGGCTACAAGATCGAGGCGATCGACGCCATCCCGTACAACGCCGCGCTGATGACGCGCAAGGGCGTCGTCACCTCCGTGAACTCCGACGATGCGGAGCTCGCGCGGCACCTGAACACGGAGGCCGCGAAGTCGATGAAGTGGGGCGGGCTGAGCGAAGACGAAGCGCTCGCGCTCGTCACGATCAACCCGGCGAAGCAGCTGCGGATCGACGGCCGCGCGGGTTCGCTCGAGGTCGGCAAGGACGCCGACGTCGTGATCTGGAACCATCACCCGCTCAGCTCGTACGCGATCGTCGATCGCGTCTACATCGACGGGCAGAAGTACTACGACCGCGAGGACGATCAGAAGCGGATGACGGAGCTCGCGCGCGAGAAGCAGTCGCTCGTGAACGCGGAGAAGGGCGAGCGGCGCGGTCCGACGACCACCGAGCAGGCTCCGCCGCGCGGGAACGACACCAACGGCGCGCGGACGGCCACCAGCGGCGGAGCGGCGCCCGAGGCAATCGGCACCGCGGGACAGTCGCGATCCTTCGCGCTCCCTGGCGCGGCGAAGGGCGTGCTCGCGATCACGAACGCAAAGATCGTCCCGGTGACGCGGCCGCCGATCGATCGCGGCACGATTATCGTCCGCGACGGGATCATCGAGAACGTCGGCGCCAACGTCGCCGTGCCGTCCGGCGCGCGCGTGATCGACGCCGCGGGCGCCGAGGTGTATCCCGGCTTCATCGACGCGCAGACGACGATCGGGCTCGACGATCCGGGCGCGGGCAACTTCGGCGACGCGAACGAATTCCTCGACTTCAATCCGCAGCTGCGCGCGCAGGTCGCCTTCCACAACGACAGCGAGGCGATTCCGGTCGCGCGCGCCAACGGCCTGACGACGGTCGTCGCGACGCCGGCCGGCGGCATGCTCGGCGGCCAGGCGGCCGTGATGGATCTCGACGGCTTCACGTGGGAGGAGTCGACGGTCGCCGCGTCGGTCGGCGTCACGTTCCAGTTTCCGCGCCTCGGCGGCGGCGGAGGCCGCGGCGGCGGCCGGGGCGGACCGCCGGCCGATCGCAGCTACGACGACCTGAAGAAAGAGCGCGACGCGCAGCTCGATCGCCTCGCGCGTCTGCTCGACGACGCGCGCGCGTACGGCCGCGCCGCCGGGCCGTCGCGCCGCCGGGATCTCGTCCTGGAATCGCTCGTTCCGATCGTCGAGAAGCGGCAGCCGCTCATCACGCGCGTGGCGAACGAGCTGGAGATCCGCGATGCGATCGCGTTCGCGGACCGCGCCGGCGTCCGGCTCGTTGTCGCCGCGCCGCCGGCGGAGGCCGCGCTGGCGGCGCCGCTGCTGAAGGAGAAGAACGTGCCGGCGATTCTCCTGCAGGTGCTCACGCTGCCGTCGCGCCGCGATCTGCCGCACCAGGCGAGCTACGCGGCGGCCGCGGAGCTCGCGAAGGCCGGCGTGAAGTTCGCGATCGCGGTCCCGAGCGATACGAACGCGCGCCAGCTGCCGTATCACGCAGCCGAAGCCGTCGCGTGGGGACTGCCGCGCGACGAGGCGCTGAAAGCGGTGACGATCAACGCCGCCGAGATTCTCGGCGTCGGCGATCGCATCGGCAGCATCGAACCCGGCAAGATCGCGAACCTCGTCGTCGCCAACGGCGATCCGCTCGAAGTGCGCACGGCGATCACGCACGTCGTCATCGCCGGGCGGGACGTACCCATGGACAATCGTCAGCTCGCGCTGTTCGAGCGCTACAGCAAGCGCCAATAGGAGTGACGCTGACAAACGACGCGAAGGTCTGCAAAGGACACAACGGACATGCGCACGTTCGTTTTATCGATGATCTTCGGCGCTGCGCTCGCGGCGCCGCTGGCCCTGCGCGCGGACGCGCCGAACGTCTACGCCATCCGCGGCGCCCGCATCGTCACGGCCGCGGGCATGACGATCGATTCCGGCACGGTCGTCGTCCGCCGCGGCGTGATCGACGCCGTCGGCGCATCGGTTGCGGTGCCGTCCGACGCGACGGTCATCGACGGCGCCGGACACATCGTCTATCCCGGGCTCATCGATCTCGGCAACACGCGCGCGGCCGATCAGCCGGCGCCGGAGCCGCCGCAGAACCTCCGCACGACCGCGGAGCTGGAGCGCTGGAAGCGGCTGCAGATCCTGAAGCCTCAGGCGCGCGCCGCCGACGCGGTCAAGGTGGACGATGCGGAGCTGACGCGGCTTGCGGGCGCCGGCATCACCACGGTCCTCGCGCTGCCGGCCGGCGAAGTGGTCCCGGGACAGAGCGCGCTCGTCAACGTCGCCGCGCCGCCCGACGAGCCGCAGATCGGCAACATCGTCGAGCCGCGCCGCGGTCTGGTGCTCGTCAAATCGCCGGTCGCGCTGCACGTGTCGTTCCCCAATCGTCCGCGGGCCGCGAACGGCTATCCGGAATCGCTGATGGGCGTAATCGCGTTCGTGCGGCAGTCGTTCCTCGACGCGCAGCGCTACGCGGAGCTCCGATCGGCCGGGAGCCGCGCGCTTCCCAGCGAGCAGCCGGACGATCCGGCGCTCGAGGCCATGCAGCCGGCGATCGATCGCAAGGTGCCGGTCGCATTCGAGGCGAACGAAGCGCGGGAGATCCTTCGCGCGCTGAAGCTCGCGAAGGAGCTCAAGCTCGACCCGATCGTCACCGGCGCGCGGCACGCGGAGGAAGTCGCCGCGGATCTGAAAGCGCAGAACGTGCGCGTCGTCTACAGCCTCAACTACCCCGTCCGGCCGCGAACGCTCGCGCCGGACGCCGACGAGCCGCTGTCAGCGCTGCGCGAACGCGCGGAGGCGCCGAAAGTGCCCGGCGAGCTCGCCGCGGCCGGCGTGAACTTCGCGTTCTCGTCGTCCGGACTGTCCGATCCGAAGGACTTCGTGAAGAACGCGGCGAAAGCCGTGAAGGCCGGCCTCTCCGCCGATGCCGCGGTGCGCGCGATGACGTCGGCGGCGGCGGCGCTGGCCGGCGTCGGCGATCGGCTCGGATCGATCGAGAAGGGCAAGATCGCGAACCTCGTCGTCACCGACGGCGATCTGTTCGACGAGAAGACGAAGATTACGCGCGTGTTCGTCGAGGGCCGTTCGGTCGCGCTCGACGCCGCGCCGCCCGCGCCGGCCGGGCGCGGCCGCGGACGGTAACGGGACCACGAAAGCACGAAGAGAACGCGCGGACGGTAACGGGACCGCGAAAGCACGAAGAGAACGAAGGTCCACGAAGAAGAATCCTGTCACCGCGCGCGCTCGAGGCGCGTCTTGATCGTGATGAGGCTCTGCTCCATCGTGCCGCGGACGCGGCGCTCGACGATCGTCCTGCGGAGCCCGCTGAGAAGCCCCTTCAGCGCATTGATCCGCGAGCGGTTCGCGTAGACGACGTCGAACGCGGCGCCCGCTGCGTCGGCGTCGGTGAGAATCGTCAGCGCGAGCGACGCGTCGATGTATCGGCTCGAGTACACGTCCTTCGTCACCATCACACACGTGCGCGCCGACGCGCAGACGATCGTCACGTGCGTCACGGTGATGAACGGCGCCTGGCCGAACGCCTCTTTCGACCAGTAGAGAAAATCCTCCGCGTCGGGCAGACGCGCGGCGGGAAAGCGCGCGAGATGATCGGCGAGCCCCGGCACGAGCGCGTCGATCGCCGGCGTCGCCTGCAGGATCGCGGCGAAATCGTCGAGCGGCGCGATCGGCCTGTCGCCGTCGTCGTACTGCGCGAAGCGCCCGCCGCTGCCCGACGCGTACGCGGCGACGTGGGCGAACAGCACCTGCTTGAACCACGCGGCCGCCTGCGCGCGGACGTTCGGCGCCTTCAGATCGACGTCGCGCGGCAGCCGCGCGATCGCGTCCGCCGGCAGCCGGACGTCGCAGCTCGCCACGCGGCAGGCGGCGGGATCGAAGTCGTCGGGGCCGACGACGAGCGCGTCGAGATCGTCGAGCGACGGCGGCGAGCTGAAGCGGCCGATCTGCAGGACGCCGGGGCCGCTCTTGAAGCGCACGATGTCGCGCGCAGCGGCGAGGAACGCGGTCTTCGGCGCGCCGATCCGCACGCCCGCGGCCGCGGCCACCTCGCCGGGCGCCTTCGCATCGAGCGAGTGCTTGACGACGCGGCCGCGCTGCAGATCCGCCAGATCGCTCGGGGTGAAGCGAAGGAATCGCGTCAGCACGCCGCGGGCGACGGGATCGATCTCCGGCGGCGCCGGGCCGGCGCCCGACGGGCCGGCGGCGATCGACGCCGCCGCCGAGACGAGGACGATGGCGATGAGGACGCGTCCGCTCACGTCGCCCTCTCGGCCATCGGAACGGCGGCGCTGACGATCTGCTCCAGGTGATCGACCGCATCGGCCGCGCCGTTTCGGCCGCCGATGCGTTCGGCGAACGCAGCGGCGCGCGCCGCGCAGCGCGGATCGTCGATCGCCGTGTGCAGGCGATCGGCGAGGACGTCGGCGTTCACGAGGCTCACCGGCAGGCCGCGCGGCCCGAGGCCGAGCGTGGCGACGCGATGCGCCCAGTAGAACTGATCGAGGATGTGCGGCAGGACGATCTGCGGAACGCCCGCGCGCGCCGCGGCCGTCGTCGTGCCGGCGCCGCCGTGGTGAATCGCCGCGGCCACGCGCGGGAGGACCAGCGCGTGCGGCACCGCGCGCACGATCAGGAGATCGTCGTCTCGCGGAAGATCGCGGCCGAGATCGGCCCAGCCGCCCGCGACGATGGCGGCGCGGCCGGCCGCGCGGACCGCGGCGACCGCCTGCTCCGCGAGCTCGGGCACGTGCCTGGCGACCATGCTGCCGAAGCCGATGTACACCGGCGGCGGATCGAGTTCGAGAAAGCCGGCGAGCGCCTCGTCGAGATCCGCGTCGCCGTTCTCGAGGATCCAGGCGTCGGTGGCGACGGCGCGCCGCGGCGCATCGTCGCCGAGCGGCGCGAGATCCCGATCGGCGGCGACGATGATCCGATCGCCGCCGAGATGATCGAGCACGTCGTCGAGCGGCCCGAGACCGAGACCGGCGCGCGCCCGATTGAGCGGCCCGCGCAGCGCGAGCGTCGCCAGCGGCGAGCCGATCGTCCACAGGAGACGGTTCAGCCACGGCGGCAGCGACTGCGTCTTGACCGTCGGCGGCGGCGCCGCGCGGCTCGGCACGCCGCACGGACAGAAGACGGCGCTGGCGTACGGCACGCCGCGCCACTCGGCGATCGACGAGCCCGCCATCTGGATTCCCGCGCCGACGATCACGTCGGCGTCGCGCGCGGCGGAGGCGAGCGACGCGAACAGGCGATCGACGAGCTCGCCGAGATGCCGCAGCTGCCAGCGGAGCGAGTGCAGATCGGCGCCCGGCTCGGTGAGCACCGCTTCGGCGTCGACGGCGTTGGAGACGGCGTCGAATCCGTGCGCGCGGATCCACGCGACGAAATTCGACGGCGCGACGAACGCCGCCGCGTGGCCGCGCGCGCGCAGCGCGTGCGCGAGCGCGAGCATCGGCTGCACGTCGCCGCGCGTCCCGTGCGGCGCGAGCAGGACTCGCATCTCTGTATACTCTCACCGCACATGACGGTCACCAACACAGCGGGCGCGACGCCGCTCACGCCGAACCAGGTGCGCGGCTTCTGGGCCGCGTGGGGCGGCTGGGCGCTCGACGGCATGGACTCGTTCATCTACTCGCTGGTGCTCGTGCCGGCGCTCACCGAGCTGCTGCCGCGCTCGGGCATTCCGGCGACGGCCGGCAACGTCGGCTACTACGGCAGCGTGCTGTTCGCGTTGTTCCTGATCGGCTGGGGCCTGTCGATGCTGTGGGGGCCGATCGCGGATCGATTCGGCCGCGTGCGCACGCTGACGCTGACGATTCTCTGCTACTCGATCTTCACGCTGCTCTGCGGCCTCGCCGGCAACGTGTGGCAGCTCGCCGTGCTGCGGCTGCTCGCCGGAATCGGCATCGGCGGCGAGTGGTCGATGGGCGGCACCTTCATCGCCGAGGAGTGGCCGGAGGATCGGCGCAAGGCCGGCGGCGGCTACATGCACACCGGCTACTACTTCGGGTTTTTTCTGGCGGCGCTCGCCAACGCGTACGTCGGCGCGAAGTACGGATGGCGGTGGATGTTCGCCGTCGGCGGCACGCCGGCGTTGCTCGTCACCTTCATCCGCTACGGCGTGCGCGAGTCGGCATTGTGGCGGCAGCGCGAGGCCGCGCGGCGGCATCCGCCGATGCGCGAGGCGTTCCTGAAGATCTTCTCGCCGCTCTACCGGCGGCGCACGGTGCTCAACTCGCTGTTCCTGCTCGTGTCGATCGTGGGGCTGTGGGCCGGCTCGGTCTACGTGCCGACCTCGGTGCGCGAGATCGCGGTCCGGCAGGGATACACGGCGGCCGACGGGACGCGGTTCGCGTCCTACGGCACGATGGTGCTGTCCGCAGGGACGATACTCGGCTGCATCGTGCTGCCCGCGCTCGCGGAGCGATTCGGCCGCCGCGTGACGCTCGGCGCGTACTTCGTGGTGATGTTCTTCTCGATCGCCGCCGGTTTCGGCTACGTTTTCTACCTGCGCGACGCGCTCGCGCCGTTCTTCCTCGTGCTCTTCCTCCTCGGCATCGGCGGCGCGAATTTCGCGATGTACACGATCTGGCTGCCCGAGCAGTACTCGACCGACTGCCGCGGCAGCGCGTTCGCGTTCGCGACGTCGGTCGGCCGCTTCGCGGGCGCCGGCATCACGTTCCTCGTCGGCGCCGGCGTCGCCCGCTTCGGCACCGTCGGCACGCCGGTCGCGCTGACCTCCATCGCGTTCGCGATCGGGCTGCTGCTGCTGCCGTTCGGTGAGGAGACGCGCGGCAGGGCGCTGCCCGCGTGAACATGGACGAACGGCTGGCGCTCGAGCGAGAGACGGCTGTTCACGAAGGCACACACGTCTTGTCGTGACGTCGTGATGAACCGTCACACCCGCGGGACAAGGTGGATCGCCGTCGCCTTCACCGCGGCGGTGACGCGCGCGCCGGGAGACAACTGCAGCTCCTCGCGAGAGCGGCGCGTGATCAACGCGTCGATCGCGAAGCCGCAGTCGACCGTCACGCGATCGACCGGGCCCTCCGGCGCGATGCCGACGATGCGCCCCGCCAGGTGGTTGCGTGCGCTCGCCTGGCCCGCCGAGCGCGTCTCGATCGTCACGTCCTCGGCGCGAATGCACGCGTAGACGTCGGCGCCGCGCACGACCGGCTCGCGCTCCGCCGCGTGGAGCACGAGGTCGCCGATCGAGACTTCGACGAGCCCGTCGCCGACGCCGACGACGCGCCCCGGCAGCACGGCTTCGACGCCGAGCGCCGCCGCGACCGCGGCGTCCGCCGGCCGCGTGAACACGTCGGCGACCGCGCCAAGCTGGCGGACGCGTCCGTCGATCATCACCGCGATCAGATCGCCCATCGCGAGCGCTTCGGTGCGGTCGTGCGTGACGAGCACCGCCGGCGTCGCCGTCGCCTGCAGCAGCGCGCGGACGTCGCGCCGGAGCCGGAGACGCGTCGGCGCATCGAGCGAGGCGAACGGTTCGTCGAGCAGCAGCAGGCGGGGCCGCGTGGCGAGCGCTCGCGCGAGCTCGACGCGCTGCGCTTCCCCGCCCGACAGCGCGCGCGGATGGCGGTTTCCGAGATCCGCCGTCCCCAGCATCGCCTCGATGGCCGCCACGTCGTCGCCGGCGTTCTCTGACTGCGCTCTGACGCCGTAGCGGATGTTGTCGCGGACGGTCAGGTGCGGGAAGAGCGACGGCTCCTGGAAGACGACCGCGGCGCGGCGCGACTGCGGCGGCCGCCATATCGACCGCGCCGTGTCGCACCAGACGTCCGGCCCGAATCGAACGACGCCTTCATCCGGCCGGTCCAGGCCCGCAATCTGCCGCAGCATCGTCGTCTTGCCGGCGCCCGACGGACCGAACAGGACGAGCATCGCGCCGGCGTGGAGCGCGGCGTCGAGCGACGCCGCCAGCGTGAAGCCGCCGCTGAAGCGCTGCGCGGCCTGCACGTGGAGCGTTACAGGCGCGGCTTGATCCATACCGATCGCTGCAGCGCGTAGACCGACGTCAGGATCGCGAACGAGACGGCGAGCAGCAGGAGCGAGGTCCGCGACGCCGCCGCGTAGTCGAGCGACTGAACCGCGTCGTAGATCGAGATCGACACGGTCCGCGTCGCGCCCGGCAGGTTGCCGCCGACCATCAGCACGACGCCGAACTCGCCGAGCGTGTGCGCGAAGCTGAGGACGATGCCGGTGACGAGGCCGCGCACCGACAGCGGCAGAACGACGCGCCGGAACGTCGCCGCGCGCGAGACGCCGAGCGACCACGAGGCCTCGAGCAGCCGCCGGTCGACCGCCGCGAACTCCGTGCTGAACGGCTGCACGGCGAACGGCAGCGAGTAGAGGACCGACGCGACCAGCAGTCCCTCGAACGTGAACGGCAGCCCGTGTCCGACCACGCGCGCGTAGGCGCGGCCGACGGGACTCAGCGGCCCGATCGCGACGAGCACGTAGAAGCCGAGCACCGTCGGCGGCAGCACGAGCGGCAGCGCGACGATCGCTTCGACGATGTACTTCCAGCGGCGCGGCGAGAAGACGATCCAGTAGGCCACGGGCACGCCGCCGACGAGGAGCGCGGCGCTCGTCGCCGACGCGAGGCGCACGCTGAGCCAGAGCGCAGACCAGTCCACGTCAGGCGCCCGGCAGGAGGAATCCGTACCGCGCGAGGATCGCGCGGCCCTCCGCGCTCAACATGAACTCGCGAAACGCGCGCGCCGCGTCGGGGCTCGCGGCGCGGTCGAGCACGACGCCGCGCTGCTCGAGCCGGGGGTACGCCTCCGCCGGAACGTCGGCCCAGCGTCCTCGATCCTCGAGCGCCGGCGCGGAGACGAGCGATCGCGCGACGATCGCCGCGTCGGCCGCTCCCGTTTGCGCGAACTGGAGCGCCTGGGCGACGCTCTCGCCGAACACCAGTTTCGGCCGCAGCCGCTCCTCGAGGCCGGCCGATCGCAGCGCTGCGAGGGCCGCGCGGCCGTACGGCGCGTGCTCGGCGTTCGCGATCGCGACGTGCGCAACCGACGGCGCGTCGAGCGCGCGCAGCCCCCCGCGCTCGACGTCGATCGGCGACTCGCGCGTCACCCAGACGACGAGGCGGCCGATCGCGTACACGAAATCGCCGCCCGGCCGCGCGAGGCCGCGCGCCGTCAGCTGCCGCGGGTACTCGGCGTCGGCTGAGAAGAACAGGTCGAAGGGCGCGCCGTTGAGGATCTGCGCGTAGAAGGCGCCCGACGATCCGTACGAGACGCTGACGTCGATCGGCCGCCCCGCGCTGAAGCGCGCGATGGCGTCGCCCATCGCGGCGTTGAGATCGGAGGCCGCCGCGATGCGCACGGTGGGCCGGGCGGGCGCGCCGCGGCCGCCGCCGCACGCCGCCGCCGCGACAGCCGCGGCGAGCGCGCCGGCGAAAAAGATCCGCATGGCCAACGCCGAACAGTTTAATATGATTCGAGCCGACTTCATCAACGGTATCAATCATGCCACTCCTCACCGTCCGGCAGGCGGCGGCGCGGCTCGGCGTCGGGTACTCCACGCTGAAGCACTGGATCTACGAAGGGCGCGTGCGCACGCGCGTGACGAGCGGCGGCCATCACCGCATCGCCGACGCCGAGGTCGATCGCCTGCTGGCGCCGTCGACCGCCGCCGATCCGCGGCGGCCCGAGCGCGAGGAGCGGACCGGCCTCATCGTGGCGATCAGCGGCCGGAACCAGCTGCGCGGCTACGTCGACGAAGTGCGCGTCGAGGGGCTGCTCGCGCAGGTGCGCCTGCGCATCGGCGATCAGACGCTGACGGCGGTGATTACGCGCGACGCCGTCGAGGAGCTGAAGTTGAAGCGCGGCGACGAAGCGCTCGCGATCGTGAAGTCGACCGAGGTGATGGTTGCGCGCGAAGCGGAGCCGGCCGCCCGCGCGCCTCGACACGCGCTCGGCGCGCCGGGTGTGCCGAAGGCCGGCGCGACGGCGCGCCGCACGAAGCGCGTCCGTTGACACCCGCGATCGCGATCGGCTAGTCTGACCGTTCCCATGTCCGCGTTCCACCATCACGCGCACCACCATTGCCGCATCGAGAGCGGGAGCAGCGCGATCCGGACCTAGGACCGGGAACCAGAGAATCCGTGCCCGAGCTGCCCCGCCGACAAGGCGGGGTTTTTGTTTTTATGGACTACTCGAAACTCGACGGGCTGATTCCGGCGGTGATCCAGGACGCGGAGACGTCCGAGGTGCTGATGGTCGGCTTCATGAACGACGTCGCGCTCGCCGAGACGCGCCGCACCGGCTACGCGACGTTCTTCAGCCGCACGCGCAACGCGCTCTGGACGAAAGGCGAGACGTCGGGCAACAGGCTCGAGGTGCGCGAGATCCTCGTCGACTGCGACGAGGACACGGTGCTGCTGAAAGTGAAGCGGCTCGGCGACGGCAACGTGTGCCATACGGGCGAGCGCACCTGTTTCTACCGGACGCTGCCGTGACGCTGAAGCTCGGCATCCCCAAGGGCTCGCTGCAGGACGCGACGATCCAGCTGTTCGCGCGCGCCGGCTTCAACATCTACGTGAGCGCGCGGTCGTACTTCCCGTCGATCGACGATCCCGAGATCGAGTGCATGCTGATCCGCGCCCAGGAGATGGCCCGGTACGTGTCGGACGGCGTGCTCGACGCCGGATTGACGGGCCAGGACTGGATCGCCGAGCACGAGGCGGGCGACGGCCGCACGGGCGTGCTCGAGAGCATCGCCGACCTCGTCTACGCGAAACAGAGCTTCGGCAAGGTGCGATGGGTGCTGGCGGCGCCGGAGGAATCGCCGATCCGCTCCGCGCGCGATCTCGAGGGAAAGACGGTCGCGACGGAACTGGTCCGCGCGACGCGCGCGTACTTCGCGCGGCACGGCGTCAACGTGAAGGTGGAGTTCTCGTGGGGCGCGACCGAGGTGAAGCCGCCGATGCTCGCCGACGCGATCGTCGAGGTGACCGAAACGGGATCGTCGCTCCGCGCCAACCGCCTGCGCATCGTCGACACGGTGATGGAATCGAACACGCAGCTCATCGCGAACCGCGATGCGCTGCGCGACGCGTGGAAGCGGACGAAGCTGGACAACGTCGCGCTGCTGCTCCGCGCGGCGATCGAGGCGCACGGACGCGTCGGGCTGATGCTGAACGTGCGCCGCGCGGACCTCGACGCGGTCCTCGGCCTGCTGCCGGCGCTGCAGCGGCCGACGATCTCGTCGCTGAGCGACGCGGAGTGGGTGGCGGTGAACACGATCATCGAAGAGAAAACGGTGCGCGATCTGATCCCGAGGCTGAAAGCGGCGCGCGCGCAGGGGATCGTGGAGTACCCGCTGAACAAGATCGTGATCTGAAACGCGCAAGGCGGGAAGGCTGAAAGGCAGAAGGCAAGGCGGACGGCTGAACGGCGAAGCAAGAAAGTCGCGGAGGGACGGAAGGCGGGAACGGTGCATGCGGATTGTTGAAGCGAGCGATCGGCGCGCCATCGGGCGGCTGCTCGCGCGGCGCGAGGAGCGCGACGCCGCGCTCGAGCGCCGCGTGCGGACGATCGTCGACGGCGTCCGCTGCGGCGGCGATCGCGCGCTCGATCGCTACGCGCGGCGGTTCGACGGCGCGGCCGGCGCGATCGAGGTGCCGCCGGCGGCGCTGCTCGCCGGCGCCGCGCGCGTGGAGCGGCCGGTGCGCCGCGCGATCGCGCAGGCGGCCAGAAACATCGCCCGCGTCGCGTTCAAGCAGATTCCGCGGCACTTCGACGTCGACGTCGCCGACGGCGTGACGATCGAGCAGCGCGTGGAGCCGCTGGCGCGCGTCGGCTGCTACGTGCCCGGCGGCCGCTTTCCGCTTCCCTCGTCGCTCCTGATGACGGCGGTTCCGGCGCGCGTCGCCGGCGTCGCCGAGATCATCGTCGCCTGCCCGAACCCGACGCCGCCGGTGATGGCGGCGGCCGTCGAGGCGGGCGTGACGCGGCTGTTCCGGCTGGGCGGCGCGCACGCGATCGCGGCGCTCGCCTACGGCACGCGCCGCGTGCCGCGCGTCGACAAGATCGTCGGGCCCGGCAGCCGATACGTCGCCGCGGCGAAAGCGATCGTCGCGCGCGATTGCGCGATCGACTTCTACGCCGGCCCGACCGAGATCGTCATCGTTGCCGGCGCCGGCCGGCCGTCGTGGATCGCGGCGGATCTCGTCGCGCAGGCCGAGCACGATCCCGACGCGCGCAGCATCTTCATCACCTGGAGCCGCCTGCTCGCCTCGCGCGTGGCGAAGGAGATCGCCGCGCGCAGCCGCGGACGCGCGATCGTTCAGCAGTCGCTCCGCGCGAACGGCGCCGTGATCGTCGCGCGATCGGCCGACGCGGCGATGACGCTCGCCAACCGCTTCGCGCCAGAGCATCTCGTCGTCGAGCGCGAGGCGCTGACGCGGCGCCCGATCACGGCCGGCGCGCTGTTCATCGGCCCCTACGCCGCGCAGGCCGCCGGCGATTACGCGACCGGATCGAATCACGTGCTGCCGACGTCCGGCGCCGCGCGCGCGCGTGGCGGGCTCTCGGCCGCCGATTTCGTGCGCGTCATGTCGGTCCAGCGCGTGACGGCCGCCGGCCTTGCGCGCCTGGCGCCCGCGATCCTGGCGCTCGCGCGCGCCGAGGGGCTCGACGCGCACGCCGAGTCGATCGAGGTGCGACTGCGATGAGCCATTACCAGAAGCCGCCGGAGCTCTACGACGGCCTGCGCCTGCACCAGAACGAGAACACCGGCGGCTGCTCGCCGCGCGTGCTCGACGCGCTCGCGCGCCTGCGCGCGGATCAGATCGGCTTCTATCCGCCGTACGCCGCGGCAACCGGCGCCGTCGCGTCGTATCTCGGCGTGCCGGCCGACCGCATCACGCTCGTCAACGGCCTCGACGAAGGGATCATGGCGCTCGCGGTCGCGTACCTCCGCGCGTCGATCGGCGGGCCGCAGCTCGAGGCGATCGTGCCCGAGCCCGCGTTCGAAATCTTCCGCTTCGACACGGCGGTCGCCGGCGGACGGCTCGTGCAGGTGATGCCGCGCCCCGGCTTCGACTTTCCGCTCGACGACGTGGTGTCGAGCATCTCGGCGAACACGCGCGTCGTCTTCGTGACGAACCCGAACAATCCGACGGGCGTCGGCGTGCCGCTCGACGCGATCCGCACGATTGCGCGGCGCCTGCCGCCGGGCGCCGTCGTGTTCGTCGACGAGGCGTACGCGGAGTTCGCGGGCGAGAGCTTCGTACTCGAGCTCGACGCGTTCCCGAACGTGATCGTCGGCCGCACGTTCTCGAAAGCGTTCGGGCTCGCCGGCCTTCGCATCGGCTGCATGGTCGGCGCGCCGGAGACGCTGGATCCGATACGGCGGGCGATACCGGTCTACAGCGTGAACATCGCGGCCGTGGCGGCGGTGCAGGCGGCGCTCGCCGATCGCGATCACCTGCACGACTACCTGCGGCAGGTCGCCGAGTCGAAGCGCATGCTGTACGCGGCCTGCGATCGGCTCGGCGTGAAGTTCTGGCCGAGCCGCGCGAACTTCGTGCTCGTCTGCGCGGGCGATCGCACGGATGCGCTCGTCAACGGCGCGTTCGAGCGCGGCGTCTACCTGCGCGACCGGTCGTCGGAGCCGGGCTGCCAGGGCTGCCTGCGCATCGCCACCGGCATCGTCGAGCACACGGCGCGCGCGATCGCGGTGATGGACGAGGTGCTGTGCGCCGCGCGGTGATCGACCGGCGCACGACCGAGACCGAGATCGCGCTCGGCGTCGCCCTCGACGGCAAAGGCCGGTACGCGGTGCGGACGGGCATCAGGTTTCTCGATCACATGCTGGAGCTCGTGGCGCGGCACGGCGCGTTCGATCTCCGCGTCGACGCACGCGGCGATCTCGACGTCGATCAGCACCATACCGTCGAGGATCTCGGCATCGCGCTCGGCGAGGGCGTCTCGAGCGCGCTCGGGAACCGCAAGGGGATCAACCGCGCCGGCTACTTCGTGATGCCGATGGACGAGACGCTCGCCGTCGCCGCGGTCGATTTCGGCGGACGTCCGCACGCGGTCGTCGATCTGCGGGTGACGGCGGCGCGCGTCGGCGATCTGCAGACCGAGCTGGTCCACGACTTCTTCGAGGGCTTCGCGATCGGCGCGCGCGCCAACGTGCACGTGAAAGTGCTCTACGGACGATCGAGCCACCACAAGATCGAGGCGGTGTTCAAGGCGTTCGCGCGCGCGCTGCGCGTCGCGTGCGCGAAGGACAAGCGGCTGGCGAAGATGCTGCCCAGCACCAAAGGCCTGCTGTGATCGCGCTCATCGACTACAGGGCCGGCAACCTGACGTCGGTGAAGAAGGCGCTCGCGACGCTCGGCGCCGCGTTCATCGTGCCGCGCGCGCCGGAGGATCTCGCCGATGCCGCCGGAATCATCGTGCCGGGCGTCGGACATTTCGGCGCGACGCGGGTCCTCGACGCCCCGTGGACGGAGGCGATTCTCGCGCGCGTCGGCGAAGGCCGGCCGCTGCTCGGGATCTGCCTCGGCATGCAGTGGCTGTTCGAGGGGAGCGACGAGGCGCCCGATCTGCCGGGGCTCGGCCTGCTGTCGGGCCGCTGCTATCGGCTCGGCGCGAACGGCGGCGGCGTCAAGGTGCCGCACGTCGGATGGAACAGCCTCGCGATCGAGCGCGGCGAAGCCACGATTCTGGAAGGCGTGGCGCCGGGCGCGCAGGTGTACTTCACGCACAGCTACGCCGCGCCGCGCACGGGCGATTCGGCGGCCGTCACCGAGCACGGCGAGGCGTTCGCCTCCGTCGTCCAGCGCGGCCACGTCGCCGGCGTGCAGTTTCATCCGGAGAAGTCGGGCGACGTCGGTCTTCACGTCCTGAGGAACTTTCTGGAGCTCGCCGGGTGACCGTGGCGCGCCGTGCTCTCTAAGCGAATCATCGCCTGCCTCGACGTGCGCGACGGGCAGGTCGTCAAGGGCGTCAACTTCGAGGGGCTGCGATCGGCCGGCGATCCGGCGGAGCTCGCACGGCGCTACAACGCGGAAGGCATCGACGAGCTCGTGATTCTCGACATCACGGCGACGATCGAAGCGCGGCGCGCGCTCGCCGACACGATCAGGCGCGTCGCGCGCGAGCTCTTCATCCCGTTGTCGGTCGGCGGCGGCATCAGGACCGAGGCCGACGCCGCGGCCGCGGTGGACGCAGGCGCGGACAAGGTGAGCGTGAACACGGCGGCGCTCGCCGGACCGGAGCTGATCACCCGCATCGCCGATCGCTACGGCAGCCAGGCGGTCGTTGTCGCGATCGACGCGAAACGCGGGCCGGCGGACGGGCGGTTTGCGGTGTACGCGCGCAGCGGGCAGCGCGAAGCCGGCCGGGACGCCGTCGAGTGGGCGCGCGAAGCCGAGTCGCGCGGCGCGGGCGAGATTCTGCTCACCTCGATCGATCGCGACGGGACCAAAGCCGGGTTCGACTGCGAGCTCACGGCCGCCGTCTCGTCCGCCGTGTCGATACCGGTGATTGCGTCGGGCGGCGCCGGCGGCCTCGATCACTTCGTCGACGTGTTCACGGCGGGCCGCGCCGACGCGGCGCTCGCGGCATCGATCTTCCATTACGCGGAGACGAGCGTCCGCGCGCTGAAGGACCATCTTCGCCGGCGCGGAATACCGGTGCGGCTCTAATAAAGGGAGTGACGCTTCACCACGAAGAGACGAAGATCCACGAAAACGCGAAGACGTTTTGTACAAAACTGGATTCGTGATCTCGTGATGTTTCGTGGCGTCGGGAGATCGTCACTCGATGGAGGACGCATGCATCGACTGATCGCTCTCGCCGTCGTCGTCGCGGCCGCGGCGTCGCCGATCGCGCAGCAGCGCGCCGCCGACGGGGTCGCGCTCAACGACGAAGGGCTGCCGCAGTACTCCACGTTCTCGCTCTGCGCGATCGATCCGGCGACGGGCCAATCGGGCGCGAGCGTGACGACGCGCGTCCCCTTCGTCGGGCGCGCGGTGCCGCACGTCCGCGCCGGCGTCGGCGCCGTCTGCACGCAGGCCTCGACCGTCGTCGAGTACGGACCGCGCGGCCTCGATCTCCTCGCGAAGGGCGTCGAGCCGCAGGCCGTGCTGAC
>Ga0075434_100002446_pt1 | contig 16346 bp, 10 predicted proteins | sample RhiMethybrSRZTD3_FD_75298 | JGI IMG/M metagenome (GOLD analysis project Ga0075434, IMG submission 75298) | Populus rhizosphere microbial communities from Tennessee, USA - Rhizosphere MetaG P. TD hybrid SRZTD3 | ecosystem: Host-associated > Plants > Roots > Rhizosphere > Soil | place: USA... | reverse complement strand
GCGAAAACAGTGAAGAATGCGGAATTAAGAGTGATGAATTTCTCTGCGTGGTCATTCTGCACTCAGCACTCTGCACTCATCATTCGACTCTCCCTCGCGCTCCTCCTGCTCGTCTTCGCAGCCAGGCCCGCCACTGCCCAGACGGAGCCCCTGCGGAAGACCGATCTCATCCGCTACCTGAGTGGCGGCAGCATGACCACGACGCAGATCGCGCAGCTGGTGCAGCGCAGTTGCGTGTCGTTCAACCCCACGACGCGCGACCGGCAGAACCTGCTGGCGTTGGGTGCGGATACGATGGTGCTGAACCGCATCGATGACTGCCTCCAGGCGCGACGGGTGGCCGCGGCGGCGGCCAGCGCTGCCCCCCCTCCAACGACGCCGGCCGCCACCCCGCGTCGCCCCGTCTCACGTCCTCCGTCCCGACCCGTCGTGACGCCGACCCCGCCGCCATTCGACCCAGACCCGGTTCCGGCCCGGCTGGTCGCCGTGCCGATGTTGCGGCGCGTGCAGGCGGTCGTCGGTGGCACGGCCAACGTCCGCGTGGCGTTGAAGCGCGGCGTGACGGCGGTGAGCGGCGCGCGGCTCGTGCTGCGCGGCAGTGGGAAGGTCGCTGGTCCCGGCGCCGGCGACGCCGAGGCGGAGACCGATGCGCGCGGCATCGCCGAGTTTCGGTTTCCGGCGGGAGGCTCCGCGGGCACCGCTCGGCTCACGATCGAAACCCTGACCGGCGATCCGCTGAGCGAAGTGGCGGGGGTCGAGCTGACGACGGTGTTGCCCGCAACCCCCCCGGGCCCACCCCCGGCGCCGCGTCCCGCGCCGGATCGCACGGGGTTCGTGCAGGGTACTGGACAGCGGGGTCGGGCGGGCGAGGCGGCCTCGGTGCCGCTGGTGTTCGAGGTGCGCGACTCGGCGGGGCGCGCGATGCCCGGACTCACCGTGGGACTCGCGGTGATGAACGGCAAGCTGGCGGGGGAGCCCACGGTCGTGACGACCGACTCGAACGGACAGGTGAGCCTGCACCTGACGTTCGGCGAGCGCGCCGGCCAGCCCACCGTGGTAACGGGCAGCGTGGGCACGATCGTGCGCCAGGCGATGCTGTACCCGGGGCCGGCGGCGCCACAGCAGCTCGTCGTGCTGCTGGACGGCAACGCGGTGACGGGCCAGGTCGTGTTGTCGAAGACGCGCACGTCCGTGTTCCGGATCTTCAGCCGCGACTCGTTCGGCAATTCGGTGCCGGTGGTGGGGCTGAAGGCTACGGCCGGCGACCCGCGCATCGTCAAGATCACGGAGGTGTCCGCCGACAGTCTGGGCGGCGTGATCACCATTACAGCGGGGAAATCGGGAATGACGAACTTGATGATCCAGGGCTCGGGGTTACGGCAGGACTTCAGCGCGATGGTGCGATAAAGGCCCGTACGTAACTGGGTTTCGAGGGCCGATTCGGGTATCTTGGGGATGTGCCCCAGGTCCGTGGGGCTTCCGCTCGTGAACCGCGTCAGGCCCCCGCAGGGAGCAGCGCTTAGCGATGCCGGAGGTCGCTGCGGGGTGCCTGGGGCATTTTCCTGCGGACGAGAGAGAGCACCTGAAGAAAAAAGCAGCCGCCGCGCCACAGCCGCGCCGCTCCCGCCCCAGTCGGCCCCCCGCCGTTCGGCTCTTGTCGATCGAGGACGATGTGGCTATGGGTCAGTTCTTGAAAGCGGTGTTCGCGGCCCAGGGATTTACCGTCGAATGGGCGGGTGACGGTGTCGAGGGCCTGAAGCTGGCCCGCAAGCGGCGGCCAGACCTCGTGATCCTCGACCTGTTGATGCCCTACAAGAACGGGTTCGAGGTGTTGCGCGAGCTGAAAGCGCACCCCGAGACGCAGGGCGTCCCCGTGATTATCCTGTCCTCCAACAGCCGTGAGGAGGACATCGTGAAAGCGCTCAATGCCGGCGCGGACGACTTCGTGGTCAAACCGTTTCGCGCGCGGGAGCTGGTCGCCCGGGCGCGCAAAGTGTTGGGGCAGGCGCGCGAAGCCTCGTGAGCACGCCGACGCTGATCCGGTTCGTCTGGTGGGTCACCGCCATCGTTGGGAGTCTGTTTGTCCTCGTGCTGCTCGTCACGCTGGGTCACAAGCTGTACACGCAGATCCGCTGGGGCTACGAGCGACGCCAACGCCTGCGCTTCCTGCCGCGCATCCAGGTCTACCTCACCGCGGAGAACGGCCATTTCAGCGAATACGTGCCGGGCCCCCTGGGCGCCTGGGACCGGCGCGTCATCCTGTGGACCCTGCTGGAGCAGATCCGGTTCGTGAAGGGCCGCACCCAGGAGCGCATCAGCACGGCGTTCGAGGAGCTGGGGTTCGTGTCGTCGGAGCGCAAGAAGCTCGGGGACCGGCGCTGGACCCGGCGCGTGGAGGGCGCGGAGAAACTGGGCCGCATGATGAGCCGGCAGCCGCTGCCGGACCTCGTGCGCCTGATGCAGGACCCCGTGCCCGAGGTGCGTATCCGCGCGGCCAAGGCGCTGGGCGCGATCGGCGGGCTCGAGGCGGTGGAATCGCTCCTGGGCGCGCTGCGCGACACCAACCGCTGGTCGGCGCTGCGCATCGCCGACATCCTCTCGGGGCTGGGGCAGGCGGCGGTGCAGCCGCTGTTGCAGGAGTTCCGTCGGCTGCCGCCGCGTGCGCGCGTGCCGGCGATCGACATCCTGGGGCGGCTGCGCTCGCCCGACGCGGTGCCGCTCCTAGTGCGGCTCTTGTCGGACGCCGATGAGAACGCGCGCGCCCGCGCCGCGCACTCGCTCGGCGTGATCGGGGATCCGCGCGCCGCGCCCGATCTCATTCGGGCGCTGGCGGACCCGGCCTGGCCGGTGCGCGCCATGGCCGCCAAAGCGCTCGGCCTCCTGCCCGGCACCGAGGGGATCGGCGCGCTGGAGCTGGCGCTCTCCGACCGCGAGTGGTGGGTGCGCACGAACGTGGCCGAAGCGCTGCGGCAGAAGGGGGAGCCGGGGCAGCGCGCCCTCGTGCGCCTGCTGGACGGCGCCGACTCCTACGCCGCCCAGAAGGCCGCCTGGATGCTGCAGGAGGCGGGCGTGCTCGACGACTATGTCACGCAGCTCGTGGAGGGATCGGCGCCCGAGCGCGCCGGCGCGCGGGCGCTGCTCGGCAAGCTGGTCGGGCTGCAGCGGACCGATCTGCTGACCGACATCGGCCAGCGCCACAAGGACCCCAGGGTCCGCGTCGCGGTGACGGATCTCCTCGTGACGGTGTCGGCCACGGCATGAACTGGCAGCTCTGGGTCGTGCGGGCGATCGAAGGCCTCAACGCCTTCATCCTCGCGTATTTCCTCGCGCTGAACGTCTCCTACATCCTGCTGTTCTTCGTGTCGCTGCGCGAGGTGCTGCGCTTTCTCAAGCGCACGTTCTTCTCCGACTACCAGCAGATCCTGAGGTCGGACATGACGCTGCCGATCTCGCTCATCGTGCCGGCGCACAACGAGCAGAAGACGATCGTCGACACGGTGCGCTCGCTGCAGATGCTCAACTACCCGGAGTTCGAGATCGTCGTCGTCAACGACGGCTCCAAGGACGACACCCTGGCGCGGCTCCTGACGGCGTACGAGCTGCGGCGCGTGGACCGCGTGTACAAGCGCAGCCTGCCGACGCGCGAGGTCAAGGGGCTGTACGCCTCGCCGCTCGTGCCCAACCTCACCGTGATCGACAAGGTGGGCGGCGGCAAGGCCGACGCGTTGAACTGCGGCATCAACCTGTCCAAGTACCCGTTGTTCTGCTCCATGGACGCCGACTCGGTGATCGAGGACGACGCGCTGCTCAAGGCGGTGAAACCGTTCATGGAGCGGCCCGAGGAGACGGTGGCGGTGGGCGGCATCATTCGCTGCGTCAACGGCTGCACCGTCACCGACGGGCGCGTCACCCGCATCGCGCTGCCGCGCCGCTTCCTGCCGGTGTTCCAGGTGGTCGAGTACCTGCGCGCGTTTCTCTCCGGCCGGCTCGGGTGGTCCGCCCTGGAGGGCCTGCTGCTGATTTCGGGCGCGTTCGGCGTGTACCGCAAGTCGGCCGTGGTGGAGGTGGGCGGCTACGACCGCTCCACCGACACCGAGGACCTCGAGCTGGTGATGGCGCTGCACGAGGTCAACCGCGCCAAGAAACGGCCCTACCGCATCGTGTTCGTGCCGGATCCCGTGTGCTGGACCGAGGTGCCGGGGGACTGGCGCATGCTGCGGCGGCAGCGCAACCGCTGGCACCGCGGCATGCTGCAAAGCATCAGCCGGCACCGCAAGATGATGTTCAATCCCCGATACGGCGTGATCGGGATGGTGGTGATCCCGTACTTCCTGTTCTTCGAGACCATGGGCCCGTTCGTGGAGACGCTGGGCTACATCTCGGTACCGCTGGCGTGGGCGTTGGGCCTGTTGAACACGCAATTCTTCCTGCTGTTCTTCGTGCTGGCGATCGCGTTCGGCGTGTTCCTCTCGATGGCCGCGATTCTCCTGGAGGAGATCTCCTACCGGCGCTACCCGTCGTGGGAAGACCTGTGGAAGCTCCTGATCTGCGGCGTGCTCGAGAACTTCGGTTTCCGCCAGGTGCTGGCGTTACTGAAGATCCAGGCGTTCTGGGAGTATCTGCGGGGCCTGCGTCGCTGGGGCAAGCTCGAGCGCGCGGGCTTCGGCAAGGAGCCCGTGCCGCGTCTCTCCGCCGAAATGGTGCGGGCGTCGGGAGAGGCGGCGAGAATCTCGAGTGAGATGATTCCCCCCCGGCCATCGGTGGAAGTCACGCAGGAAAGCGGGAAGGGTGTCGCTTAGGCACAGACGCAAAGACGTCGCGGGAGACGCCAAGCCGCCGAGCCGCCGAGTGGACGCCCAGGAATTGAGGCGACAGGAATGTCCTCAACCCTGGAGACCTCGCCGTCCACTCGGCGGCTATGCGGCTCGGCGTCTCCCTCACCGTCCAAGCGTCTGTAGTAGATTCTCCTCATGATCGCCCTCGCCCGGAAGTACCGCCCCAAGCAATTCGCCGATCTCATCGTCCAGGACCACGTGGCCAATGCGCTGCGCGGCGCCGTGGCGAGCGGGCGTGTAGCGCACGGGTACCTGTTCGCGGGGCCGCGCGGGGTGGGGAAGACGACCGCGGCGCGCATTCTCGCCATGGCCCTGAACTGCGAGAATCGCCAGGCGAGCGGTGAGCCGTGCGGCGTGTGCGACTCGTGCCGCCGGGTATGGACCGGGCAGGCGAACCTCGACGTGGTCGAGCTGGACGCCGCGTCGAATCGTGGGGTGGACGACGCCCGCGAGCTGCGCGAGCGCGCCATGTACGCGGCGTCCGGCGAGAACCGCTCCAAGGTCTACATCGTGGACGAAGCGCACATGTTGACGCGCGACGCGTGGAATGCGCTGCTCAAGGTGCTGGAGGAGCCGCCGCCGCGCGTCGTGTTCGTGTTCGCCACCACCGAGCCGCAGAAGATCGCGCAGAGCGCGGCGCCCGTCCTGTCGCGGCTGCAGCGCTTCGATTTCCGCCGCATCGGGCCGCACGCGATCGCCGAGCGGCTGCGCGCCGTGGCGGTCGAGGAAAAACTCGAGGTGCCCGACGAGGCGCTCGCCCTGATCGCCAAGAGTGCGGACGGCGGCATGCGCGACGGCCTGTCCTTGCTCGACCAGGTCGTGAGCTTCGGCGAGGGTCCGGTCACGGCCGAGCGCGTGCGCGAGGTGCTGGGCCTGATCCCCGACGACGTGTACGGCGAGCTGCTGCGGATCGTGGCGGAGCGCGACGCGCGCGCCGTATTCCCGCTGGTCGATCGCCTCGCCGAAGCCGGGGCGGACCTCACCGAATTCGTCGCCGGCGCGGGCGAGGTGCTGCGCGCCGTGATGCTGGCCGGCCTGGGGGGCGAGCCCGAGGGACTCACCGACGCGATGCACGGCCTCGTGATGCAGTATCGCACCCAGCTCCCCGCTCCCGACGTGCTCAGACTGCTCACGGTGATGGGCGAGATCGAGCCGCAGCTCCGCTCCACCGGCCAGCCGCGCCTCGTCGTCGAGGTCCTGCTGCTGCGGTGGGCGATGATGGATAGGACGGTTGAGATCGGGCAGGTGATCGAGGCGCTGGGCGCTACGGAGAAGGGGGAAGGGGGAAGAGGGAAGGGTACGACAAATCCGGCGCCGCAAGCTCCGCCGCAGCAGATGCGCGACTCCGCGTCTGCCTCACCCGTCCCCCTTCCCCCTTCCCCCGTCCCCGAAAAAGGCCCCCTCACCGCCGATCGCTTGCGCGCCGTGTGGCCTTCGATCGTGGCGCAGGCTCGCGGGGCGAGCCCGATGATGGGCACCCTGCTTTCCGACACCGAGATCCGCTCGGTCGCGGCCGATACGGTGACGCTCGGCTCGGCGGGCCACGCCGAGGGGCTGGAGCACAAGCGGGACGCAATTGGGAAACTGCTCGCAGCCTGGGTAGACGGTCCGGTGAAGGTCGTGGTGGAGCGGGGCCCGGAACCCGGGCCCCGGAATCCGGGACCCGCGTCCCCCAAGCCCGAACGGCTCACTGAAAAGAGCGCCAACGCGGAACGTCTCAAGGTGCTGCGGGAGAAGGACCCGAGCCTGGGGAATGCGGTGGATGCGCTGGACTTGGAGTTGATTGAATAGAGCTATCAGCTACTAGCTATCAGCTATCAGCTTGAAACAAGAATGCCCTCGGGTGCTGAAACCGAGGGCGTCTTGCTGATAGCTGAAAGCTGATAGCTGATAGCCAAGTCGTTGATAACCCCGCCCCCAGCTTATACGTTGGGCCCTATGCCGCGCCCCTGGCGGGTCCTGGTTTTCGCGGTCTGCTGCCTCGCGTCGCGCGCGGCGGCGCAGGCCGAGCCGCTGCAGGCCCTGCGCAAGACCGATCTGATCCGCCTGCTGACCTCGCGCACCTCCCGCCAGGACATCGCGGCCCGGGTGCGCCTCCACTGCCTCAGCTTCGTTCCCACTTCCCGAGACCGCACCGACCTGATGCAGGCGGGCGCCGACTCGGTCGTGCTCGCCGCCATCGCCGACTGCACGCCGCGGCCCCCGACTCCCGTGCAGCTGCTGGCGCCGCCGCGCATCTTCGCGATCACGGGCTCCGAAGTGACGATCGTTGCGCAGGTGGTCCGGGGCACCACGCCCGTGCCCAAAGTGCCGCTCGTGCTCCGCGGCGTGTCCGCGATCCCGGGTGCCAGTCGAGACGATCCCACGGCGATCACGAACGCGCGCGGCGCGGCGCCGTTCCGGTTCCTGGCGGGCCTCGCGCCGGGCACCTACCGGCTGCAGGTGGCCAGTTTGGCCGGGATTGCGCCGGCAGTGCCGGTCGAGCTGGTGACGACGCTCCCCTCGGTGGTGCGCGTCGACATCGCCACGCCCGTGGTCACGGTGCGGCAAGGCTCCCGCGGGGGGGGGGGCGGCGTGGCGCAGGTGCACGTCACCGACAATCGCAGCCGTCCCGTGCCCGGTCTGCGGCTCAGCCTCGAAGGCATCACGGCCGAATTCTCGAGCGACGCGGAGCTCCCCACCGTGTCGACCGACGTGGCGGGGAACGCGTCGCTCGCCATCCCGTCGGCCGCGGTGCGGCGCGGCGGTCAGGTCGGATTGCTGGTGGGCGGCACGCGCGTCGCCGCGTTCACCATCGTGCTGGAAACGGTGGCGTTGCACCCCGAGCGGACTCAGTTCATGGGGTCGTTCCAGGTGCGCGGCGTCGTGGCGACGCAGCTCGTGACGCCGGTCGTGTTCCAGGTGCGCGATACCTCGGGTCTCGTCGTGCCCGGGTATCCCGTGACCTTCACGGTGCAGAACGGCACCGCGACGCCCCCTCAGTCCCTGACGGACGCCAACGGCGTGGCGCGCGCCGTCGTGACCCTGGGCGAGCGCTCCGGCCCCGTCGTGATCACGGCGCGCGCGGGCCGGGTGTCGAAGGAAGTCACGCTGTACGCGACGCCCGCGGAGCCCGAGGTGCTGATCGCGGAACGGGGCGGCGAGAAGGTGACCCGTCTCGATCTCACGACCCGCGACACCGTCGCGCTGCGCGTCGTGACCCGCGACCACTTCGGCAACGAGGCGGCGCAGAGCAATCTGCGGGTCCAGATGTTCGGCGGCGCCGCCGCGCTGCGCGAAACTCGCGCGACCGCGGCGGGCACCGTCGTCCTCCTGCCGCGGCGCAACGGCACCACGACGCTGCAGCTCCAGTCCTCGGGACTCGTGACCACGGTGCCGATCACCGTTCTCCTGCCCGTCACGCTCAGCGGCTGGATCTACGACGCGCGCCTGGGCGGCGCGGCGTTCAGCTACGGGTTCAAGGCGGTGCCGGGCGTGTCGGGCAAGCCGGGCTTCCGCGCCGAGGTCGCCGCCGGGCGGCTGTTCGGGCCGTCGCTGCGCGTCGAAGCCGGGCTTGGCATCGGCATGCTGCGCGCCGACTCCCCCCCGCCGACCGGCAACGTCACGGTCGTGCTGTACCAGGGCCTGGTGCGGGGCGAGTACGCGTTTGCGACCAGCGGCAACCTCACCCCCGTCCTCTCGCTGGGCGGCGGCGTGTATCGCATCAAGTCCACCGATCCGGCGAACGTCGTGTATCACACGAGCTTGTTCTGGATGTTCGGGGCGGGGGTCGATTACGCCCTGGGCTATCGGCTCGTGGGGATGGCTCGGCTCGAGCGCCAGCAGCTGGTGGAGGCGAATTCCAAATACGTGAACGGATCGGTGGGAGCGGTGACGCTGCTGGAGGTTGGTCTCAGGGTGACGCAGTGAAAGAATTGCGGATTGGTGATTGCGGATTGCGGATTGGCAAGGTGAGGTCGAATAGGCGGTACGACCCTCCTTTACTATTCCGCAATCTGCAATCCGCAATCCGCAATCTCTTGTTTCTTATCGCCGCTCCCCTCGCCGGGCAAACCGCCTCTCCCTACGTCCCCGTATCCCATTGGTCCACCCCCTACGTCGAGCATTTCATCTCCGCCGGAAAAATGCCCGACCCCTCACCGCTCACCCGGCCCTTCAAGGCCGACGACCTGCTGCGGGCGCTCGAGGCGATCGATTCGACGACGGTCAGTCGTGGCGAGTGGTCGGTGGTGGGTGCGCTGCGGCGCGAGCTGACCCGGCACGAGCGAGGGGCGTGGGGGCGCGTGGAAGGTATGGTCGGCGTCGCGGCGGGGAATTACGCGGTGCGCGATCCGCTCGAGATCGGCCGCGGCGTGCCGGCGCTCGACACGGGCGGCACGCGGCGCGGCTATGGCTCGGGCGGGATCGATCTCACGCTCGGCTTCGGCCCCATCGTCGCCGTCACCAATCCGATGTTCGACACGAGACTCAAGTACGATCCCGACTGGTACGGCAAGAAGGACCGCGCCGTCGCGGGCGGGACGCGCACGTCCTACATCAGCGTGCAGGGCAGCTTCGCCGAATTGTTCTTCGGCCGTCTCGACCGGAACTGGGGACCGAGCGTCGCACCGGGGTTGACCCTCTCCCCTAACCCCTATTCCCTCGATCACCTCGGCCTCTCCCTCGGCACGACCGGCGTCCAGCTGCAGGGCATCATCGCCCAGCTCGACACGCGGACCGACACCAGCGGCGCCGCGGTGCGGCGCTACCTCGTGGAGCATCGCCTGTGGGTCAGGCCGCCCGGATCCTGGACTTTCTCGCTGTGGGAAGCGGCCGCGATTTCGGGAGCGGATCGCAATCTCGAGCCCTGGTATCTCAATCTCCTGAACCTCGCGTTTCTGGAGCAGCTCAACACCGGCACCAACGCCAACAGCCTGATCGGCTTCGACTTCGAGCGGCGCGGTGCGGTGACGCTGTACGCGCAGGCGATGCTGGACGACATCCAGGTCGACAAGAAGACGTTGACCGATCAGAAGCCCACCAGCTGGGGGCTCACGCTGGGGGCGAAGGGCGCGTTGCCGGCGTCGGGCGCCTGGACACTGTTCTACACGCAGGTGTCCAACCTCGCCTATCGCAACGAGGACGATTTCCAGGTGCCGCTGTTCCACGGCCTGGGCGTGGGGCGCAATTTTTCGGACTACGATCAAGTGACCGCGCGCATCGATTTCGTCGGACCGGGCGGCGTGCTGATCGCGCCCGAGGCGACGCTGGTGCGCCAGGGTGAGGGCGATCCCCGTCTCGCGCATCCGTTGCCGGTCGATTATCCGAGCACCGCGGCGCTGTTTCAGGGAGTGGTGCAGCGCACGATGAGGCTGGCGTTATCGGTAAACGGTGGTCGGTCATCGGTACGTTTCAATGGGGACGCCGGCCTGCATCTCGTGAGCAATGACGGACATGTCGCGGGCGTTTCGCGCACGCGGTTCGTGGGGAGGCTGGGGCTCGAATTGCGGTTTGGAAGGGAGAGTCTGTTGCCGTAAAAGGTCATCGGTCATCGGTAGAACGGTCATCGGTCGTCGGTCATCGGTCATCGGTCACCCTACACCAGCCCATGCGTTTTTTTTTCGCGGCTGAGAGCCGCGACTCGGCTGTCTGTCACTTAGAGTGACCTCGCTCGTCGCTTCATTGCGACAGATGTGCCGAGTCGCGACTCTCAGTCGCGAAAACGCCGCGAATTCGCGAAGCCCCGAATCCGGATCTCCACCCATAGGTCTCTACCGAGAACCGACAACCGACAACCGATAACCGATAACGCCTCTACCCACCTTGCGTCGTCCCCCAAACCCACTCTATTTCAAGACGCCACTAGCCCTACGAGGTCCTCATGCTTGCCTCAAAGGTGCTCTGCGCACTCGTCTGCCTCGCCGCCGCCCGAGGCCAAGCGCAGTCCGGAGGTTGGCGGCTCGAGATCGAATTCAACGGCCGGCCGTTGGCCGGCGGCGGCGTGCTCGCGCTGCCCGATACGCTGGTCCTCACCGTCACGCCGCAGGACGCGCTCGGTCACCCGATTCCCCTGGTAGGCTACGACGTCTAGGTGAAGCACCAGGACGTGCTCGTCGCCACGGGCTCGACCGTCGAGCCACGCCGCGCGGTGACGCGCTTCGTGGCGGGCAAGCGCGGCAAGACGACGCTTCAGATCCGGGCGTCGGGGCTCAAGCAGTGGATCCAGGTCGAGGTGACGGAGCGGGAGCTGGCGATCACGCCGCAGGAGGCGCCGCCGGACGATGGCGGGGAGCCGTTCGCCACCGCGACCGCGGGGACGCGGTTCAGCTACGCCAAGTACGACTACACCTTCAATCAGCAGACCGCCATCAAGGGCGACGCCGGGTTCATTGGCGAGGCGTACGTCGGGCTCGAGTACTGGTGGGGCGTCGTGATGGTCGGCGGCGTGGGATTCGGCATCCTGGGCGCGGACAGCGCCGGCACTCCGGTCAACGCGCAGCTCGTCGAGGTGTTCTTCCGGATGGACTACGCGTTCTTGTCAGGGAAGCGGGTCCGGCCGGTGGTGTCGGCCGGCGGGGGCGCGTATCGCATCCGTACGGGCAGCGGCGGCGCCGGCATCTGGAACACCAGCCTCTCCTGGATGCTCGGCGGCGGGGCGGATGTGGCGATCAGTCCCAGGATGACCGGCGAGCTGCGCGTCACGACCAACCTGCAGGAAGAGCTGAACAGCACGCATCAGAATGGGCATGTGGGGAATCTGCTGGTGATTGGGGCGGGGGTGAGATTCGTATTCTGAGTGATTGGAGCCACTACCTCGTCCGTCCTGGCCACCCTCGACGTAGTCCGAGTCCACAAAACACTCGACCGAAACATCGGTGATACCTCTCACGGATCATTCCAGGATCGTGGGCTATTGGGTGAGGGTATACCGGAGATGGTTGTGCGCGGTCGGGTCGCATTCGACTTCCATCGAACTCCGACGACCCGACCCGACGATCGTTCGTGTCCCACGCTGGAATATCTGTCGGGCGGAAAAGACCGGATTGCATGAGCTGTCGCGTTGCGTTTTACTCCCACGATACGATGGGGCTCGGGCACATGCGTCGCAACCTGCTGCTGGCGCAGGCGCTGCGCGGCTCCCGGCTGCACGCCGTTGTCCTGATGATCGCCGGCGCGCGCGAGGCGAGCGTGCTCACTGGGGCGGGAGGGGTGGATTGCGTCGCGCTCCCATCACTGCTCAAGGACGCGGACGGGCGCTATCACCCGCGCCATCTCGACGTCTCGCTCCCGGAGCTCGTAGCGCTGCGTGCCAACACGGCGGGCGCCGCGCTGAACGCCTTCGACCCCGACGTGCTGATCGTCGACAACGTGCCGCGGGGAGCGGTGCGCGAGCTCGACCCTGTCCTGGAGTCGCTCCACGCCAACCGGCACACGCGGATCGTGCTCGGGCTGCGCGACGTGCTCGACGATCCGACCACACTGCAGGGTGAATGGGCTTTGGCGGAGAACCAGGACGCGGTCCGCCTCTACTATGACGCCATCTGGGTGTACGGCGATCCCGCCGTGTACGACACCGCGCACGAATACGCCTTTGATCCTGACGTAGCGGCAAAGGTGCGCTACACCGGGTATCTCGATCAGCGGTCGAGGTACAAAGTCCCCCTCGGTGGTGGCTCAGACCCCGTGGCGGCGTTGGGGTTGACGCCGGGACGGCTCGCCCTCTGCCTTGTGGGCGGCGGGCAGGACGGCGCCGATCTCGCGAAGGCCTTCCTGGAGGCCGAGCTGCCGCCCGGGACAAATGGCGTCCTGCTCGCCGGCCCATACATGCCCGTCGCCGAGCGGCGACGACTGTCCCGCCGCGCCGCTCGATACCCGAGCCGTCGCCGGGTGGTAACGTTCATGCGCGAGCCGACTCGGATCCTGCGCCACGCCGATCAAGTCGTGTCCATGGGTGGGTATAACACGGTTTGCGAAATCCTTTCGTTCGGGAAACCGTCCCTGATCGTACCCCGCGTCAAGCCGCGGCGCGAACAGCTCATCCGGGCGGAGCGGCTGCACGCGATGGGGTTGGTCGATGTGGTCCTCCCTGGGGACTTGAGCCCGGGTGTGTTGAGCGCCTGGCTCGCGCGCACGCCCGCTCCCTGGACGCCGTCCCGCGACCGCATCGATCTCATGGGACTGCGCCGGGTCCCCCAGCTCCTCGCGGACCTGCTGGATCTCCCTCCGCGGCCCCCGCCGTGGCGCCCTCCCTCCGGGTTCCACCATTCGTCGTCCACCTTCCTCGCCGAAGGCGTGTGACGATGCGGATCGCGTACGTCTGCGCCGACGCCGGTGTACCCATATTCGGTCACAAGGGGTGCTCGGTGCACGTTCAGGAAATGGTCCGCGCCTTGCAACGCCACGGCGCCTCCGTTGACGTATTCGCCGCCAGCGTGGCCGGGGCGCCGACCCCGGGACTGGAGTCCCTCCAGGTGCACCGGCTTCCGCGCGTCGGCGACGGAGAACCGGTCAGCCATGCGCCTCTGGTGACGGCGCTGAACGTCGAGCTCGCTGCTGCGCTTGACCGCGCGGGGCCGTACGACCTCGTGTACGAGCGCTACTCGCTCTGGAGCTTCGCGGGCATGGAGTACGCCCGCGCCGCCGGCACGCCGGGCCTGCTCGAGGTGAACGCGCCACTCATCGAGGAGCAAGCCGTGTTTCGCGGGCTGCGCGACGCCGCAGCCGCCACGCGAGCCGCCGGGCGCGTCTTCCAGGCCGCCGACGCACTGCTCGCGGTGTCCGCGGAAGTCGCGACGTGGCTGGAACGCTTTCCATCCGGGCGTCGGCCCGTGCACGTGCTCCCCAACGGCGTGGATCCGGAGCGGTTCCGGCCCGATGTCGCGCCCGCTGACCCGGGACCGCTCGGGACGTACACCGTGGGGTTCGTGGGCTCGATGAAGCCGTGGCATGGCCTCAACGTGTTGATCGAGGCGTTCGCCCGGCTGCACGCCCGCGTGGCCGCGACTCGTCTGCTGCTGGTCGGCGGGGGACCGGAGGACGCGGCCGTCCGCACGGCGCTCGCCGACCGCGGGCTCCTGCCGGCCTGCCGCCTCGTCGGTGCGGTGTCCCCCGACGAGGTGCCAGCCTTCCTGACCTCCATGGACGCCGCAGTCGCCCCCTACCCGGAGCCCGAACGGTTCTATTTCTCGCCACTCAAGGTCTACGAGTACCTGGCGGCGGGACGTGCAATCGTGGCCAGCGGGGTAGGACAGCTGAAGACGGTGATTCAGCCGGAGGTTAACGGCCTGCTCTGCCCGCCGGGGGATGCGATGGCGCTCGCCGACGCACTGGAACGGTTGCAGCGTGAGCCCCAGCTCCGCGCCCGGCTCGGGCGGGACGCCCGGGCGAGCGTGTTGCGGAGCCACACATGGGAGCAGGTGGCGGCACGAGTCCTTCACGTGGGGCGCACGGCAACGCGGAGGGGGAGGGAGCGCCGCACCGGGGCGAGGGCATAGGATGGGACGGCCTCGGACTCTTCGCGAGTCTCTTCCCGGCTTGCGCCGGCTCGCGCGCCGCCTCTGGCCGTACATCCGGCGCGAGGGCCGTCTGATCACTCTCTCGTTGCTCGCCCTGTACGTCGATGTCGGCTTGCGGTTACTCGAGCCCTGGCCGCTGAAGTTCGTATTGGACGGAGTGGTTGCCACCGCCCGTGGCCACACCTTCTCCAAACTCCCGATGCTCGAGACCCTGCACCCGACGACGCTACTCGCGCTCTCGGCGTTCGCCGTGATCACGTTCGCGGGACTGCGGGCGATTGCCGCCTACTACAACACCGTGGGCCTCGCGCTCGTCGGCAACCGGGTGCTGACCACGGTCCGGAACGAGCTGTTCGACAAGCTGCAACGTCTCTCGCTTTCGTTCCACACCCGCGCGCGGAGCGGCGACCTGATCGTCCGCGTCATGAGCGACGTCGGGTACCTGCAGGACATCGCGGTGACGGCGCTGCTGCCCGTGCTCGCGAATCTGCTCACCCTGGTCGGCATGGCCACGGTGATGCTGTGGCTCAACCCCTCGCTCGCGCTGCTCGCCTTCGCGACCGGGCCGCTCTTTTGGGTGAGCACGGCGCGGCTCAGCCGGCGCATCCACGAGACGGCCCGGCGGCAGCGGCAGCAGGAGGGGGCGATGGCCGCGACGGCGGCGGAGTCGATCGGCGCTGTGAAGGTCGTCCACGCGCTCTCCCTGGAGGGGACGTTCTCAAAGGCGTTCTCCAGCCAGAATCGCAAGAATTTGGCGACGGGCGTCGTCGGGACGCGGCTGTCGGCCAGCCTCGAGCGCACGGTGGACGTCTTGATCGCGGTCGCCACGGCGCTGGTCCTGTGGTTTGGGGCGCGGCAGGCGTTGCAGGGTGCGATGACGGCGGGGGACTTGATCGTGTTCCTCGCCTATCTCCGGAACGCCTTCCGACCGGTGAAGGACTTCGCCAAGTACACGGGGCGCCTCGCGAAGGCGTCCGCGGCCGGGGATCGTGTCCTCGATATCCTGGACCGCACGCCGGACGTGCGAGACCTGCCGGCCGCTGTGGCCGCGCCCGCGCTGCGCGGAGCGGTTCAGTTCGAGGACGTGAGCTTCGCGTACGAGCCAGGCCGCCCGGTGCTTCAGGGGATCGATTTCGCCGTCGCACCCGGGCAGTACGTCGCGTTGGTCGGTCCGTCGGGGAGCGGGAAATCCACGCTGGTCAGCCTGCTCCCCCGCCTGTACGACCCGACGGCGGGTTGCGTCCGGATCGACGGTCGCGACATCCGCGACTACACCCTCGCCTCGCTGCGCGCGCAGCTGAGCGTGGTGCTGCAAGACAGCCTGCTCTTCGCGGCCTCGATCGCGGAGAACATTGCGTACGGTGCGCCGGGCGCACCGCCCGGGGCGATCGAAGCCGCCGCCCGCCTGGCCAATGCGCACGGCTTCATCGAGACCCTGCCGCAGCGGTACGACACCTTGGTCGGCGAGCGCGGCGTGACACTGTCCAACGGCCAGCGCCAACGAATTGCCATCGCCCGTGCGGCGATCCGGCGCGCTCCGCTCCTCATCTTTGATGAGCCCACCATGGGGTTGGACGGCGAGAACGAGCGCGCAGTGATCGAGGCGCTGGAACGATTGGCCGAAGGACGGACGGCGTTCCTGATCACGCACGATCTGCGGCTCGCCGCCCGGGCGGACTTGATCCTCTATCTCGACGCCGGCCGGGTGTGTGAACGTGGCACTCACGCCGAGCTTTCGTGCGCCGGGGGTCGCTACGCGCCCCTGTACCGCCTCCAGACGGCAGGCGACGGTCGTGGAGCCGGCGCGCCGCGCTCTGATGCCGCTACAGCCTGATGCGGACGCTCCTCCCCGCTCGGCGCGTCGCCACCTCGGGGCACGAAGGCATGTCGCGTGCTCGTCGCTCCTGCTCGCTTGGTGCACCGCCGCCGTCGGTGCGCAACAGGCGACGAAGCCAAAGGCCTCAGGTGGGGCGTGGACGTGCGCCCTCTACTCGGGGCTCTCCTACGCCTACGACAC